>Ga0335080_10002901_pt1 | contig 17257 bp, 15 predicted proteins | sample Lox_Sample_34_FD_206720 | JGI IMG/M metagenome (GOLD analysis project Ga0335080, IMG submission 206720) | Soil microbial communities from Loxahatchee National Wildlife Refuge, Florida, United States - Lox_Sample_3.4 | ecosystem: Environmental > Terrestrial > Soil > Wetlands | place: USA...
CATAATCTTCCGGGTGTGTAATCATAAAATCTGCTTGTCCCCATGCATTGATCCATTGAGAAAAACTATTCGCCACACATTGCGGCAATGGTTTTACATGAGGTGCCCAGGTAAGAACTATTTTAGGTCGGCGATGGGCTCCCCCAGAAGTGGACAAGCACTCAGTTATTGTGATAATGTCTGTCAAACTTTGTAGTGGATGCAACGTGGCGCTTTCCATGCTGATGACAGGAATTCCCGAGTATTTTATGAATTGTTTGATGTATAATTCACTATAATCGTCCTGCCTGTTTTTTAAGGAAGGAAAAGTGCGGATACAGAGCATATCAAAGTATTTCCCCAATATCGGCGCTGCATCTTTCACGTGTTCTACGGTATTGCCGCTCATAATGGCTTCTTCTTCAAATTCCAGCGCCCAGCCTTCTTTGTCGATATTGAAAACAATCGCATCCAATCCAAGATTTTGAGCAGCGAGCTGCGTACTTAACCTCGTGCGCATGCTCGGATTTAAAAAAATCATCCCGACCCTTTTATTCAGGCCAAGATTTTTATCTTTATACGGGTTGAGTTTATAATCAAGCGCCTTTCTCACAAGCCCATTGATATCTTTTGTATCATGGACAGAAATAAAATTTCGCATAACCCCCTCCGTTAAGGAGTCAGGGGCGTACTTCATCTTATTTTTATGAACATTCATAGTCGGTATAATTTATACAGGTATATCCTCCTTCCGGTTTTCTTCTTTAGGCGAAAGAGGCAACTCTTCCCGGATCGATTCCAGGAATTCATCTGCATCTTTTTTACTCAATGCCAGTGAGGGCAATAACCTGATCGTATTTGGTTTTGCTTCACCGGTGAAAATATGCTGATGGAACAATAAATCTTTTCGAAGGTCTTTCAATTCCTCGGGCACATCAAGGCCGATCATCAATCCCTTTCCTCTTACATTTTGTAGTGCAGGTATTTTTTTTAGTTCGCCGAGTAAATAATCACCGATATTTTTTGCATTTTCCATGAGCTTCTCTTCTTCGATTACTTCAAGAACGGCCAATGCAGCAGCACATGCAAGGGGATTCCCTCCGAATGTCGTTCCCAGCATACCGATCCTGGGTTTTAGATGCGGAGCGATAATAATTCCGGCAACAGGGAAGCCATTCCCCATTCCTTTTGCCATAGTATAAATATCCGCATCGACATTTGCATAATCATGCGAAAAGAATTTTCCTGTGCGTCCATACCCGCATTGAACACTGTCTGCGATGAAGACAGCATTGTGCTGAGTACAAAGACTTCTTATTTTTTGCAGGAAGGATTCTTTTGAGAGATTGATTCCACCAACTCCCTGGATACCTTCAATGATTACTGCAGCGATTTCACTGCCCTGCGCCCTGAAACAGGCTTCCAGAGAATCTTCATCATTGAAAGGAAGGAAAATAATATTATCAGTCTGGTTCACCGGAGCAACAATAGCAGGATTATCAGTAGCTGCTACTGCCAGAGAGGTTCTTCCGTGAAATGATTTTCTGAAAGCGATGATTTTTTTTCTGCCGGTATGGAAAGAAGCCAGCTTCAATGCATTTTCATTCGCTTCCGCTCCTGAGTTACAGAGGAATAACTGGTAATCTTCCCTCCCTGATACTTTTCCCAGTTTTTCTGCAAGTTCCTGCTGCAGGGGTATTCTGACAGAGTTTGAATAAAATGCGATTTTATTCAATTGTTCGGTAATACGTTTCACAAAATGCGGGTGTGTATGACCGATAGAAATTACTGCATGACCACCGTACATATCCAGATACTGTAATCCGTTCTCGTCCCATATATAGGATCCTTTCGCTTTTACGATTGTAATATCGTTTACTGCATAGACGTCGAATAGTTTCATAGCCTGTTCCGCCTCAGGCGGAAAATTTTAAATTAGAAAATAGTTTTTTTGTTTTCTCCTTATCCCTTTAGGGGCAAGGTGTTTAAAAATAATTCGCCTTCAGTTTCAATCCTGCGCATTCGTTGATTCCCAGCATGAGGTTCATATTTTGAACAGCCTGGCCGGAAGCTCCCTTTAATAAATTATCAATGATGGAATGTATTACCAGCTTACTGCCTACTTTTTCCAACTGAATAATGCATTTATTGGTGTTCACGACCTGCTTCAAAAAAATCGGTTCTTTGCTTAATATAGTGAATGGATGTCCCTGGTAGAAATCGTCATATAATTTCGTCAGGTAATCCTCACTCAGTTCGCAGTCTATCTGAGAACTGATAAAAATGCCTCTTGTGAAATCACCGCGCCAGGGAATAAAGCTCACTCCTTTTCCAGATACAGAAAGCGGGAAATCCGGCTGAAGCTGGTGGAGTGACTGATGTATTTCTCTTATGTGATGATGATTTAAAGTTTTATAAGCCTGGATATTATTCGCTCTCCATGAAAACTGGCTGGTGGCAGATAAGGCCTGGCCGGCCCCTGTCGAACCCGTGATGCCGGTTGTATATACTTCATGCAATAATCCGGCTTTTGCTAATGGCAATAATCCAAGCTGGATAGCTGTAGCGAAACAACCGGGGTTGGCAACATGATAAGCTTTCTTAATCGTGTTCTTATTCAATTCCGGCAATCCATATACGACAGGATGATTATTTATAGTTGGGGGATGACCGTTAGCAGATAAACGGAAATCCTGTGAAAGATCAATGATCTTTACATGATCCGGGATATCATTCTCTTCCAGGAATTTCTTTGCTTCTCCATGGCCCACACACAAAAACAATATGTCTGCATCTTTCCAGTCCGCCTTTCCTGAAAATTTCATTTTTGTTTCTCCGATCAGGTCGGCATGGACTTCATATAAATATTTTCCGGCATTGCTTTTACTGTGAACAAATGCGATTTCAACATGAGGATGATTGACCAGGATCCTGATCAATTCACCTCCTGTATAACCGGCGCCTCCGACGATTCCGATTCCGGAAAAATTATTTCTATTGCTCTTTTCTTTTTTCATGTCATGCTATATTGTGCCTGTCATGCTGGGTCGATGGCTGTGAACATAGAATAAATTCCAGTTCTTCATCTGATCCATTGATGATCCTGTGTTTTTCTTGAGGGTTGATATGGATTCCCTGGTTTTTATTCACTGTAATACGCGATCCTTCGATTTCAAAATCAGCAACTCCTTTTAAAATGAAAAAAAATTGTTGCGCATATTCATGATAATGCAGTGCTTCCTCTGTTCCGGCTGGCATGCTTTCTAACTTAACAGATAAATCATTTTTATCAACCAGCGTCCATCCATCACAGTTATTACCCCAGAGGTAGTGATGAAGCGGATTGGTCTTTGAAACGATGTCCACGCCCCCCGGCCCCCTGAAGGGGGAATTAATAAATTCGTTATCGTTTGGCATTCTTCTCATTACTATTTTTTTGTTTCCCCTTCAGGGGTAGGGGTAGTAGGGGTATTGATTTTATGATAGATCGATGCCTGGTTTCCAAAAATCTTTGCAAACCCTTTCACATCATCTCCACTCCATCCCTTATTCATCTCTCCATAAGATCCAAATTTGCTGCTCATAAGATCGTGATCGCTTTCAATTCCTGTTACAATAAAGCGATAAGGCTCTAATGTGACAAATACTTTTCCACTCACCGTGGTTTGAGTGTCTTCCATGAATTTTTCTATATTTCGCATGGCCGGGTCCAGCATCTGACCTTCATGTAACCAGTTGCCATACCAGTTGCTCAACTGATCCTTCCAGTACAATTGCCATTTGGTCAATACATGTTTCTCTAATAAATGATGAGCTTTGATAATGATCAACGGCGCAGCTGCTTCAAAACCTACACGCCCTTTAATACCGATAATCGTATCTCCCACATGAATATCTCTCCCGATTCCGAATGGCTGGGCAATGGATTGCAAAAACTGGATTGCTTCAACTGGATGTTTGTATTTTTTCCCGTCGATTCCAATCAATTCACCTTTCTCAAACAACAATTCTATTTTTTTTGTTCCCGATTCACTGACCGGAGTCGGCCATGCATTTTCGGGAAGATATTCCTTTGAAGTCAGGGTTTCTTTACCACCTACCGATGTGCCCCATAGACCCTTATTGATACTGTATTTTGCTTTTTCAACATTCATATCGATCCCATGCTGCTTTAAAAATTCAATTTCTTCCTCACGGCTCAGCCTGAGATCGCGGATGGGAGTAAGGATCTCAACTCCCGGCAACATGCTTTGAAACACCATATCAAATCTCACCTGGTCATTACCTGCTCCGGTGCTTCCATGAGCAACATATGCGGCTCCGACTTCCTGAACATATTTTGCCACTGCAATTGCCTGTACCATTCTTTCCGCGCTTACACTTAAAGGATAGGTTGCATTTTTTAGCACATTTCCGAAGACCAGGTATTTAATACAGCTTTCATAATATTCCTTCATTACCTCCACACACCGAAAAGAAGCAATCCCTAATTTCTTTGCTCTTGCTTCGATTTGTTTGATTTCATCCTCAGTAAAACCCCCTGTATTTACAGTCAGGGCATGTACTTCCAGGTTTTTGATTTTTTGAAGATAAACCGCGCAATAAGTTGTATCCAATCCTCCACTGTATGCAAGTACAACTGATCCCGAAGAGGATTTGTGATCACTAGTTGGAAAATATTTTATTTGACCTGAAAAATTATTCATTGATTTAAATTCTATATTTCCCCTTTAGGAGTAAGGGGCTTAAAAGTTAAAGAAAGAATGAAAAAAAGATTTGGACTTTAGAGCTCCGGATGAAATACCACCTGATTTTTTCCCACCATTCCCGTTATTATCATTCTTTTCATTTTTTGAATTCGTCAGTTTCAGGAAGGGTTTCAATAAACTCCATTGTTTAATTTTCATGAACCTTTCATATAATTTGCTATGGCTCCTGAAATCCCGGGCAGTTTCCTCCGGTTCATAATGATCTTTGGGATCATATAACATGGCTGTACACATGCAATTTTTGCGTTCCTTACTCATCAGTATCTCATAGTTCACGCAACTTTTACATCCGGCCCAGAATTCTTCATCCTGTGTCAATTCTGAATAAGTAACAGGTTCATATCCCAGTTCCGAATTAATCTTCATTACAGCCAGCCCGGTGGTCAGACCAAAAATTTTTGCTTCAGGGTATGTTTGTCTGCTGAGCTCAAAAATTTTCCTTTTGATCATTTTTGCCAAACCGCTTTTTCTGAAAGGAGGAGCAACTATGAGTCCTGAATTCGCTACATATTCGCCATGGCTCCAGGTTTCGATATAGCAGAAACCTGCCCAGATGCCATCAGTTGTAAAAGCAATTACGGCCTTGCCTTCGCGCATTTTCTCTTTAAGATATTCAGGACTTCTTTTGGCAATGCCGGTTCCACGGGCCATTGCCGAAGATTCCATTTCATCACAAATGATTTGTGCAAAATCCTGGTGGGATTCATTTGCTATTTGTATCAGAAACTCTTGAGAATTTTCCATTGATTTGTTGTAAATGTGGTAAATAGATATCAATGACCTGATCATTGATGTAGTGCTCTTTCCTTTCTGTGAAGGAATTCATAGCTCCGATATAGCAGGGGACACTATGTTGGAAAGGTATCAACGTCGTACCCGGAAGGGAATTGGTCGAATAGAAAAAATAACGCTTACCGGCGTTACAAAAAACCCACGCTTATTGAAGGCGTGCAATACCACTTCGGTAATGAGTGATATGGGTGAGTTTTTTTTCATTTCACTGCGAATGAATTTGATCAAAATTGTTTGTCAATACAAAGAAAAACAATTTTTTAAATGCTAAGCAATTTTTTATGTAAAATTTTGGTAAAGGCTGGCGGAGAGGACTTTTCCAAAGTTTTAAACTTTGGAAAAGCTCAAATTTTCACCGGCGCAGCATGAATGGCTTCTGCCATTTCTTTGATCAGGGAGGCATCTTTTTCAATAGCATTGCCCACGACGATCATATCCGCTCCGGCTTTACAGTTGAGATAAGCTTTTTCAGCGCTCCTGATTCCTCCGCCAATCACCAGGGGTATATCGATACATTTTGCTACCATCGAAATCATCTCTTCACTCACAGCTCTTTTAGCTCCGCTGCCTGCATCCATATAAATCAGTTTCATGCCCAGCATTTCGCCGGCCATGGCCGTACACATGGCGATTTCATTTTTATCGGCCGGAATAGGACTTGCATTGCTGATATAAGAAACAGTGGTTGGTGCGCCTCCATCCACCACCATATAGCCTGTGGAAATTATTTCCAGCCCGCTTTGTTTCACAAAAGGAGCTGAAATCACATGCTGCCCGATGAGCAGTTCAGGATTCCTGCCGGAGATAAGTGAAAGATACAATAAGCCATCTGCGAATGGGGATACCTGTGAGGGAGTTCCGGGAAAAAGAATGACCGGGATCGCGCAGTTCTTCTTGATTTGTTGCACGACTTCATCCAGGTGATTGGAAATGACAAGGCTGCCACCGACCAACAGATAATCAACTTTTGCGTCAAGGGCCAGGCTGGTAAGCTCATCAATTTTTTCTGCATTTACTTTGTCGGGATCAATAAGTACAGCGAAGGATTTATTTCCTTTTTTCTTTCTGTTGATTAACGATTGGTAAAGCATTTCCTTCATCGGTTGGTCGCTGTTATGCTTACAAAAATGCGAAAAGTTTTTGGAAGTAAGTAATGAAAATAGAGATGACAGATGACAATTGGCGGTTTACAGATTTAATGGTTATTGCTTTATTTTCTGTCATCTGTGAACTGTCATCTGTCATCTCTTTCGCTGGTAGACTTTTTTTTTCTTCTGTCCAAAAAAAAATATTCCGAAAAAGTGCATAAAGTTTGAAAAGTCAATACTGATCTGCACTTCAAAAATTATCAACCGTTTTTTTCCACAAGTGTTAATATTTAAGGATCGGAAATATCAAAATCAAAAAATACTTTCGTTAGCCACTTAACAATTTCTTAACGCCATAAAAATTTGCGCCCATGATAAATAATGAGCAATCTGTAAAAGGCTTGCAATTCAAGCGCCGCTTCACCAATGAAGGTGTGAATGTGTTTGACCAGTTTGAGTATGACTACCGGAGTTCGGTGATTCGTAATCCATCGGGAGAGATCGTGTTTGAAATGAATCATGTTGAGGTTCCCAAACAATGGAGTCAGATTGCTACTGATATTCTCGCCCAGAAATATTTCCGCAAGGCCGGGGTGCCTCAGGCAGATGGTTCCCTTGGAAGAGAAACTTCAGTTAAACAGGTGGCACACAGGATGGCAAATTGCTGGAAGGTCTGGGCTGAACGTTACGGATATTTTGCATCTGCAGAAGATGCCCGGGTATTTTATGAGGAACTGGTTTATTGTATCCTCAACCAGGCCTGCGTTCCCAATAGTCCACAATGGTTCAATACCGGACTGTATGAGAGTTATGGCATCAAGGGCAAGCCCCAGGGCCATTATTTCGTTGACCAGGCAGACGGGCAGTTGAAAAAGTCAACTTCTGCTTATGAAAGGCCACAGCCTCACGCATGTTTTATATTAAGCGTGGAAGATGATCTCGTAAATGACGGAGGCATCATGGATCTCTGGATCCGCGAAGCAAGGATCTTCAAATACGGATCGGGTGTAGGAACAAATTTCTCGAATATCCGTGGAGAAGGAGAAAAACTCAGCGGTGGAGGGACTTCAAGCGGATTGATGAGCTTTCTGAAAATCGGTGACCGGGCAGCAGGTGCTATCAAATCGGGGGGTACTACCCGGCGCGCTGCAAAAATGGTTTGTCTCGACCTGGATCATCCTGAAGTGATGGATTTTATCAACTGGAAAGTTGAAGAAGAAAAAAAAGTAGGCGCCCTCATTGCAGCCGGTTATCCCAGCGATTATGAAGGAGAAGCTTACAAAACCGTAAGTGGTCAGAATTCCAATAACTCTGTTCGGATATCGAACGAATTTTTTCAAAGATTGCAGCGCGATGAAGACTGGGAACTCAAGGCGAGATGTGATGGCAGGGTGATGAAAAAAATTCCTGCAAAAGAAGTCTGGAACCAGATTGCGTATGCAGCATGGCGTTGTGCAGACCCGGGTACCCAATACGATACTACCATCAATGAGTGGCATACCTGCCCAAATGGTGGCCGCATCCGGGCTTCCAACCCTTGCTCTGAATATATGTTCCTGGACAATACGGCCTGTAACCTTGCTTCTGTAAACCTCCGCCGTTTCTTTGATGAAGCCAGCAACATATTTGATGTGGAAGGCTTCGAATATACCTGTCGTTTATGGACGGTGGTATTGGAAATCTCAGTATTGATGGCCCAATTCCCTTCGAAAGAAGTAGCACAATTGTCTTATGACTATCGTACTCTCGGTCTGGGATATGCGAATCTCGGCTCCATGCTCATGGTGATGGGAATTCCTTATGACAGTGAAGAAGCAAGAGGAATCGGCGGGGCTATCACAGCTATTATGACCGGAATTTCTTACAAGACATCAGCAGAGATGGCCGGAGTATTGGGAACTTTCCCAAAATTCGAAGAGAACAGGCAGGAAATGCTCCGGGTGATGCGCAATCATCGCCTGGCTGCTTATGATGCAGATGAATATGAAAAATTAGAAATTAAGCCACAGGGAATAAAAGCACAGTATTGTCCTGATTATTTATTGAAAGCAGCTACCATCGCCTGGGATGAAGCAGTGAAATTGGGCGAAAAATATGGTTATCGCAATGCGCAGTCTACCGTGATAGCTCCCACAGGTACGATCGGACTTGTGATGGATTGCGATACAACCGGCGTTGAACCGGATTTTGCATTGGTAAAATTCAAAAAATTATCGGGAGGCGGATATTTTAAAATTATCAACCAGTCGGTACCCGCTGCATTAAAAAATTTGGGTTATAATGAAAAGGAAATCGATTCCATTATAAAATATGCAGTCGGAACCGGAACCTTTGCCGGAGCGCCTCATATCAATCACCAAGCCTTAAGCGAAAAAGGATTTATCGCTGAAGAAATTAAAAAATTGGATTCGGCCGTTGCTTCTGCCTTTGAAATAGGATTCGTATTCAATGTTTACACGCTTGGGGAAGAGTGCCTGCAACGTCTGGGATTCAAACCCGAGCAATATTTTAATTTCGAATGGAGCCTCCTCGAAGCTCTTGGTTTTTCAGATGAACAAATAGAAGAGGCTAACGATTATGTATGTGGGACCATGACTGTTGAGAGAGCACCTTCTCTCAAACAGGAACACCTGCCCGTTTTTGACTGTGCCAATAAATGTGGAAAGAAAGGAGAACGTTATATTCATGCGCATGGCCATATCCGCATGATGGGCGCTGTTCAACCCTTTATCAGCGGTGCGATCTCCAAAACCATTAATCTTCCCAATGAAGCTTCCATTGAAGAGATTGCGGATGCTTATTTGCTAAGCTGGCAATTGGGATTGAAAGCCTGTGCCCTGTATCGCGATGGGTCGAAGCTTTCACAACCACTGAGCAATAAAGCTGACAAGAAAAAAAGCAATGCAGCATCATCGGAAGAGGCGAACAATACTCAGCAGACTGATGAACGGAACAGGATTCCTGAGACTACTCTCGAATCCAATATCGTTGACCTGAGTAAGCTGACAGTGAAGGACCTGCTCGAAGAAGTTCAGAAAAGAGTGCAATCTTCTCCGGATACAAAACTAAAGCGTGAGCTGGCTACCATTGTTGAACGCAGAACGCTTCCTGCAAAACGCAGAGGGTTTACACAAAAAGCAAAGATCAATGGTCAGGCGATCTTCCTGCGTACGGGTGAGTATGCTGATCGTACTGTCGGAGAAATTTTTATTGATATGGCCAAGGAAGGAGCTACCATGCGCAGCATGTTGAATTGCTTTGCGATTGCCATTTCTATTGGTTTGCAGTATGGAGTACCGTTAGAAGAATTTGTAGAAAAATTTGTATTCACACGTTTCGAGCCATCGGGTATGGTGGATCATCCGAATATCAAGAGCACGACTTCCATTGTTGATTTTATTTTCCGTGTATTGGCTTACGAATATTTAGGAAGGACAGACCTGGTGCATGTACTGGATAGTCCCGAAGTAATGAATACCGGAAGTGATGATTGGGATGATATACCGACTCCTCTCGAATATGAAAAAAAAACACCGGAACTGAGTGAAGTAAGGATAGTAGCGAAAGCAGCAGCTCAATCAGCAAAACCGCAAAAAGCAGCTGCGAAAACTGATGGCAATCTCAGTGCAGTAAGTGCCGCTGCTAGAAGTATGCAGAGTGATGCGCCCGCATGTAATACCTGCGGCCACATTACGATCCGGAATGGTACCTGTTACAAATGCCTGAATTGCGGAAATAGTATGGGTTGTAGTTAGCTAAAGTGAAAAGTGAAAAGCCAAAAGTGAAATAGAATACTAAAAGACTTTCACGTTTGCCGTTTCACTTTTTAGAATCAACAACTCAAAAAAATAACTTTGGACGGTTTTACTTAAACTTCAAATCCGCTCATGTCTATGGGCGGATTCTTTTTTGAAACCTGTTTGGGATGAATTCCTATTTTGGGATGGATTTCAAATAGTTACAAGTAATTGTTTATACTTATTACAAGCGATTAGAGGGGGTATTGGCAAGGAAATTGATAGGTAGATACTGCAATTTGTTAAACCGTTTTTCCGTTATTCCTTGAACCTAAAATGAAAACCATGAAAAAGATCCTTGCTCTGTTATTACTGATCGCTTTTCTCTATTCATGCAATCGCGCAGTCACTCCTTACGAGGCAGCTTCGCACCATTACAGCCATTGTCGTGATATGAAATAATAGGTTTTTTTTGTAATTGGTTTATTGAATAAATAATCATCAATTTATCTTCTTTATTTATCTTGTGCATACAATAATGTAGTGGGGAAGACATTGATGATTTTTTATTTGTTGTATATCTGGATCACTGCAGGTTTTAAGTTTCTTAAAATAAAGAAATGACCATTCATTTCGGTTATGAGAAAAAGCAGGTCTTACAGGCTTTGAGGTATCATTTTATCACAAGACCTGAAATCAAAATATTATTAATCGTAGTCAATGTGTTTACAATTATATCGGCTGTTCTGGTATACCTGCATAAAATACAGCCACTCTCTTTCCTGATTTTTTCTATTCTCTGGTTTCTGCTTTTGCTGACTGTATGGAAGATATTACCATCGAGCATTTATAAAAAATCACATACTTTCCGGGATCATTTTACGATGGATTTCCAGGAGCAGGAAGTAGTATTGGACACAAACCGAGGTTCACATGCATGGCAATGGAATGATTTCAGCACTTTCCTGGAAAGCCCTTATTTTTTTCATCTCTATTTTAACAGCCGTTCTTTTTTTCTTGTCCCAAAAGATGCTTTTAAAGATATTCCGCAACTGCAGGAAGTGCGGCAACTGTTCAGGACTAAGATCAAAAAATGATCATAAAAAATTTTCCAGAAAAAAATTTGTTGCTGAATAAAGAAGCATATCTTGCTCCTGTTATACGCAATAATAGTTTTATTCCGGAGTTTTATCACTGACCTTATCGTATGCCGGAAAGACCGGCATGGTGTTGCAACCAGAAAACCGCTCTGATTTACCCTAAATGACCTCCTCTAATGCCTAAAGTTATTTTTACCAGCAAAGACAGTGCTTTCTACAGCACTCTTAAATCCGCAGTAGAACAGTATTTCCTCCATCATCAGTTAAAAAAGACAGGCAACTGGCAGCTATTCATTAAGACATTTATCTTAATTCCTTCGGCTCTTTTAATTTATGCTTCGCTCCTGTTTTTAAAAATACCAGTAGTGCCTGCCATCTTATTATGCATACTATTTGGTTTTATTCTCGCCAGTATAGGATTTAATGTGATGCATGATGCCTGTCATGGGAGTTATTCTACACATGGAAGATTAAATGACATAATGGGACTAACGCTGAATGCTCTTGGAGGAAACGCATTTATCTGGAAGTTTAAACACAATATCATTCATCATACCTATACCAATATAGATGGAGTGGATGATGATATTGCAAAAAGCCCTTTGATGCGCCAGTGCAGTTCTCAAAAATGGGTTCCAATGCATCGTTTTCAGCATGTTTATGTCGTCCTCGTATATGCGATTTCTTCTTTAGCCTGGGTTTTTTTGTTGGATTTTGTCAAGTACTTTAATAAAAAAATTCACAATACAGCTCTTCAAAAAATGAACAGGAAAGAGCATATTGTTTTTTGGTCGAGTAAACTATTATACATTCTTTTCTATATCGCGCTGCCTGTTCTGTTTGCAGGATGGAAAGCATGGGCCATCGGATTTACCTTTTTTCATATCTCGATGGGGCTTTCACTGGCGATGGTGTTTCAACTGGCACATGTTGTAGAGCATGTGGAATTTGAATTCGTGGCGACAGATGATCATAAAAGGATGGAAGATGAATGGGCTATTCACCAGGTAAAGACAACGGCTAATTTTGCTCCTCATAATAAAATAATTTCCTGGTTCGTGGGTGGCTTGAATTTTCAGGTAGAGCATCATTTGTTTCCAAGAGTCAGTCATATTCATTATCCTGCAATCAGTAAAATCGTAAAACAAACCTGCGCTGAATTTAATATTTCTTACAATGAATTTCCTACTATGATGGCGGCAGTTGCTTCACATTTTCGCATGATGAAGCACCTTGGAAAGAAACCCGAATTTTCGGTAGCGATGAGCTGATATATTTTATTTGGGTTTATATTTCGATTCCTCGAAAATTTTTCTTGCAGTGGTTTTCATTATCTGCTCTGCTGACATAGATCCATGTTCGGCAGCAAATTTTTTTACGATCTGCCATCCCACCCATTGACCAATATTACCAGGCGAAGCATCCGGCATTCCCTGCGTGTGAGGAGCATCTCCGATATAATTTTTAATTAGGTCAGGATCGATGGTATATATATCACCCTGGAGAAAGAAATTCCAAATCAGGCCTTCGTTGGACTTGCACCAATTCAATTGTTTTTCCGTAAAACCAGTCTTCAGACTATCGTCAGTTTCCGGTAAAAACTGATCGATCAGCCACCAGTATTTCCCTTTTTCAATCATTTGGTCAATTAGTGGCTTGTCACCGCTGCTGTCAGGGAACAAGTCCTCGGCTATTGCCTTCATACAGTTGGGAACAATATAAGGCGCTTCAAATCTCCGCGAAATATAGCCGGGATATAATTCCTGGCCCTGCACGCTTTTATAAAATGAAAAATCCTTTCCTGCATACAATTGCAAACCGATGGCCAATGTATATCTCGTAATTGCTACACCCGGCGCATCAAAAGGACCGATATAACTTACGACTTTGGGTGGCAAATGATAATCGGGGAAATAATATTTTACAAACTGAAATCCTTTTTTCAAATCTTTTTCTATGGATTGCATTTTTTCGAATTGCAATTCGATAGAATCTTTTACCGGCAAATAACTGATCAGGAACTGACGGCAGGCTATAAACGCAGTTTGATTGGTGTCAGTTAAAGGTCCGGCTCCCAGAATATGGGCAACGAAATCATAGGTAAAATAAGGGAATTGCTGATTCAGTTCGTGTAAACCCTGAACGATATGATTCGAGTCCAGTTCAAAAAAGGCTTTATCAAAACGTTCAATCCGGAGATTAAGGGGGATATTGGAAACATCAGGAATTGCTTTGTTATTTCTGCACGCAACAAAAATCACAATCAATAGTAACAGCGTGTATTTTTTCATGCACTTATCAACGTTGAATCGTGCAAATTAGTGTTTAATACGGAACGCTTAAGGCTGAACGCAAAACGCACGGCAGGGATATCGAATTTCAAGTAATCCCATGCTTACTGTTAGCATCAAGCGTTAAGCGTTCTGCGTTGGCCTTTCGGCTTTCTACGCGTAAATTTGCAATATGAAAATCGCTTTAGCGCAGCAGAATTATCATATCGGCAATTTTGAATACAATACGGGGAAAATTATCGAAGCTATTCATCAGGCTAAGAGGCAGGAAGCAGACCTGGTCGTATTTTCAGAACTCGCTGTTTGCGGATATCCTCCGCGTGATTTTTTGGAATTTGAAGATTTTATCAATAATTGTTATCAGGCTGTTGACACCATCCGTTTGCATGCGGACACAATCGGGGTGATCGTCGGAAGCCCGGCCCGCAATCCTATCCGGGAAGGAAAAGATTTGTTCAATGCTGCCTGGGTATTATACGAAAAGGAAATTAAAGGAGTGGTTCATAAAACCTGTCTTCCAAACTATGATGTTTTTGATGAATACAGGTATTTTGAACCGGGATATGATTGGAAAATTATTTCTTTCAAAGGGAAAAAAATAGCGCTGACCATTTGTGAAGATATCTGGAACCTGGGCGATAATCCTCTTTATCGTGTTTGCCCGATGGATCAATTAATCGGACAAAATCCGGACCTGATGATTAATATTTCCGCCTCGCCTTTTGATTATGATCATGATGATGATAGAAAAGAAATCGTGCGAAGAAATGTGCTGAAGTATGAATTGCCCATGTTTTATTGCAATGCGGTAGGTTCACAGACAGAAGTTGTTTTCGATGGAGGAAGCGTGATATATGATGCTGATGGGAATTTAATCAGGCAATTGAAATTGTTTGAAGAAGATTTTGCTGTTATGGAGTTGACAGATGACAGTTTGCAGATGACCGGACATCCAATTGCTGTTAACACCCATCTTTCATCTGTCAACTTCGATAAAGAGATGCGCGTATCCAAAGTCAGTGATCCCAATAAAATTATTGATTACCTGGTGGCGGAAAAAAATATTTGCGAAATACATGATGCTTTGATATTGGGAATCCGTGATTATTTCAGGAAAATGGGATTTTCAAAAGCTATTCTTGGCAGTAGCGGCGGTATTGACAGTGCAGTGAGTTTGGCTCTTGCCTGTGAAGCGTTAGGCAATAAAAATGTGAGAGCTATTTTAATGCCATCGCAATATTCAAGCTCTCATTCGGTGGACGATGCAAAGCAATTGTCAGAAAATCTCGGTAATCCATACGATATCATTCCCATTGAAGATATCTATGAATCTTTTATTCGTTCTCTTCATCCTGTTTTTGGCGACTTACCCTTTGGTATAGCCGAAGAAAATACGCAGAGCCGGACAAGGGGGAATCTCCTCATGGCCATCGCGAATAAATTTGGTTATATTTTATTGAATACTTCAAACAAAAGTGAATTGGCAACTGGTTATGGAACCTTATATGGTGATATGGCAGGCGGGCTGAGTATAATAGGAGATGTTTACAAAATGCAGGTTTATGCATTGGCCAGACACATTAACGGAAAAAAGGAAATCATTCCGCAACATATTATCACTAAAGCGCCTTCTGCTGAATTAAGACCAGGTCAAAAGGACAGCGACAGTCTGCCTGAATATGATATTCTCGATAAAATATTATATCAATACATCGAAAGAAGACAGGGCCCGAAAGAAATTATCGCAATGGGAATTGATGAATCTCTCGTAAGAAGAGTTCTTAAGCTGGTCAATATAAATGAATATAAGAGAAATCAGTTCTGTCCTATTATCAGGGTGAGCAGCAAGGCATTTGGTGTGGGAAGAAGAGTGCCGATAGTGGGGAAGTATTTGTCGTGAAACGTGAATCGTGAAAAACTTTAGTTAATCCCTGCTACTCACGTTTCACGATCATCTCACTGCTTCGTCAACGTCTCTGTCGTCGTAGCAGCGATTCCCATAAAATTAACGTTGGTATTTATTACCAGTGTCCTGCCATCAAATTTCTGAATAGTGGATTGGGTAGTGTCGATCACAATCGTATTTCCTGATAAACTCCAGACACCTGTACCATCCCCAGAAGGAGTACATTTGATTCCGGCATCAATATAATCATAGGTTAAATCGGTATTGAGCTTATACTGATCATCTCTTTGACAGGCAGGCACAGAATCTATTATATTTTGAGGAGGCAGAGGAGCAATTGTCACGGTCAGGGCAGTTAACGTATAGGTGCCGGCTAAATTTTGTACAGTAATAGCGCTGCTGTCGCTGCTGCTTTTTTTACAGGAAACGGCCAGGAGAATTGAGACTACTCCCGTAAGCAGCAGGACGAAATAATGGTTTGATTTTTTCATCGATGATGTTTTAGCATTACAAAAATAACTGTTATAACCCTTCTTTATTGTATAAACGAAATTTTTACCAAATAATTTCGTCATACTGGCAAGCTACTTGCATAGCGAATTCGTATTTTGCAACTTTAATTTTTCTTATATGGTATATACGGCTGAAGACATCAAACAACTGAATGAAAAAATACAATACCATTGTTCTTTTATTGACCGCTTACGCGACGAAATTGGACGCGTTATTGTTGGCCAGCAGTATATGCTTGATCGCCTCCTGATCGGTTTGCTAAGCAATGGGCATGTTTTGCTGGAAGGCGTTCCGGGACTTGCAAAAACATTAACTATTAAATCCCTCGCACAAACGATACATGCTAAATTCAGCCGTATTCAATTCACACCGGATTTGTTGCCCGCCGATGTAATCGGCACTATGATTTATAACCAGCAGAAAAGTGAGTTTGTTGTTCGTAAGGGACCCATCTTTACTAATTTTTTGCTTGCAGATGAAATTAACAGGGCCCCGGCCAAAGTGCAGAGTGCTTTGCTGGAAGCTATGCAGGAAAGACAGGTAACTATCGGTGATTCCAGTTACAAACTCGAAGAACCTTTTCTGGTGCTTGCTACCCAGAATCCCCTGGAACAGGAAGGCACATACCCATTACCGGAAGCCCAGCAGGACCGCTTTATTATGAAGGTTATTGTTGGTTATCCTACCAAACAGGAAGAGCAATTGATTATCCGGCAAAATGTGCAGGGAATGGTATTGCCTCAGTTGGAACAGGTAGTTTCGATCCAGGAAATTTTACAGGCCAGGGATCTTACAAGAAAAATATATATGGATGAGAAAGTGGAACAATATATCCTTGATATTGTGTTTGCCACCCGGACTCCCGACAAATACAAACTGGATAAATTAAAACCACTGATTGCATATGGAGGATCCCCCAGGGCCAGCATCAATATGGCCCTCGCGGCAAAAGCCAATGCCTTCCTGAACAAACGCGGATATGTGATACCCGAAGACGTTAGAACTATTTCTAAGGATGTACTTCGTCATCGTATCGGCCTCACTTATGAAGCAGAAGCAGAAAATGTAAATGTTGAACATGT
>Ga0335080_10002902_pt1 | contig 17246 bp, 13 predicted proteins | sample Lox_Sample_34_FD_206720 | JGI IMG/M metagenome (GOLD analysis project Ga0335080, IMG submission 206720) | Soil microbial communities from Loxahatchee National Wildlife Refuge, Florida, United States - Lox_Sample_3.4 | ecosystem: Environmental > Terrestrial > Soil > Wetlands | place: USA...
TCATGTTGGTGCAAGCATCCACGGTGGCGCAAACGTTCATGTTGGTGCAAGCATCCACGGTGGCGCAAACGTTCATGTTGGTGCAAGCATCCACGGTGGTGCAGGTGTTCGCTTGTTCTCGCGGTGATGGGCGTCATTAGCGGTCCACCTCGCCGAGCACGATGTCGAGCGTGCCGATTACGGCTACGACGTCGGCCACGAGCATGCCGCGGACCATGACATCGAGAGCCTGGAGATTGACGAAGGACGGTGGCCGGACGCGCAGGCGATAAGGTTGCGTGGAACCGTCGCTGACGATGAAGTAGCCGAGTTCGCCCTTGGGAGCTTCGATGGAGTGATAAATCTCGCCGACGGCGGGCTTGATGACCTTGGGCACTTTGGCCATGATCGGGCCTTCGGGGATGCCGTTGACGGCCTGCTCGATGATGCGGAGCGACTGGCGCATTTCAACCATGCGGACGAGGTACCGGTCGTAGGTATCGCCGTTATGGCCGATGGGGACTTCGAAGTCGAAGTCTTTGTAGTTCGCGTAGGGGATCGCTTTGCGGATATCCCACTTGACGCCGCTGGCGCGCAGGACGGGCCCGGTGACGCCGAGGGCGATGGCGTCTTTGGCGGAGATCACGCCGACATTTTTCGTGCGTTCGATCCAGATGCGGTTGCCGGTGAGGAGAGCTTCGTATTCGTCGATTTTTGGGGCGACGAACGCGAGGAAATTCTTGACTTCTTTTTCGAAGCCCGCGTAGGTCTCGTACTGGCAGCCGCCGATGCGGAAGGCGTGCGTAGTGAGGCGCGCGCCACAATATTTTTCGAAGATCTTCAGAATCTCTTCCCGGTCGCGGAAGGTGTAGAAGAGCGGGGTCATCGCGCCGATGTCGAGGGCGTGGGTGCCGAGCCAAAGCTGGTGGCTGGCGATGCGATTGAGCTCGGTGAGGATGACGCGGATGTAATTGGCGCGCGGGGGCGCCTCGATGTTGAGGAGCTTTTCGACCGCCTGGCAGTAGCCAAGGCCGTTGGAGACGGCGGCGACGTAGTCCATGCGGTCGACGTAGGGGTTGAACATCGTGTAGGTGCGGTTCTCGGCGATCTTTTCGACTCCGCGATGGAGGTAGCCGATTACGCATTCGGTGCCCAGAACTTTTTCGCCGTCGAGCTTGAGGATCACGCGCAGCACGCCGTGGGTTGCGGGATGCTGCGGGCCCATATTAATGATGAGCTCGTTGGAATCGAGATAGGGCTTGTCGGGCGTGTCGAGGTCAAGATTCGACGGAGCAACCGCGTGCGGGAGCGCCTTGTCTTTCACGTCGGTCATTGGCCGCTCTCGATTCCGAGATTGATCTGCACCCACTCATTGTCCTGTTGCAGGATGCCGTAGTCTTTGCGCAGCGGGAAACCCTTCCAGTCTTCGGGCAGGAGGATGCGCTTCATGTCGGGATGGCCGTCGAACGTTATGCCGAACATGTCGTAGACTTCGCGCTCGAGCCAGTTGGCGGTTGGCCAAATGGGGACGCTTGACGGGAGCGACGAGCCATCGGAGATTTGCGTTTTTACGCGCACGCGCTCGTTGCGTTCGAAGGAATAGAGAATCCAGAAGACGTCGAATTGCTTTTCGCGCTTGGGATAGTGGGCGGCGGTGATATCGACGCAATAGTCGAAGTGTTCTTCGTCGCGCAGCAGGTGCAGGAAATTGGGGATCAGCGAGCGGTCGACGGTGAAATAGTTTTGGCCGAGATAGGACTGGGCGTCGAGGGCGGAACCGTATTGGCCCTTGTACTTTTCGACCATGGGCGAGGTCCAGGGCATGGGCACCGGTCCGACGGGTTTGGCGGGAGCCGCGGGCTTGGCCGGCGCGGCGGCTGCTGGAGCAGCTGGCTTTGGGGCCGCGGGCGCGGCAGCGGCAGGTTTTTCGGCTGCGGGCGGGGCGGCGGGTTTTTCGGAAGAAGCGGAGCTGGCAGGTGGGACGGGCAGTGGCTTTTCCGTCGTCGGCTTGGCTTCACCTTCCGGCGACGGTGGAACTTGCGGCTTGCTTTCCTCGGCCATCGTGGTCGTTCTGTCTGGCGCTAAAACGTTGTCTATCTGCGAGAGCGGGAGACCCTCACTTCTAACAGCTTGCTAAAACGGTGTCAACGATCTCCGTCACCGGAAGCGAGTGTCAGGCCCGGCGCGCGGATTGATAGCCCTCGATGAGTTCGCGGATACGCTGAGCATCCCTCTTGCGATGGCCGTGGCTGGTGATCGGATCGGTGCCTCCCGAGGACTCGATCACGATGTCAGACCAGATGAGCCCGGTGGAGATGTGGACGGAGGCGACCTGGGCGATGCCGATGCTTTCTTCGTTGCTGCCGAACATGCGGGGCTTGATCCGGCTGACATGTTGCGGATCGACGACGATGCGCGTGGGGAAAAAGAGATTGCCGCGGGTCCAGCGGCTGGCGGTGAAAGTGTCTCCGGCGGGAATGGTGGTGGACATAAGAAGAGTTCGTTTGCGGCCCAAGTCCTCAGCGGCTAAAGCCGCGGTCACACCCGGTAGTTATCGCAGCGGTAAACCGCTGCGCCACCCAAAATCAGCGACGACAAAATCAGCGACGATAAAATCAGCGCCACCCAAAATCAGCGACATCAGCGACGGCGACATTGAGTTTTTCCGTTAGTTAGACCCACTCCAGCGCGCCCTTTTTCCAAATCCAGATGTAGCCGACGATCAGGATGCCGAGGAAGACCAGCATTTCGACCAGGCCGTACACGCCGAGGGCTTTGAACTTTACCGCCCAGGGAAACAGGAAGATAGTTTCCACGTCGAAGACTACGAAGAGGATTGCGATGATGTAGTAACGGACGGTGTAGCGTCCGCGGGCGTTGTCGTAGGGATCGATGCCGCATTCGTAGGGCATGAGCTTGGTGCGGTTGGGGCTTTGCGTACGGATGATGCGGGCGATGACGAGCGTGACGGGAATGAGGATTCCGACGACCGCGATGAAGAGGAATGCTGGGACGTAGTTTTGGGGCATTGGGCCTCGTGAGGATTTATGAACGAAGGAGGAATGTTACCGCTGAACGGTTCGGGCTTCAAGGACGAGTGAACGGTTTGCAGAGTTATGGGCGGGAAGAATCGCAAACCCGGATCGAGGATCGCTTTGGGTTCGGTCTGGTTGTGAGGTTCGTGAAGGATTGGAATTTGTTTTTTCGGGTCTGCCGTTTTGATCGAAACTGAGACCCTCCCCCTCCCCAAGTGATCTTTGAAAATAAAGAACTTATCCCACTAAAATCGCTTAATCTTTGATAATAAGGAAGTTATCGACGTTAGCGTAACAAGTCATTATAAGTCAATCATTTAGAATGGAATCTCGGGCGTTTTCGTGGTCAAAAGTTTACTTAGCAGTTAACAAAAGCGGAAGAGAGCAAGGTAAGATATTTATTTATCAATAACTTAGATGTGATGCGGCGGCAATGGCATCGGGTGGGGCGAGGCGAATCCACCTTCCACTTCAAGATTTACTCGTTGGCTGGTTGGCGGATGGGCCTGGTGTAGTCGGCGGCGCTGGTTACATAGCAGGGCAATGGCTTTTTGTGCCGTGCCAGATTCAGAACGGGAGCGTCGGTGGAGTATTTGAGCTGGGTGCCATCCTGACGCCAGTCTCCGAGTTGGCCGGCCGTAAGCTGGCCAATGGTTTCGTCACACTGCGGAACGCGAGCGGCGCGAAGTTCGTGAACCACGGAATAGTCGAGCCCGCTGTCGGAGAGGGGCGGCTGATAAGGGAGGTAGTTGTAAACCAGCTTGACGAGGCGCGATTCGTCTTTAGCGATTTCGATTTCAGCGATGAAGATTTCTTCGCTGGCAAAGAACGTAGAGGGCACGTGGTTCCAGGCGAGAGCGACTAAACGCAAACGGACCGGCTCCAACCTGGGCATTTGCCACTGGAGTTCGCCATGCGCGGTGGTGGGCAGCGATAGAAATGCGGTGACCACGAGCCAAGCCATGCCGGAAAGAAGAGCCTTTGCGAGCTTCATGCAGAATCCGAGGCCAGGGGTCGGTCTTTTGATGCACGCTTGCACCTCGGGGTCGCGCTCGAAAGGGCATCGATGGAAGCGTGCGTGGAGGCAGCGAGACGGAAACCCTTGTCTCTAAAGGGACGTCTGGGGCAGCCGGAGTTACGAAATCTTCCGGGACTTTGTGGAGCGGGTTTCCTTGGGCGCGGGGCCATTCAGGAATGCCGCCCAGCGCAGTTCTTCCACCGGATTTGCGCCGCTGAGCGCCTTTTTTATGGCCATCTCGGCAACGGCGTCGACAACCCATTCGAAATTCTGCTGGCCTACGGATGTGACTTCGGCGTCGGGGGCGGGGTTCATGAAATCGATGGCGTAGGGGATGCCGTCTTCGACGGCGAACTCTACGGTGTTGAGGTCGTAGCCCAGAGCGCGGCAGAGGGCCAGCGCGTCTTTTTCGATTCGCTCTTTGAGTTTTGGCGGGGGCGGGGGATTGCCTTTCACGTAGCGTTCGTGGTGCGGGGCTTTGGGGTCGTACTTCATCATGTGGACCTTTTCCTGGCCGACCACGTAGCAGCGGTAATAGTCTTCGAACTCGACTCCATGCTGGAGGGTCATGCAGAGGTCGCCAGTCTGGTTGTAGTTGTGAAAGAACTCTTCCGGGTTGTGAACTTTGTAGACATGCTTCCAGCCGCCGCCGGAGTAGGGCTTGAGGAAGGCGGGGAAGCCGACGTAGGCGAAGAGCTCTTCCCAGTTCAGCGGGTACATCAGGTTGCGCATCGACTTGTCGGTGGTGTCGGGCGGGTGGGTGTGGTGCGGGAGGATTACGGTTGGGGGGATGGCGACGCCCATTTTGTGGGCGAGGGCGTAATTGAAAAATTTGTCGTCGGCCGTCCACCAGAACGGATTGTTAATAATGATCGAGCCCTGCAGCATCGCGTTCTTGAGGTAGGCGCGGTAGAACGGGATGTCCTGCGAGATGCGGTCGATGATGACATCGTATTTCCTGGGTTCATCCATGCGGATGCCGCCGATGTGGACGAATTCGGCGGTGATGCCATCGACTTTCATGGAGTTGATTTTGTTGACGAGGGCGGGCGGGAAGGTGTTTTCCATGCCGAATAAGATGGCGATTTTTTTGCTCATAGGAGACTCCTGATTCGTGGTTCGCTGTTGGTCCTTCGCTTTTCGTCCCTCGTCCTTTGCTTTTCGTCTTCCGGGAGGTCTGGTTTTAGCGGATCAGGCCGTTCCAATGCTGGAAGATCTCGGCGCCGATTTTTGAGAGCAGCTCCCTTGCCTGGGGGCCGGGGTCTCCATAGACTTCGAAGCCGGTGATGGTGGAGAGCTCGCGAATTTTCGGCACCAGTTCCTGCACGGCGCGGCCCGCGGTGTGCGCGTTGACCGCGTTCTGATCGGCGTAGGTCTCGACCAGCCTGCCGCGGGATTGATCGGCGCTGAAGTACCACTCGTAGGCCAGAGTGCCAGGTTCTTTTTGCGTGAACGCGACCATGGCCTGGGCGATCTCTTTGAAGGCGTCGAGTTTGCCTTCGTTGATTTTGAAACTGACCAGGAAATATACGGTGTTCTTTTTCATGGGTACGCCTTTCGATCGAGAGACCGGTTAAAAATACTTGGCGGCCATCCTTTGCCAAAGGGGCCAGTCGTGTTTGCTGTTATCGCCGTAAATGTCGAGCCAGTGGGGGATGCCTTTGGCGTGCAGCATGGCTGACATTTTGACATTGGCGTCGAGGCACATGTCCCAGTCCGCGGAGCCGAGCACGATCTTCATCTGGCGCAGGCGGCCGAGCTGCCCGTCATCGTGCAGGTTGGGCAGATAGTCGGGAGGATTGTTGAAATAAACGTTGTCGTCGTAATAGCCGTCGAGAAAGCTTTTGACGTCGAATGAGCCGCTCATGGGGATGCAGGCGCTGACCAAGTCGGGATGGCGGAAAGAGAAATTGAGGGCGTGGTAGCCGCCGAAGCTGCATCCGGTGACGGCAATTTGGGGAGCCCAGTTGCGGTTTTTGAGAAAGGGCAGGAATTCGTTGACGATGTAGCGCTCGAACTGGACGTGGCGCCAGATGCGGGCTCCGGGGTGGACGCTCTTGTTGTACCAGCTCTCGCCATCGACGGAGTCGGGGCAGAAGACCTGGATCTGGCCCTGCTCGATTTTTCCGGCGAGGGAGCGGATCATGCCGGCGTCTTCGTATTCGAAGAAACGGCCCATGGAGGAAGGGAAGACGAGGATCGGCTGACCGGCATGGCCGAACACGAGAGCTTCCATGTCGCGGTTGAGTTCGTGGCTGTACTGCCTGAGGTATTCGCGATTCATGCGCCTGTGGATTGTAAATGAAAGTTGCGGGGCGCGGCAGCATTGTCCATATCCATAGAGCGGGATGCGATTGAAGAAGAGCCTTTCCGCGCAGTGAGCGGGAAGAACCCCGCTGACGGCGCAGAGTGAGCCCGGGGACGCTGGCCAGCGCAGGGATCTGCCGGGATGCAAGTTTGGGGTTGGAAAGGCGAGCAAGGCGCTCGGACTCTCAGGTAAGGGTGCGGGGATTGATACCCAGTTGTTTGAGCTTGGACTGGAGAGTCGTGCGCTTCAGACCGAGGCGGGTGGCGGCTCCGCGTGGGCCGCTGATCCGTCCGCGTGCGTCGCGAAGGGCTTTGAGAATGTGGCGGCGCTCGGCGGCCTCGAGAGTTTCATCTTCAGGGGCATCGGACGCCGGCGGTTGCAATTCGCTGAGGGGGGCGGTGAGAACCGATCCACTGGTCAGAATGACGGAACGTTCGAGGAAATTTTCGAGTTCGCGCACGTTGCCGGGCCAGGACCAATTGATGAGGGCATCCATGGTCTTCCTGGGGATGCCTTTGATCGATTTCTTCATGCGCCGCGCGATTTTTTGCACGAAGTGCTCGACGAGCAAGGGAATATCCTCGCGGCGTTGGCGGAGGGGCGGGAGCAAGATGGGAAAGACGTGCAAGCGGTAGTAGAGGTCGCTGCGGAACTGCTTCTCGCGAACGCTGGTGGCGAGGTCGGAGTTGGTGGCGGCGATGAGGCGGAAGTTGACCTTCAAGGTTTGGGTGCCGCCGAGGCGCTCGAATTCCTGATCCTGCAAGACGCGGAGGAGCTTGGGCTGGAGGGCGAGGGAGATCTCGCCGATTTCGTCGAGGAAGATGGTTCCCCTGTCGGCAAGTTCGAGGCGGCCGACTTTCCGGTTGACGGCTCCAGTGAAAGCGCCTTTCTCGTGGCCGAACAGCTCGCTCTCGAGAAGCCCGGAGGGAATGGCGGAGCAATTCATTTTGATGAAGGCGTTGCCGTTGCGCTGACTCATGCGGTGAATGGCGCGGGCCACGAGTTCTTTTCCGGTGCCGGTTTCGCCGAGGATGAGGACGGTGGCATCGCTGGCGGCGACCTTACCGACGCTTTCCATGACGGCTTTGAGGGCCTTGCTTTGCCCGATGATCTCCTCGAAGCCAAGCTCGGCGTCGATCTCCTGCTCGAGATAGAGCTTTTCTTCGGTGAGTTTCTCCTGGGCGGCGCGCAGTTCCTGTTCGATCAGCTTGCGATCGGTAATGTCGTAGTCGCTGCCGATGACGCGAATGGGGCGTCCGCCGGCGTCCTTGAAGACGCGCCATTTGCTGGAGATCCAATGGACGGTGCCGTCGCGCCAGCGGGTGCGCCATTCGCCGCCGCCTTCGCCGGATGCGAAGGACTGTGCGACGAGGCTGGAGACATGAGGCCGGTCGTCGGGATGGACCAAATTGAGGAAGTCGTCGACGGAGCGTGGAAATTCGTTCGGGCCGCGCAGTCCGTACATGGCCTGGAGTTGCGGTGTTCCGCGAGTTTCGCCGGTGATGAGATCCTGGTCGAAGATGCCGATTCGGGCGACCTCCTGAGCCAGGCGGAGGCGTTCTTCGCTTTCGCGGAGGGCCTGTTCGGCACGCTTGCGCTCGGTGATGTCGATGGCGATGCCGCTGAGGCCGAAGACGCGGCCGGCGTCGTCGGTATTGGCATTGCCGCGAACGAGGAGCCAGGTGACGGATCCGTCGGGGCGGAGGCCCGCGACTTCGATCTCGTCGGGCCGCCCGGTTTCAAAGGCCTTGTGCTGGGTCTCGACGATATGGCGCCAACTCTCGGGAAGGAAAAACGACCGGAGTTCGTGGAAGGGAATCCCCAGGGGACGCGGTTCCATGCCCATGATGCGAAACATCTGATCGGAGCCCGTGACAGTTTGGGTGAGGAGGTCGAGGTACCAGTTTCCCATGAGGGCAACGCGCTGGGCCTCTTGCAGGCCGGCCTCGCTGTCCCGCAAGGCCTCTTCCATCTCTTTGCGCCTTGTGATGTCGATGTCGACGCCCAAGGCGCGGAGCGGCCTGCCGAGTTCATCGGTGAACATGCGCCAGGTGCCGGCAATCCAGTGAATGGAGCCGTCGGGCCAGACCACGCGCCATTCTCCGCCCGAACGGCCGGTCACGATGGACTCGTCGATCCGGCGCTGCAGGTTCTGGCGATCGGCAGGGTGAACGAGGCGGAGGAAATCCTCGACGGACGAGGGAGCCGATCCCTGGGGAATTCCGTACATGCCCTCCATCTCGGGGGTCCAACGGGATCCGCCGACTTGCATGTTGCGTTCAAAGATGCCGATTTGGGCAACCTCGTGGGCCAGGCGCACGCGTTCTTCGCTCTCGCGGAGAGCTTCTTCGGTGCGCTTGCGCTCGGTGATGTCTTGAACGATGGCCATATTGGAGCGGGCAGGCTCTCCGGGCTCCCACATTCCAACCACCGATAGGCTGGCCCACACCGTACTTCCGTCGGGCCGGAGGTAGCGTTTTTGCAGATCGAAGTCGCGGATTTTCCCGTCAAAAACCTGGGTTGCCAGGCGGAGGCTTTCATGGCGGTCGTCCGGGTGGGTGATGTCCTGAAAGCGGAGGCGCAAGATCTCTTCCTGAGTTCGGCCGACAATCTCACAAAACTTCGGATTGACCTGCAAGAATTTTCCGCTGCGGGGGTCTGCGATGACGATTCCCACGGGGGCGCGATCGTGAACGGCGCGGAAGCGTTGTTCGCTCTCTTCGAGCCGAGCCGCCGCGCGCTTCCTGTCGGTGACATCGCGCAAGACGCCGGCGACCCGGTCGATTCCGTGCGGGCCTTCCACGGGGAGGTAGGTGACTTCGAGATTTCTCTCGCCGATTTGCGGGTAGGCGTAGCTCATTTCGTAAGTGACGACCGGACCGCGGAATGCCTCTTCCAACCTGGGCCGGACGGTTTTTTCGTATGTATCAGGGTCGAGGATTTCAGTGACGTGGCGGCCAACCACCTGTGGTTCGGTCAATCCGCGATAGCTCAGGAAAGCGCGGTTGGCGAGCACATAGCGATGATCCCGGTTCACCACGACGATCATCTCGTCCAGGCTCTCCACCACCTTCTCGTATTCCTGTAGGCGGCCCTCGCGAAGCCTGCGCTCGGTGATGTCGCGGGAGATGGCGACGAAATACTCGCGGTCCAGTTGCACGCGGCGGGTGTTTACCTCGACCGGGAAGGTGGTGCCATCCTTGCGGCGATGGAGGCTTTGCACGGTCACAGATCCGTTCTCGAGCAATTGTTTATTCGTGCGAGCGACAAAATCGGGTGTGAGCTGGGGATCGATGTCGAAGATGGTCATCGACAGAAGTTCCTGGCGAGTGTATCCGAGTTCGGCGCACGAAGTTTCATTGACGTCGAGCAGGCGCAGGGTTCCTGGCTCGACAACTTCGATGGCATCGTTGGAATGGTCCAGGAGGGTGCGGAACAGTTGCAGGCCGCGCAGGAGTTCTTCGCGGGCGGCGGCGGTTTCGGCCAGCTTCTGGTTGGACTCACGGAGAGCTTTCTCGGCTGCCATCCGGTCGGTGACATCATGCGCGATGCCGAGGATTACCGGCTGCTCCAAGCCGTCCGTGTGCAGAGTGCAGCGATATTCCCAAAGGCGGCGCTTGCCGGCGCGAGTCAGGATAGCAAGAGTGCCGCTCGCTTCCCCTGTGCGGGCGAGTTGACGAAGGTAGTCATCGAACCGGTCACGGAACCCGGGGTCGAGGAAGTCGCGCATGTGAGCGCCCACGACTTCTTCGACGGAATAGCCGAGGAGGCGTGCGGGAACTGGATTGATGGACAGGAGACGGCCGTCGAGATCGTGAACGCAGAGCAGGTCGCGGCTGTGCTCCACCAGATCATGAGTCCAATCGGTGGTTCCGGTGAGCGGGCCGCTCGCGAGGTGGCCCGCGGCGAAGTGGTGCCGGAGGAGCTTGAGTTGCGGTTTTTCCTCGTGACGGCGATGCGGTAGTTCGCCGGGGTTCGACGACATGGCTAACTTCCCCTCAGGCCGCGAGGGAAAGTGTGATCGGCCAGATCGAGTCCTCGTCGGCGTTGCGCTAAATTCCGCTGGGTCCCAGGTACGAAAGCCTAATTACTATTGCACGTAGTAGATACTGAATCAAAACAATGGCGGGATCAAGGCGCGTCTTGACCCCCGGATATACTCTACTTTTATTGCCGGGACCGCAAGGACCGGAGCGGTGCCGGGCCAAAATATCGCGGTTGGAGGCCGCCAGGAGCTGGGTCGCCCCCCGTGGAGCACAGTTCGCGGCTGGACGGTTCCAAGCGTAACTCTGGCCGGCGGGGCGATGTTCGCTCCCTGTTTTTTCAATAACTTACATCCCATTTACTGCGATCTTTGACCGCTCAGCCCGTAATTTCGCCCTTTCCCTGCCTTCTGCGTGCCTAAGCAATCGGGATTCAATAGGATAACGATGACTTATTCCACGCATCGAAGCTTCCAGGTTCCCTTCGTGGAATATCCATTTTCGTGGGTTTTCGTGCGGACCAGCGGAAATTGAGAACTGGATTCTTACTCCCAGTGTGGAGAAGACGTGGAGGAAAGCCGGAGCTATGCATAAACCGATCAAGTACGTTGAGAAGGCCGTAACTGTCGCCGCGAGTGGCGCGTGGGCCATCTTTGAACGCCTGAACCGTGTGTCCCCCAATGCATCGCCGACGCCGAAGTGGTCCGACAAGCCTCTGTTGAAGTCGTGGGAAAAGTCCAAGCCGCCGCTGGGCTGGCCGCGGTCGACCGACTCGCTGTGCCCGAAGTGCGTGCCGGAGATTCGGCAGCAGATTCTTGACGGGCACCTCCCGGTCGACGTCCTGATGAACGAGAAAGTGGGCGAGGTGAAGGCGCAGATCATCGAGCGCGACGGCAAGATCCTGATGGTGAAGGATTGCCCGAAGCACGGCCACTTCGAAGACGTGATGTCGATCGACACCAAGTTCACGGAACACCTGGAGCAGGTTTTCCCCGGCCGCGACATCAAGGCGCATAGCGACGAGCACCTGCATCATCATGGGTCTTCGACCGTGAAGTATGGCCGCGGATCGGTGTTGACCGTTGACCTTACGAACCGCTGCAACATGATGTGCGATCCCTGCTTCATGGACGCGAACCAGGTTGGGTTTGTGCATGAATTGACCTGGGAAGAGATCAAGACCGTTCTCGATAACGCGATTACCATCAAGCCGAGGCGGCAGATGTCGGTGCAGTTCTCGGGCGGCGAGCCGACCTTGTCTCCGTACTTTTTGGACGCGATTCGTTATGCGCGCAAGGTTGGTTACAACAGCGTGCAGGCCGCGACCAACGGAATTGAGTTCGCGAAGAGTTTTGAGTTCGCGCAGCAGGCGGTGGAAGCTGGATTGCGCTATGCATACTTGCAGTTTGACGGAATCGGCAACGCGGCTAACTCGCACCGCGCGGTCGGCAACCTGTTTGACGTGAAGCTGAAGGCGATCGAGAACCTGCACAAGGCCGGATGCGAAATCGTTCCGGTCATCACCATCATCAACGGCATCAACAACGAGCAAGTTGGAAAGATCATCCAGTTCGCGCTCGACAATCCGAAGACGATCAGCTTCCTCTCGTATCAGCCGGTCAGCTTTACCGGACGCGACGAAGCCATCACCGACGATCGCCGGCAGGCGCAGCGCTACACGCTGGCGCACCTGGCGCATGACGTTAAGAACCAGACTGGACTCGGCGAACCTGCCCGCGACTGGTTCCCGATCAGCTTCATGTCGACGTTCAGCGACTGGGCCGATCTTCTGCATGCTGGCGATGCCAACAACAACTGGGGACAGCTCTCCTGCGGATGCCATCCCAACTGCGGCACCGGCATGGCGGTCATGATCGACAAGGAGACGAAGGAAGCCGTTCCGGTCACCGCATTCCTCAAGGGCGATCAGCTCGGCAAAGACATTGCCAAAGTGAACGACGGCGCGCGCGGAAAGTTCCTTACCGGTCTCGGCATGGCGCTTCTGCTGATGAAGAACTACGATCCGTTCAAGTCGCCGAAGCACTTCAAGCTGTATGACCTGCTGAAGAAGTTTGACAAGAACTACAACATTACCGGCCGCAACTACGGCAAAGTCGGCCCGGATCGCACCATCGACGACGTGATGAAACGGCGGACGAACGACCGCTGGAACTTCCTCTTCATCGCCGGCATGTGGTTCCAGGACCTCTTCAACTACGACTTCCGGCGCACGGAGCAGTGCATCATTCCTTATGCGACGCAGGAAGGCGAGATCAGCTTCTGCGCCTACAACACGGGCGTGGGCTGGCGGAACATCATCGAGAAGATGCACATGACGGCCACGCTCACCAAGTGGTACGAAGAGCATGGGCGGCATGAGATCTTCGCTGGCGGCAAGAAGGTGAATGTGCCGGCCAAGGAGATGCAGGAGTATCTACGGCTGCGCGAGGAGATCGTGACCGAAGAAGTGCAGCACGATCTTGATCGGCTGGGCATCGCAAAGACGGCGCGCGAAGAGAAGATTCGGGCGCGGGACGCGAAGCTCAAAGACCCCACCCTAGTCGCAAAGAACGCGACTAAGGATGGGGCACCCGCAGCGCGCGGTGCGCAGAAAAATGACCCAGCTTATGATGCGCGCATGGCGCAGCTCTACCGTGAGGTGGTGCTGAAAGAGAAGCCAGCGACTTCGAATGAGGCGGGATTTATTCCGCTGGGGGCGATTGCTGTGAAACCGAACGGCAATGGCTTGCACGGGATTGCTCCGGCGAAGAAGACTGAGGAAGTTGGCGAGCCGGTGGCGGGCGACTAAAGGCTAAGCCAAGTTGGAATCGCGAGTAGCGGCATCCTTGATGCCGCTATTTTTTTTGGATCAGGCATTCCTATTTGCGTTATGGGCGGCGAGAGAAAACATAGTCGGGTGACGTAAAATTACCAACACCTGCTATGAGCTCCTCCACGCGTGAACCACGATGGCCCGCCTTTCTTGCCATGCTGTCGGCTGCTGGCGTTTTCTGGGCATTGCCCGAACCGCTTTCGGTGGGGCCGGGGTGGCTGCTGCTGGTAGTGATGTTCGTGCTCATGATCCCCATCGTGATCACGAACAGCCGGGGCTACTTCAAGATCACGCGAATGTTGACCTTCGCCGGCCTGGCCCTGATTACCGCGGCGATGATCTTCTCGATCGTCTTTCTTATTCAGGGAATTCCTTCCCATCGCGAGGCGCCGAACGCGTTATTACGCTCGGCTCTGGCATTGTGGGTCACCAATGTCCTGATCTTTGCCTTGTGGTACTGGAAGCTGGACGCGGGTGGGCCGCTGGGGCGCGATCATTCCCGCTGCAAGATCGCCAGCGCATTTCTTTTTCCCCAGCTTTCAAACGACGTGGAACCCTACAGCGGCTGGTCGCCGCACTTTATCGACTATCTGTTTGTTGCCTTCAACACGAGCACCGCGTTTTCACCAACCGACACGCCCGTTCTCTCGCGGTGGGCCAAGCTGGCAACCATGCTGCAATCGCTGATTTCCCTGGCGATTCTGGTCCTTCTCGCGGCGCGGGCTGTGAATATTCTCTAGGCGTGACGATGGTCCGCCGGAAGCCCTCCTCTCTCATCGTCCTGTGCAGGAGGCATTGCGCCGGTGCTATGATCTGGTCGCTGGGGTGGCCATGGCGCGGGCAACGGTAGAGCACATTTCGCCATGTTTTATCGTCAGTGACGTCGATCGGACGGTCGCTTTTTATCGCGACAAGCTTGGCTTTGAGATCAGGTTTCAGGAGCCCAGCGACAATCCGTTCTTCGCGATCATTGGACGGGGAGGCGCGCAGATTTTTCTGAAGTCGGAAAAAGACATTGCGCCTGTTCCGAATTCAAGCCGGCACCGCCATTTGCGATGGGACGCCTTTGTGTATGCTCCCGACCCCGATGCCCTGGCGGCGGAGTTTAGCGGGCTGGGCGCGGCTTTCAACGTGCCGTTAGAAGACACGCATGACGGCTTGCGCGGATTCGAGATCCGCGATCCCAATGGATACCTGATCTTCTTTGGCCGCCCGCGGTAACGCCCAGTCGCCAAATCTTCTCCACTAGGACGACGGACACATCGGAAGATTGTTCGGGGTAAGCAGGATGGCATGCTTCTGGCCATCTTGATGGGAGATGGCGGACCCGACAATCTGATGATACCGGTTTATGCCGTTGACCGAGTTCAAGTCCCAGGCCGCTCCGGAAGCATCGAGCAAAGTGCTGAGAGAGACGCGGCCACAGTTGGGCACGGCGAGGAAGGGAGCTACGCTATAACCAAAGTCTGCGTAGCCCACCACCCAATTGTCCAAGGATAGAGCCATTCCATTAATAAAGTGCGAGCCGTCGCAGGGAAGGATAGCCGTCGGAAGATTCGATGGCGCCTGAGAATTCCACTCCAGCACGCAGATTCCGTCGACTACTCCGTTATAAAAGCCGCCGCCTCCCGCAATCACCCCGGCGTCATTGATGGCGTTTGCCTCGCCGTAATACCATCCCTGATCGTTGTACATCGGAAGATAGGAAAGCACGCCGTTTTTCCACAGCCAGGGTGCGGGCGCATCGGTGCCATGAGTCAGATTCCAGTTGTAGAGGCGGCCAACGATCTCGCCATTATTGTTGATGCCGCGAGCGTAGTTTCCGTAGTCATGATTTCCCGTTGTGATGGTGGTTACGACATTGTTGTCCCACTTGACGGCGTTGATCAGTCCCGAATACCAAACCGGACAGTTCGGCAGGCCGCAATAAGCCGAATCCGAAGTTGAGCCGACTCCGCCCACTACGGTGCTTTCACGGATGCCGAGGGCCATGCTGTAGTCATATCCCGCAGGCATGGATAACATTTGCACCTTACCCGCCTCGTAGACGAACGCGCGGTAGACAGTCGTGTTGGGCGAGACCGACGTTGCGCCCGCCACATTGCCCTTGATATCGATTGCCAAGGCAACGCACATGGGCGGTTTTGCGCCGCCCTGAAAAAGGGTTACGCTTCCGTGATCATATTCAAAACATCTGGTTCCGCCGGCGCTGAGCGCCATGTTGCCGACGATGACGCCGTGGTCGTTGATGGCGAACGCCTCGCTCCATGTCCCGTTGAATGTTCCGAGATCTGTCAGGGAGAAGAGTAATCCACCCGCCTGCGCGAAGGAGGCGGTGCAGAGGAACAACGAAACGATCATCGCCACTAAGTGTTCCCGGAGGTGCAATCTCATCAGATTTTTCCCTTTCCGCTTGCCGAGAGACGGTCAGAATGGTCTCTAGGTAAAGAAACGTAAAAACTCCGCAAACTGGCTCACTAGTTGAAATCGCAGTCCGGGGCTGGGGGAAGGAACTGGCGGCTTTGTGGGCGGAAACGGGAGCCGGTGGCCTCGAACGAGTCCGCCTTCATTCCCGGGCAAGGCGGCCAGTAACGTCAGCGGAAACGGAATGGCGACAGGCCGCGATTATATTGGTCATTGACAGGGTGCGGTCATTCTGATTAGAGTGGTGCGCCCTCCCAAGAGCAAGCCCCGCTCGTCGAGACTGCAAGTTCCCTAGAGGTCAAGACTTCCATAGGAGTTGGTGCTTATGAATGCTATCCGTGGCGCCCTGAGACTGGCAGTGATTTGCGGGCTGGTGGTGATTGCCTCACGTCCGGCGCAGGCCCAAACCGAAGTCGTAATTTACAACTTCTGTTCTCAGCCAAACTGCGCGGATGGAGAGGGCCCGGCGTCGAGCCTGACGCGGGACGGCGCGGGCAACTTTTACGGGACCACAGCGCTCGGCGGGGCGAATCTGCAGGGCACGGTCTTTGAGCTTTCCCCCAACGGAGACGGCGGGTACAACGAGACTGTCTTGTACAGCTTCTGTTCCGTGCAGAACTGCGCAGATGGCAATGATCCGAGTTCTACCGTGATTTTCGACGGCGCCGGAAATCTGTACGGGACGGCCTGCTCGGGCGGCGCGAATGGACAAGGCGTCGTCTCATCCTGCGGCGCGGGTTTTAACGGATATGGCGTGGTGTTCGAACTGAGCCCCCAGCCGGGCGGTGGGTGTCCGAGCGGCAGCAACAGCGGGAATGGCTGGTGCGAAACGGTTGTGTACAGTTTCAAGTCAACGCCCGATGGGGCCTCTCCGTTTGCCGGGCTCAGTATCGACGCGTCCGGCAATCTTTACGGCACAACGTATGGGGGAGGCAGCGGATCGGGGACAGTTTATGAGTTGTCGCCGAACGGCAAGGGGGGCTGGAGCGAGTCTGTTCTCTACAGTTTTTGCGCGCAGGCAAAATGCGCCGACGGCGCTCATCCCGACGGGCAGCTGCAAGCGGGGAACGGAAACGGAAATTTTTATGCGACAACGGAAAGCGGCGGGGCCTCGGAGGCGGGCACCGTGTTCGGACTCAGCCCGGCGCCGCACGGCGGCTGCCCAAGTGGCAGCTATACGGGAAACGGCTGGTGCGAGACCATCCTCCACAACTTCGCCGGGCACCCCACGGACGGCACTTACCCTTCCGGCACCCCGACGCTGGATAGCGCGGGAAATCTGTATGGCACGACCGTCTATGGCGGGAAAGGAAGATGCGCCGACGTCTACAAGGGATGCGGCACAGTGTGGAAGCTGATTCCTTCCGGTGGAGCTTATACGGAGACCGTGATTCATGCCTTCCAATCCGGCCCCGGGCTGTTCGGATGCTGCTTCGCGATTCAAGCTCCCGACCTTCCCTTTCCCGGAGTCGTGCTCGATGGATCCGGAAATCTCTACGGCATGACCACCTACGGCGGCAATCCATCGTACTGCCAGGAAAAAGGAAAGAGAGCGGACCTGCAAAGCTGCGGCGTAATCTTTGAACTCGTAAGAGGTAAGAAAGCGACGAAATATACGAGCCAGTTTCTTTGGATCTTCGATCTGGCGGATGGAGCTCATCCCATG
>Ga0335080_10002904_pt1 | contig 17238 bp, 9 predicted proteins | sample Lox_Sample_34_FD_206720 | JGI IMG/M metagenome (GOLD analysis project Ga0335080, IMG submission 206720) | Soil microbial communities from Loxahatchee National Wildlife Refuge, Florida, United States - Lox_Sample_3.4 | ecosystem: Environmental > Terrestrial > Soil > Wetlands | place: USA: Florida...
GGCGCGGCGGCCGCCGTGATCGTGACGGGCAGATCGCCCGGCGACGCCTGCAGGCCGTTGACCACGAGATTCGCGATCGCGTGCGCGACGATGCCGACCGGCCAGACGACGGAGATCGTGGCGTCCGCGTCGAGCGTCACGCGGGCCCGATCGCCCGGACCCAGGCGCGCGAGCGCGTCGGTCAGCGCGTCGCTGAGCGTCGAGAGTCGCGCGCCCTCGCCCATGGGCTCGGCGATGCGTCCCGCCATGTCGTCGAGCACACGACGGCAGCGATCGATCTCGCTGCGAATCAACCGCGCGTCGTCGTGCAGGCTCTGGCCGTCCGCGCGGCGAGACAGCGCCTGCTCGAGCTCGCGCGCGGCGACGGCGATCGTCGCGAGGGGCGTGCTCAGTTCGTGGGCCGCGCCGGCGGCAAGCGTCGTCAGACTCGCGAAGCGCATCGTGCGCGCGTTGCGATCGCGCAGCCGTTCGAGCGCGACGTCGCGCTCCTCGATCGCCCGCGCGAGCTGCGTGACGAGCGCGCCGATCGCGAGCGCCGTAACCGTGAAGGCGAGCCACATCCCGCGCATGTGCAGACCGATCTCGGGATGCATCGACTGGGCCGTGCTGAGCTCGCGCGACGGCACGAGAAAGAGCGCCGCGTAGCCGCCGACGGCGAGCGCGGTCACGACCCACGTCCACAAGCGGCCGAGCACCAGCGCGGCGAGCACGATCTGCACCAGCAGGAACACGCTGACGGGATTGAGCACGCTGCCCGACTCGAGCAGCAGCCAGGACAACAGCAGCACGTCGGCGCACACGAGCGCGCCGGCGATCGTCGTCAGGCCGGATGTTCGGCGCGTGCGCACCCGCCAGGTGAGCCAGCCGTTCGACAGCGCGAAGGCGCCGAGGAGCAGCACGGCCGCGGCGACCGGCATCGACGCGCCGAATCCGCTGTAGCCGGCGACCATCGCGCCCGCGCCGGCGACGAGCGTCGTCCAGCGGACGGTGACGAGCCACGACAGCGCGATGGGATCGGCGGCCGGGTGGCGGCTCGCGCGGGCGGCGCGCGCCGGCGCGTCGAGGGAGACCGTGCGAGGGACGGAGGACGTCGACACGGCTGTCTCAAGGATAGCCGCAGACGCCGCCGGCTAGAACTGGAGGCGGAACCCGAACTGGAACGACCGCGGATCGGCGACCGCGGTCGGCTGCCCGAACGTCGAGGACGGATTCGTCGGATACGCGCCGGCGCCGAAATTGCCGTTCACCGTCACGACGTTGGTGCGGTTGGTGACGTTGAACGCCTCGACGAGCGCCTCGACGCGCGTGCGATCGCTCACGCGGAACGTGCGGCTGACGCGCAGGTTCAAGCTGAAGAAATCCGGCCCGATGCCGGCGTTCCGCGGAATGAACTGACCGTCGACGATCGGCCGGCCCGCCGTCCCTTGAACCGTCGTCACGCCCGACGTGATGTTGAACGGCAGGGCCGAGTACCACTGCAGCTGGCCGCTCAGCTGAAAGCCGTGCGTGAGGTGCTGCCAGGCGGTCGCCGCCGGCTCGGTCGGAGAATTGATCGCGCCGGAGACGACGAGCCGATGACGCTGATCGTTGTCGGAGCGCCCCCAGTCCTTCGACAGGTCGTAGGGATCGATCGGCGAGCTGAAAAAGAACTGCCCCACGTCGTCCATCGCCTTCGACAGCGTGTAGCTCACGCGGTAGTAGCCGAGGCGCGTCGGCCGCTGCAAGAGCGAGACGTGCAGGCCGTGATAGGTCGAAGTGGCGAGCGGCGAGTACTGGTTGTTGTTCGCGTACGCGGGATTCGGCCGGCAGCCGTTGTTGGTGCCGACGGCGACGCACGACGGCACGTTCTGGTTCACCTGGATGATCAGATCGCGCCCGCGCACGTACTGGTAGCCGGCGCTCACCGTGAAACGCGTGCTGATCTCGCGCTCGATCTCGGCGCTCGCCTGATTCGAATACGCGTTCTGCATGTTCGGATCCATCGTCGTGAAGCTGACCAGCGTCACGAGCGGCACCGGGGCGGGCAGAACGTTTGGAAACGCCGGCGCGCCGGCCTGTGCCGGCGAGAGGCTCACGCTGATCTGCTGCAGCTTCGACACGTCGGTCGTGTTGTCGGCCGAGAGCAGCGCGTTGGCGAGAGCGCGCAGCGGCACGCGATCGAAGTACCGCCCGACGCTCGCGCGGACGAGCGTGTGGCCGCCGCCGCCCGGCAGCCACGCCACGCCGAGCCGCGGCGCCAGGTTGTTCGTGTCGGTGTGAATCGAGTCGAGATACTGCAGGTCGTAGCGCAGGCCGGCATTCACCGTGAGGCTCGCGCCCGCCCTCCACTCGTCCTGCAGATACATCCCGAGGTTCGGGTTCGTCTGTGAGATCTGATCGACGCCGAACGTCTGCGTGAAGCCGGCGTTGTTGTAGACGCCCGCGAGGAAATTTGCGAGCGACGAGAACGTGTACGCGCCGCGGACCGACCGCGGGAACGTGATCGTGTCGTCGTTGTAGAGAAAGTCCACGCCGGCCCGCAGCGCGTGCGCGCCCGTCTGATACGACAGATTGTCGACGACCTCGGTGAGCGTGTTCACGCGCGCCGTGGGACTGCCCGACAGCGTGCCGAACGACGCGACGCCGGAAATCGCGACCGCCGGGCCGATCGGATCGGTCGGCGGCGCCGCAAGCGTGCCGTATGCCACCTGCGCGCGCGTTTCGTTGACGAGCGTCGGGGAGAACACCCGCGTGTTGCTGAACGCGACGGCCTGGTCCGTGTTTTCGAGGGCCGCCGACGCGCTCGGGGCGTTGAGTCCGCCCGCGCCTCGCGAGTTGTCCGACGTCACGTGATACAGGCTGTAGCGCACCGACAACTGGTCGTTCGCCGACACGCTCTGGTCGATCTTGCCGAGCACGTTCGCGCTGTCCACCGGATTCGGGTAGATGCCGGTCGCCACCGGCGAGCCACCGTAGCCGGACGCCGCCAGCTTCGCGTTGATGGCCGTCACCGAGGCCGGGAGGATCGTCGTGAGCCCGGTCTGATCGAGCCGGCGCCCCTCGACGTTGGTGAAGTAGAACGTCCGGTCGCGCACGATTGGCCCGCCGAGGCTCGCGCCGTACTGCTGCTGGTTCATCGGCAGCGTCGCGTCGTCGGGCGACTTGCCGCTCGCGAGCAGCAGCGCGTTGGGCGAGTTGAACGCGTCGTCCCGGAAGAAGCCATACACGTTCCCGCGCGTCGCATTCGTCCCGCTCTTGGTGACGATGTTGACGTAGCCGCCGAGCGCGCGGCCGAGCTCGGCCTGCCCGCCCGACGTGACGACCTGAAACTGATCGACCGCGTCGACGCCGTACGTCATGCCGGCCACCCCGGCCGCGTCGTCATTGCCCGACAGGCCATCGACGACGTACGTCGTGGAGAAATTGCGCTGGCTGCTGACCGAGAGACCCGGGCCGGGCACGGCCGACGTCTCGGCGAAGAGCTGCGTGCTCCCGACGTTGGTCGGCGACACGCCAGGCACGAGCAGCGCGAGGTCGAAGGTGTTCCGCCCGTTGAGAGGCAGGCTCTTGACCTCCGCTTGCGTCACGGTGCCGGCGATCTGGCTCCGCGCTGCTTCGATCGTCGTCTCGCCCTCGACGTTGACGGTTTCGCTGACGCCGGCGACCTTGAGCGTGATCGGCAGATCGAACGCCGAGCCGGCGAGCAGCGTCACCGCGCGCTTCGCGTCCTGAAATCCCTTCAGGCGGACGACGATCTCGTAACGGCCGACCTTGAGATACGAGAACCTGAATCGACCGTCGTGATCGCTGACCAGCGAGGCCGAGACGTTCGTCTCGATGTCGCGGGCCGTCACGTCGGCGCCGGGGATGGCGCCGCCGTCGACATCGGTCACGCGGCCGGCGACGCTGGCGGTGTTGACGGTCTCCTGCGCGACGGCCGGGCCGGCCAAACCAAGACAGAAGACGAGGACGGCAAAAGGGGCGATCCGGCGCATCCCCGGGAGCTTTTCACAGCGCGCCCGGCGCCGCCTGCGGTTTGTTGTCGCAGGGGACGGGGGGTTTTCCGACCCTATTTCATCTTCACCCCGAACTTCGGCTGGCTGGGCGTCCCGCCGATGGTGATGGGGACCACTGCCCCGGCACCGTTCTTCTTGAAGATGTGATCGAAAGGCTTCAAGAAGATCGACTTGAAGCCGCCGACCGCCTGGGACACCGTGGCCTGCATCGTGAGCGTGCCCTCGAGGTCGAGCGCCTGATCGGCCAGCCTGTACGTCCCGGTCAGATCGACCTTGGCCCCGGGCACGTGGAACGAGAGCCGGCGAAACATCACCAAGCCGCGCTCCAGCTCGACGCTGCCCGACAGGCTCGTCAGCACACGGCCCATCACCTCGTCTTCGTCCTTGCCCTGGCTGCGGCGGCTGAGCTCGGCGAGCTTCGCTTGCACCTGCGCGTCGGTGAAGTGCGCGGAATCGAGGCCGAACTGCCCCACGAGCGACAGCCGATCGCGCACGCGCGCGGGCCCCGGCGGCAGCGAGAGCGTCGTCTTCAGCGTGACGTCGCCGGTGAGCACCGGCTTCGGCGAGTCGAGCACGAGCTGGAGGAGATCTTCGATCCGGCCCTCGTCGATCGTCACTTTCAGATCGACTTTGTGATTGCCGGGCCCAGGCAAGTTCGCGATCAGTCCCTCGGCGACGAGCGATGAATGCAGCAGCGTCGCGTCGACCTCATCCAGGCGCGTCGTGCCGTTCGAGGCATCGACGACGGCCCGGAACGTCGTGCTCAAGGGCACGGGCTGGCCGCCGAGATCGAGGCTGAAATCCGGCGTCTCGGTCGTGCCGGTGACGGAAATCTCCGTGAGATGGCCCGAGTACCGGCCCGTCGATGTCAGCTCGCCGCCGATGCCCTTGATCGTCCCGAGCTTCGCGCTGGTCAGCGTGTACGTGCCCGTAATTGGCAGCGCCCACACCTCGCTGCCGGGCCACGGGCCGAACGTGCCGCGCGTGTCGATTTCGCCTTCGGGTATCGGATTGGTGAGCGACGCGGCGAAGCGCATTTCGCGCCCGAAGCTCACGCCGTCGACCTCGAGCGCGTGAATCTTGAACACGAGCGGCGTGTCGCTCGCCTTGTGACGCAGCAGCGTGAGCTCGGCGTTGTGCGCGTCGAGCCGGTCGACGACAACGCGCGCCGATCCGCCCTGGCCGTCGGTGTGCAGGTGCGGCAAGTCGGATTTGTCGCCGCCGGCCGGCACGACGATCTTCATGCCGTCGAGCTCCACGCGATCGAGATGACGCGTGAACAGCCCGACGAAGCTGCAGACGACGGCGATGCGATCGACGTGAATGAACGGCGGCAGGTCAGGTCGATTCGGAATGCGGAACTCGAGCGACGTGCCGCTCACGCTCGGACGCGGGAGCAGCGTGACGCTGAACGAATCGAGCGTGACGTCGAGATGCAGACTGCGCGAGAGGTGATCGAGCGCGCGCGCTTTGAGCGACGCTGGCCGTGCGAGCCACACGGCCGCGACGGCAAGCGCGACGAACACGATCGCCGCCCCGATGAGTCCCCACCCGACGATCTTTCTGGCCGATCCGGACATCTCCTTGCATTGTGTCCCGGCGCCAGGTCAACGGGCTATCGGACCAAAGCCGCGCGCGCCTCGTCGAGCTCTGGACGGCCCGGCTGGTCCGCGTTGACGCAGATTGCCAGGAGCTTGCCGTACATCGTCTTCGAGGTCTGTTGATCGCCGGCGCGCGCGGCGGCGCGCGCGGCGCCATAGACGGCGCGGAAGCGGTTCGGCTCCTTCTCGAGCGTGGCTTGATACTCGCGGAGCGCGGCGGCCGGCTGCTTGAGCTCGACGAGCAGATCGCCCAGCAGCTCGCGCGCGGGTGCGACGGGCCCGGGCGTCACCGCGTTCTTCTCCGTCGCGTCCTCACGCGCCGCGGCGCCGCGCATGAGGCGCACGGCGTCGTCGGTCTTGCCTTCGGCGAGCGCGACGAACGCCGACGCGCCCTCGCGCTCGATCTCGACCTGCTCGGCCCAGTAGGCCTCGCCGGCGTTCGCGAGCCGATCGTGGATCTGCTGCAGCGCCTCGATCGACGCGCGCGCCGGCACGATCGCGCCGGTGTGCGCCGCGCCCAGCGCGCGAGCGAAGTGCGTCATCGCGTCGGCGTACGGAAACGGGGTGGACGCCGCGTCGAGCGTGGCCGCCGTCCGCCAGTCGCGGCGCTCGAGCGCCCACCGCACCGGAATCGCGGCGACGGCGAAAATGCCGGCCGAGCCGGGCGCCGCCGATCCGACCGCGTTGATGTCGAGCCGTTTGGCGACGTCCGGCAGCGTCTTCATCAGATCCTGCGCGGCGCGATCCTGCCCGGTCTGCAGGTACGCGTAGGTCATGTAATCCATCGCGTGCAGCTCCTCGGCGGTCGCGCCCGTGCGGCGCGCTTCGGCGGCCGACAGGAGGTTGGTGTCGATCGATTCCTGCCACGCGCCCACGCGCGTGAACGTGTGCGACGGCATGTGGAGCGCGTGCGGCGCCGACGGCGCGATCTTCGCGTAGCTGCGCGCCGCGTCGAGCGCCCGTCCGGCCAGCGGCGGCACGTCGTAGCTGTGGATGATGTAGTGCGCGATCCCGGGATGATCCGGCTCCTCGGCGTAGAGCTTCTCGAGAATCGCGCCCGCCTTCAGCTGATTGGCGTACGTCTTGTCGGTCGGCAGCGCCGACGCCGCAAGCGACAGCGCGTAGAAGATCGACGCTTCCCGATCGGCGGGATACGCCGCCGCCAGCTGCTCCATCGCCTGCGAGTACGCGACGACGCGCGCGCGCTGGTCGATCGTCTCGAAATCGACGTACAGCTTCGCGGCCGCGGCGATGTAGTCGCGCTCGCGCGGGGTGACCGCCGAGCCGAGCCGCGCGCGCGAGATGGCGTCAAGGCCCTGCTGCAGCTGCGGCGGCTGGCGAACGACCGCGGCGAACGGATTGCCCCATCGTGCCATCGCGATGCCCCACTGCGCCATCGCGCACGACGAATCGGCGCCAAGCGTCGAGGTGAAGCCTTGAATCGCCGACGCGAACTCGAACGAGTGCAGGAGCGCCATCGCGCGATCGAACGCCGGCTCGGCGGCCGGCGCGCACGACGTCTCGAAATGGACGGTGCCGAGCTTCTCCGGCGCCGCGTGCCGATGCTCCTGCGCAACGATCGGGGCGACCGCCATCGCACCCGCCACCGTCACGCCGGCCAGCCATCGATGGCTCGCGAACATGATTGGACTCCTTCAACCCGGGAGGGGCTGATTATATGGCGGAGGCGGCGGCTTCGGCGCTGACGCGCCGGTCCCCACGGAGCGGGGCACGGGCGCGCCTCAGAACGGTCATCGACACGCGCGAGCCCGCCTTCGAGCGGCCGGCGATCGAGTCGATCAATCATCGTTGCACTATATCGTCTATCGTTATAGTATGACGCCATGCGATTCAATGCCCGCGCGCACCTGCCCTTGACGCCGGCCACGCTCCAGGTGCTGATCGCCCTGGCCGACGGGGAAAAACACGGCTACGCCATCATCAAAGAAGTGTCCCGCCGCACCAACGGCGCCGTCCGGCTCGGCGCCGGGACGCTCTATGCCGCGTTGAAGCGGTTCGTGGTCGACGGACTCGTCGCCGAGTCGGACGAGCGGCCGGATCCGGCGCTCGACGATGAGCGGCGGCGGTACTACCGGCTGACGCCGCAGGGACGCGCGGTCGCGGTCGCCGAAACAGAGCGGCTGGCCGAAACCGTCAAGCAGGCGCGCGCCAAGCTCGCCACCGGCCGGGAGTGATCATGAGCCGCCTTCTGCGGATCGTGATCTCGGTGCTTCCGGGCGAGTTCCGGACGGCGTATCGCGCCGATCTCGAGGCGACCATCCGCGCCCAACAGCGTGACGCTTCGGGCCGCGGAGCCCGTCGGCGGCTGCTCTTGGCGACGATCGCGGACGTCTGCCGCGTCGCCCCCGGCCTGCACTGGGACATCCTGCGCCGCGACGTGACGTTCGCGTGGCGCTCGATGGCCGCGAGGATCGTGCACACCACGGCCGCCGCGCTGACGCTGGCGCTGGGCGTCGGCGCGGCCGTCGCCATCTTCGCCATCCTGGACGCCGTCTGGCTGCAGCCGCTGCCGTACCGCGACGCCAGCGAGCTCGTCACCGTCGGCGAAACGTCCAACGGCGGCAAGCCCGGACCGATGGGCTATCTCACGTTCGTCGATCTGCGCGCGCAGTCGCACACGTTCGCCGGTCTCGCCGCAGCGACACAGTCGATTGCCACGATCACCGGCGGCGGCGGTGAAGCCGAGCGGATCAGCCTCATGCGCGCGTCGGCCAATTACCTCGAGATGATTGGCGTCGCGCCCGCGCTCGGGCGGCGGTTTACCGAGGCGGAGGATCGTCCGGGCGCCATCCGCCGCATCGTCATCCTCAGCGATCGTCTGTGGCGGCGGCACTTCAACGGCGATCCGAACGTGCTCGCCCGCTCGATCGATCTGAACGGCGTGACGTTCCGGGTCGTCGGCGTCATGCCCGCCGGCTTCGAGGATCTGGTCGCGGCCCGGTTGAACAACGACGCCGAAGCGTGGACGCCGCTGGGCTACGACCCGACCGCCGACTTTGCGTGCCGGACGTGCCGGCATCTGCGAGTGTTCGGCCGGCTCGCGCCCGGCCGGTCTCCAGCCGACGCGGACCGCGATCTGAATCAAGCGATCGTGACGGCGGCGCAGGCGCACCCGACCGAGTACGACCATCCCGCCATTCGCGTCGCCCCGCTCGGCGAGACGTTCTTTGGACCGATCCGACGCACGCTCATCGTGCTCGCCGTGGCCGCGGCGCTGCTGCTGCTCGTCGCCTGCGGGAACGTGTCGAACTTGCTGCTGCTCAGAGCGACCGAGCGCAGCCACGAAGTCGCGGTGCGGACCGCGCTTGGCGTCACGCCGTCGCGGCTGGCGCGCCAGTTTCTGACCGAATCCGTCATGCTGGCGTTCGTCGGCGGCGCCGCCGGCCTGCCGGTCGCGTGGGCGATCACGAGATTCTTCGTCCGGCTCGCGCCGCCAGAACTGCCGCGTCTCGCAAACGTGTCGCTCGACGGCCGCGCGCTCGCCGCGGCGCTGCTCGTGGTCGTCGGCGCCGGCCTCCTCTTCGGACTCGCGCCGCTCGCGCAGATTCTTCGCCAGCCGTGGACGCTCGGCATTCACGGCGCGGGCCGCCGCACCGGCAGCGTGGCCGCCTGGCGCATGCGCGGCGCGCTGGTCGCCGTGAATGTGGCCATGGCCGCGATGCTGCTCGTCGGTTCCGGGCTGCTCGTCCGAAGCCTGGCCGGACTGCTCGCGATCGACGTCGGATTCAATCCCGATCGCGTGCTGACCATGCGCGTCAGCGTCGGCGGCGCTCGATTCGTAACGCCGGACAACGCCTCGAATATTTCCGCCACGACGGCGTTCTACGATGCCGTGCTGACGCGAGTGCGCGCGCTGCCGGGCGTCGACGCGGCCGCGGGCGTGACGACGCTTCCGCTCGGCGGCGACATCGACGGCTTCGGCCTGCACGTCATCGGACGGCCGCTCGCGAATCCAGAATCCGCGCCGACCGCCGACCGCTTCGTCGTGACGCCGGACTTTTTCCGCACGGCCGGCGTGCCGCTGATCGCCGGCCGGTTGCTCGACGCCAACGATCGTCTGGGCGCTCCGGCCGCGGTCGTGGTCAACGCCACGCTCGCACGCGAGGTCTTTCCCGGGGAGAACGCAATCGGCCGTCAGGTCGCGCTCGGCGGGCCGGACGGTCCGCCTCGGACGATCGTCGGGATCGTCGGCGACGTGCGGCATCGCAGTCTCGACGGACCGACGGGCTATCAGGTGTACGTGCCGCAGGCGCAGTGGGTGTGGGCGGAAACGGACTTGGCGCTGCTCGTTCGCAGCCGCAGCGATCCCGCGAGCCTCGCCGCGCCGATTCGCCAAATCATCCGCGAGGTCGATCCGGCGCAAGCCGTCGATCGCGTGCGACTCTACGACGACGTCGTCGCGTCGGTGACCGCCACTCGCCGCGTCGCCGCACAAGTCATCGGGCTTTTCGCGCTCGCGGCGGTGATGCTGGCGATCGTCGGTCTCTCGGGCGCGCTGGGCGTGCTCGCGCGCCAGCGCCGGCAGGAAATCGGCGTCCGGATGGCGCTCGGCGCCGACGCCGGGTTGATCGCGCGGCTCATCGTCGGACAGGGCTTGCGCCCGGCGATCCTCGGGCTGCTGGTTGGTCTGTCGGCGGCGGCGGCATCGGCGGGCACGTTGCGCTCGCTCTTGTACGGCGTGCGCACGCTCGATCCCGTCACGTTCGGCGTCGTGAGCGTCATCCTGCTGGGCGCTGCGGTGTTCGCGTGCGTCATACCCGCGTGGCGCGCGTCGCGTGCCAATCCGGTGATCGCGCTCAGAGAATAGATCGATGGCCTAGTGCCTGATCCTTCCAAGGGCATTGGCCGCGTCCGCGAAACTCGGATCGATCGCGACCGCGCGCTCGTACCATGATCTCGCCGCGGCGGTGTTGCCCGCTCGCTCGAGCTGGACGCCGACGACGAGCGCGGGAATCGCGTAGCGGCGAAGGACGCCGGTCTCGAAGGTGCCGGGCTTGATCGACGCCGCCGCCGGCGCGCGGTATTTCGCCAGCAACTGCTCGTTGTCGCGCGCGAGCTCGTCGAGATAGACCGGCTCGGTCACGGGCTCGAGCTTCGTCACCAGGCCGTGCGGCAGGCCGATGTAGCTGCCGTTGACGGAGTCATCGAGCGCCGGACCGATGAACGCGATGGGCCGCGACCGGTTCGCGTCGGCGATCGCCTTGACCGAGAAGGCGCTCGGATCCGCGCCCTCGGGCGCGAGGACGAGTTCAGGATCGCGCGCGCGCAGCGCCGCGCGATACCACGCCGGTCCTCGAAACGCCGACGTCCAGACCGGCGTCACGTCCATGCGCACGTGCTCGACGGCCTGCAGATAGGTCACCGTGAACACGACGTCGTCGCCCGATCCGAGCAGGATCGCTCGCGGCGCGAGCGAGTTGAGAATGTCTTCGGCGTACGTCCGCGCGACGTGATTGCTCGACTGATCGAGCGCGCGGTAGTGCGTCGCGACCGACGCGACGGCGGCGGCGACGACCGCCGCGCCGATCCCGAGCGTGGCCGCGCGCGATCCGGCAGCGAGACGCGCGCCGGCCGAATCGATCGCGAGCGCGACGCCGAGCGCGACGAGCGGCGCGAGAATGACGTGCGAGAGCAGGAAGAAGCGCTGCAGCACCCAGAGCCCGTACGGCTGCGACAGATCGAGATTCGCGTACGCCATGAACGCGGGACCCGCGACGGCGAACGCGACCGCGACGAACGCGAGATAGGCCCGCCGCGCGCGCCAGGCCGCGATCGCGCCCAGCACGATGAGCAGGCCTTCGGGAATCGTGAAGGACGCGAAGAGCGCCGCGAGTCGTGAGCCAAACGTTCCGCCGGCGTTCGCCGCCTCGGCGACGAGCTGACTCGATCCGTAGTCCGCGCGCGTGACGAGCGCCATCAGACTCCGAAGCGACGACACGCCCCCGGTGTCGAGCAGCGGATGGCTCGACGCCGCCCACGGAATGTAGAGGTACGGCAGCAGCCCCGCAACGACGGCGGCGAGGCAGAACGCGATGACGATCGGGCGCGCGAACAGCACCGCGCGCTGCCGCCACACGACCAGCAGGATCGCCGGACCAAGCAGAACGATCGTCATGTGGTTCGAGAGCGCGAGACCGGCCGCGAACGCGCCCGCGACGAGCCATGCCGTTCTCGCCGGCGCCTCTTCCCAGCGCACGAGCGCGTAGATGACGACCGACGCGATCAGATTGTTGAGCGGAAAGGCTTCGGCCTCGAGCGACCAGCGCCAGACGAGCGGCACCGTGGCGACGAGCAGCGCCGCCGCGCCCGCGGCGAGGCGATTCGTCGTCAGCCGCGTCATCGTGAGACAGATGACGCCGACCGCCGCCGCATCGCTCAGCACCGCGACGAGATTCACGCGAAACGGCGCCGGCCCGATCGGCAGCCAGCTCAGCGCGTGGCCGATCATCGTGAGCAGCGGATACCCGGGCGCGTGCGCGACGCCCAGCGTCAAGGCCGCGGCCACGAAGTCCGGCGTGTCGCCGACGACGATGTCGCGCGCGGCAGTGAGCGCGTAGAGGACGAACGCGACTGCCGCCACCGCTGCGGCAATCGCGGCGTCAGCGGCGCTCGTCGGAGGCGGCGCCGCTGCCGCCGGTTGAGCTCCCGTTATCGGCGCGGCCTTACGCGCGCGTTTCGCGGTCCGCACCTAGCACCAGGCACTCAGCACCCCGCACGCTTCATTTCCCGCCGGGCGACGGGACGTCCATCAGGAACTTCTTCAGGAACGCGTCCATCCGCCCGAGCGTGTACATCCACCGGCTGTGCAACAGCGATTCGTGCACGTCGTCGGGAAAGACGATGAGCTCGTAGTAGACGTCGCGCTGTCGGAGGAGCTGGACGAGGCCGGTCATCTGCTGGAACGCGACGTTGCGATCGTCGTCGCCCTGAATCAGCAGGACGGGCGACTTCCAGCCGTCGATCGCGCCAATCGTCGACGACTGATACGACACGGCGTTCGGATCGAGCGAGCTGCCCCACAGGTGCACGCCGGCGAGATCGACGCCGGCCTTGAAGATGTCGGAGTTGCGCGCGAGCGCCTGCGACGTGAGCACGCCGCCGTAGGACAAGCCCCAGATGCCGACGCGATTCGGATCGACGTCCGGCCGCGTCTGCAGATATTTCCCGCCGGCGAGCACGTCCTGATATTCGGCGTTGCCCGCCCCGCCCACGTTCGGCGCGTTGCGGAACGAGCGGCCGTACCCGATGCCGCTGCGATAGTTGATCGACATCACGACGTAGCCCTCGCTGGCGAGCCACTCATTGATGCCGTACGCCCAGTGATAGAACTGCATGTAGTGGTATGCGGGCATCATCTGCCGCACGGGCCCGCCGTGGACGAAGATGATCGCCGGCCGGCGCTCGCCGGGCTTGAGATCTTTCGGCACGAACACCTGGTTGTGCACCTCGAGGCCGTCGGCGGCGTGCGTGATCACGATCTCCGGCTTGACGTGCGCGTCGGTCGGAAAGCCGGGACGCGACGTCGGGAACACGATCTTCTGCGTCGCGGCCGCGCTCACCGACGAGCCGAGCGGCCACACGCCGAGCGATTGCGGCATGTTCCAGCTCGCGCTGAGCGTCGCGAGATACTTGCCCGAGGCGAGCACCGTCGGCGACGTCTCGACGCCTTCGCCCGTCGTGATCTCGACCGGCGTGCCGCCGCCCACCGGCACGGCCCAGATGTGCCGCCGCTCGATGTCCTTCGCGTTCGTGCAGTAGTAGAACGTCTTGCCGTCGGCCGAGACGTCGATCGAGGTTTGATCCTCGATCAATCCATCCGTCGTCGTCAGCAGCACCGGCCGCGCGCTCGCGTTCGTGATGTCGAGCGAGTAGTAGCGATCCCATTCGTCGACGGGACCTTGCGGCTGAGGCGGTGGCGCGTCTCCCGGCGCTGCGCCACGACCTCGTCCGCCGCGGCCGCCGCCCCCCGGCGCGTACGGGAAGATGATGTCGTTGCCCGCGACCCGCACGTTGTTGAAGTTCGTCACCATGCGATCGTTCGGCTCGTTGTGCCAGGTCTCCTGCGCTTCGCCGGTCGTCACGTCGGCCTTGTAGAACGCCAGCGTGGAGCCGCCTTTGAAGGTGGCGCGCATCAGGCCCGGTGAATTGTTGACGGGCGCCTGATTGGCAGCCGCGTCCTGCGCCCCGGCAGGTTGTCCGCCGCGGCCGCCGCCGCCGTTGCGCGCTCCACCGCCGCCTCGACCGCCGCCGCCGCGTCCAGCATTGGCCGCGCCGGCCGCCGGCGGCTGATACGCCGGACCGTTCGGCAGCCCGAGCCCGCCGCTGCCCTGCTGCGCCTGCTGGCCGAACGGCAGTCCCGGACGACGCATGAACATCAGATGCTTGCTGTCAGGCAGCCACAGCGGCATCGTGTCGTAGTCGACGCTCGGCGACATGTACTTCACCGATCGCGTCGCGACGTCGTAGACGACGATGAAGCTGTGATCGGTCCGGGTGCTGACGAACGCGATCTTCTTGCCGTCGGGCGACCACTTCGGACCGCTCTGCACGCCCCACTCGGTGATGAACGGCTTCTCGCCGCGATCGACGTCGGAGATCGGCTTCACGCTGCTGACCTTCGCGCGGTAGATCTGTCCTTCCTTCACGAAGAGCAGCGCGCTGCCGTCGGGTGCCAGCTCGGGATTGTTCGCGTCGACGACGCGCCACGCCGGACCGCCCGTCGTGCGCGCGGCCCACACGGCATGGTCGGGGCCGTTCGGGTCCGCCGACGGATTCGCAAACCAGCCCTCGCGATTGGGCGCGCCGCCCCGAATGAAGATCACCGTCGATCCGTCGTCGGAGATCCTGACGCCCGACATCATGATCCCGTCGTCCTTCGCGAAGCTGGTGAGCCGCACGGGGACGAACGCCGGCGCGGCCGCCGTGTAGGCGTTGCGCTTGCCCTCCGCGTAGTCGACCCACGCGACGCGATCGACCTTGCGCGCGGCGACGACTTCCTGCGGTGACGCGGGACTCAGAAACTGCTGAACCGTCGGCGCCGCCGGCGGCGCGGTGGCCACGGGCATCGACGCCAGCAACGCGGCGCCAAGGCCGACCAGGACGCGAGTCAAGGTGCGCATACAACCTCTCCTGGGACGAATGCCGGTCCGGGCGGGGCCGGTCACGCGCAGGGTAGCACGGGGCGGGACATGATGGGGTGAGGCAGAAATGGGGCGATGGGTGGTGGGTGATGGGCAAGCTGGCAGTGGGTGCGTCGCGGAGAGGAGCATCGTCATGAGAGTGATCGTTGCCGCGTGTGTGATCGCGCTGGCGGGCGTCGGGATCGTATGGGCGCAGGGGCAGAAGCCGATGAGTCCCACAGGGACGGCGGCCGCGCAAGTGCAGGGCAAATGGGCGCAGGGCGGACAGCCGCAGTTCACCGCGGGCCGGGGAACGTATTCGGGCGGGAAGTGGATCGAGCTGACGTTCGGCCGGCCGATCAAACGCGGCCGCGACGTGTTCGGGTCGGGCGCGAACTATGGGAAGGATCTGCTCATCGGCGCGCCAATCTGGCGCGCGGGCGCGAACGTGTCGACGCAGCTGACCAACGAGGCGCCGATCACGATCGGCGGCAAGACGCTCGCGCCAGGGACGTACACGCTGTTCATCGATCTCAAGGAAAACAACTGGACGCTCGTCGTCTCGACGCTCAAGGCGCAGTCGACGTACGACGCGAACAACAAGACAGACGTCTGGGGCGGATACAACTACACGCCGGACAAGGACGTCGTGCGCGTGAAGATGAAGCTCGAGACGCTGCCGCACGCCTTCGAAGAGCTGTCCTGGCAGTTCGTCGACATGACGCCGACGGGCGGCACGCTCGCGATCATCTGGGACAAGACGATGGCGTCGGTGACGTTCACGTCATAAAGCGTCGCCTAGAGATCGACGCGGTCGATCGTCCAGTCGATGCCGGGAACGTCCGGCATCTCGCGGCCGTCGTCGGCGCCGAACACCGCGGCCATCACGGCGTTTATCTTCCCGTTCAGCGTCGTGTTTAGCTGCGCGTTCGCCTCGCGGTTGGTCGCGAGGTTCGTCATCTCCTCCGGATCCTTCTGGAGATCGAAGAGCTCGACGTCGTTCGCTCGATAGAGCTCGTCGAGCGTCGTCGGACGATTGCGATCGACCGGGGAGAAGTATCGCGTGAGCTTGTAGCGGCCGTCGAAGACGGTCCGCAGGCTGCCGCGCTTCTTGATGTCCGGCTTGAAGCCGCCCGCCTTGAGCTCGGCCTTGGGATCCTTGCCGGCCGCCTTGGCCTTCGCGACCCACTCCCAGAGCGACGCGTCGTTGGTGCCGAGACCGCTGTAGGTGAACAGCACGCTCTCACGAAGGGCGTGCGGATCGGAGGCGCGCGGGCTGCCGAGGACGGGCGCGATGTTCCTGCCCGGCAGCTGGCGGCCCGCGACTTCGCCGGCGCGCGCCGCATCGACGCCCGCGATCGACAGCAGCGTCGGCGCGATATCGATGTGCGACGTCAGCGCGTGGCATGACTGCCCGCCGTTGACGTCGGGATGCCTCATGTAGAACGGCAGGTGAATGCCTTCCTCGTACGCGAACGGCCCCTTGCCGCGCAGGCCGTGCGCGCCCGCCAGCTCGCCGTGATCCGACGTGAACACCACGACGGTGCGTTTGGTGAGATCGAGGGCGTCGAGCTCTTGCAGGATGCGCAGCAGCTGCGCATCGACGGCGCGCGTCGAATTGATGTAGAAGTCGTGGAACCGGCGCCAGCGCGCCTCCTCCGGCGGAATGTTGCCGAGGACGTTGTCCCACACCTTGTCGAATTCGCCGTGCGCGCGCGGACGTCCGGGCGCATCGAACGGCTGCCGCAGGCTGGCCGGCAGCGTCACGTCCCACGTCGCCTTGTACAGCTCGTGCTGCGGCGCCCGCGCGGCATGCGACATGAGCTTGCCCGAATCCTGCACCTGCTGCCCCGGCGCGTCGGTGTTGAAGTACATGATGTCGTGCGGATTCACGAGGCTGACGAACAGACACCACGGCTTGTTGTCGTCGGCGAGCGGACGCCCGTTGCGGCGCAGCCACGTCACGGCGCTGCTCGCGACCAGCGGATCGAATTGATAGCCGCCGAGCGTGTGTCCGATGATGTCGCCCGGCGAGAAGTAATCGCCGAAGCCGTACTCGTCCATCTCCTTCGTGAACAGCCGATCGGGCTCCTGCGAATCGAACATCGCGTTGAGGTGCCACTTGCCCTTGTACGCGGTGTAGTAGCCGGCCTTCCGCAGCATGTGCCCGATCGTCGGGACGTCCGGCGAGAGGGCTTTGACCCACGGCACGTCCGCGTTCTCGAACATCCGGTTGTCGGCCGTCTGCAGTCCCGTCAGGATGACCGAGCGCGACGACGTGCACATGACCGCGGGACAGTAGTGCTGCAGGAACGTGACGCCCTCGCGCTGCAGGCGATCGTGCGCGGGCAGCGACACGCCGGGCGGCCACGTCGAGCGGAACCGCTCCTGATCGGTGAAGACGAACAGGATGTTGAACGGCGGCGCGAGATTCGCGGCGCGCCGCGTCGTCTGGTCCGGCGTAGGTCGCTCGCGTCCGGATCGGGCAGACGTCAGTAGTGG
>Ga0335080_10002907_pt1 | contig 17227 bp, 8 predicted proteins | sample Lox_Sample_34_FD_206720 | JGI IMG/M metagenome (GOLD analysis project Ga0335080, IMG submission 206720) | Soil microbial communities from Loxahatchee National Wildlife Refuge, Florida, United States - Lox_Sample_3.4 | ecosystem: Environmental > Terrestrial > Soil > Wetlands | place: USA: Florida...
GGCGTGGTCGATGCCCTCGGAGACGAGCCCCGGCGGGTCCTGCTCCGGGTCGCTGTCCGGGTCCTCGAAGATGCGATTGGCCATCCGCATCGGGAGGGAGGTCGGGAAGCAGGAGGGCAGGACGGCTGCGATCCGCGTGTCGAGGGCGCCGATCCACGTCGACTGGAAGCCGCCCCCGCTCGTGCCGGTGATCGCGAGCCGTCCTCCGTCCACGTCGTCGCGGGTGAGCAGGTAGTCGACGGCCCGCATGCCGTCCCACACCAGCGTCCGCACGAGGCTCGTGCCGGCGATCGTGGCCAGGTTGCCGAGCACGGCGTGCTCGCCGCAGACGAGGTTGTAGCGGCTGCGCCCGCGGGCCTCGTCCCAGAACTGGCTGCGCTCGCCCTGGCCGACCGGGTCCCAGCAGAGGACGACGTACCCGCGCCGGGCGAGCCGGGCCGAGATCTCCTGGTACGCGGCGTAGGCCTTGCCGCTCGCCGAGTGGCCGCAGGCCACGAGGACCGCCGGCTTCCTTCCTGAAGGCGCCTCGGGCACGTAGACGAGGGCGGTGACGTGGATCCCGGGCCGGCTCTCGAAGACGAGCTTCTCGATCCGATAGCCGTCCATGGGCACCGTCCCCACGATCCTGGCGTTCAGGGCCGTCCGCGCCTCCGGCAGGCCGCCGACCGCGTCGAGGGCCTTTCGCCGCAGCTCGCCCTGCAGGCCGAGGAGCTCGGCCTCGGTCCCGACCCGCGCAAAGCGCTCCTGACGCAGCGCGTCAAGCGCCCACGCCCGCTCGAGCTGGTACGTGAGGTAGGGAGTGATGCCCGGTCCTTCGGGCTGCGGCTCCAGGACCCGGAGCATCTCGGGAGTGGGAGCCTCGGCGGCGTGAGCCGGAGCGACGAGGGCGAACAGGAGCAGACCCGCGAGCCCGGGGTTGCGTTTCACCTGCGCGGTCGGCCGGTCCATGTCAGATCCCCTTGCGCCAGTCGGCTTCGTCGGGCTTCTTGAGGCGCACCACGAGCCCGCCGTCGGTGTCGAGCGGCTGCGCGCAGGCCCACCGGACCGGCCGGCGCACGCCCTTCGTCTCGATCTCGGCCCGCAGCCGGACCTCGCTTCCGGCGTGGCCCGGCGGCAGCCGGAAGGACGCGAGGCGCAGCCGTCCCGCGTAGGGATGGCCGGCGTCGAGGGCGCCCCCGACCAGCCTCCGGCCGTCGCGGGTCTCGGCGAAGACGCGCAGGACGCCGGGGACGGAGGCGGCGCCGTCGTTGGCAAAGGCCACGACCAGCTCGTCGCCCCCGCCGCGCTTCCTCTGCCAGACCCACGACGGCCGCACCCTGTAGCCCAGGCGCCGGCCGAGGGCCTGGAAGGCGGCGGGCCGCCGCTCGCGGTAACGGGCCACGCTCTCTGCTTCGGTCCAGAGCGACCAGTAGCTCGCGCCCACGTCGAGCACGTGCAGCATCGTGTGCTCGATGACGTCCACTCCGGCCGTATCGACGCCGTAGCGCCCGTCGTCCGTCCGGTAGTGCCGGTAGTAGCCGTCCTCCATCACCACCGCGAGCCAGGGCGGCCGGTGGGCCAGCTCCTCGATCTGCTCCGGCTCGTCGAGGATCACGCTGTCGGAGCGGAGCCAGCACCCGCCGCGCACGGCCCGCTCGAGGACCGTGCGGTTGCCGGTGCCGCTGATGTCGGGCTGGGTGTTGACGACGAGCGGGACGCGGCGCCAGGCTTCCATCTGCCGCTCCGCCATGTCGACGAAGGTGCGCTCGGCCAGGGCGGGGTCCGGGATCGGGCTCGCGTAGTCGCTCGTGTGCCCCTCGCCCCAGAAGCCGTACATCATGAGGTCGGCGAACTCGAGGAGCGGATCGCCGTCCGTCTCCGCCGCGAGCAGCGCGACGAGCTCCCGGAAGGCGCGCTGGAACTCGGGATGGTCGTAGCGCGGCTCCACGCGCTCGGGCCCCCGACCGGCCCGGGAGCGGATCGTGACGAGCGGCACCTTCGTCTGGAGGAAATCGGGCAGGGCGAGCTTCGCCGGCTGGATCTCCGGGTTCGAGAGCTGGATTCGGAACGCCACCCGCAGGCCGTGGCGGCGGGCGGCGTCGCGGGTGACTGCCCACACCGGGTGGAGGTCGAGGCGGCCGGGCCGGCTCTGCACGTCCCGCCAGTCGCATCGGATGTAGAGGACGTCGACGAAGGGGAGCGAGGCCAGCTTCTCGACCGCTTCCTCGAGCGGCTCCTTCCCGGCGCGCGCGGCGAGCGCGGGGCCGTTCTCCTCCCAGGCGTAGCCGACGAGGCCGAGGCCGAAGTTGCGGACGTGCGCGTCGGAGGCGGTCGTCGTGGCGATCGTGAACCAACCCTCGTCCTGCTCGATGCCGAAGGGACCCTGGTCGAGCCTGTCCGGAACGGCCGGGCCGGGGCCGAAGTCGTGACCCTGCCAGAGGTGCGGGGGCGCGTCGGCGCGGGCGAGGGTCGGAGCCGCCGCGGCCAGGGCCGCGCCCGCCTTCAGGAACTGCCGCCTGTCGCTCACTCGTTCCCTCCACCGTCGGCCGGCGTCGCGATCGCGCCGTCCTCGCTCCCGACGTGTCGATTCCCGAGCCGGGCGCTGGCCGTCACTCCAGGCGCACGGTCGCCTCCGCCGACGCGCCGCTCGGCACGTCGGTGACACGCACACGATACTCCCCCGCCGGGTCGTCGAGCGCCGAGGGGAAGACGAACGTCGCCTCTGGCCCCGGCTCGACGCTGACTCGGGCGTACTCGGGAAGGAAGGCGCCGCTCGGACCCAGGACGTGCCAGCGGAGGAGTCGCTTTCCGGGAGCGGACGCGGTCGCGGTGAACGACGGAGCAGTCCCTCGTCGGGCGCGGCCCGGCCCTTCGATCCGCAGCTCGGGGCGTCGGGGACCGAGGGTCAGGACGAGGGCGTCGCCCGCGGTGAGGACGGTGCGGAGACGCGTTGTCTCGCCGAGGTCTTCGCCGCTGCGTGCGTTCGTCACGTGAGCCGTGCGGGGAAGGGCGACCTCCACGGTGCGCCGGACCACCCGGCCCTCCGCCCCGCTCTCGTAGACGGTGACTCCGTCCCGGCCGTAAGAAGCCTTCGCATCGAGCTCGCCGCTCAGGAGAGCCACGACCTCGTGCTCGCCGAAGCGGTAGCGCGCGACGCGGACGCGGGTCACCGCCCGGCCGGCAGGGTCGGTGACCGAGACGGGCGGGCGAACGCCGGCGTCGGCGAGCACGGCGCGGACGAGAGGCCGCCAGGCCTCGCGCGGGGTGCCCTCCCGGTCGAGGAGCGCGTTCAGGTACAAGGTGCGCCCCTGGCCGAGGCGGTTGACCACCGCCACGTCCGCGGCGCCGACGAGCGCGAGGGCGCGCCCGGCGGAAGCGCGCACCGCCGGCTCGAGGGCCTCGACGCCGCCGAGGTCCGCGGCGCGCAGGCCGAGAGCGCGGCCCTCCGCCGTGACCTGGGCCGCCCCTCCCGCCCGCGGCGACGACGCGGTCCGCGCCCGTGGCGGCGGAGCCGTTACCCCGAAGAGCCCGTCGAGCGCCCCTGCCTCGCGCCAGGCGACGTGGGCGTCGAAGAGGCCGGCGCCGGCGTCGGCGAGCAGGAGCCCGCCCGCCTCCACGAACCGTCGCACCTCCGTCACCTCTCGGTCGGAGAGCGCCGTCGAGTACGGGAGGACGAGGACCCGCCTCCCGCGGAGGCCGCCCTCCTCGATCTGGGGCGCGGCCAGGAAGCGGAAGGAGAGGCCGAGGTCGTCGAGGAGGCCGACCCACCCGTCGCGGTTCGCGGGGAAGCTGCGCCCCTCGGCCTTCGCCTCCTCGCGCGGATGCTGGTCCAGGATCCCGGCCGCGTGGACGGACGGCATCGAGTAGTGGACCGCCACCCCGTCGTCGAGCCGCTCGGACTCCATGAGGAGCCGGCCGATGCCCTCGAAGCGCAGCGCCCGGAAGACCTCGCCGAGGTCGCGGCCGGAGCGCGAGAAGGTCAGGTCCGGGTTCACGATCGACGGGCTCCAGAAGAGCTGGGGGTGGAGGACGCCCTGGAGGGCCGCCGTCCACACCTCGTGCTTCACCGCGGCCCCGCTCCGCCCGTAGCCGGTCCAGAAGCCGATGTGAGCGCCCGGCTTCGCGAAGGAGCGGTGGATGTCCCACTGGTTCCCGCCGGAGTAGGAGAGGAAGTCGTCGACGACGTGGTCGAGGCGGAACCAGTCGCAGCCGTTCCAGGGGCTCGTCACCTGCGTGCCCGAGAGGGCGATGTGGCCGTCGGGGTCGCCCTCCCGCACTCCCTTCCGCACGGTCTCGTAGGCGCGGGCGAACGAGACCTCCATGTACGTGCGGTGGTCGGCCCAGGGTGCGTACCGGCCCTCGCGCCGGGCCGCCTCGGTGGTGAGGGGCAGGACCGCCTCCCAGTCGGGGAAGCGGCTCCCCCACTCGCGGTTGAGGGCGTCCAGCGAGCCGTACTGGTCGCGGAGCCACTCGCGGAAGCCGGCCAGGGTGTGCTTCCCCCAGCAGAAGTCGACGGGATCGTCGTAGGACCCGAGGGAGCCCTCGTCGCCCACGAAGTAGTAGTCCATGTTGTAGACGGCCTTGGCCCGAGCGGCGGTGCGACCGAGGGCGAAGAGGCGCTCGAGGACGACGGGGTCGTCGAAGCTCGGGTTGCGGACGAGGAAACGCGCCTCCCCGGTGCGCCGGTAGAGCTCCTTCTTCACGAGGTAGGGCAGCGAGTCCACGTCGCCCGTCTTCTCGAACTCGGCGATCGCCTTCTCCATGCCCTCCGGGGTCGTTGGCCCGCGGTCGTACCAGTAGACGCCGAACCAGCCTCGCGGCATGTTCAGCTCGTCGTTCACGTCCCCGCCCCACGTGAAGCTCGTGTCCATCGCCTGCTCGCGCAGGAGACGGAGGCGCCTCTCCGCGAAGTAGTGGACCGGGGTCTCGAACGAGAGGAGGCCGCGGTAGTCGTTCGTCCGGCGGTCACGCGCCGCGACAACGATCGGCTCGTGGCGCAGCTCGTCGACGACGCGCCCCTTCGCGTCGAGGAGCTCGGCCGAGACGACGACCCGCTTGCCGAGGACGTGGTCGAGGCGGTGGAAGAAGGTGCGCTCCCCGCGCGCGGGGGCCTCTTCGACCGCGCGCAGCCGGCCGAGGTCGTCCCCGAAGCGCACCCGCTCGGCGAGCCCGGCGAGGTCGCCGGCCGCGCGCACGACGACGCTCATCGCGTCGCCCTCGCGGTAGACGGCCGCGTTCGCTCGGAGATAGGCGAGCGCGGCCGGCCGGGGCGTCTCGATGCCCGCCCATCCCCACTGCAGGGTCGCACCGGTCGCCGGGTCGCGCGCGATCACCTGGACGACCGAGCGGCCGCCCGGGAGGCCGCCCGGCGCGAGATCGCTCGCCGGGACCGCGAGACGCCCTTCGCCCCTCGACAGGGTGACTCGGCGGGTGGCTCTCCCGATCTCGCTCCCACCCTCGCTCACCGCGCGGGCTTCGACGTCGACCGTGGGGACGCCGGTCGAAGCGAGGACGAGGGCGAGGCCCGTCCCCGACGTCGCCTCGAGCCCGGGGAAGCCAACAGAACCCTCCCCGCGCGCCGCCCAAAGGACGGCGCGGGCGAGGAGGGCGTACTCGTACTCCCAGTAGTCTCCGTACGTCCGGGTCTTCACCGGGTCCACGGCCTCGGGGACGAGGCCGTCGCCGACCGTGGCGAAGGCGACGACGCGGCCTTTGCCGTAGGCGCGGGTCGCGAGCACGGGAAGCCCCGCCGCTTCGATCGCGACGTCGCCCTTCGCCTCGTAGCGGAAGAAGCGGCCCCCGCGAGAGCCGGTGGGCAGGACGTCCAGGTCGAGGCCTTCCGTGATCGGATGCGGCCGGGCCCGCCACCGGCCCTCGGCGATCGCCTCCCGGTTCGGCTCCGGATAGCCGCGATCGCTCACCCGGTCGTCGGGCACGCCCACGAGGGGCGAAATCTCCCAGATCCTCTCGTCGGGCTGCGCCCCGTCGCCGCGGAAGGGGTGCCCCTGCACGTCGCCGACGAAGGGATGCAGGAGCACGAGACCCGCTCCCTCGCTGACCCGCCGGAGGATCGCGTCGCGAGTCTTCCGGGTGTACCGGGACCAGCCGTTGAGGCCGGGGATCACGAGCACCTCGAAGGGCTTCGCGCTCGCGAGCTCCTCCTCGACGTAGCCGTAGACGATCCGGAAGTCGTCGCGGTCGCCGCGGAGGACGTGCTCGCCGTCGTAGAAGTCGCCGATGCCCCAGCAGTTGACGTCCCAGTTGCGGTCGATGGTGACCGTCGTCGGCTCGAGCGAGAGCCGCTGCAGGAGCTCGACCATGTCCCGGCCCTCGGTGACCGAGGGGACGAAGAAGCCCTTGATGGGCCCGCCGGGGAGCCGATTCGCCCACGGCACGTGGGGCGTCACGACCGCCGTCGAGAAGGGGATGTCGTGGCGGGCGGGCGCCTTCACCTCGGCGGGGAGGAGAGCGGCGGCGAGGACGACCAGGAACGAGGCGATGAGCGCGGCCGGTCCAGACGGCCAGCGGGCCGCGGCAGGCCTCTCGTCCCGCGACGACGCTCGAGCGCCCCGGGAGGACGGGGTCGTCACGCTCTTCCCTTCGCCCGAGCGAGGAGGGCCGCCGAGTCGCGATCGAGGTAGACCGTGGTGCGCGAGTGGGTCTGGAGGATCGACGACGGGTGGAGGGGGCTGACTCCACCCTCGAGGCAATCGCGGACGGCGGGGGCCTTTCGAGCGTCGGGGACGCTGCAGAGGATCTCGCGCGCCTTCAGGATCTGGCGGATCGACATCGAGATCGCCCGCCGCGGCACGTCGGCGAGGCCCGCGAACCAGCCTTCGCCGAGCTGCTGCCGGCGGCACGCCTCGTCCAGCTCGACGACGAGGTAGGGCTCCTCGGTCTCGAAGTCGGCCGGCGGGTCGTTGAAGGCCAGGTGGCCGTTCTCGCCGATGCCGACGAAGGCGACGTCGATCGGCTCGCGGTTGAGGAGCGCCCCCACGCGCCGGCACTCGGCGCGCGGCTCCGGCGCGTCGCCGGCCAGGAAGTGGAAGGCGGCCGGGTGGACTCTCTCGACGATGCGCTCCCGGAGGTAGCGGCGGAAGCTCGCGGGGTGGGTGTCGGGGAGGCCGACGTACTCGTCGAGGTGGAACATCTCGACGCGGGACCAGTCGACGCCCGGGGTGCCCGTCAGCGCGTCCAGGAACTCGAACTGCGACGCTCCCGTCGCGGCCACGACCCGCGCCCCGCCGGTCCGGCCGATCGCCTCGCCGATGGCCACGGTTGCCCGCTCCGCCGCCGCCCGGCCCAGCTCCTGCTTGGTCTCGAAGATGCGGATCTCCACGCTCGGCTCCTCTCTCCTCTCGCCCGATGCGGCGGCCGGCGGCGATCGACCCGCGGGGCGGCCGCCGTCGCCCTCCGCCCTCCCGTCTCCGGCTCCTCCGTGTGCGTCAACGAACGGCCGACAGCGTCGGCCCGCGCGCGCCCACCAGGAAAGCGAGCCACTCCTTGGCCATGAGGCGGTGGTAGGGCTCGGTCATGTGGATGCCGTCGAGGCAGAGGAAGCGGTCACGGTCGGGGGCCGCGGCGAGAAGCGGGCTCACCTCGATGACCGTCATGCCGGCCTCGCGCGCGACGGCCAACTCGCGCTCCCGACGCTCCGCGGGCGTGCCCTTGGGATCGTGGACGTCGTCGAAGGTGAGGACCTTCGCTCCCGCCGCCGCGAGACCGGCCCCCAGCCGCCGGAAGCTCTCGAGGTCCTCGTCGGTCCGGTTGAGGACCACGAGCAGCACCTGCTGCGGCTTCCACGCCACCACGTCCGCATAGAAGCGATTCAAGGCCCGGGTGGAGGTGAGACCACCGCCCTCGAACTGCCGGAACTCCACGCCCGGGTTCACGCGGGCGAAGACCGCGGTCACGACCGGGACGAAGGCCCCGGGCGTCGACCAGTGGAGCTGCATGGTGAAGGAGTGGCCGACGACGGCGATCCTCTGCGCAGGGAGCGCCGCGATGCGGGGGACGAGGGCCTTCACGTCGGGCTCCTCGAGCAGCTCCCGGGCCAGGACCTTCTCGTCGCGGATCCCGAGGTTCTTCTCGCCCCAGTTCCAGTTCTTGCGCCCCGCGATCTGCCACTCGGCGGCGCTCGTTCCGACGGGGGACGCGCAGCTCTTCCCTTCGAGCTCGCGGCCCATCGCCAGGAAGTCGGCGTCGGTGCCGGGCAGGCCGAGCTGGCCGAGATAGACCGGGAGGCCCAGGCCGGCGTAGAAGGCGAAGAGCTCCTGCAGCCGGTCGCCGTCGCGCTCGACCTCGAGGTTCGTCTGGAAGAGGCTCGCGATGGCCCGCACCTGGACGCGGGGGGCCTTCGTCCTCCCGGCCAACCAGACGGTGAAGACACTGACGGGCAGGGAGGCCGGGAGCTCGACGCCGGACGCGAGGAGCGGATCGAGGTCGGCGTTCGGGTCGAACGTCGATGGCCTTCCTTCCGCCCACGCGCGCACCGCCGCGACGTCCGTCTTCAGGAGCGCCGTCTGGTGAGCCTCGATCGCCGCGAGCTGGACCTCGGTCAGCGGTCCCGCCGGGTAGCAGGCCCGGTCGCCCTTGCCTTCCTTCCGGGCCAGGGTCACCTGGAAGGCGTGGGTGCCGAGGACGTTGGCCTCGACGAGCTGCTCCAGGCGCGAACCCTCCGGCGGGGTCGTCATCGCGAGAGCGAGCAGCGCCGGGTGGAGTGCCGTCATGGTGGGCTCCTGTCCCTAAGGGACCACGTCCTCGGCCGCGTCCGGGTCGCCTTCGGCCGGACCGTGCCAGACGCTGCCGCCGAAAGTCGTGACGTAGATGCGCGAGGGATCGGCGGGGTCGGGGATCACCCTCTGGCCCCACTTGAAGTTGAAGCCGCGGATGCGGGTCCAGGTCTCGCCCCGGTCGGCCGAGCGGAAGGCGGCCTGGTCGAAGCCGCACGCGTAGAGGACGCGCGGGTCGCGGGGATCCACGGTCACGTCGTAGGTGTGCTGGCCTTGCGGAAGGACGTTCCTCCACGTCGCCCCTTCGTCGGTGCTCAAGAAGATCCCCCCCCCGGTGTCGCCGTCGGGGTGCGTCACGCCCCAGGCCGAGAGGTAGAGCCGCCGCGGGTCCTCGGGGTCGACGGTGAGGGCGTTCGGCCCGTTCGTCCCGGGGGGCAGCGTCAGCCGCGTCCAGTGCTCGGCGCCGTCCGTCGAGCGGTAGAGCGCGCCGTCGTCGGCGTCGCCGATCCGCCCCCGCTCGCTGCGACGCGCGACGACGAGATAGAGCGTGCCCGGCGTGCCTCGTCCGGGAGAGGCGGGACGATCCGGGACGAGGGTGAGCCTCCAGGCAAACGGCTGATGCCGTGGATCGTCGGCGAGGCCGGCGTTCTTCAGCGCCCAGGAGCGACCGCCGTCGACGGACTTGTAGACGCCGCGGCCGAACGCCGTGGCGTAGAGCGTTCGGCTCCCCTCCGGGCTCGCCGGGTCGAGGAGGAGGTGCGTGATCGCGGACTCCTCCATGCCCTGGCTCGACGGGGCCCAGTGGCGGCCCCCGTCGGTCGAGACGGCCACGCCGCCCCGGAAGCGCGCGGGGTCGGTCCGGCGCCACATCTTCGGCCGCGGGAGGTCGTGGGTGCCGCTGAAGCCGCCCCAGACGAGGTCCTTCACGTCGGGGTCGAAGGCCAGCCAGTAGGTCGTGTTCCGCCACGCCTTCGGAATCCCCGCCGTCGAGCCCGTCCAAGTCAGGCCTGAGTCCTCGCTGCGGAAGAGGCCGATGTCGGTGTAGGGGATGAAGACGCGCTTCGGGTCGTGCGGGTCGAACTGGACGCCGTACGTGGTCGTCACGTCGAGGCCGCGCGTCGTCCAGCGGTCGTCGCCGCGCCCGTCGGAGTTCGCCTGGGCCCAGGTCTTCCCGCCGTCGGCGGTGCGGTAGACACGGAAGAGGTCGGTCGCGTACGCCGTGTCGGGATCGTTCGGGGCCACGGCGAGGTCGTAGGGGGAGTCGAACCAGACCGAGTGGCCGTCCTCCGCGGCGCGAGGCTCGATCCAAGAGCCCTGGAGGTTCGCCGACGGCGTGGCCGACTCCGCGTGGACGACGGCCCAGGTCCGTCCTCCGTCGACGCTCTTCGCGATGCCGTTGACGGACGCGTCGCCACGGCCGGGGAGGACGACGCCCCGCAGCCCCACGTAGGCCACGAGCGGGAACCGGGCGGAGACCGCGACCGGCCCGAGAGACGGCCGCGAGCCCTTCGCCGGTCCCCATTCCTCGCCCCGGCCGACCTCGCGCATGGCACCGAGCAGCGAGCCGTTCGACGTGCGCCACGAGCGGCCTCCGTCCTCGGAGACTTCCAGGCCGCCGACGACGCCGCCCGCACCGGCGGCGAGCGGCAGGGTCGCATAGGCGAAGACGAGACGCGACCGGGCATCGCGGCCGAAGGCGCCGGAGGTGAAGCGCGCCTCGCCGGGCGCGGCGAAGTGGCGCCACTCGCTTCCCCGGCCCTCGTAGAGGCCGGTCTCGCCGAGGGCCCTCACCTCCCGGCCGCCCCCGTCGCCGCGGATCGCGAAGACGCGCTCCGTTCCGAAGGCGGTCAGGCGCGACCAGGTGCGCCCGCCGTCCGCGGAGCCGACGAGGAGGGTGGGGCTCGCCGGCGTGCCGGGGATCGGCGAGTCGGCGGCGCTCGCCGCGACGTAGACGCGCGCCGAGTCGTCCTCGTCGACGGCGATCGCATGGATCGTCGCACTGCGGCCGCTGCCGGGGTAGGCCGGGTCGCCGGTGAAGAAGACGCGCTCCCCGTGGTCGCCGATCGACCGCGCCACGGTGCTCTTCGCCGGGTCCGGGAAGACCATCCGCCACGTCCGGCCGGAGTCGTCGCTGCGGTAGACCGCCTCCGCCCCGGCGTAGAGCGTCCGGGGCTGCGAGGGGTCGAAGGCGAAGGCGGTCGGCACCGAGCCGAGGTTGAACATCCGCCAGGAGACGCCGCCGTTCGCCGTGAGGTAGGCGCCGGTCATGTCGCAGCCGAGGACCACGAGCCGCGGGTCGTGGGGGCTGATCGCCGGCCGGCGCGTCGTTCCCCCGCCGCCGGGGCCGACGACCTGCCACGCGTCGAGACGGGCGCTCCGCGCCGGCCCCGGGTCCGCCGGGACCGCGAGCGCCGCGACGACGACGGCGCCGACGGCGGTGACGATCGTCGCCACTCGAGACATGGCTCGCCCGACCTCCTCTCCCCCGGTTACGCCCGGTAAACGGCGCGCCGTTCGCGGATCCGCTGCGCGATCTCCACCGACTGGCGCGACTCCCGCAGCCCGGGCGAGGGCGCGCGGCCTCCGGCCACGCAGTCGAGGAAGGCGGCCGTCTCCCGGTAGAAGCCGCCCAGCTCGAAGAGCGCGGTCCCGTCGCCCACCTGATCGCCGCTCACCTCTGCGGCGAGCTTCCCGCCCGTGAAGTGCCAGAGCCGGCCCGGCGAGTCGACGCCGCTCCACATCGGCACGTGGAGGAAGAGGCTGTGGCCGTGGGCGTGGGCCGTGGCCCGCTCGACCATCACCCCGGCCACCGGGCAGAACGCGAGGTGGGCGGTGGCGCCGCTCGTCATCACCGCGTCGACGAGGATGTCGGCCACCCCCTGCCCGAGCTCCGGCATCTCGCGGTACCGGAAGCGGGCCTCCGCGTAGTCGGCTCCGGCCAGGTACCGCACCGCGTCGAGGCCGTGGATGGCCGTCGTCGAGAAGTCGGGATCGCGCCTCTCGACCCGGGTCATCTCGTAGTGGAGGTGCTGGAGCTTCCCCGCCTCCTCGATCCTCCGGCGCAGCTCGCGGATCGAGGGAGCGTACCGCCGGTTGAAGGCCACCTGGTGCGGGACCGACCGGCCGCTCTTCTCCGCGGCGGCGATCAGCCGGTCGACCTCGGCCACCGACTCTCCAGGGGGCTTCTCGAGGAGGAGCGGGATCCCGCGTTCGAGGACCAGCGAGGCGACCGCGGCCGTCCACTCCACCGGCACCACGACCACGACCGCGTCGGGCCGCTCCGCGTCGAGCATGGTCACGGGGTCGGTGAACGCGCGGGCGTAGCCGAACTCGCGGCGGAGGGACTCCGCCCGGGCCGGGTCGAGGTCGCAGCAGGCCGCGAGGACGAGGTCCCGCCGCTCGCGCGCGCAGCGCGCCTGGGAGGGGCCGTGGGCGACTCGCGCGTGCTCCCCGCAGCCGATCTGGCAGAGCTTCATGTCGATCTCCCGCCGAAATGCCCGAGCCGTCCCCTCAGCGAGGCCGGTCCTCGACCGCGCGGGCCCCGGTGTCCACGACCTCGAAGTCCGAGCCCTTGACTCGCTTCAACGCCTCGAGCCCTTCCAGCCTCCGGTCGGGCGAGATCGACATGAGCCAGTCGCCCCCGTTGTCGGCCACGAACATGCCGTAGGTCTTCAAGCCCTCGAGGACGGCACGCGCGTGCTTCGGGAAGCCCGACGTCGGGAAGCTCGCTCGCAGCCGGAAGCGTTCGCCCATCCGCGGGAAGGACTTGTCGTCGCTGCGGCTCGCCCAGTGGGTGGCGGGCAGGACGTAGCCGCGGCGCGAGCGGCGCACGGTGAAGCGCATCGCGTGCTCGACCAGTCCCCGCTCGCACTCGTCGTAGCGCACGACGGCGGGGAAGATGGGCAGGCCGGCGGCGTCGGAGGAGGTCCAGCGCTCGGGCCGCAGGGCGCCCGTCCTGAGGTCGAAGGTGGCCTCGTTCGAGGCCTGCCAGCCGGCGTCGGTCCTCCGGCCTTGCCAGAACTCGTAGAGCTTGCCGTTCACCGGGTCGACCACGATGACGTGACGGTCGCCGGTGCCGTTCCGCTGGAGGTCCTCGAGCGTCTGGCCCGGCTTCGGCAGCGCCCCCTGGTCCTCGTTGACGGTGAGCGGCCAGTTCTCGATGGGCGCGTTGTCCGGCACCGGGTACGGTCCGGGGTCGGACTCGTTCGGGAACTCGAGGATCTTCACCGGCACGCGCTTCTGGTCCTTCGGCACGAGGATGAAGCCCATGTCGAGGTTGTAGCCGAGCGGCTTGTCGGCGCCGATCGAGGCGACGAGCGCCGCCGAGTCCGCGGCCACCCTCGCCTTCGAGACGTCCTGGTTCCACGGGTTGTCCGGGGGGAAGACCTGCATCGCCTCGAGGACGCGGTCCGCTTCCGGCGTGCCGAACGTCACGGGCGCCTTCATCTCGGGCATCGGCGGCCGCACGCGCGGCGCGGCGAGGGCGAGGGCGGCCGCACCGGCGATCGCGACCAGGAGAGGGACCCCGACGCGGCGGCCGGGGGTGCGGGGGTGCATATCGTCCTCCTTCGCCGTCAAGGCAGTCGCCGCAGGCGCAGGCGTCCGTCCCGGACGCCGTCCCACGGCAGGAAGAGCGTGGACTCGTCCCCGGCCTCTGCGGTGGCGCGCCACACGGGGGCGCCCGGCGCGAAGCCGGAGGTGACCTGGACCTCGTAGGACGTGCGGGGCTCGAGGCCGGCCAGGAGGAGCGATCGCGTCCGGACGTCCGGGAGCGTCGCCTCGGCCCTCGCGACCTCGCCCGCCGCGAAGAGGACGACCGCCTCGCCCTCGATCGCGGCTCCGTCGAGCGCGTGCCCTTCGACGGCGTCGACCCGGAGCGGCGGCCTCTCGTCCCGGTCGCGGATCTCGAGGACGTGCAGGAAGACGTCGTCCTTCGAGGGCGCGGCCGGAGACACCTCCATCCGCCACCCGCCGGGCACCACGGCGCGGCGGTTCGAAGGCGACAGGCGGTCGATCCCGTCCCAGAACGTCTTCCACATCTTCAGGAGGTACGGGTCGCCCGGCAGCGGGCCGCCCTCGGGCGGGTCGAGGGGCCAGTTCTGCCCCGAGCCCCACGTGCCGCCCCGCTCGTCGCCCGGCGTCCAGAACTCGAAGCCCTGGCCGCCGCGCACGATCACCTCGCGCTCCCGCGGGAGGAGCGAGTGGACGCGCAGCCGTCCCTGGCCGTCCTCGAACGTGACGAGGGAGGCGTCGCGGTAGCCGGTGCCGCCGTGGCCGACGCTCGCTCCAGCGGCGGGGGCCACCACCTTGGGCTCGCTCACGCCGTGGAGGAGCCACGCCTTGCGGTAGGAGGGGTCCGCCGCGCGCACGCGGTCGAGGACGACGAGGACGTTCGGCGCCCGGAGGTGAACGATCTCGCGCGTGAAGCGCTCGACCTTCGACGGCTGGTAGGCCCGGGTGGCGTCGGCCTTCGCGTAGCGGTAGTCGGGCTCGGCGGCGACTGGGGAGAGGCGGCATCGGTCCCACAGGTCCCGCGTGCGCCTCCAGTCCTCGAGGCTGCGGACGCTGTTCCAGAAGCGGGAGGAGTCCATGCGCTGGCCGCCGTCGTTCGCGGCCGGCCACTTGTTCTCGCCCCAGAAGAAGCTCTCCCCCGGCTGGTAGACGAGCATCGTGTTGTGGGCGACCGTCCGCCGGTAGTGGTTGAGGTAGTGCGGGCTCTCGGTGTCGGTGTAGTCCGCCCCGGCGTCGATCGCGAGGTGGCCCTTCCGGTAGACGACGAAGTGGGCCGCGTCGAGGTGGTCGTGCTTCGCGAAGTAGGGCCCGCAGGCGAGCTCGATCCAGGTCGAGTCCTTCCCCCAGCCGTCGCGCAGGACGAGGTGGCCGATGCCACGGAAGAGCCGGTGGCGTGGCAGCTCGCCCTCGGTCGTGGCCGCCGGGTCGCGAGGAGCGACCGTCTCGTCGTTCCACAGGAACCGGAGGACGGGGTTCGCCCACTCGGCCGGGAGCCACTCGCGCTGCCGCAGCATCCAGGCCGCGTAAGGGTCCTTGAAGCGGTGGACGGCGTAGCCGAGGACGACGTTGTCCCGCGGGTCGAGGTGCGGGAACTCGTCGTCGTCGTCGCGCGCTTCGCTCCCGTCGGGGAGGACCTTGTAGAGGTAGGTGGTCCCCATGTTGCGGAAGACCGACCAGCGGAGGGCCGGGTCCTCGCCGGTCGCCGTCCGCCGCACCTCGGCCATCATCGCGAGCGGCGCCCAGGTGATCCGCATGTAGTCGGTCGACTCGTGGTATCCGCCGTCGGGATCGACGAGCTCCGTCTGCTCGAGGATGTTGTCGAAGGCCCGCCAGGCGTGGGCGCGCAACGCGGCGGCGCGGGTCTCGACCGACGGGTGGCCATCGACCGCGACCAGCGAGACGACGGCGAGGGCCAGCTCGCGCGCGGTGTGGTTGTGGTACGAGGCCTGGGCCGGATCGGCGAGCGACGGCAGGGCCAGCATCCGCTCCGCCCCCGCCACGAGGTCGGCCGCCACGGAGTCCTTGAGGCTGGGGTCGAAGCCCGGGTAGCCGTAGAGCCAGTCGAAGGCCAGCGAGCGGTCCAGGTAGCGGACGTACGCGTTCGAGCCCTTGAGGCCGGCGGGACGGTCGGCCCGGAGCTCGTCGAGCGCGCGGTGCGCGTACGACTCGTCGCCCGACAGGAGCCAGGAGAGAGCGAGGCCCGGCAGGTCCGGTGACGGCCGCTCGCCTGCCGCCCACCGGGCCCTGAGCGCGGGCAGGCCGGAGAACGCGTCCCGCTCGGCCACGAGGAGGCGCGGGTGGCCGCTCCGAGGGGCGACGGCCTCGACGGGCGCCGAAGTGCCCGCCGATCGCGGCGAGGCGATTGCCAGCACGAGGACGGCGAGCAGGCCGGAGGCGACGGACCTCATCTCCTCGGCTCCCGGAGCCGCTTCTCGATGGCCTCGGCGAGGGCGAGCCGCGCCGCCTCGTAGGCCTCGCCCGATTCCGCGAAGCCGACCGCCTCGCCGGCGTCGGAGTAGACGCGCGGCACGACGGACTGCAGGACCTGCCGCACCAGAGCCTCGAGGCCGGCCTGCCGGGCGAGGGTCAGGTAGAGGTGGTCCTGCAGGCCCCGGCGCAGGTTCGCGAGCTGGACGGTCGAGACCGGCCCGTCGATCCCCCGGTCCTCCTCCGGATGGAGCACCTCCTCGCCGGGGTACATGAGGACGCCGTCGCCGTTGATGAAGCCCTGGTCTGCGACGGGCTTCCCGGGCTGGCCGCGGTTGTCGAACGTGATCGGGTTCGCCCACACGTTCTGGTTCCGCTCGCCCTGCTTCTGGCCGTTGTGCCGCCAGTGGACCCCGTGCCAGTAGAAGTAGAGGCCGAGGCCGTGCTCGAACGAGGCCCAGGCGATCGCGCGCGCCTCGGTCGCGGGCGCGTCGATGACGGGCGTCGGCCCTTGGGGCCGGCCGCCGTTGTAGGTCCAGACCCGTCGGCCGCGGGCCCGTTCCGCCGCCGCCACCTTCAGGTCCAGCTCCTGAGGCGGGACGCACCAGATGTCGGGCACCCCCTCGAGCTCGGGCACCACGGCCTTGGTGAGGAAGAGCGGCAGGGCCCGTCCCGGCCCGGGATTCGAGCGGACGTTCCCGGCGAGCCGTCGGACCTCGGGGTACTGGGCCGGATACGGCTCGTCCGGCAGGTACAGGAAAGTGAGGGCGTTCGGCAGCGTCTTCGCGACGAACGCCATCCACGCGTCCGAGCGCCTCCAGGCGCCGTCCCTCTGCTCGAAGGCGGGGCCGGTCCCGTAGAAGGAGGCGGGCACGATGGCGTTCCCGACACCCTCGCCCGGCCCTTCGTAGCCGGCCTTCGGCGTGAAGTCGGATCCGTCGAACCGGCCGCGGTGGGCGAGGACCAGAGCCTCGTCGTAGGCGTGGACGAGCTCGATCCGCTGGCGGTGGGCGAAGCGGTGGTAGGCCGGGTCGAGGTTCCGGCCCTGGTAGAGCTCGGGCTCGGAGGGATCGTAGTAGACCATCGCGGGCAGGCTGTTCGAGTCGGGGAGGACGAAGTCGAGGACGCGCAGCTCGACCGGAAACGGCCGGCGCTCGCCGTTCGCGGTGACGACGATCGTTCCGTCGTAGAGGCCGGCGGGACGGTCCCGCCCGACGTAGACGTCGACCCAGAAGGCCTGGACGAGACCCGGCCCCACCGTGAGCGGGAACCCGCCGCGCCCGGCGCGCGCGTTCTCGGGCACGAGCTGCACCGGCTGCCAGCCCGTCGTGTGACGGGGGGCGGCCGGGCTCCCCGGCGCCCACGCCCACGAGGCGTGCGTCTCCTGCGTGACGTTCATGTCGCGCACGGAGAAGAGCTGGATGGGCCGGCCGGCGGAGAGCGTCGGGTCCTGCGCGGGCGGCGCGTAGGTGATCGTCTCGGGCCCGCCCCGGCGCCGCAGGTCCTTCAGCGACAGGGAGAGGCCGCGGACGCCGGCTCCGTCGGCTTCGACGATGACCTGGAACGCCACCACCTCG
>Ga0335080_10002908_pt1 | contig 17225 bp, 16 predicted proteins | sample Lox_Sample_34_FD_206720 | JGI IMG/M metagenome (GOLD analysis project Ga0335080, IMG submission 206720) | Soil microbial communities from Loxahatchee National Wildlife Refuge, Florida, United States - Lox_Sample_3.4 | ecosystem: Environmental > Terrestrial > Soil > Wetlands | place: USA...
AGTCGGGTCCTCTACCCGAATGCAGCCATGACTCAGGTCGCGCACGTCTTGCGAGAAAAGTCGGGGAGCGTCGGTCCCGTGGAGATATACATTCTCTGGGTTGGGGAAGATAATCTTGACTAATCCTAGGGAGTTCGTCGGGCCCGGCTTCTGCCGCACCAACAGCCGGCCCGATTTCAGCCCTTCCAGAACCTCGGTGCTCACCGCATCATCGGTGACGACCTCGCCTTTGGGCGTGATGACTTCAAAGTTGTGTTTGGTGATGTAGTTGGGATCTTTTTGGATGTGCGGAACGGTTTCATTGCGTTGGATGCTCGGCGTCACCTCCCAATAGGGTCGAAAAATCACATACTGAATCTCTTTCTCGAAGATCGGCGATTTGTGGCCGTACGCTTTGCCAATGATTACATTTTTGTAGAAGGCCACGGTCTCGTCACGGTTGATCGCCCGCAAACGATACTCCGGAAGATTCACGACCACAGGCGGCTGTGGGAAGGAATGTGGCAGCCATCGCCAGCGTTCTAGCGTCAGCTTGATCTGTCGGATGCGCAACGGAGGCGGCGTATTGAGTTCGCTGATGGTCCGCGCGTCTAGCAATCCGGTCGGATTTTCCCCGTGTCGGCTCTGGTAGTGCTTGACACCCTCGACCAGGGCGCCCTGATAGACGCCCGGATTCGGCTCTAATTTCGTATCGGCGGAGATATCGCCAATCAATTGCAGAAAGCGCCCCAGGCGCTGCAAGCTAGCATACGGTTGACCTGGTCGCACCGTTTTCGCCGTGGTCTGCAGTTTCTGCCCGTCGTCCTTTCGTGCATAGTCTTCGTAAACAGGCAATAGCGCAAGCAGCTTTCGATAACCCAGGAATGGAGGCTCGAGTTTCTGGATTTCGGCCGCAGGATCGCTCGCGTTGGCAACCGTCCCCACAAAGTCCGCTAATTTGGACAGGCCATCTCCAACATCCAGTTCAAATTTGAATTCTTTGGGATTGACGCGCCCGACATGGACGGCTCGAATATAGCGCATTGCCGAGACCGTCAGAGCCGTATCGAACGACACCAACTCCTGTTCGGACGGATTCTGTTCCAGCTTTGCCACCCGGCCGACCCATTGCGGCCCGTCATAGTCTTCCGGCTCCAAGCCTTTTGCATTGGCGTTCTTCAACAACTCAATTACAGCCAGGCCCTGCGGACGCACGCGTCCGTTTTGAAGCCACACTAAGCCCCTTTTCTCATAGACTTTGACAAATTCGGACCGGTAGGGAGCAAAGTCGGGCCATCGCAAGTCCGGGTTGGTCGCGGCATCTGCGATGGCTCGCAGGGCCGAAACCCCAACGGGTGTCAACGACCCAATCACGGGAGCAGTAGATTGCTGGGTCAGTTTGGGCGGCGCAGCCGCTTGTTCTTGCCGAACGAAGGCTACTCCAGCCCCGATTGCAGCGACCAAGAAAACCAGCCCTAAGCCGGGCCAACGGCGCCTACTCATCCTGAACCTCCCCTCCGTCGGTGTAAGCACTTGCCTGCGCCGAATTAACCGTCAATTGCAACGCAAAGACTCGCTTACATCGGAAATTTGCGTTCCACCGACGCACATGCCTCGGAACCGAGCTGGACTCAGTTCTGGTGAACCGGTATAGACGTGTTCTGCTCGACCGTGAAATCGAGCAGGGTCTCGCTCGGTATTTTGACCTGGTCACCCTTGGTGATGATTTCCGACCCGGCGCCCGCAGCGCCACCGACTCCTGCTCCGATCGCCGCACCCTTGCCACCGCCGGCAATGGCGCCAATGATCGACCCGACCGCGGCCCCTCCTACGGTTCGCTTCGCTGTGCTCGCCCCGCGGGATTTGCCGCTAAGTTCGTATTCTCTTGATACGAGGGGTACGGTTTGCCCATTTACGACAATTTCCGTCAACGCCAAACGAAGCTCCGATCTACCGGTGAACGTTCCAGATGTTTTGGCTTCTTCCAGACGGCCATAGATACTCGCACCCTTTGGAAGCAGGACCATGCCGTCGACGGTCACGGGTTCTTCCAGCGAAACTTCAAACCGGTCGCCTACGTGACTCTTCGCCGAATCAATAGTGTCGATGGTCCGCACTGAAAGCCGAGTTCCGGCCGGCACGATAGCTGAGCCAGTTGCCTCATCTGCACGATCGCGGGTTGGAGATGCCTCACTTACTCTCGTTTCGGATTCGAATTTAAGCGAGACGATATCAGTCACCTCGTACCGTTGCACATGGGAGCCAACCTGGAACCTGATCTCCGTGCCTGTACCACCCAAGTACCTTCCCTTGATGAGACTGCCATTCTTGAGCTCCAGAGAATCCGCCCAGGTGACTGTCGCACCGAGGCAAAGCGCGAGGAGCAATCTGCAAACGCGATTAGGTCCCATTGTTGTTCTCCTTGGACAACGACGAATAACGCGCACGCCTATGACACCCTGACTCGCATTTACCTCAGTAGATCTAAGCAGTCTTCGACGCAGTTCTCTTGCACGCGAGCACTGGGGATCAGATTCACGCCCGTCTCCAGGGTTATGGCCCGGGCGAATCTCGGGGTGTCGAACTGCCACAGCATGTGCTCGACGCCAGCGGATCTTCGAACTTCCAATTCGCCGCTGGCGATGTTGGCCTGCTCGTTTTCAGCGACGGTAAACGTAACGATCCTTTTATCGACAACGTCATGCGAGGGCAGCGGGAGTGACGGACTGAAGAACATCCAGAGCTTATTGAAGTGGCTCTCGAACGATACCGAGCGAAGCTCGTAAGAGTCGTTCACGCGGACGACATCAAGAGTGATCTGCGGCGCGTCGGGCTCGCTTACCTCGGACTGCTCTATCGACGCTTCGGTAGTCGATCGTGCTTTGAGTGTAAGTGTGCGTTGTCGGCCACCATTACCGACAAGGAGCCACGTGGGCGTCAGTGTATCGGTTGGACTATGTTCAACTGCCCAAAGATCCGTGCCTGGCAAAATCTGACCCAAGGTCATATCCGTCGCGTAGAATGCGACGAGAGCGTCGGATCCCGCCGATCCGGGCAGGTACTCTCGTCCTGCGATTCTAAGAACGGTGCCATCCGCAGTGGGCGCCCGGTGCGGCGCGTACAGGAAAGTGATCCCTGAATTATCGGTGCGGTAAATAACCTCTGGTGAGGTGTGAGGCACAGTCTTTCCTACCACGAAGTTCCACGAGATCTCGTTGCCAAAATGGTCTTGAAGGTGAATTAAGAAAGTAGAGGAAAGTTCCTTGGTCCGGGAAGCTGTAAATCCGATGGGTGTAATGTAGGCGTCGCTACCACTTGCAGCTAGTGAATCCACTCTAAGTTTCGAAATGGAATAGAAAGCTTCTCGATTCGTGGTTTTATCAAGCAGAATGACGTCGCAGCTGTCTTCAGTCAGCAAAGCCTCAATCCTGGCGTAACGTGGATCATCAAACGTCGACTGTTCGATGTACTGTGGCAGGTAACGAAACTCGACGTTCATGGGAAGCAGAGGAGTTTCTGACGCCTGAGCTTGTACGACCCTTACGTTGCAGACAAACAGAAATATGAAAAGGCCGATCGGAGCGATTCTGCTGCGTGCGAACTGTTCTCGATGCATCTTCTTATACCTCGCGAGGTTCCTTCGTAGGTTCGTTTGACAGAGGCGCCCAGTTCATTGCGTGTCCGTTGACTCAGTTTGACTCTGCATCAGAGGCAGCTGTGAAGTGAGTTGCAGGTCAATCATTGCATTAAGACGGTGCTCCACTTGGAAGAACGTTGCCGCTACTCTCGCGGGCAACACTTTGCGGAAAATGGGAAAATACTTCTTCCGGAGTTCGAGAGCGGCTATATCCGAGTCGAGCCATCGACGAATGAGACTGTCGGCCTGGTCGTCCGTCAAGGATCCGTATTCTTGGGCATATTCTTTAATCAGTGAGTTTTTGGCGTCAGTGATTTTCTTGAGCTCCGCTGAATATTGTTCGTACACCGGCCAGAACTTGATTGCTTCCGTGTCCGTGAGTGTCACATTCGCGGCGATTGCCTGCTTTTTCATGGAATCGATTTGTTTGTGGGCAGTCTGCTGATCGCCAAATCCATCAGCACTTCTTACGACCGTGCCGTTTGACGCCGAAGCTTTATCCTGCGCGAGAACTACGGTGAACGAATAGCCACACAAAAGGATGCCTGTAATTACGGCTATTCTCAGGATCAATCTCTTCATGACTTCGATCTCCTCATCTTCAGGATCAAGTGCTCGCTGAAGTCCGCTCGTTTCTGAAGAACTGTGCACGCCATTTGTAATTCGAAAGACGTCGACACTTCTCCTTCAAGCGCGTTCCTTATGCGACGCACTCCAGTTGCCAGACCTATACGACGCGCAAGTTCCATGCTCTGAACGTTCCCAAGATCGTCCGTCTCAAACCGTGTGCCCACATTGAGTCACTGCCCTCCAGCAGTCATACTGTGAGCCTGGATGAGAGAACCCGAAGGGGAGCTTCGGTTTCAGCACTCAATACTTTTTCGATCCCAAGCGCCGCCATGACGGGCTTTAAACCCGAGTTCTAAAGGTCATACGGACAGCGACGCGCGCTGCGCCTGGTCGAGGTCATGCGTCCACCGAGGCGCCGCGCTAGAAGAACCTCCCTCAGTTCACGCGAATGCTGGCCGTCCGCGTGCACCTAGAACGGAGAAGGAGCAGAAGTGGTGACGCTACGAAATTCCATAAGTGAATTGACCCATTGGCTGAGAGCGCAGTGGGTCACGGAAGTTCCCGAGGATCTGGCGATATGCGAATTTGAATGTCCCGCAAGCCAATGTTCGTGGGACGATTGGGCTCAGTGCGTCCATCGCGTTTCGAACACTCGTGAACAGCTTGTGCGTTTGGGCCAATCGGTTGGAGATTCCAATCACAGGCACGTCGCCTGATAAGTAAACCCTGCAAGGCAGGATTGCCTGCTATTTCAGAACGTCATTGCGACAGAACTATTTCGAAAGAAAGCCAAGGAATCGATCACGTTTGGGCTCTGACGCCTCAAGCTAGCGCATACGCAGAGCTAAGAACCAGCACGAGTGCTCTGACGAACTCATCACACTCGTGCTCAATCGTAGTATTCCTGTCCGAGGTGGGTGATCAGATCTTCGCCCATCATCCAACGCAATGTGTTCTTGAGTTTCATAGATTGAATGAACAGGTCGTGCTCGGGATAGAGGCCGGTCGCGGTCATCGGCGATTTGAAGTAGAAACTCAGCCACTCCTGAATCCCGCGCATCCCCGCTCGCTGTGCCAGATCCAAAAACAGAACCAAGTCCAGCACGATAGGTGCAGCGAGAATCGAATCGCGACAAAGAAAGTCAACCTTGATCTGCATTGGGTAGCCTAGCCATCCGAAAATATCAATGTTGTCCCAGCCCTCCTTGTTGTCACCGCGTGGGGGATAGTAGTTGATGCGCACTTTGTGATGGATTTTTCCATACAGTTTGGGGTGAAGGTGCGGTTGCAGGATGTATTCAAGAGCACCCAGTTTGGACTGTTCTTTTGTTTTAAACGAACCAGGATCGTCCAATACCTCGCCATCGCGATTGCCCAGAATGTTTGTCGAATACCAACCTTCAAGCCCCAGCATTCTTGCTTTGAATCCGGGCGCGAGAATGGTTTTCATCAATGTTTGACCGGTTTTAAAATCTTTTCCGCAGATCGCCACATTGTTCTCTTGGGCAATTTGCTGGATCGCTGGAATATCCACAGTCAGGTTGGGTGCACCGTTTGCGAACGGCACTCCGCTAGTCACCGATGCCCAAGCGTAAAGCATCGACGGAGCGATCGCGGGGTGATTGTTCTTCATCCCATGGAGAAACTTCTCGGGCGTGGAGTGCACATCTTCGGGCTGAATGAACACTTCCGTGGATCCGCACCAACAGGTCACCAGGCGTGACAGTCGCTTCGACTTTTTGAAGTTCGCGATATCTTCCTTGATCTGCATTGCTAGTTCGTATTTGTTTGTCGCCTGCTTGACGTGCGAGCCGTCCAGCTTTTTAACATACTCGCGATCGAATGCTGCTGGCATCGGCTCGATCGCAGAGAGGAAAGTCTTCACTTGGGACAGGTGCTCTTGATGAAGAACTCCCGCCTTCATCGCCGCTTGATACGCGTTGTCCTCAAAAATATCCCATCCACCGAAAACCAGGTCGTGCGTATCCGCTAACGGAACGAAGTCTTTGATCAATGGCGAACGACAATCCGTCCGCTTACCCAGGCGAATGGTGCCCATCTGCGTAAGAGACCCCACGGGACACGCTTTGTCTCGTCGCGTTAGCTCAACACCCGCCATGAAGGTGGTGCTTACTGCTCCCATTCCCGGTAGTAAAATCCCCAGTTTTCCTTTCGCCGGTGCGATTTTATCTGGCTTTTCCATGACGCTCCTCCGTGGGCTCTCACCACGTGCGAGCAACAGCACATAGCTTCACGACAACTAACCCCAAGTGCATCCCACCTGATAGAGATTCAACGCAATACGAATGCCAAAACTCGACGCTTTTGTGATGGTCAGGCTTCGCTATCATTCTTTTGCTTTAGTTGAGAAGAGGCTGGCTTCCCATTGAACCAAGACCCTTATTCGCAAGCCTCTGTCACGCCGCAGTGCCCACGAACGGTCAGCCAAACCCGCCGGGCGTCGCTTATGTACCCTTTCTCGTTGCGAATGGTTCCATAACTTTCGGGACCAGTTCAACTTGGGAACCGCCGCTCGATCTGGAGTGTGGAATCCTAAATGCTTCTAACTGCCCGCAGGTCCTGATTCGGACGAACAACGACGAGGTGTCCGCGCGGGATTTCAAAATGGAGAACAAAATGAATGTCGCAGCTGCTTTGAAGGGCGATGAGGGCTTCAAGTTCGCGCGGCCGCTATCGATAGCCGTAATTCTACTGCTCGGCTCGACGGCCCCGTCAGTTGGAACCGAACGCGGTGGAACAGCCAATTCCCCAGCGTTTAGCGCACGCGCTACTCATCTCCTAGGCTTCGAAGGTGCCAGGAAAAATTCGACGGGAACATTGTCCATTCAGGACGGTATGTTGCGGTTCCAGAAGGGAATCGACCCAGCGGTGCAAGTGAAGATAGGTTCGGTCCAGGATGTTTTTCTTGGCGATGAAAGCAAGCAGGTTGGTGGTCTTCCCATGACTGTGGGTAAAGCTGCAGTCCCATTCGGCGGGGGTCGCGTCGTAAGCCTTTTCGCTCATAAGAAGTACGACGTCCTTTCTATGGAATACGTGGGCAGCGACGGAGGCGTTCACGGAGCTATCTTCGAGCTCAGTACCGGTCAAGGAAAGTGCCTCCGAGACCAGTTGGCTGTCATGGGTGCACGCGTCAGCCGCAACGATCAGAGAAAACAGAACAGTGTGGAGGTCTCTAATGAAAGCAAGTAGTACAGTGTCGCTTATCGTGCTCGCAGCCGCAGCCATGGCCATTGCAATTGCAGAACCCCCTCGGATTGCTGCTCAACCCGCGACCACGTCCCCCGCGAGTAACAACTCGCAAACGCCGCAATGGAGCGTGCAGGTCAAGACGGTTGATCCTGGGGACGCAAATATCTCAGCCTCGTTCCAGATTGCAATTTATGAGAGTCTGCTCGACGAGTTGAGCAAAACAAAGAAATTCGAGCAGGTCTTCCGTGACGGAGAGCGTACCCCGAACGACGTCACCAGACTGCTGATCCTGACCACCAAGATTGAGAAATTTAGTGCGGGCAGTGAGACGCAACGAGCGGTGACCACGGTCACTGGAGCAACGAAGCTAACCGTGCGCAGCCAGCTCTGCACCCAAGACGGACAGGTTGTTTTCGATCGCACTGCTCATGGCGAAGTTCGGTTCATGGGAAGCAACTTGCGAGCCACCCATAATCTTGCTCGAAATGTGGCCAAGAACCTCAAACAATCCCCTTTACCGACGCCCTGAACGTCGGGGCTGTAAGCCACGGCCAAGCCGAGCGAGATTCTATCGAGGAAGGTCATCTCGACATGGCCGCGGGATTTCGCTGGGTTGATAGCTCGCTCACCCTTATAGGCACTTTCGGGTGATGCCTAGCTTTCGCATTTTGTTTTGGAGGGTAGTACGTTTGAGTCCCAGACGCTCCGCGGCTCCACCCCTTCCGGCTACTCTTCCCGAGGCCGCCTTCAATGCATCCAGGATTACATCGCGCGCCGCCTGCTCGAACCTTGGAGCTTGGGTCGTTTCAGGTGAGCAGGGCACTGTGAATTCTCCGGCTGGTATCCTTAGTTCCTCGCCCGGTGAAAGGACAACAGCGCGTTCGATGAAGTTCGCCAGTTCCCGAACATTCCCTCTCCAAGGATGATTCGTTAATAGCTCCATGGTCCGCGGCACTATGGTCGTGATCTGCCTTCCCATCTGCCGGGACAGTTTCGAGACAAAATAGTTCACCAGCAGCGGTATGTCTTCGCGGCGTTCGCGGAGTGCCGGTATAGCAACCGGGAAGACGTTCAGTCGATAAAACAGGTCTTCGCGAAACTTTCCCTCGCGAATCATTTCTGTAAGGTTGCGGTGTGTCGCAGCAACGATTCGCACGTTGACATGAATGGTCTTGGTACTTCCCAGGCGCTCGAATTCCTGTTCCTGCAGCACCCGCAGCAATTTCGCCTGCAGTTCGAGCGGAATGTCTCCGATCTCATCCAGAAAGAGCGTGCCTCCATCGGCCAGTTCGAATCGGCCCTTCTTCTGCATCAGCGCGCCAGTGAACGCTCCCCTCTCGTGTCCGAAGAGTTCGCTCTCTAGCAGCCCTGCCGGAATCGCTGCGCAATTCACCTTCACGAGGTTGCGGTTCCGGCGCGGACTGAGTTCGTGAATGGCCCGGGCAATCACTTCCTTCCCGGTTCCGGTCTCGCCCGTAATCAGCACTGTGGCGCTGGTGGGAGCCACGATATCCACCTGTGAAAGGACCGCGCGCAAGCCCTCGTGGCGGCCCACGATGGTATCGAGGACCGACGATGGAGCCTCTTCAGGCTCATGCATCGGCGACTGATCGCTCCGGGAAAATACGCCGCCACGCATCGCGTGAGCGGCATGATATTCATTCGAGTAAGCCATAAAACTGGTTGCTGCGCTCATCGTTACCCCCTCACAATTACGAACAAAAACCTGAAGCCCCGGACTGGGCCGATATTCCTTTCGGATAGAGCGGGATTAACGCGCCAGCCAGAATGCGCCCCGCAACGCCTGGAACAGCGTAAGCCCATGGTGTTTGCGCAAAATCTGAAACCATTGAAATGTCGTCGGCATTTGCATGACTATCACCTCCAACTAAGCTGCGATCCGTTCTTTCGTTACCTGATCCAGGTATTTCCAAACTGGTCGAGAATCTGGTTTGGGAAACTCTTTAGGTTCCGGCTTGCGGGGCGCCGCTAGTTGCTCGCGGTTCGCTTCCATCAACGCTTTCATCATTTCGTAATCCATAACAACCCTGCCCTTGGCTGATCTATTAAGCTGCCTGTTGAACTTCGGTCGGGTCTCGCCGGACCACCCCGTCACTTGCACCGAAGTGTGCTCGCACGCCCGTTCACCAGCAACCCTATCGCGGGGTTTCCTGGACACTACATCGGTTTGCGGTGTGCACTATGCCGAGGCGCGTGGGACCCCTTTCTAGTGCGATGGGCGCTCGAAAGGGGGTGAGGGATGAGTCTTTAGGTCGAACGATCAAAAGTGGCGGGTAAGCGACGGAGTTAGGTGGCTTTGCGTTTTGTGAAACTCTCGAAACGTCTGAATGTGGGACACATCGGAACAAAATTTACAATTCGATTATGCCGCGTTTCACCCCGATCATGGCGGCTTGGGTGCGATCTTTGGCCCCCAATTTGGACAGTATGTTTCGTACTTGGCCTTTCACCGTCTCTTCGCTTACAGATAGCTGCTCGGCTATCTCTTTGTTGGCATTCCCCGCGGCAATCAGCCGCAATACTCGCACTTCCGCCGGTGTAAGGGCGTCGTCGGTGGCATGCTCGGCGAGCTCGTAGGAGGCCTCCGCGGAAAGGGCCTTTCTGCCTGCATGAACGGCTCGTATAGTCTGCAACAATTCTTCATGCAAAGAACTTTTCAGCAAGTACCCTCGAGCTCCAGCTTTGATGGCCCGCTGTACTTGGGCGTCCCCGGCGTAAGTGGTCAGCATGACGATCCGCGCTTCGGGGGCTTCGTCACGAATCGCGATCAACGCGTCCAAGCCGCTCATGATTGGCATCTGAATATCCATCAGAGTAATGTCAGGCCGCTGGGCCCGGAACTGCTGGATCGCTTCACGTCCATTCGAAGCTTCGCCAACAATGCGCATGTCCGACTGACCGCCGACGAGAGTTGTGACTCCTTCACGGACGACGGGATGGTCGTCTACGACTAGAATTCGAATTGGGCTCGGTTCGTCGCTCATGATTTTTTCATTGTGCCTCGGCCGGATATCCTCGCTAGGACTTTCTTGGTTACGGACATTGGCTGTCCGTCAACAGCTGACGTGTACGCGCCGGCCGCAGGAACGCTTAGCTCCACTTCCGTGCCGGCAGACAGCTCGCTCCAAACGGTCAGTTTCCCGCCTATCAGCGTGGCCCTTTCCCGCATGCCACGCAAACCAAAGTGTCCTTCGCGTCCACCATCTCCGAGCAACTTTTCGTCGACGCCCTTGCCGTCATCGCGTACCCGTACCCGTAACCGCCGGTCGTCATAGTGGATCTCTACCTCGATCTGCGTGGCCTCCGCGTGACGGAACGCATTGCGCATGGCTTCACCGGTGATCCGGTAAATTTCGTCGCGAACAATCGGATGCAAATCACGCGCAGTGCCTTCTACATTAACTTGAAAGGCGGTTGATTTCGAGTTGACTGCAAGCTCTTCCCCGAGCGTCCGCATAGCTAAGGCAAGGTCGTTTTTTTCTAGGACTGACGAGCGCAAGCCCTGCACTGCCTCCCGCCCCTCGATAATTGCGTGTTTCGCTTGATGTAATGCTTTCTCCAGCGCTTTGCGTGCATCGTCGGGACGCCCCGGCAGCAAATTGATGCCAGTCTGAAAATGCAATAGGAGCCCGTGGAAACTCTGCAGAAGCGTGTCGTGCAGGTCGCGGGCGATGCGGGTCCTTTCCGCTACGCGCGTGTCTAGCGTCATCTGGAATTCCCGAGTCATTTGCCGTAGACGCAGTTGGTACAGGGCCCACAGCAAAGCCACAAAGGCGGCAGCACACAAGGCCCGGAACCAGTTTGTCTGATAGTAGGCCGGAGCGATGGTGAAATCCAACTTGGCGCCGCTATCGTTCCAAACGCCGTCGCTGTTGGAGGCGATCACGCGAAATGAGTACTTTCTGGGGGGCAAATCCGTATAGAACGCCTGCCTACGCGTGCCGGCGTCATGCCAGTCGCGATCATATGGCTCAAGCCGATACCGAAATTTCACCTTCTGCGGAGTAGCAAAAGTCGGTGAAGTGTAATCGATCTGCAACTCACGCGGATGCGGCGGGACTGTAATGTAGGAGCCGAGGGCTAATTCCTTTCGGTCAACCCTTACCGATTCGATGTAGGATGTGACCGGAAGCGCCTTTTGGCGCAGCCTAGAGGGGTCCACCACCTGGACGACATGTCCTGTCGCGAACCATACGCGTCCATCAGCAGACAAAGCAGTTGGAGTGATGCCATAGAGGTCAGGTCGGGCTCCATCTAGTGCGTCATAGACTCGGGTTTGAACCAAGGCATCCGGGTTGGCCCACCACTTCTGGAGTTCAGCGTCTGCGAGCTCCACGACACCGCACTGAGTGCTTAACCACCAGTTTCCCTCTTTGTCTTCAATGAAGGAATAAATCGTGTTGCAGGGGAGGCCATTCTTTGTCGTTAAGCGCTGCGCCTTGCCTTCGCGCAATCCGACGAGTCCGTCATCGTAAGCGGCCAGTACGGAGCCGTCTGCCTGAACAAGGAGATCATTGGTGATCTGCGGAGTAGAACTTATCGGGAATTTCTTCACGACACCGTCTCGAAACAGAAGGAGGTTCCCGTTGCGAGGGGCAATCCAAATTCCTCCACGGGGGGTTGAGGCAAGGCGCCCGGGTGGAATTTGCGATGATGGGAATTCTTCATTCACCTGGAAATCGCGAATACGTATGAGCTTTCGTGATTTGCCTGAACACTCGGCCCAAATATTCCCCGCCGCATCCTCCGTCATTGCCAGGATCAACCCAAGTGGCTGGTGATCCGGCTCAGGGATACGGCGGAAACGTCCATCCCTAAAGAGGTACAGCCCGTCATAAACTCCCATCCACAGGTTCCCGGCGCGGTCTTCAAGCATCGCGGAGACTTGATCCCCAGGCAGGCCCTTTCCCCGGCGAATGGACGAAACCGTTCCGTTCTTCTCGATGTGATCGAGCGAGCCTGAATTTGCAACCCAGACTGTACCGTCTCTGCTGGCCAGGACGCCTACCGCTGCATCCCCTGGGGCCAGGCCCTCCAAGGCTGAGAACGTCGCCACTGGTGGGTCACGAAAGCTGTCAATTCCATTCGTTGTCGTGACCCACAGAATGCCTTCTCTGTCTTCAAATAAGGCCTGAACGGAATCGCTGGACAATCCCTCTGCGTGCCCGTAATGTTCGACAGTACTTCCCCGTACACGAAACACTCCGTTGCCTGCAGTGCCCACCCACAGGCTGCCATCGCGGTCAAGGTGTATAGCCAGGACAGCTAGATTGCTGCCGTCGAACCGGGGTGTAACGAACGACTTGAAGATTCCTTTCTCTAATCGGCCAAGGCCTTTCCCCCGCCCCTGTGGGAGTAAGCCGACCCAAAGAGATGCATTCGCGTCAAATGCCAACGCGGCCACGCCACTGTCTGCGTTAGATTTCAGGGCTTCGATCGGGTAGACCTCAGAAACGCCCGCGTGCCAGTGCACAACGGCCCTCTGTCCACCGAGCCAGAAACCACCTTTGCCGTCAGCGATTAAGGCTTCGCCGCCGCTGGGAAGGGGTAGCCCATCGGATTCGCCGAAACACTTCATGGCCTGGTCAGTCACATGACAAAGAGGGGTCTTTAAACCGTAGCCTGCCTGTAGAACCCACAACGAGCCATCAGGGTCTTCACTGATGTTCTCAGTCCTGTCTAATCCTTCCAGCGGAAAATGAGAAATTACCACTCCACCCTTCACGTGAATGACTTCGTGCTCCTCGATTCCCCAGAGTCCACCAGTGTGATCGCCATAGACGCTCGCGACGTGATCAATTGTTCTGCCGTCAACAGTTAGAGTCCAGGGTAGAAACCGAACCCCGTCAAACCTGTACAGACCTTGGGAAACGGATGTAAACCAAAGGAAACCATCAGAAGTCTGCGCAATCGATAGCATGCCCGCAGGCGCAGACCCATCTTGTATTCTCCACGACACATGAATGTACTGAGTAACGGGTTTGTTCGGATCGAGCGCGAACGCAGGCAGGGTACAGAGCAGCGCGGCACAGGCCAGCAAAAACACTCGCACGTGCACAGCAGGGCCTGGCCTGGGCGCTCCGCTCATTTGGTTATCTATGTTACAGCAATAACTCTGCCCGTGAGGCCCGAGAATGTGCCAATCCAAATAGCACCGTCGGGTGCCGCAACCTGTTGGAACGCGACCTTCTCAGGCAACTCTTGCCTGGCAGGAAGCTGCCAGGGCACAGCGCGAACGCCGTCGAAACGGAATATGCCGAACTCCTCGCTGAGCCAGCGATTTGCATTTTGCAGTGGGCCGAAACCGGTGGAGATGTGGTTTGCGGAACCGTTCAGCAATATTCGATAGGTCGGAACCAGATCTACTCTAAAACAGTCCATCACCGCGAACGCGCCACAGCTCAGGACCGGTCGTGGGCGGTTGCAAGGAAGCGCGCAACCGCAATTTCCAGATTAAAGAACATTCCTTCCCGTCGCAGCATCTGTCCCAGGGGCGATCGCTGTACTATCGCCAAAACTCTCGGATTCATGCCAATCAGCCAGAGTTGAACGCCGTGCTGGCTTTGCGTTTTCGCAACTTGTGCGAACATCTTCAGAGCGGTGTACTCCATGTCGAGAACTCCGCTGGCGTCTACTGCGATCACAGTCGGCTGCGTTTTCCGGATCAGCGGCTCAATTTGGTGGGCGACGTGTGCTGCGTTCGCAAAGAAAATTGGACCTTCGGGTCTGAGAAGCAACAGCCCCGGAAAACTCTCATCTTCGGGATGTTCCGGCGATTCCGGCCGGAATACATTGGTTCCCGGCTTTCGCCTCAACACATACACGGGAGGGTTCGCTACCTGGTGTGCCAGTGTGGCCAGAGAGACGATTATGGCAACGACGATTCCTTGCAGTGTGCCGGCGAGCACCACACCTGCGAACGCTATGATGGCCCACGAAAATTCGGTCCAGCGAATGCTGAGAATGTCGCGAAACTCGATCGGCTTGATCAGTCCGAAGGAATAGACGATCACCATTCCTGCCAACGCAGATTGCGGCATCGTAGCAATCAGGGGAGCGAGAAAGAATATTGTTACGAGGGTCATCGCCGCGGTTACCACCTCCGCTAATTGTGTGCAAGCTCCTGCGCGGGCGTTCACTGCCGTTTGCGTTGTGCCGCCGCCGCCCGGCATCGCGCCAAAGAAGGCGCCCGCGAAGTTGGCGAGTCCCGTCGCAAGCAGGTCTTGATCTGCTCGCGGCTTAGGATCGTTTTTCCTTGCGAATGCCCGGCCAGCTGCAATCGTCTCCGTGAAACTCATCAAGGCGATTCCTAATGCTCCAGGCCACAGTACGCTTACCAGCGAAAGGTCTGGCCTCACCACCGAAGGTAATCCTTGTGGAATGTGCCCCACTAGTTCGACGCCACGGTGTTGGAGATGGAAGAAGTTCGCAGCGACAATCGCCGCCGAAACTGCCAGTAACGGCGCCGGCATTTTGGGCATGTAATGCTCGATACCCAACAGGAACAGAACAACCATGAGTCCGACGGCTACAGTTGCAACTGATGTTTTGGGAAGATTGTGAAACGTTGCGAGGACGTTTTGAACGAACGTCCCTCGCGTGAAGTGGATACCCAAAACTTTCGGGATCTGGTCTACGATGATGACCACCCCGATCCCGGCTCGGAAACCTACGAGTACCGGCTCCGATATAAAGTCTGCTACGAATCCCAAACGCAATAGAGAGGCTAGCACCAGTGCTGCGCCAACGAGAAAGGTCAGAATCGTCATGGCTCGCAACATGGCTGCGGGTTCGCCGCTCGGTACGACCTGGCCCAACTGCGCGGCAGTCAGGACCGCTAAAGTTGTGCTGGTGCTAACGCTAAGCACTCGCGACGTGCCAAGCACGGCGTAAATCAGCATCGGCAGCAAGGCAGTATAGAGACCTACTTGGACCGGCAATCCTGCCATCATTGCGTATGCCATCGCTTTGGGAATGATCACCGCCCCGGTGGTCAGTCCTGCGACGACGTCGGGTCGGAGCCAATCCCGACGGTATGACAAAAGCCACTCTGGTAACGGGAACCAACGATGTGCCCACATACTTACCAGCGCTGCGGGACTAGTCGATGTGTTTGCTTCGGTTCTGTGTATCCATTTGCTTTTTGGCGTGCACCAAGCTTTGGAGGCGTATAAGGAACTTCCTCGTACGGAAGGCTACTAAGTATGTGAGCGATGCAGTTGAGGCGGGCACGCTTTTTGTCATCTGATGGAACGATATACCAGGGCGATACTTGAGTATCGGTGGCTGCAAGCATAGCATCCCGAGCCCGCGAGTAGTCGTACCAACGACGGTGCGATTCCAAATCCATGGGACTCAACTTCCAGCGCTTGGTCGGATCTTCTATCCGCGCCAAGAAGCGCTTGTGTTGCTCCTTTTCCGAGACTTCCAGCCAGTACTTCAGGAGGATGATGCCCTGGCTGACCAGAAACGCCTCGAACGCAGGGCAGTCTCTAAGAAACTGCCTGTGATCTTCCTTGCTGCAAAAGCCCATCACATACTCAACACCGGCTCGGTTATACCAGCTCCGGTCGAAGATGACGATTTCTCCTCCCGCGGGCAGTTGTTCAATGTAGCGTTGAGCATGGAGCTGCATCTTCTGTCTCTCGGTCGGTGAGGGAAGCGCGACGACGCGAAAGATGCGTGGGCTGACACGCTCCATGATGCGTTTGATTATTCCGCCCTTGCCGGCGGCGTCTCTTCCTTCGAAAATGATGACAATCCGGGCGTTGGTCGCCTTGACCCAGTCCTGCAGCTTGACCAATTCAACTTGAAGCTCAAAAATTTCCTCCTCGTAATCTTTCTTGTCGATCTTTGACTGGTGCATAACCCCAAGGCGTCCAGTGCTACTGTCCAGATTTGATCGTTCCTTGTTCTTTGCTTTGGATTTCTTACCCATCCCTCTTTTTCCTTTCGGATCTTGGCTCTGCCGTTTTAGGTGGCCCGTTTGTACTTTTTCGGTTTGACGTATCGCTGCGTTCCCAGCTCGGGGGCGATGGAGTTTCTGGTTGGTCAGTTGCGCGAAAAGTGTGGAGAGAAGTTGCGGAATGTATAGGAGAGGTAAACCATAACACCATCGAAAGCTGGGTTGCGAGGCGCTGTGTTTCCATCGGAAAAGTGATAGAGCCAGACTCCCGTTCGCATGGCGCGGTTCCCTCGTAGAGGGATCGTTACACCAGGTCCAAAATCGAGAGTCATGTTCACGCGCCGAGTGTTCGGCATCGGCACATCATGTGGGAACGCCACGAAGCCGCCGTCAACGTCAAAGAACGGCTGCCAGTGCCAGCTTGCACGAGGAGTAAATTGCAGTCCGACGCCGCTGCCACCGCCGTACGTATACTCCCGGCCACTCGGCACGCTTTTTGAATGAATAATAAGCGGCTTCACATCCACATTTCCCCCAACAAAAAGATGGCGGGTTGTGAACAATCGAGAAGTGAGGCGGATGCCAGTGAAGAAAAGCCGTTGATTCTTGAGGTCACTCATGAGTTGGGGATTCGCGAGCATCCCACTCGTGTAGATCGAGAGTTCCCGGTAATGCTGTCGGGCAGTTGAACTCGTCCCCCCGAGGAGCGATTCGACGCTATTTGAGTCGGCCTCCGAAAAATTCGATTGTGCTCGAACAGCCGCAGGCTGGAAGAGCAAGAACGATACGATAAAGCTCACAAACACACAGATCTTCATAGTCCATCTCCGAACGATGTAACGTTCGCTCGTGACAGACGGTGCAAATCCAGGGCCAACGCCGAAGACCGGCTAACTCAAGCCA
>Ga0335080_10002909_pt1 | contig 17224 bp, 19 predicted proteins | sample Lox_Sample_34_FD_206720 | JGI IMG/M metagenome (GOLD analysis project Ga0335080, IMG submission 206720) | Soil microbial communities from Loxahatchee National Wildlife Refuge, Florida, United States - Lox_Sample_3.4 | ecosystem: Environmental > Terrestrial > Soil > Wetlands | place: USA...
TGCCGAGAACGAGTCCGGTCTGCCCGAACCAGCCCGGCGTCGCGCTCGTCATGTCGTCACGGAGAATGACCGCGTTCATAGCTTCGTCGATGCGGCTGTACGCGGCGATCTCGATAGCATGGGCCGGCTCATGATTGAATCGCACCGCAGCCTGCAGCACGACTACGAAGTCAGTTGCCCCGAACTCGATTTCTTGGTGGATTCAGCCCTATCCATCGACGGAGTCATCGGCTCGCGGATGACCGGGGGCGGGTTCGGCGGTTGTACCGTCACGTTGCTGCGGGCCGGGACCGAACCGCTATTTCGGCGTGAAATCGCGGCGCGGTACCATAGCCAGTTCCGAATCGACCCTCGGATTTACAATTGCACTCCGGCTGCCGGAGCGGGCGAAGTCGTCTGGCAGTGAACGAAAATTCTGAGATAATCCCGGTACCAGGGGGACTAGTTAACCAAATAGCAAAGAGAATGTCCTCCCATGGCAGGTCTGGTCCTGAGGCTGTGCTTTGCCATGGGAGCTCCCAAACAGACGATCCGTTTTCACGCCTTTCGGTCGTTCGAACCAGGTAGCCAACTATACTCAATCTCAAATGCCTGGCTGGCTGAATCTCGCAAATATCATCACCATTTTCCGGCTAGTGATGACTCCCTTCATCGTCCGCGACATCCTGGAAGGCCGGCATACCCGTGCGCTGCTGCTTTTCTGCCTCGCCGCCTTGACTGACGCCATCGACGGATGGGTGGCCCGCGCATCCGGCACCACCCAGGCCGGCGCGTATCTGGACCCGGTGGCCGACAAATGTCTCATGAGCGGTATTTTCCTGGCTCTCGGCGCGGCCCGTTTCGTTCCCTGGTGGTTCGTGGCTATTGTCTTCGGACGCGACCTGTATCTGCTACTGGCTACCCTGGCGATGCTTGCCCTCACCAGACGGCGAAAATTCCCGCCCAGCCGCTGGGGAAAGCTCTCCACGTTCGTGCAGATTGCTACCGCCGTCACCTGGATGACCAGAAATGTCTGGCCACTGCCGGGCCTCGCAAGCATAGCGTCGGCAATGCTTTGGGCCTGCGCGGCTTTCACAGTCTGGAGCGGCGTACACTACACCGCAAAAGGAGTCGCCGCCCTGCGTACTCATTGACGACCGCCGTGCCAGGGAGTAGTCTTAAACCAGGGGCGGCTTACAGGTTTATGACTCGCTATCTCCCAGCGCAGCACTACCGATGGTTAGGGGCAGCGGCGGTCGTGCTGGCAGGTCTGGCAATTTGGGCTGGGACATCCTATCCGTTTTTTTACATTTTCGGCGGTCTTTTTTTGTTGGGAAGCGGCTCGCTCTTTTTCCTGGCATTCCGGCCCGCCATCGAGATTCACGAAGGTTATCTCTCGGTTGGGAGCCGGATTATTCCCTGGATGGACATCCGCCGCCTGGACCGAACCGGGTGGATCTCGCCCCTGATCGTACGCGTCACTCTCTTCGACGATTCCCGCCTCATCCTGATCTATCCCGGGGATCTTGATTCCTGCAACAGCCTTTTGCGCCACCTACGCCGCCTGTCCCGAGACGCCTTGATCGACGGAATTCCCTACCGGCAGTATTGGGGAGAGGTCCTCGCGCCGGGGAATGAGCGCAACGAGCGCAAGCAGGCAGCCTTGCCTCGGTACCGAATCCTCCGGCCCGAGGATGAAGCCGAGGTCGAGCGGCTATATCAGCGGCTGAAAACGGTCGGCAACCTGGACCAGAAGAACTCCACGGACGAGAAGTAGCCCGTGAGTTCGGGGCTTTCCAGAAAAATCAAATGTGTCACCGGTGCGCTTGCCGCATGTGTTGTGGTTTACGCCGCACGGGGCATCTGGCTGCCATGGATCGGATACGCGCTGATTCACGACGACGGTCCCGCGCGGGCGGATATCGCGCTGGTGCTGGGGGGCGATTACTGGGGTCACCGTATTGTTCGCGGCGCAGAACTGGTCAAGCAGGGTTACGTGCCCGCGGTCTTGGTAAGCGGACCTCCGGGCTTCTACGGCCTCAACGAGGCGGACGCCGCGATCCAGTACGCCATTTCCCGTGGCTACCCCAAGGAGTGGTTCTTTCCCGTGCGGCACCAGGCGCTATCCACTCGGGACGAAGCCTTGGCCGCGGTCGAGGAGCTTTGCGCCAGGCAGGTGCACAGCTTCCTGCTGGTTACGAGCAATTACCACAGTGCCCGAGCGCGGCGTATCTATCTTGCGGTTGAACGGGCGCGCGGCGGCGGACCGCAATTCCGCACGGTGGCGGCGCCCGACGAGTTCTTCGAACCCACAACCTGGTGGCACTCGCGCCAAGCCGAAAAAACCGTGCTGATCGAGTGGATGAAGACGGTCGCCGGCGCGGCTGGGATGTGAGCCATGTGGGAATCGCTGCGAACCGTCCGCAAATATCTCTGGCGATACCGGGTAGGCCTGGCTGCAGGTGGCGGCTGCCTGGTGCTGAAAGACCTCGCCCAGGCTGGCCAACCGCTCATGATCCGCGCCGCGGTGGATAGCTTTCGGGGCGCGCCGGGCGCGTTCCTCCGCTTTACGCTATATTTGGTCGGCCTGGCGGTACTCAAGGGCATCTTTCAATACGGGATGCGGGTCATCCTGATCGGCATCTCCCGCGACATCGAGTTCGATCTGCGAAACGATCTTTTCGCACATCTCATCCGTCTCTCGCCTGACTACTACGGCCGCACCCGCACCGGCGATATCATGGCTCGCGCGACCAACGATCTCAACGCGGTCCGCATGATGCTCGGACCGGGCGTCATGTACTGGTTCGAGACGAGCCTGACGTTTGTGCTCGCCATTGCGATCATGGTGAGCGTCGACTGGCGACTGGCGATACTGGCGATTCTTCCAGCGCCTGCGGTGAGCTTCGCCGTGATCTTTTTCGGACGGCGCATCCACGAGCGCTTCGAGAAAATCCAGGGGATGTTCAGCGATATCTCCAGCCGCGTGCAGGAGAACCTCTCTGGCGTGCGGATGATCCGGGCCTTCGTGCAGGAGCAGGCGGAAATCAAGCGATTTGAGGATCTTAACCAGGGATACATCAAGGAAAATCTCAAACTGGTACGCCTCCAGGGCCTGTTCGATCCGCTGCTGGAAGCCCTCATCGGACTGACGTTCCTGATTGTGCTCTGGGCCGGCGGCGGGCAGGTGCTGAGCGGACGAATCAGCCTGGGATCCTTCGTCATGTTCAACACGTACATGGGGATGCTGGTCTGGCCGATGATCGCCTTCGGCTGGGTGGTGAACCTGACCCAGCGCGGCAGCGCCTCCCTTTCCCGCGTCAATGAGATACTCCATGAACAACCCTCGATCGCCACGTCCTCCGGGCACGTCTCGGGCTTGGCTCGGGTTGACGGCGATATCGAGTTTCGTGGCGTGACCGTCGAATACCCGAGTATCACGGCGCTACGCGGGATCGATCTGCAAATTTCTGCCGGCACGACCCTTGCCGTGGTCGGCCATACCGGATCGGGCAAGAGCACGCTGGTCCATCTGATGCCGCGCCTCCTCGATCCGACAGCGGGCGCCGTCCTGCTCGGTGGGGTGGATCTGCGCCGGCTGGACCCGCAGGAAGTCCGGCGGCACATCGGGTTCGTTCCGCAGGAAACTTTTTTGTTCAGCGCCACCATCGCCGATAACATCGCGTTCGGAGTGGCCGGCGCGAGCCATGAAGAAATCCGCCGCGCCGCCGAGATGGCCGGCCTGGCCGGGGATATCGAGGAGTTTCCGCAGGGCTATGAAACCATGGTCGGCGAGCGAGGAATCACGCTGAGCGGCGGGCAGAAGCAGCGGACGGCTATCGCTCGCGCCCTCCTGCGCGATCCCCGCATTCTGATTCTGGACGATGCACTCTCCGCCGTCGATACCCTCACCGAGGAAAGAATTCTGGAGCACCTTGCCGGGGTAATGAAGGGCCGGACGGTGATTCTGATCTCGCATCGGGTCTCGACCGTGCGCCAGGCCGACCGGATCGTGGTACTGGAGCGCGGCCGCATCGTCGAGCAGGGCACCCACCAGGAGTTGGCCGGCGCGGGCGGTTACTACGCCGATCTCACGCAAAAGCAGATGCTGGAAGAAGAATTGGAGCGGGCGTAGCGCTGGCCGGAGACGATCAGGTGCCACACTCGTCTCACAGCAGTCTCTTCAAATCTTCCAGGCTCAACCGGCCAGTATAGATGGCCATGCCGAGCGCCGCACGCACATTCATGGCCAGCAGGGCGCGAACCTCTCCCAGCGTCGTGATCCCACCGGCGGCCGTGATCTCCAGGCCGGTAGCCGCTCGCAGGCGGCGGAACCACTCCAGGTCGGTGCCCTGCATCATGCCCTCCTTATCCACATAGGTGCAGAGGAAGCCCGAGCAGTAGGGCTCCAGCGAGTGCAGGACGTGTTCGGCGGTGAATGGCGTCGCCTCGCGCCAGCCTTTTACCACGATCTGACCGTCCTTCGAATCCACCGCGATCACCGTGCGGTCACGAGGCAGCGCGCGCAGGAAAGCATGATTGACACCGGCGCCAGTCAATGCCGCCGTTCCCACGATTACTTTGGCGGCGCCCTGCCCGAGGAGCGCCTCGGCGCGCTCCACAGACCGTACGCCTCCCCCGACCCGGCAAGTGGCGCGGGCAGCCAAATGGCGCACGAGCGCGTCGTTCGAGCCGCGGTCGAGCGCCGCATCGAGATCGATCACCTGGATTTCGGGAAACCCGGAGAAGCGGCGCAGCATTTCATCGGGATCGTTCACCTCCAGAGCCTTATGGCGGCCCTGAACCAGTTGGACGATCTTTCCGTCCATCAGGTCGATGCATGGAACGATCATAGCCGCACCGGAATTCCGCTGACGGCGAGTTCCTCTTTGAGCTGGTTCACGGTATAAGTCCCGTAGTGGAAAATGCTGGCGGCGAGCGCCGCGTCGGCACAGCCATCGGTGAGGACACGGACGAAGTGCTCTGGCTCGCCCGCACCCCCGCTGGCGATCACCGGGATGTGGGTGGCAGCCGATACGGCTTTGGTGAGCGCGCAGTCAAAGCCATCCTGAACGCCGTCGGTATCCATGCTGGTGAGCAGGATCTCGCCCGCCCCGAGCTCTTCACCACGCGCGGCCCACGCCACCGCATCGAGCCCTTCATCGTCGCGGCCGCCGCGGGTGTACACGTGCCACTGGCCGGGAGCGTGGCGGCGCGCATCGATCGCGAGCACCACAGCCTGCGCGCCGAATTCGTTGCTGAGCTCGGTGATCAACCCGGGCCGCCGAACCGCGGCGGTGTTGACACTGACCTTGTCGGCGCCGGAGAGCAGAATGCGTCGGGCATCGCCGATGCTGCGGATCCCACCGCCGACGGCGAGCGGGATGAAAACCCTGCGCGCGGTCCGAGCGACGACGTCTGCCATGATGTCGCGCGCATCGGAAGAGGCGGTGATATCGAGGAAGACGAGCTCGTCGGCGCCATCGCGGTTGTAGCGATCGGCAAGCTCGACCGGGTCGCCGGCATCGCGCAAATTGACGAAGTTCACGCCCTTGACGACGCGGCCGGCGGTCACGTCGAGACAGGGGATGATCCGCTTGGCTAGCATTCGAGGAATTCCTTGACGATCTCCAGACCGGCGGGGCCCGATTTCTCGGGGTGGAACTGGACACCCTGTACGTTGCCGGCGCGCAGCATCGCCGTGAACCGCACGTCACCATAGGTGCACGAAGCAGAGGTCTGTGCGCATTCGGGAACGTAATAGCTGTGCGCGAAGTAGACGTGGCGGCTGCTGGGCTCGAGCTGATTCCAACCCATGTGGGGCACCCGGGCGCCCGCGGGAAAGCGGCGGACCGTCCCCGCGTAGAGTCCGAGCCCGCGCACGTCGGGCGCCTCCTCGCTGGATTCGAAGAGCGCCTGCATGCCCAGGCAGATGCCGAAGAACGGGATACCGGCGCGAATGCGTCCGATCAGCGATTCGCGGACGCCCAGTGCATCGAGAGCGCGCATCATCTGCCCGAAGTGGCCGACTCCGGGCAACAGGATCTTGTTGGCAGTCTGAAGTGCCGCCGCGTTGTTGACGAGCGTGTATTCGCAATTGAGCTCCGCCAGCGTGTTCTGCACGCTGCGCAGATTGCCCGCGCCGTAATCGAGGATCGCGATCACAGCAGCCCCTTGGTGGAAGGCAGCTGGTCCTTCAATCGCCCATCTTTCGAGCAGGCGTACTTCATCGCGCGCGCGAAGCACTTGAAGATGGCCTCCAGCTTGTGATGGCTCGACCGGCCGTAGAGCACCTTGGCGTGCAGATTGGAGCCCGCATGGATCACGAAGCCTTGGAAGAAATCCTCCGCCAGTTCGGTCTGGAGGTCGCCGACCAGGCGCACTCTGACCAGGTCCCTGTAAACCAGTGCCGGACGGCCGCCCAGATCGACCGCAACTACCGCCAGGGTTTCGTCCATCGGAAGCACGAAGTAGCCGGCGCGGTTGATGCCTTTGCGGTTCCCAAGGGCTTTCGAGAAAAGCTGGCCCAGGACTATGCCGACGTCCTCGACCGTGTGGTGCTGGTCGACATCGAGATCGCCCTCGGCATGCAGCGCGAGATCGAAGCCACCGTGCTTGGTGAACAACTCGAGCATGTGGTCGAAGAAGCGGATCCCGGTCGCAATTTCGTAACGGCCGCGTCCCTCGATTTTGAGCCTGCCGGAGATGCGGGTCTCTTTCGTGTGGCGGCTGATAGTGGAGGTTCTCATAAGGCGAAGACCTCAGGAAGATAGTTGATATTGTCCACGATGGCGTAGGCGCCCTCTGCCTGGAAGAGAAACACCAGATCGATGTAGCGCGGGTTCGCCGGCGCCGCAATCCCGATAAACGGGATTTTCGCGGCGCGGGCGCAGCGCGCGTCGTCCACGGTATCGCCGACGTAATAAGCCGGGCCATCGTGCGCGTCTGCGATGCGAAGGAGCCCTTCCGGATCCGGCTTATGTCGCGTCACCTCGTACATCCCGATCTGAGGTGAGAACGCAATCCCATCGGCGAACCGGTCTAGGGTCAACTTGGCGTCGGCAAGCGGACGTCCCGTGAATAGCGCAAAATCGAACTGCTGGTTGAGAGCTTCCAGGAGGCCGGGACGTGCCACCCACTGCTCCCGGAAAATAAGGCCGCCCAGGAAGATGGACTGAAAGTAGTCCTTCACTATTTCGAAGCTAACATCCACTCCGGATTGTGTGATGATGTGGTGGGAGAGCCGCCAGTCATCGTTCCAGCCGCCCTGGTTTTTGTAGTCCTGAATCTGCTCTCGCGTGGGCTTGCTGCCGGTGAAGTGGACCACCGTTTGGGCGATGGATTCCCGGTAGCTCTCGGTGACGTCGACCAGGACGCCGTCCATGTCGAAGATCAGCAGCGGCTTCACAGCAGCGCCTCCAGGGCCGATAGCAGCTTGCGCGTCTGCTCGCGCGTTCCAACCGTGATGCGCACGCAGCCAGGTGCCTCGTAGCTGCGGTCCCGAACCAGAATGGCCTGCTCGCGCAGCCGGTCGCGGATTTCGAGGGCGCGTTCCCCGAAGCGTGCCAGGACGAAGTTCGCCGAACTCGGTATGTAAGTAATGCCGAATTTTTCCAGGCCGAGGCAGAGCAGTTCGCGCGCGGCCAGGACCTCGGCGACGTAGTTCTGGATATACGCAGGGTCCTGAACGGCAGCCCGTGCGGCGAGGACCGCCAGCGAGTTTACGCTGTAGGGAGACTGCGCCTTGTGCAGGTAGGCGATGTTCGCCGGCTGCGAGAACAGACAGCCGAGGCGCATGCCCGCCATGCCGAACACTTTGGAAAATGTCCGGCACACGAACAGATTGGGGATGCGGCCGACTTCGCCCAAAGCCGTCACCCCGCTGAACTCGTAATAGGCCTCGTCTATCAGTACCGCAGCTTTCTTGGCTCGGGAGAGGATGCGCCCTAGTCCGTGAAGGCCGACGCCGGTGCCGGTGGGATTGTTCGGGTTGGCCAGCAGGATCGCCCGCGTGTTCGGGGTGATCGCGTCGAGCAGGGGTTGCAGCGGGAATTCCAAGCCCGGCTGCGTGTAGGGAATCTCGATGATTGTTGCACCCGCCACCTCTGCATAGAATCGGTACATCGCATAGGCAGGCTTGAGCACGAGCACTTCCTGGCCGTCGTCGACGTACGTATTGATGAATACCTGGATAGCCTCATCAGTGCCGTTGGTGAAAACGAAATCGTCGGGGGTGACTTCGAAGTACTTTGCGATGGCTTGTTTGGCCTCGCCATACTCCGGGTAGATGGCCAGGTCTTCGGGCGCAAGGCTGTTTTTGAGGGCTGCGATGACGGTGGGAGAGCAGCCGACGGTGTTTTCGTTGAAATCGAGACGGAGCTTGTTGGCTCGGCCGGCTGTCGGGGGGTGATAGGGGGCCATGGCGACAACCGCGGGCCGCGGACGGATCGCGCCTTTGGAAAGCTTCATGGGAGGCGCACCTCGATGCTGCGGGCGTGCCACTCGAGACCCTCGGCGCGGGCCAGCGTGATGATGGCCGGCGCCAGCCGGGACAGCGCGTCCCGGGTGAGTTGCTGAGTGGAGATTACTTTCAAATAGTCGGCCACGGACAATCCGCCGCGCTGCCGGGCGGCTCCATTGGTCGGCAGCACGTGATTGGGGCCCGTGGCATAGTCGCCCGCCGCCTCGGGACTGTAGGGGCCGATGAACACGCTTCCGGCATGCCTTACAGCGGGAAGCAGGCTGGCGTCGGGGATGCTGAGGTGCTCGGGAGCGAAACGGTTGGAGATTTGGAGCGCCTCTGCGAGAGAACGCACGTGGACGATGGCGCAGTTGCGGGGCAGGTCGGAAACCTGCCCCACGGCCTGCGCGAGTCGCTTGGACGGGGTCAGCAGTAACGCAAAGGCGTCCGCGTCGTGCTCGGCCTGGGCCTGCATGTCTGCCGCGATCCGGACGGGGTCGCCCTCCTTGGCAATGATGAGAATTTCGGTAGGGCCGGCGACGAAATCGATTCCAACTTCGCCGGCAAGGAGTTTCTTAGCCGCGGCAACGTAGATGTTGCCGGGCCCGACGATGCGGTCGGCGCGTGGGACCGTCCCGGTACCATAGGCGAAGGCCGCGATTGCCTGCGCGCCTCCCATCTGGTACACCTGCCGCAGCCCAAGGAAACGTGCGGTTCCGAAAACCTCGGGGACATGGCGCGGTGTGGCCACGCAGATGTTCCGCACCCCAGCCACTTCGGCAGGCACTACCGTCATCATCAGCGTTGAGGGCAGGGGATACCGTCCGGCGGGGATGTAGGCCGCCACGGTGTCGAGCGGCCGAACGATCTGTCCGAGTTTCATGCCCGGCGCGGTCTGCACCGTCCACTCGCGCGGCATCTGACGCCGGGCAAACTCGCGAATATTCGCGGCGGCAGTCGCCACGGCCCTGCGAAACTCCGGCTCCAGTCGATCGGCGGCTGTCAGCGCCACCCGCACGGACCTGCCTTCGAATCCGTCGAACTTGCGCGCGTACTCGAGCAACGCGCGGTCGCCCCGCTTCCGGACATCATCCAATATCGGGCGTACCACCGACTCGGCCTCGTTTAGCCTGGCCGCCTTGCGCGCCAGCAGGCGGCCGACGTCTTTGGACTTCAGAATGCGGATCACAGGACGATCTTGTTCAGCGGGTATTCCACAATTCCCTGCCCTCCCGCTTGCTTGAGACGGGGAATGATGTCGCGGACGGTGGACTCGTCCAGAATCGTATTGACGGCCAGCCAGTCGTCGTCGGATAGGTGCGAAATCGTCGGGCGTTTGAGCGCGGGCAGAACCGCCAGAACGGCCGCAAGCGAATCCTTATGCACATTCAACATCAGCCCGACCTTGCCGAGCGCATTGATGGCGCCCTCCAGCAACATGCGGATATCTTCGAGTTTCCGGCGCTTCGCCGAGTCTTCCCAGGACGTCTTGTTGGCGATCAACTGTGTGTTCGACTCCAACACAGTGTCGATGATTTTGAGCTTGTTGGCGCGCAGGCTGCTCCCGGTCTCAGTGACCTCGACGATGGCATCGGCAAGCACCGGCGGCTTCACCTCGGTTGCGCCCCAGCTGAACTCGACTTTCGCGTTCACGCCATGTTTGGCCAGGTATCGTTTTGTCGTCGCTACCAGTTCGGTGGCGATGATGCGCCCCTCCAGATCGTGGACCGTGCGAAAGCCGGACGCCTCGGGTACTGCCAGCACCCAGCGCACCTTTCCGAAGCTCTGCTTGGCGTAAATCAGATCCGCGACGGGCACGACATCCGCCTCATTCTCAGCGATCCAGTCCAGGCCCGTAAGGCCGGCATCCAGGATGCCGTCTTCCACGTAGCGCGCCATCTCCTGGGCGCGAATCAGCATGCATTCGATCTCCGGGTCGTCGATGCCCGGAAAGTACGAACGCGTCGATGTGGTGATCTGGAACCCGGCGCGGCGGAAGAGATCGATGGTAGCGTTCTCCAGGGAGCCTTTGGGAATCCCGAGCTTGAGTTTCATGGCTTTCCTCCGTAGACGTCGTCGGGATCGTAAGCCCGCGGATCGGAGACCTTCCATTTGCCGTCTTCCAGGCGCCTGAAGAAACAGCTTTCGTATCCTTCATGGCACACTCCCGGGCCTTGCGGGTCGACTTTGATCAGAAGCGCGTCCCGATCGCAGTCGGTCGAGATCTCCTTCACCAGCAGGCGGTGGCCCGATCTTTCGCCCTTGAGCCAGAGCTTGCGCCGCGTGCGGCTCCAGAACGTCGCGAACCCGGTTTCCACGGTGCGCCGGAACGCCTCTTCATTCATGAAACCCACCATAAGCACGCGGCCGGATGAATGGTCCTGAATGACTGCGGTGACCAGGCCGTCCGATTTGGCAAAATCCAGATTCATGCAGATAAAAAAAAAGCCCGCCGAAGTTTGCGGCGGGCGTCCTTTCCAATTCGAAATAGAGATCAGGACACTGCCCGTCGCGCGGTCACATGATGCCGATGATGCGCGCGGTGTGTCATGAAACTGCAGTATAACATAGGCTGAGCGACAGGAGATCCAGCTATGACGAATCGCAGGGATTTCGGCAAGATGGCGCTGGGCGCCGCGGCGTTGCTCGCGGCGCCGCGCAGGGAAACGGCGGCCGTCCATGCCAACGCACCCGGCATCAAACTCTGCGCGCAATCCGGGGCCACGCCCTCGGACGATCAACTGAGGTTTCTGAAACAGATCGGCGCTGAGTACGTCAGCGTGGCGGCGCCCCCCGAACTGCGTACCGCCGAGGGATTCCTCCAGATCAAAAAGCGCTACGCAGACGGCGGCATCACGGTGTGGAACATCGGCAACACGAGCGTCCACAACATGCCCGAGGTCACCCTGAACCTGCCGGGCCGCGATCAGAAGATCGAGGAATATATTAAGTACCTCCGCAACCTGGGCAAGGCCGGCATTTATTACACCACCTACGCCCATATGGGCAACGGCATCTGGAGCAGCGGTCGCGCCATGATTCGCGGGGCCCCCGCGCGGGAGTTCGATATGGCCAGCGCCGAAAAGCGCGGCGTCTGGGACGGCGAGACTTGGCGCGAGCCGCTGTCACACGGACGCGAATATACGAAAGAGGAGATCTGGGACAACTTCACCTACTTCATCAAGCGTGTCGCTCCGGTGGCCGAAGAGAACAGCGTACGCATCGGCATCCACCCCGACGATCCTCCGGTCCCGACGCTCGCCGGTGTTCCGCGTTGTATTTTCGGTAATTTCGAAGGCTACAAGCGTGCCCTGGAAATCGCAGCCAGCCCGAACGTGGGCATCTGCTTGTGCTGCGGCACGTGGCTGGAAGGCGGCCGGCAGCTTACGGGTAAAGACCCCGAGGAGATGATCCGTTACTTCGGCGCCGCGAAGATCTGGAAGATTCACTTCCGCAACGTGAGCGCTCCGTTGCCTCATTTCGTCGAGACCTTCATGGACGATGGCTATTACGACATGTACAAGATCATGAAGGCGCTGCGCGACGTCGGCTTTGACGGCATCGTGATCCTGGACCACAGCCCGGAAATGGTGGGTGGTAACTATGCGCAGACAGCGTATGGTTTTGCATACATGCGCGCGCTGCTGAATCGGGCCACAGCCGAGGGCAGTAAGGGGTAAAACCGTTAAAAAAAAGTCCTTCCGGCCCTGCGCGGCATCAACAATGTATGTCTGATTGGAAGTTCGGTATGCCCATCATGCTGGCGCTCGGCTTGCTTTTCCCGACTGGCGCGCCCGGACATGCTATCGTGTTATCCGCCAAGCCCGCTGTCAACGAGGTGGTCGTGGGGCCGGACATTCCCATCAAGCTGCGATTCAATTCCAGAGTCGACACCAGGCGATCCAGACTCACCCTGGTCACGCCGGACGGCAGCCAGATCAGCCTTGCCGTCGGCGAGGCGCCCTCTGGAGATTCCCTAGTTGCCGAAGCCAAAGGGCTCAAGGCCGGAGCGTATGTTCTGCGCTGGCAGGTTCTGGCGAGCGACGGGCATATCACTCGAGGCGAGGTCCCCTTCCGCGTTCAGTAGCCGTGACCCAACTTCTGGACATCTTTGGTTTCCTCTCCGTATTGCTTCGCGGGATTTCGCTGTCATTCGAAGCCTTGACCACAGGCGGTGTGCTGTTCCTCTGGATGGCTCGCGGCCTGGAGGGCAAAGAGGTACGCGAGCGGGCTCTTCGGTGGCTGACTCGCGCGGCCGCCGCGCTGGCCATCGCCCAGCTTCTGCTGGCCTCGGCAAACTCGGCCATTCTGATAGGAACCACGGATTTGCGGCCGGCGGAAGTGGCGGGAGCCGGCTTCTGGAAGGCAACTCTGCTGGTTCTGGCGGGAGCCATGATAGTCGTCGTGCTCGCGCGGGGCCTGTGGATACGATCCGCGGCACTGCTAGCCGCGAGCGCAATTCTTGCCGGCTCCACGATGTTGAGCCACTCGGCGGCGCGCATCGAGCATCGCTGGATCCTGATGGGCCTCACATTCCTTCATCATGCGGCCGGCGGAGCATGGATCGGCGGTTTGCCATACCTGTTGCTTGCCTTGCGGCGCGGCGGTACCGATTCCGAGCCCGCGCAACTGACCAGGCGTTTTTCCCGTCTCGCCATGGCCTCGGTCGCCTTGCTTATCGCCGCCGGAGCGGGGCTTGGCCTTTCTTATGTGGGCTCGGCCGCGGCGCTGGGCGGAACCACGTACGGAGCGATGCTCCTCGCAAAGGTAATCCTGACGGGTATTCTGCTTCTTTTCGGGGCGCTGAACCTGAGGATCGTCCGCGCTGTCCGGGGCGGCGCGAGCCCGGACCTGCTTCCGCTGCGCCGTTTCGCGGAAGCGGAAGTCGGCATTGGTTTCACCGTGCTCCTGACGGCGGCGTCTTTGACTTCGACGCCGCCGGCGGTAGATGTCCTCGTGGACCGCGTCACCGGGCCCGAGATCGTGCAGCGAATGAGGCCACGGTGGCCGCGGATGGAAACGCCAGCCTTCGCGGACCTCTCGCCGGCAAGCAAATTGGCGATTCCCGAGAACTCGAGGCTTCCGGGATCGTTCGTGCCAGGCCAACTGCAACACCCCAACACGCCGGCCGATATCGCTTGGTCCGAATACAATCACCACTGGGCCGGGCTAGTGGTGCTCGCGATGGGAATCCTGGCCGTGTTTTCACGCCGGTTCCGGTGGGCGCGGCATTGGCCGCTCGCCTTCTTCGGCTTGGCGTTGTTTCTGCTGGTCCGGGCCGACTCGGAGAACTGGCCCCTCGGACCACGCGGCTTCTGGGAGAGCTTCCAGGTCGCGGAAGTGGCCCAGCACCGGCTTTTCGTGCTGCTGATCGTGATGTTCGCGATCTTCGAGTGGGCGGTGCAGACACAGCGCATTGCCCCCCGCCGCGCGGGGCTCGTATTCCCGCTGGTTTGCGCCGTGGGCGGCGCCTTGCTCATGACGCATTCGCATTCGCTGGGAAATGTGAAAGAGGAGTTTCTGGCCGAGCTAAGTCACATTCCGCTGGCGCTGCTGGCGGTGGCGGCAGGATGGTGCCGCTGGCTCGAGATCCGTCTTCCGCGGGACCGCACTCAGTTCGTCGCCTGGGTATGGCCGGTCTGCTTCGTCCTCATCGGCGCGGTGTTGATTTTATATCGTGAGAGTTGAGGGCTCATCCCTCAAGCTACACTGAAACGTGCGAGTTGTAATCGACGCCGCGCCGCTTCTCGTGAGAAGCGCCGGAGTCAAGAATTACCTCTACCATTGGATCCTGCACCTGAGACGTGCGGCCGGCAGAGATGTCGTGCGGACCTTCCCCCGCCTCGAACGGGTGCGTCCTCTCCGGCACGACGGCAGCATCGCGGGATGGTGGAAGACCGTCGCCGGACTCGGAGCGCTGGCGGCCTCGAACCACACGCCCCTGCCGGTTCTCGACTGGCTGACCCGCGATTCCGGCATTTTTCACGCCAGCGTTCTCGCACGTCATCCACCGAAGCACGCACGCCTGACGGCGACCATCTACGACCTCACCTGCACACTCATGCCGCAGTGGCACACGCAGGCGAATCTTGAGGCAGAACGTAGTTTCGCCGAAGTCGCCCGACGCGCCGACGGCCTGATCGCAATATCGGAGGCCACCCGGGACGATGCCATCCGAGTCCTTGGTCTGGCCCCCGAGAAACTCGTGGTCATCCATCCAGGAATACCGCCTGCCTATTTTTCACCGGAATCCGCTTGCGTCGAGAAGGCGAGACAGACCTACGGGCTCGGAGGGCCTTACGCTCTGTTCGTAGGCACGATCGAACCGCGCAAAAATGTGGACCTGCTGCTGGATGCTTACGAATCGCTGCCGGGCTCCCTTCGAGAGCGCTACCAACTCGTGGTCGCGGGCTCAGCAGGCTGGTCGTCGCACCGGACCCTCCACCGGCTACGCCATTTCCGGTACTTGGGCTATGTGCCCGAGTCGCTGCTTCCCGGGCTCGTCGCGGGAGCCGCACTGTTTGTCTATCCGTCCCTCTACGAAGGATTCGGGTTTCCGGTGGTTCAGGCCATGGCTGCCGGAGTACCGGTCATCACCTCCAACGTCTCGTCTCTTCCTGAAGTGGCGGGCGACGCCGCGCTACTGGTCGATCCCAACAGTCAGAGTGAGTTGCATCATGCGCTTTCACGGCTCATGACGTCCGCGGGACTGTGCTCTGCGCTTGGGGCCGCCGGCCGAAAGCGCGCTGAGCGCTTCCATTGGGAAGAGTCTGCCCGGCGCTCGGTTGAGTTCTTCGAGCGCGTAGCGGGATAGGACCGCGGTACCGAGTACTGCCGCAGGCCGGCCGCAGTTTGGTACTTGCCCCTAGGCCGGGAACTGTCAAGATGAAGGAAATGACACTCGCGGATCGCATGAGAGAGGCCCGACTGCCCGTAGCGGAAGCCCTTCGCCTGGCGATAACATTGGCGGACACTCTGCGCCGGCTGCATGACAGCGGTGCCGTCCACGGCGCGCTCACGCCGGATTGCGTGGTGATGAGGGAGACGCGCCTGGAGCTTCTGCCCGCCCCGGGACCCGCCGCCACCACGCCGTATATCGCACCCGAAGTGGCGCAGGGCCGCGAGCCCGATATCCGGTCCGACATCTTCTCTTTCGGTTCGATCGTGTTCGAGATGTTGACGGGGCAGCGCGCCTTTACTGAAGACGTATGCAGTGCGCCGTTGCCCGCCTCCGGAAGCCCGGCAGTTGATCGTTTCCTTCTGCCCTGCCTGGCCAAGATTCCCGAGTCGCGCACCCCGCGCATGCAAAAAGCAATCATGGAGCTAAAGCTCCTGGCGGTGGCGGCGAGGCGCGCAGAGGCCGCCACCGCACTGCGCCGGGAAAAGACAGACGCCGGCGCGATCCGAGCCGAGATGCAGGAAATGGAAGCGCGCGTAGAGGCGCGCCTGCTGGCCGGACTGAGAAACCATGAAGGGGCGGTCAGCGACATCCAAAGAGCCGCGAGCGACGCCCTGGCGGTCTTCAAAGATCAGCTTTCCACACTCCACGCGGATCTGGCCGCGACGCAGGACCGGCTCGCAGCGCTGATGGCCGCCAAACCTGAGGAACAAATCGAGGCCGCCGGCGCGCGCATCCTGCTGCACGTCAATCGCGGATTCCAGGGCATCGGGGAATCCATGGCCGCAATGGAGCGCACCGTCGAAGAGCTGAAACGTCACTCGCACCAGTTCGAGCAGAGCGTCTCCACCGATCTGGCGGATATCGACAAGAGCGTGAAGGCTCAAGCCGCCGCGATTGAAGCTGCCCGGCTGGCGATGACCCAGACGGACGATCTGGTGGAGCGGGTGGTCGAAGCGCTGGAGTCGCTACAGGCGGCCGTTCTGGATGCGGGTGAGGGGATCGGCGAAAAATCGAAAATGGCAGTCAACTGATGGCGATTCTTCCCGCCACCGGTCCGCCGCGCGAGCGCACCGCAGTGCGTCCACGCGACTGAGAGGAGGCAGTCACCGTCAGCGGCGGCGACGGATCAGAGAGAGGAGCGTCAGTCCGAGCCCGGTCGAGAGCGTAATTAATGTGTCAGGCTCCGGAACCGTAACCGCAAAAGTGTCCGAGTGGCTGGTAACGATCGCGCCCGTGGGATTTGCCTGGAAATAGTTGAAGATATTCACGGGCGTCGGAGGCACCATCGATCCCGGCGGAGCAGTGATGGCGTTCAAGGGAGCCGTGAGCGTTGCACCAAGATGCCCGGTCCAACTCGAGACGACACCCGAGCCGTCCGTTACCGTGCCAAACACGTTCAGGGTAGCATCGGTGCCGTTATTGTCGAACGTGAGCACGACCGGAGAAACAGTTCCGTTCGCCAGCAGGAGAGAGCAGGATCTGCCGTTCGAGGTTGCCGTCGAGCAATCGTGGGCGTCGGTCAGATCGCCGGGTCCAACGCCGGTCAGCGTGAAATCGAGCGGCGTCGAGTTGAAAGTCATGAAGAAATCGATCGGAAACGAGGTGCCGATATTCGCAATCGTACCTACTGTTCCGACCGCCAGGGGCGTACCGCCGTCGTAGGTCAAGTTGGATGACGCAACTCTCAGATTTGGCGAGGGCCCGAACATGAGGCTTGTGAGACTTACGGTAACGGTTGTGCCGTTCCCGTCAGTTGCGAAGTTTCCGATCACGGTAGCGTGCGCCGCCAGGGCGATGACCGTGAGGATAATCAACAGTCGGCAGAAGCGAGTGGATGCGTGCAGAAGCGAGCGGTTCATGAGAATCCTCCGGGGTAAGTGAAG
>Ga0335080_10002910_pt1 | contig 17224 bp, 13 predicted proteins | sample Lox_Sample_34_FD_206720 | JGI IMG/M metagenome (GOLD analysis project Ga0335080, IMG submission 206720) | Soil microbial communities from Loxahatchee National Wildlife Refuge, Florida, United States - Lox_Sample_3.4 | ecosystem: Environmental > Terrestrial > Soil > Wetlands | place: USA...
TGTAAGAGCTGAGGTCCATGGGCGAGAGCTTCCAGATCTTGCGCCCGTCGTCGATGCGTCCTTCGAGGCGGCGGGTCTGCTCCTCCGGGCTCACCTCCAGCCAGTACTTGAGTAAGATGATACCGGATTCCACAGCCAACTTCTCGAAAAGGGGCGTGACTTGCATAAAACGTTTTGCCTCCTCCTCGGTGCAGAACCCCATAACCCGCTCCACGCCGGCACGGTTGTACCAGCTCCGGTCGAAGATCACCACCTCGCCGGCTGACGGAAGATGAGGCATGTAGCGCTGGGGGTACATCTGGGACTTTTCACGCTCCGTGGGCGCGGGGAGCGCCACGACGCGGAATACCCGCGGGCTCACCCGCTCGGTGATCGCCTTAATCACACCCCCTTTGCCGGCGCCGTCGCGCCCCTCGAAGACGATGCAGACCTTTAGCCCCTTGTGCTTCACCCATTCCTGGAGCTTCACCAGCTCGACGTGCAGCTTGGCAAGTTCCTTCTCGTACTCCTTATTCTTCAGTTTTCCGGAAGACTGTTCCTGGACAGCTTCACCACTTTTCTTTTCCTTATTCTTGTTGGCCATTGGCCGCTCCTTTCCGAAAGCCGATCAGTAAATACCGGCAGATCTTACCGGGTTTTCTCTCCAACTGCTTATAGCAGGAGTTCCGGCCCCGTAACGATCATGGGCAGGAAATCCCAGTATGTGACAAAGTCGTTCATCCACTTGACAAGGCCCGTATTGCCGTCCTGGGATATCACGATGGCAAGCAGATTCGGAATCTCCTTGCAGAGGTGATAGACCGCAAGATGGCGGGTCCCGACGCCCTCGGGCCGCTCATACACCCTCTGTTCTCCCTCTGCGTCCGTGGCGCGTGCAATGACGTCTTCCTTACTGAAGGTACCCTTTATTACCCCGCCAAAGCCGACAAGATCGAGACTCTTTGTCAAGACAACCGCTCCGTCAACAGCAGCCAGATTTGCGATGAAACGTGCGTTCTCGAAGAGGGCCTCGTCAAGTTCCAGGAGTGTTTTGTTTGTGGCGGCAACATACTCACTCCATCCGACAACTTTGCCGGATTCTATGGATGACCCGTAGTGCCTTGCGAGCTCGTTCATTATGCCGATTGTCAGTCTGTGCAGCCGTCGCACGGGTTCTTCGTCCCGGAACATGTACTTTATGAAGAGATGCGGGTTGGGAGAAGTTATCCTTTCAATCAGGCCTGGTGGAGAGAAGATGATGGTCCCTCCATGCTTCATGTTTATGATGCTGCTGATTATCCGCTTGATGACCTGCTCATAAAGTGTCGCAAGGAAAGTCTCACTTACAATCGCCCAGGCTTTGTCCGCGCCCGCCCGGCTTCTGACATGCATCTCCATCTTTTCTTTTTCGAACCCTTCCATCTGTTTCGCTAACCATCGTGACTGCAGAACATTCGTAGAAGGCGTTATTATGCGCCCTGCGCTCATTTGCGCGAGTACGTGTGACCCGCGGTAAGCCCTTATGCTCCCCGGTCCCGTGATATCCAGGACGAGAGAATCGGGCATGGGTATGACTGCTTTGCTCCCCCCCAGGAATGTCTGTGTCCAGCGGGTCCCCGAGTTGATCAAGCCCCATATCTGCAGACCTTCCGCAGGATCTCGACGGACACCGATGAGCGAGCTTTCGAATTCAGATGCGGGGCTCAGTTTGAGCAATTCGTGTTCATGAAAAGCGCGGGGTTCCCTGAAAACAATCCTGAGAAATCCGTAAGGAGGGCCTAGCTCAGGCGGAAACTCCAGGGGATCGCAAAGTGCTATCCTGAAGCGCTGAGACCTGAGTTCCTCGCTCATCATGCTCACCTGATAGCAGGTGGAGATGAGATCCTCAAGGACCTCACGGTCTGGCAGCTTGTCGTATCCTTCAGTGGTTTCCCTCTCCGGAAAAGCGCCCCAGAGTCTCAGAATCTCTTCAGACAAGTGCTGCGGATATGAATGTTTCATAAAGAATGACCTTTTTCGTTTTCTCGGCGCACACGTTGTTCGAAAGCCTGAATCCCTGACTTGATGCCGGGGAATAACTGCAAGCTCCCTACGCTCTTTATCTCCTCGACCCAGGCAGGGCGGAAAAAATGGGCCAGATGATGTCTTGCCTTTGCAAAGGCCAGTTCTATTCCTTGGGCAGCCAATTCTTCACGAAACTCCTGGATCATCTGCATGGCGGTATAGTCGATTACAGTAATGGGACTCGCATCGACCAGCACCCATTCGACGGGTGTTGCGGCCCTGCGGATCTCTTGCTGAACACGCTCCTTGAAAAGATCACAATTGAAAAACACGAGGTCGGCTTCGAAGCGATAAATCAGCAGCCCTGGTATTGTTGTCGCTTCAGGGTAGTCTTTGATGTCGTGAAAACCGTCTATCCCGGACACTCGTCCGAGGATGGCATCATTGGGCCGGGAGACGGCCGACAGCAACCAGAGCAGAGAAAGGATCACCGCGATAAACACGCCAGGGAACGCTCCGCAAAACAATACACCTCCTGTAGTGGCCAGGGAAAACAGCAATTCTCTTCCGCTGGCTCTCCAGAGAGTGCGCAAGGCGGTAATATCGAAGAACCCAAACGCCGAGACAATGATGATCGCTGCGAGCGCCGTTTTTGGCAGCAGTGCAAGTGCCGGGGTGAAAAACAGGAGAAACGACAGCATCGCGACACCCGCCACGATACCGACCAGCTGGGTGCGTCCGCCGGTGGCACTGTTTACGGCAGTGCGCGAGTCGGCCCCGGTGACCGGAAACCCCTGCACGAAAGCCGAGGCGAGGTTGGCGGCGCCGAAGCCGATTAATTCCTGATTGGCATCGATGTCGTAGCCGCTGCGCCGGGCGAAACTCTTTGAAGTCAGGACGCCGCTCGTGAAGCTGATCAGCATGAGGCCGGCCGCATCGAGAACCAGGCGCCTGAGTTCGGATAAGCCAGGGATTGACAGCTGAAATGGCGGCAAACCTGCTGCCACGGGGCCGAGGACGGCAACGCCGCGATCTGTCAGCCGCAGGGCTATCACCGCGATGATTCCTATTGCTGCCACGATCAACGGCCCGGGTAGACGAGGCAGGAAAAGTTTCATGGCAATCAGGAGCAAGAGCAGGCTCCCGCCGAGGGCCAGCGTGGCCGGCTGTGTTGAGCCGAGGTGCTCGACGAAAGCCGCGACTTGGGGAAAAAAACCATCTCCCTGGGCGGAAAACCCGAACAGTTTCGGTATCTGGCCGCCCAAAATAATCAGGGCAATGCCGTGCAGATAACCGACAAGGATGGGTTGGGAGAGGAAGTTGGCAATGAATCCCAGCCGTGCGATTCCGGCGGCTATATAGAAAAGACCGGTCATCAGTGTGAGGGCTACCATCAACAGGGAATAGCGGCTTGGATCGCCGCCCGTGATGGCACCGATTGATGAGGCGGCCATGATGCAGGTCGCCGCATCCGGTCCGGTCATCAACTGCCGCGACGACCCGAACAGGGCGTAGGCGAACAGCGGAAATATCGCAGAATAGATACCCACGACTGCGGGGACTCTGGCTATCTCGGCGTAAGCGATCCCAACCGGCAGCGCGACAGCCGCAACCGACAATCCGGCAACGATATCAAAACGGAAATTGCTCTTCTCGTAATTCATCAGCGCCGCCAGTCCTGGTGCAAAGCGACCGAGTTTCCATTTTGAGCTAGCCTTCATACTTTCTCCGATCATTCCCGCGCTGCATCCGCGGGGAACCCGCAGCCACAATCCCACCCTTGACGAATGAACCCTGATGCCTTAGATACGCCAACTCCCAGGTTCTTTCAGGATTATCTCCTTTGGTGAGACGCCCCCATGAGATCGCCAGCGTCACCTGAATATTTTCAACTCCCGCTCCTGGCTGAAGAGGTATCGGACCATGTAGTATTCGAACGGATAGTCGCTGTCGTAATACCGGAAGCTTTCCCTGTAGCGCAGATCCACCGTTTCCAGAGCGGTGGTTCCCGTCTCGATCTCGGTGCGGGCCCCGGTCCCGCCGAATGGATCGATTGCGTTCATCATCGCCCAGCGGACCCCGCCGTCGACCGCAAGTCCACCCGCACTCCGGACCGTGTTCGGTCCGAGAATTGGCAGGACCAGATACGGCCCGGTGCCGACCCCCCAGGTTTCGAGGGTGCGATCGAAGTCTTCGTGCTCCAGCCTCATCCCGAAGGAAGTTGCCGGATCGAAGAGGCCACCTATCCCGATGGTTGAGTTGGTCACAAAACGCCCGAGGGTCACCAGGGACTTCTTTCCCTTCGCTTGCAGGATGCAGTTGTAGAAGGTCCGAACCTCGCGGAGGTTGGCGAAAAAGTTGCTGACTCCGGTCCGGGCAAAGCGGGGAACTGCCGTCTCATACCCGGCAACGACCGGAAGGAGCACGAAACGGTCGGCTTCGTAGTTGAACTTGTACATGCTCCTGTTGAAACCTTCCCATGGATCGCGTGTGCGCGAAACATTCTCGTCGTCGCGGAATTCCAGTACCGTGTGCATTGGCGGCACCTCGTCGGGGAGGACCGCTTGCCTCGCGGCACAGCCGGAGAGGATCAGGACCAGCACCGTGATTAAGATTGATTTGATTGCGTTGCTATACATGCCGTACCTCATGTTGCTTACCACGTTGACGAACGCAGCCGATCGATCAGAAAGGCCATGTTGTCTCGGTATTCGAGATTGCCGAGGTGCCCGCCGTGGGGATAGACCTTGAGGCGGGGGCCGAAAACCCGGCGCAGATAGTCGAGATCACCCGGGGCCAGGATAAAGTCGTCCTCGTTGGTGATCACGCCTATCTTCGGAGAGGAGGCGAGGTAATTTTCGATGCTCTTAATGCTCAACGCATCAAGGAGTTCCTCCCTGGTGAGGCCGGGACGCCTTTTTTGGAAATAGGGAAAGAAATACTCGTTGAAGTAGTCCAGGAAGGAAAGATGCAGAGTGGTCCAGAAGTAGTCCTCAAGGGAATCGCTGTTTTTCAACTCCCTGTTTTTCGGCACAACGTAGCCGCCATGGGTCATGACGTCGGAAGCGAATATCATCCCGGCGGAGCTGATGCGGAAGGAGACAGCGATCATCCCCCCTGCTTCGTCCCGGTTCAGGATCTGGGCCTGGTACGCCGCGAAGAGAAAATCGTCATCAATGGCAACGAAGTCACCCTTGCGGTAGAAGTCCGTACTTTTCGCCATGACGCGGGTGTAGAACGCCCCGATCATCCTCGGGCCTCCGGGGATGCTGTCCAGCAACCCCTCTATCTTCGACACGGAATTGTAAAGGCTCACCGCCGGGTTGAGCATCAGTACTCTGCGGAAATCGAAGACCTTGCGCTCCTCGTCCAGCCTGGCGATAAAGGCGGCCTCGGTCCCGCCGAGGCTGTAGCCGGCAAGTAGGAAATCGGAGACCTCAATGCGCCCCTTGGATTGGCTCCAGATTTGCTCCATGACCCGATAGAGATCATCGGCATCCTCGGGCAGATTCCCCGGGACATGGGTGATAGAGGCATTGATGATGAAATTGGAAAAGGTCGGAGAGGGAAGCGCGATTACGTGGAACCCCGCGTGGTACAAGTTTGTCAGAAGGGCGACCATCTTCTCCGACTTGCTGCTGCCGCCGGTCCCCGCGATGAGGAAAACCAGGGGGGCCTTCTGCTTCTGGAACGCCACCGTGTAACGCAGCCCTCGGTCGTAAAAGAAGATCTCCGGTTTTTTCTGGCCCGTTTCCAGGACCATGGTCTTGACTGGAACCTCACCACGAATATCCGGCCTGAGGTTCTGCGGAGTGCCCAGAATGGTAGCGGCGAAAGAGTCGGTAATCGGGTAATCGTACCCTCTCTCGTCTGCCCAGCCACCGGCCGGAAGTATCAGCAAGCCAAAGATGATCCATCCTATAATTTTCATACCTACTCCACTTTTACTCAACCGCTTCCCCCTCTCCGCCACCACGATGGTAACCCTTGAGCTTGCAGGCTATCTGCCCGGCGCGAGTTCTCCCAGGATTCTGTCAAGCTCAGCCTGGACGAGGCGGTATTGCAGCGAAGCCTGAAGCTCCTCCATTTCCGCCTTTTTGAGAGCCGCGACCGTGTCGGCGTGCTTTGCCGCCGTCACGGTCCCGGCCTTGAGCCCGTTTTCACTGAGCCGTTCATTTTCCTTACGGAGTGCCAGCGCCTCCCGGGCGACATCCACCATCTGCTTCGCCCGGTCAAGCTTGCGGTACACCTTGTCGATCTCTATTCCTATGCGTTTATCCGTCTCCGCCAGGTTCTCTTCCGCCTGCGAGAGCTGGGCTTTCCTCTGGCCGATTTCGCCGTTCCGTTTCCCCCAGTCGAAGATGTTCCAGGTGAGTTCCGCGCCGAATATGCCGATGTTATTCGGCAGAAATGGCGCCCCATGCTGATAGCCGTGGCGGGCGAAGATCGTCAGGTCGGGGATGTACTCGTAGCGGGCGGCGCTCACGGCGCGGCTTGATTTTGCCACGGTCTGGCGGGCGGCGGCCAGTTCCGGGCTCCTGGAGCGGGCCTCCCGGTAGGACTCTTCCCTGGTTGGCAGATACAGCTCCGGCAGGCCTGCGTCGCTCACCTCCAGAAGGGCGTCGCCAGGGAGCCCCAAGAGGTCGGCCAGCTCCGAGGTCAGGTCTGATATCCGGTTTTCCGCGGCCAGGAGAGACTGCCTGCATTGGAGCAGGTTCGCTCTTGCCCCGGTCACCGCCACATCGAGGAGATTGCCGGAAGTGACGCCGCTTTCGCTCTCCCGCAGCTCCTCCTCCGCCGCCGCGAGAATGGCCCGGTCCGCCTCTTTTTCCCTGTAGGCCACCAGGAGGCCGTAATAGAGCTGATGAACGGCAAGGACAATCTCGTTTTCAGACTTCTTCAGCTCCGCCTCGGCAATCCCCCGGTCCGCTCTGGCGATGTCGTTAGCCGCCCTGATCTTGAAGAGCTGGGTAGTCGGCTGGCTCAAGGTGGTTTCACTGAGAACAAGAGCGTCGGAACTCTGGCTTATGGAAGTATCATGGTTCGGGAAAGGGCTTCCGGAAACATTACCGAGACTGCCGGCCGGTATGTTTATGATCTGTTTATCCGACAGGGCCAAAGCCTTCGAGCTGTTGGAGAGAAGCGGAAAGTACTGGGAGCGGGCTGACTTGATCTTCTGATCCATCTCCGTAACCCTGGCATGGCCGATCTTGAGCACGCTGTTCTGTTTCAGGGCCATTTCAACTGCCTGGGGCAGCGTAACGGAAACCTTGACCGGCTCCGCCGATGCCTTGCCAGCCAATCCGAAGAAGGCAAGCGCCACGACCGCGGCGGCTGCCGCCCCCGGCTTGAGCCCCTTCATGGCGCGTGATTTTACGACCACGAAAAGGACGGGAATGACCAGCAGAGTGAAGAACATGGAAAAGATGAGGCCGAAGGCGATGACGCTGGCCAGCGGGCTCCAGAGACTCGAACCCGACAGGATCATGGGGGTAACCCCGACCGCGGCGGCCATCGTCGTGAGGAAGATCGGCCGCAGCCGCCTTGCCCCCGCGTCGCGAGCAGCCTGCTCAAGGGTTTCTCCCTCGGCGAGCCTCTCGTTGCAATAGTCCACCAGGATGATCCCGTTTCTTACAACGATGCCGCACAGGCTGATCATCCCCATGAAGGCGGTGAACCCAAAGGGGTTATGGGTGATCAGGAGACCGCACACGGCCCCGAGAAGGGTAAGCGGGATCGACGCCATGACCACCAGGGGTTCCGAAATCGTCCTGAACTGCACGAGCAGGACCAGGAATATGGCCACCAGGCTGATGGCAAGGGCGACGAGCATTTCGGGAAAAGTCTCATCCTGATTCTCTTTCTCGCCGCCGAAGTCTATCCGATAGCCAATCGGCAACTGGATGGCCTTGATCCGCGGGATTACCTGCTCCAGGAGCTTCGAGGCGTAGTACCCCGGCTTAACGTAAGCCCGGATTGTCAGGGTCCGCACCCCGTTCCTGCGGACAATCCTGCTGGTCTGCCACTCGGGCGCCAGTGTGGCGACGGCGCGCAGCGGCACCCTGGCACGGGTCAGATTCGAGTTGAGATAGGTGTTGCCGATGTCCGCGAAGTTCGAGCGCGAGGCAGGGTCCAGTCGCAGTTTGATGGTCACGGCACGGTCGCCTTCCCAGAAGGTGCTGACCGGTGCACCGTCGAATGCCCCTGCCAGAGTGTTCGACACCGACGCGTCCGTTATGCCGAGACGGTTGGCCAGTTCATTGTTGACTTCCACATCCAGCATGTACGAATCGTTGAAATAATCCCGGTACACATACTGGGAAATCGGAGCGTTTGTCAGGACCTCCTGGACCTTATCCCCCAGCCGCTTCAGCTCCTCGATGTCGTCACCGGCGATCCGCACCTCGATGGGGGCCTCCATTCTTTTCCCCTGCTGCAGTTCCTTGACTATCACCATCGCTTCAGGCGCCAAAGCAGCTAGTGACGGGCGCAGCTTCCTGACCAGCTTTGTCGTTTCCTCCACGGACTCGGTGTTCACAATGAACTGGCCGTAGGCGCCGTCGGGCTGCTGGGGGTTTACGTTGTAGTAGAACCTCGGGGCGCTCTGGCCGACAAATGCGGCGTAGTGGGCGATCCCCTTGGTTGCGCCAAGGGCCTTCTCGATCCGCCCCATGACTGCGTCGGTGGCCTCGATGCGCGTCCCCTGCGGCATCCAGACGTCGATCACGAACTGGTTGCGCTCCGCCGAGGGGAAAAACTGCTGCGGCACAAATGCAAAGAGCGCGACCCCGAAGACGATTGCACAGCCTGCAAGGCTGAAGGCCAGCCACTTTCTGGCCATGAAGATGTTTATCAATAACCCGTACTTCTCCTGGAGCCGGTCGAGGAGGCTCTTCTTCTCCTTGCCGTGCGACTCCGCGGCGTCATGGTCGTGCAGCCCCTTCTTGATGAAGGTTCTGCAGAGCATGGGGGTGAGCATGACCGCTACGATGAAGGAGACCGCCAGTGCCAGCGATACCGTGATGGGAAGCGCCATGATGAACTCTCCGGTTTCTCCGGTCAGAATCAGAAGCGGGAGGAATGAGCCGATAATCGTTACGGTTGCGGTCAAAACCGGCACCAGGACATCGCTGGCGCACCTCCAGGAGGCTTCGCTTTTCGGCACCTTCCGGTCCAGGAGCTCCACGTAGTTGTCGGCTATCACTATGGCGTCGTCCACCACGATCCCGAGCACCATGATGAGCGCGGCGATGGAGACCTGGTGCAGGGCTATCCCCAAAGTGTTCATGACACCCAGGGTGCCGCACAGGGTTACAGGTATGGCCAGGGCCGCGATGAGAGCGACGCGCAGGGGAAGGAGCACGATGGTGACTACGACCACGGAGATGATGGCCAGCAGGAATTCGTGGGAGAGCTTGGTAATCCGCTCCTTGACGACCCCCGGCTGGTTGGCTACCAGGTCCAACTGGACATCCGGGGGCAGGAGCACCTTGAGACGTTGGAATACTTTATCCAACGATGCGCCCAGCTCGACGATATTCTTCCCCTTCTGCATCTCAACGGAGAGGAGGAGGCAGGGATCGCCGTCATAGCGCACCATGAAGTTCGGATCCTCGTAGCGGCGCTCAACGTTGGCGAAATCCTTGATGTATGAAGGGTGGCCTTCCTTGGAGACGTCCACGAGCACGTTTCGTATTTCATTTTCGGTGTTGAAAATTCCGGTGGTCCTCATGGGGACCTTCGTCTCGTCAGCGTCGAAACGCCCTGCGCTCTGGATCGCGTTTCGCTGCTGCAGGGCATTTATTACCTGGCGCGGGTCGGCGAAATACTGGGCCATCCTTTCCAGGCTGCTCGTAATCCAGACTTCCTCTCCCTGGTTTCCGTATGTTACGAGTTTCCCCACTTCCCGGACCGTGCGCATCTCGTCGTGGATCTTGTCAGCAAAGTCCCGCAGCTCCCGATACCCGTACCTTTTGCCGTGGACGGCGATCAGCATGGCAACGGTATCGCCGAAGTCGGAATCGACCACCGGCCCCTTGATCCCTTCGGGGAGCTCCGTGCTTTTTACCACGTTCAACTCATGGCGCAGCTTCGCCCAGAAGACGTCGGAATTCTTTACGTTGTCCTCAAGTTCCACATTGATGATGACCAGACCGGGGCGGCTGGTCGAAAAGGTCTTTTCCTTCCGCACTTCGGGGAACTTGAAGATGTGTCTTTCCAGGGTCTTGGTCACCTGTTTTTCCACCTGCTCGGAGGTTGCTCCCGGATAGAGCGCGGCCACCAGCCCGGTCCTGATGGTGATCGTCGGGTCTTCCGTCCGCTGCATCTTCAGGAAGGCATGAATGCCGACCGATACGACCATTGCCGTCAGTATGAGGGTAACAGCGGGATAGCGAAGTGAGAATTTGATCGGGCTCATATAATCTGTTCCTCCTGCAGGCAGGTTATTTCCCACCGCTCTTTTGCTCCGTTGCCGATACTGCCATACCGTCTCTGAGCTTTGTCTGCCCTGCCACGACGATCAGCTCGTTACCGGAAAGCCCGCTCTTTATCTCCACGTCCTTGTTCACTACCGCTCCGATTTCCACTCGCTTCGCATACACACGCTTCTGGTCGGGGTAGTAGACGAATACCTGGGTCGCTCCCTGGGGATCGCGTATCACCGCGTCCCCCGGCAGCGTCGTCAACGGCACGATCCGGTCTCCGCGGATGGTCGCTTCCGCTACCATCCCGATGCGCAGGGTGTGTTCGGGATTCGGCACGGCAATCCTGGTCATGTAGGTGCGGGTATTGGTATCCGCGGATACGTTGATGACCCGCACCGTCCCCTGAAATGATTTTCCCGGCAGGGCCGGAAGGGCAATATCAGCTTTCTGGCCGATCCGGACAAGGTGCACATCCGTTTCCGGCACGCCGACATTCACCTCCACCGGGTCCATCTGCACGATTTCGAAGACGGTGCGCCCTTCAGGAGCGGTATCGCCCGGCTCAACGGATCGTTTAGAGATGAAGCCGCTTACGGGAGAACAGAGTGTGGCATCCGTGAGGTGCTTCCTTGACAGCCTTTCCGAGGCTGTGGCCTGGTTATACTGCTCCCCGGCAGAATCGTAAGAGGCCTTGTATTTCTGGTAATCGTTCGGGGCAAGACTGTTGGAGTCGTACAGCATCTTCATCCGTCGATGCTCATCCTCGGCACGCTTATACCCGACCAGGGCCTGATCGGCTTGAGCCTTGGCCGCCGCGAGGCTCAGCCGGTAGTCTGTCGGGTCTATGGAAGCAAGTCTCTGCCCCTTCTTGACATAATCGCCCTCCCGTGGCCCCACGAATATGACCTTTCCCGACACGAGAAACGACGCACTTGTCGGTGAGTCCGGCGTGGTAACAGTGCCGCTCACCGATATCGTTTCGCGTTCCTGGATCTTCTGAACCCTCCCGACGATGACGGGGACTATATTGCTTTTCGATTCCTTGCTCTGTTTGTCACCTGAGCAGGCAGTCAGTGCAACTCCCAGTGATATGCATATGGCCTTTAGAGCAAATCTGACGTTATCGTTCATTGTTGATGCTCCTTTTCCTGGAATTCTCTCATCTATCCGTAAACTGTCTATACAGTCCAGTGCGTCCGTGGTTTTCTTCGTGCCGGCTTAGGATTTATTGTAGCTTCGAGAGCAATGATTACAACCAGGCCCATCCGGCACCTCCTCTCAGAAACGGCGAGCCAGTTCCAAAAGCCCGCGTCGAACCGTTTCGTACCCCCCTTTAGGTCCTTGTGCCGGGTCGTCCCCATCAAGGATCACCGCTTCCTGATCCGCCACGCCGAGGAAGTTCAGGACTGAGCGCAGGTATGTAACGCTCAGGTCTTGCTCCTGCCCAAACTTGTATGACATACCTGCGTGTAGATGAAGGGATCTCCGGCAAGGATGGGGAAGCATTCCTTTCGCGCCGTTCGGTGTCAGACGGTAGGTACGGTTGGGGACACACACCGCGTCGATGTACATCTTGAACTCGGCCGGAAACCAGAGGTTGAGACTGTGCGTGACGAAGACGTACTTGTCACAACGGCCGAACTGGTCGGAGAGACGCCAGATTCGGCTTATCTTGCGCAGGTCTTCTTCAGAAAGAAGAGGTACGTAATCCTCTCCCCGCTCGATCCGATCCCAGGCGCCCAGCACGTCCTGATCGACGCGCTGAATGCTGTCACGGTAGAGGTCGAGAACCTGTGCCTCATCCTGCGGATGCCAGCGCAGGTATTCCTCCAGGAATTCATTGCCGAGCGCAAGGGAACGGGATCTATCCTGATGTCTGACATTGCAGGTAACGTAGAGCAGGTTGGCCATGATGATCTTCTCCTTGCCATTGAATACTTGTCGTCATAATTGCGATGAACGTGCCAGTTATGACAGCACGTAATTTCAGATAGTTACATAGCCGGCTTCTGCATATCCGCGATATTTACCGTTTTTTGCTGTGAAATATCGCGGATTACTGATATAATGTGAAATATCGCGAAACGGCACGGGAGGTTCAAGGAACATGGGGAAACAAAGGGAAAGAAGAGGCGCGGGGAGTCAGGCGAGCGTTCAGGGTATTGCCAACCGCGACGAATTCATCAGGGAGATAACCCTCAGGATCTGCAGCAGCCTGGATATAAAAGAATCATTGCGCAGAACGTTCGAGTGCCTGAGGGAGTATCTTCCCGTTGACGTGCTGACCCTCATCATTCTGGACGAACGGCTGGGGGCGATACGGCGCATCGCGAACGCCTTCGAGAACAGCGCTCTTGTTATTGTTCCAGACGAAATCATCCCGCTGCCGGAAGGGATGCTGGAGAAGATTGAAGCACGAGGTTTTTCCGCACCGTTCGTCGTTGACGCCCGGGATGACGACATCTTCCGTACCCTCGCGCCGCTGACGAAGCTTGAAGGGAATACGGACATAATAATCCCTTTGCGCATCAGGGAGGAGCTGATTGGAGCGCTTATACTGCGCACCCGGGGAGAAGGGAAATATAGCGAACAGCAGGCGGAACTTCTCGGCTGCATGGCAAAACCGTTCGCGATCGCCCTTGCCAATGCCCTCGCCCACGAAGAGGTGCTCCGCTACCAGGCCATGCTGCTGGACGACAGGCGCTTCCTGAACCGGGAGCTGCACGGCGGTGCTACGGACGAGATCATCGGCAGCAACACCGGGCTACGCAACGTGATGGAGATGGTGCGCCAAGTAGCGCCGCTCAACAACACGGTGCTCATCCTCGGCGAGACCGGGACCGGCAAGGAAATGATCGCCAACGCGATTCACTTGTCCTCACCACGCAGTAACGGACCTTTCATCAAGGTGAATTGCGGCGCTTTGCCAGAAAACCTGATCGACAGCGAATTGTTCGGACACGAACGGGGTGCATTCACCGGAGCGGTGGCCGAGAACAGGGGGCGGTTCGAGCGGGCCGATGGCGGTTCCATCTTTCTTGATGAAGTCGGGGAGCTTCCAGCGACAGCGCAGATACGGCTTCTGAGGGTGCTGCAAAATCACGAAGTGGAGAGAGTAGGTGGGAAGCGTCCGATCCCGGTCAATATACGTGTGATGGCGGCAACCCATCGCAATCTGCAAGGCATGGCGGCAGAAGGGAGCTTCCGCGAGGATCTCTGGTACAGGCTGAGCGGCTTTCCCATTATCGTGCCGCCGGTGCGGCAGCGGAAGGAGGACGTGCCCGCCCTTACCCGCCACTTCGTGGCAGTGAAAAGCAGGGAGCTCGGGATGGCTGTCCCGCCATCCATCGCTCCAGGGGCACTGCTACGGCTCACGGAATACGACTGGCCCGGGAACGTACGCGAGCTGGAGAACTTGGTCGAGCGTGAGCTGATTCTTCATCGCAGCGGGCCACTGACCTTTGATTCGATATTGCCTAGGGAAGAGGGGAAAAGCATACCTCTCATTGCAGGTAAAGGCCGCTCACTCTATCCACTCAACCTGGACGAGGCAAACGCGGTTCATATTAGGGAGGTACTTGGTTTGGCCAAGGGGAAGATCGACGGTCCCGGCGGTGCGGCCGAGATGCTGGGGATCAACCCGAGCACGCTCCGTTCACGTATGAACAAGCTTGGAATCAGTTACCGTCTGAATCGGAGAAGGACTCCCTGATTCAGGCTATATGAAGCACGAGTCCGGTACGGCGAGCCGTACCGGACTCGAAATCAGGCTAACCTCCTCAAGGGCGTTGTCATCAAAAAAAATAGTGTCCATGGTTCAAGTCCACAAAATGTCGAAGGCAAAAATCTCTTTACTTTTATCTAAAATTATTTGAAACTCTGTCCGTTCTTGTACACAAATTGTACACAATTTAGTACACAAATAATGGTGACAAGCAAAGTTGTGTCGCAGAATTGAATGTGATTTCAGATAGTTATACTGAGTGGCAAAAAAGGGTTCAAGTCCCTGCACCGCCACCATCCCAAGCCCCTCCTGATTCCAGGAGGGGCTTTTCTGTAATCACCAGACCAGCTTCAGAACCTTATTAAATAGTATTGCTTGACAATACTACTATTCTTCGTTACTATCTCACCGTGATAAGATCATTTGCCTGTAAAGAAACAAAGAAACTGTTCAATGGCCGCTTTTCTGCAAAGTTGCCGCAGGATGTGCAACGTTTGGCACAGCGCAAATTGAAACAGCTTCACGGCGCCGCCTCTCTCGACTTTCTTCGCGTCCCTCCGGGCAACCAACTGTAGCTGCTTTCCGGCGATCGCGCGGGCCAGTGGAGCATCAGGATCAATGATCAGTGGCGAATCTGCTTCCTTTGGGAAGACGGCAACGCCCATGATGTCGAGATTACCGATTACCATTGAAGGAGACAATAATATGAGAAAGCACGATCTCCCCCCTGTGCACCCGGGTGAAATCCTGCTTGAGGATTTCCTCAAGCCCATGGGGATTACCCGCTATCGTCTATCGAAGTCCATAGGTGTCCCCCAGCGTCGCATCGACGAAATATGTGCGGGCAATCGGGCCATTACGGCCGACACCGCAATGCGCCTTGCCCGCTTTTTCGGCACCGACGCTCAGAGCTGGATGAATCTCCAGGCCCAATACGACCTTGAAGTTGCCGAGATTAGTCTGGCCGAGCGGATCGAGCGGGAAGTAAAACCCCTTAAAGACGCCGCCTGACCGGGGAAATGCGACATCCATTTTCTGCCTTGTAATGGGAGATATTCAAACTATGCAAGCCTGACCCCGACCCTTACCGCGAATCAAGGAATTTCTGCGGGGTTACGATACTGACTCCGCGATACGCTTCCAGACACAACAGATCCCGGTCACCAGTCACGACCCATTTCGCACCTGAATTAACGGCAGCGGCAAGGAACCGGTCATCGTCAGGATCGCGGCAAACGCCGGTTACATCCTCATTCACAGAGACAACCTCAAAAAACGGGAGTATCTCGTCTTCGACGATTGCTTGTATCTCATCATCAGCCAACGCGAATTTTGGATAATGAAGGACATCAACAAGTTCCGTAAAGGTCTCCCTGGTGATGACAGGAACGATCTTCCCCTTTTTCCAGAGATCGACAAACCGTGCCAGACGTCCTTTGAAAAGGAGTGCGGATACCAGAATGTTCGTATCCAGGACGAGCCGCTTCACCGCTTCTTCTTTCTCGCCCATGCGACGGCGTCAACCACGTCTCCCTCATTTATCCCAAGTTTCTCCATCTTCTCCCGAATGCTCTCCAGAGATGCCGATATCGGTGTCACTTTGACTGGCACCAGCACGATCCGGTTTCGCTCAACCGATGCATCGAATAGATCAATCCCCGGGAATTGATCGGCAACTTCCTTCGGTAGGGTCAATTGGTTCTTGGCGGTCTTCTTTGCCAACATATTCTTACCTCCTTACAGTAAGGATAATGTAAAATAAGGAATATTGCAAGATGGATATAAAAAAGAGGATCAGTTCCTCACCCGCTTTTTCGGGACCGACGCCCAGAGCTGGATGAATCTCCAGGCTGAATACGACCTTGAAGTTGTTGCCGAGATTAACCTGGCCGAGCGGATCGAGCGGGAAGTTAAACCACTTAAGAATGCCGCCTGACCGGAAATAGATCCGGGCCGAATTAATCGGAAGAGCCCAAGTCCCGCGCCAGCCTGACCCCGGCCCTTACCCCTGCAATTCAAAAAGCAAAAAGCCGCCTGCCGGTATTAACCCGACATGAGCGGCTTTTCGTTTCGCTTGAATTATTCAAGAGATCCCCACCTATTGCCTTTTCCTAAAAGCCGGCTGGATTACGCAATTTTCATACACCTTTTCGCAAATTTGGTCAATCAGGAAAATCCCTGGAGGCAACGATTAAAAGTCAAGATTCAACATATGGAATTACTCAACTCTTTATAGCAGAAAGTGGAGATAAGCGACTAATTCAAAACCTGGCACATAAGCGGCAGGTCACGTAAGCTTTTGGTGCTGGCGGTTAAAACATGTTGCCTCTGTTAACGGCTTGACCTCTTGATTAATTATATCGGTAAACATGATCGAGGCTGATCCAAGATCATGCTCGGCCTGCAGGTTCATCCAGCTATGAGCGTCGGTACAAAGAAAACGTGCGAGGCGCAGGGCGGTGTCGGCGGTAATGGCCCTCTCGCCGGCGCAGATTTCATCGATATGACGATGTGGAATGCCGATGGACTTTGCCAGGCGGTAACGAGTTATTCCCATGGGCTTTAGAAAGTCTTCCAGAAGGATTTGACCAGGATGAACTGGCGGAAGATCGCGTATGCACATAACTTAGCTCCTTCAGACAACTGAAAAAAGTCATAACAACACAAAAGCTAATAATCGTGGGAGGTCCGTGTATACTCTCTTACAGCATGAAATATGGAACGCGATATTTTGAACTGACTAAGCATTCAAGAATTTCTTTTTCAAATCGTTGGATGAAAAAAGCCGCGCCAACGGTTACGTTGCCCCAGTTGACATGCTCGAAGGCAGAGACCAGTAAATTGTCAAAGAACGTGAGAGAATTTAGCGGAACATTAGGTTATTTTTTTAATTTTTTTTAATATAACATACTTCATTATCCCGATGCAACAATTATTTAATATATTTTTATTAAAAAACTTATTCTCTGAAGGTGGTTGGAATTATCCTTACAGGCTATCACGACGGCCACATGAGGATAATTTGGAAAATTCATGTCAACGCCGGCTCGCTGCGTGCGTTTAATCTGGCAAGATGGAAATTTGAAGTGAC
>Ga0335080_10002911_pt1 | contig 17222 bp, 17 predicted proteins | sample Lox_Sample_34_FD_206720 | JGI IMG/M metagenome (GOLD analysis project Ga0335080, IMG submission 206720) | Soil microbial communities from Loxahatchee National Wildlife Refuge, Florida, United States - Lox_Sample_3.4 | ecosystem: Environmental > Terrestrial > Soil > Wetlands | place: USA...
GAGCTGGTCCGGGCGGTGACGTTCCAGTCGATGGAGCGGATCTCGTCGCCGGGCTGGTAGGGGCGCACCTCGCTGAACGCCATGCCCCGTCCCTTGAAGACCGAGTGGTACTGGCCCGCCAGGAGCGCGGAGACGACCTGGCGGGTGGCGATCTCCAGCCGGCGGATGCGCCGGATGAGCTCCCGGGGCAGCATCGCAGGGGCCCGCCTTAGGGGACCTCGACCCGGTCGAAGACCCGCTGCACCACGTTCTCCGGGGTGAGCTCCTCGGCTTCCGCCTCGTAGGTGAGAGTCACCCGGTGGCGGAGCACGTCCATCCCCACCGCCTTGACGTCCTCGGGGGTCACGAACCCGCGGTGGCGGAGGAAGGCATGGGCCCGCGCGGCGAGCGAGAGGAACAGCGTGGCCCGGGGGCTGGCCCCGAACTCGATGGCGTCCTTGAGGTCGGAGAGGCCGAAGCGATCCGGCTCGCGGGTCGCCCACACCACGTCGAGGATGTAGTCCTTCACCTTGTCGTCCACGTAGATCTGATGAACGACCTCCCGGGCCGCGGCGATCTGCTCCGGGGTCACCACCGGGCTGGCCCGGGGAGGCTCCACGCCGGACATCCGATCCATGATGACCCGCTCCTCCTCGCGGGTCGGGTACCCCACCACCACCTTGAGCATGAACCGGTCGACCTGGGCCTCGGGCAGCGGGTAGGTGCCCTCCTGCTCGATCGGGTTCTGGGTGGCGAGGACGATGAAGGGACTGGGCAGGGCGTAGCTGTGCTCGCCGATGGTCACCTGCCGCTCCTGCATCGCCTCGAGGAGCGCGGACTGCACCTTGGCCGGGGCGCGGTTGATCTCGTCGGCGAGGATGACGTTGGCGAAGATCGGCCCGTGGCGGACGGTGAACTCGCCCGAGTGCTGGTTGTAGATCATCGTCCCCACCAGGTCGGCGGGCAGCAGGTCGGGCGTGAACTGGATGCGCTGGAACCGGGCGCTGATCCCGTCGGCGAAGGTCCGGACGGCGAGGGTCTTGGCCAGACCGGGGACGCCCTCGACCAGCACGTGCCCGTTGCAGAGCAGGCCGATGAGCACCCGCTCCATCATCTGCCGCTGGCCGACGATGACCTTCCCCGCCTCGGCGGAGAGCAGCTCCACGAACGCGCTCTCGTCCCGGACCCGCTCGGTGAGGGCACGGATGTCGATGTTCAGAAGTCTCTCCTCGGGTTGAACGGGCGGCGGACTGTAGGTTCCTGGCCCCGGGCCCCGCAACACATGGGAGTCACTGACATTCCGCGCCGCGGCAGCCCCAGCAGCCACCCGGGGGCGCTTCACCTGGGGTGCGGCCGTTGACAACCCACGCCCCCGGGGTGGTCTGCTCTCGTCCGTTGTGGCCAAGGGGAGGTCGCTGTCGTGATGACGTCGTCGCGCGCCGAGGCGCTGATGCTCCTGCCGGACTGGGCCCGACGGCTCTCGGCGAAGGGGACGGTGGACTTCGGCGAGACGCTCGACGGTACCTGGCGTCGTGACGGCGAGGAGCTGGATCGGCCGATCCAGCTGGTCCTCCGCCACCAGGCGGCGAGCGCGCGCCGACTCCTCGAGTCCGGAGTGATGGAGACCGAGGGCGAGGTCACGCTCGACGGGCTCACCTATCCCGTGCGCGGGACGCGACGGGTGTCATGGCGGACCGGGAGGGTGGACATTGACCTGCTCTCCGACGGGTTCCGCTTCATCGGCGGGCTCCACAACCTCCTCTGGAAAGGGGAGCCGCACCGGTTCCGGATCGAGACGGCGGGGGGCGCGCCGGTGGGCGATGCCATCCTTCGTCCGCGGGCGGTGACCCAGCCCGAGGTCCGCGCGGCCGACGCCGCTCCGTAGCGCCCCCTCCGCTTCTAGTCCTCGCCGTCCAGCTCGTCGTCGTGCCCGCCTCCGGGCATCTCGTGTCCGGAGTCGTCGTGGTGATCGAAGTCGGGAGCGCGCCGGTCGGCCAGCGCATCGCCCACCAGCCCTGGCTCGAAGGTCCGGAGGAACGGCGCCGCCGCGGGCGCGGCCACCACCGCGGCGGCCAGCCCGGTCAGGGCCGTGGTGCCGCGGGCGTCCGCGGAGAGCGCGCGCTCGAGGAATCCGGGAGCGCGCCGTTCGGCCCGCGACGCGGCGCGCACCAGCACTCCCTCGTCGGAGGGGACCACCGCGCCCGGCTCGAGGGCGGAGAGCGCGGCGCGGAGCCGGTGGAGCACCTCGCCCCGTGTCTCTCCTCCCAGCCCCGCGAGCCCCTCGCCGTGCGCCGTGGCGAGGACCTCTGGCGGCGCGGTCGCGAGCAAGTAGCGCCAGCGGGCGACGACCTCCGGCCCGGTGAGCTCCCGGGACGCGCCCGGCGGCGATGTGCGGCGGCCCCGCAGGAGCCGGTCGAGCAGTCCCATGTGGCCTCCGGTTCGCCCCCCGGGGAGCGCATCCCTCGTCCCCGGACAGGAGGATGAAACACCCGCCCGGAGGGCCCGCGCTAGGCTCGACTGCCTGCCATGCCCGACCGCCCACCCCCAGAGATCCCGAGTGGCGAGCAGTTCCACGTTCCCGGCGCCCGGGTGTACTCCGAGCCGCTCGGGCCAGCCATCCACAAGCGCTCCGGCGCGATGGCCCGCGTGGTCTACACCGCGGTCCACGAGAACCGCAGCTACGCCGAGGGGGACGACCGGCGCGGCCACGGGCGGGACCACGCCACCTGGGTCTTCTCCGAGGAGCCCGGCCTGGAGGAGCACCTCTTCCAGAGCGGGCTGGAGCTGATGATCGACGCCCGCCTCGAACCCGGCGCCGCCATCGGCCTCCACCGGCACGCGGTCACCGAGGAGGTCTACTACGTGCTCGAGGGGCAGCTCTCGATGACCACCGTGCTCACCGACGGCCGCGAGGTGCGCGCCACGCTGCGGCCCGGAGACGCGCACGGGGTCCGCCTCGGCGAGGCCCACTGGGGACGGGCCGGCGCCGAGGGATGCCGGTTCCTCGCGGTGGCGTTCCGGAGGCGCTGAGCCTCACATCTCGAGCGCGACCGCCGCGCCGTGGAACGTCGCGGCGATGCGAACGGCGTCGTTGACGTGGTCCTCGGTGAGGCCGCCCTCGAGCACCACCCGCTCGTGGGAGCGGATGCAGCTCTCGCAGCCGTTGAGCGCGCTCACCGCGAGACAGAACAGCTCGAAGTCGGTCCGGTTCGTCGCCACCTGCGCGAGCCGCTGCATGCGAAGCCGGGCCGGCTTCTGTGCGTACTCCTCGCGGCCCACCATGTGCCGGAAGCGGTAGTAGACGTTGTTCATCGCCATGAGCGCGGCGGCGGCCTTCCCGTCCTCCACGACCTCGGGCGAGACATGGACCAGGGCGTCCTCGAGCGTCGCCTGGCGGAGCTGAGGGTTCCGGGCGGCGATGGCACAAGCCACCGCCGTTCCCCAGACCTGCTCCCGGGTCAGCGTCTCGCTCTGGAGCACGCTGCCGAGGTTGAGCCGGAGGTCCTTCGCCGCGTCCGGGATGGCGCTGCGCAGGGATTCGAGGGCGTTCATCACCCGGCCTTCTTCATCTTCTGGGAGAGGGTCTCCTCGCCCTGCTTCCAGTTGCAGGGGCAGAGCTCGTCGGTCTGCAGGCCGTCCAGCACGCGGAGCACCTCGGGCACGTTCCGTCCCACGCTCAGGTCGTTGACGCTGGCCCAGCGGATGATGCCCTGGGGGTCGACGATGAAGGTCGCCCGGAGCGGCACTCCGTCGGTCTTGTGGAGGATGCCCAGCTGCGTCGACAGCTCGCGCCGGGTGTCGGCGAGCATCGGGAAGGGGAGGTTGCGGAGGTCGGGGTGGTCCTTCCTCCAGGCGAGGTGGACGAAGTGGGTGTCGGTGCTTGCCCCGAGCACCTGCGCGTCGCGCTCGAGGAACTGTCCGGTCTGCTTTCCGAACTCGGCGATCTCGGTGGGGCAGATGAAGGTGAAGTCCATCGGCCAGAAGAAGACGACCTTCCACTTGCCGGGGAAGTCGCGGTGGGTGAGGTCCTTGAACTCCTTGCCCTTCTCAAGGCTCACGCAGGCCTTGAGGTTGAATTCGGGGAAGCGGTCTCCAACGGTCAGCATCGGGCGTGCTCCTGTCGTCGATTTTCGTGGTCAGTCGTCCGGAAGCCCCGGAATGAGGCCTCCAGCGCTTGTTTGATGCATCGCGCCAGAGACGAGTGCAACCAAATCATCTACTTGGACATCGTCGGCCTGCCTGATGGCACCGAGGTATCGGTACGTCCTCCTCCAGTCGATGGCGCGAAAACACCGGCGTCTCGGTGGCCCGAGTGGTAGGGTTCCGCGCATGACCGCCGTGCCGCCGCTCAGCCCCGTCGACCTCGCCCGCGACCTGCAGGAGCTGGCCACGCTGGTGGGCCCGGAGCAGGCCGTCGACGACGTGCTCCGCCGGGGCCTCGACTGGCTGGCCCGCGTTGCGCCCTACGACCTGGCGACGGTCTTCGTGCTCGAGCAGGGCCGGCTGGTGGTGCGCGCGGCGCGCGGGCCGCTGGCCGACGACCGCGTTCTCCACCACGCGCTCGCGCTCGAGGAGTTCCCGTCCATCCGCGAGGCGCTGGAGACGCGACGGGCGCGGACCTTCCTCGAGCAGGACCACCGCCACGGCGACGGCGACCCCTTCGACCACGTCCTCGACCTCCCGCCGGGTCATGCCTGCCTGGTGGCGCCGCTCGTCGCCGGGGACCAGTCGCTCGGCGTGCTCACGCTCGACCGCACCGTGTGCGAGGTCTACCCGCCGCCGGTGGTGAACCTGGTGGAGGTGTACGCGCAGCTCCTGGCGATGGCCATCGAGGGAGCGGGGATGACCGTGACGCTCGAGCGGCTGCACCAGCAGGACCACGTCCACGCGAAGCTCCTGGAGGAGGAGCTGGGCGGCGGCCCGGAGCCGGACACCCACGTGCGCAGCCCCGCGATGCAGGGGCTCCTCCGCCGCGCCCGCCAGGTCGCCCGGGCGCAGACCCCGGTGCTCCTCCGGGGCGAGCCGGGGAGCGGCAAGAAGCGGCTCGCGCGCGCGATCCACGTCTGGTCGGCGCGGGCCGATCACCCCTTCGTCTCGATGAGCTGCGCCGCGGTCCCCGAGGGAGCACTGGAGCTGGAGCTCTTCGGGCACGTGGAGGGGGCGTTCGCGGGCGCGGTGCGGGCGCGACCTGGGCGGCTGGTGGTGGCGAACGGGGGCACGCTCTTCCTCGACGAGGTCTCGGAGCTACCGCTTCCCCTGCAGACGCGCCTTCTCCGGGTGCTGCAGGACGGGGAGCTCGAGCCGGTGGGGAGCGACCGCCCCATCCGCGTGGACGTCCGGATCCTCGCCGCGACGCAGGCCGACCTCGAGGCCGCGGTGGCCGCGGGGAAGTTCCGCGAGGACCTCTTCTATCTGCTCGACGTCTTCCCCCTCGAGGTCCCCCCGCTGCGCGAGCGCCGCGAGGACGTGGAGCCGCTCGCCTCGGCGCTGCTGTCCGAGCTCGGCAGGCGCACCGGGAAGACCGCGCGCCGTTTGACGCCCGAGGCGCTCAAGCGGCTGGTCGCGCACGACTGGCCGGGGAACGTCCGCGAGCTGGCCAACGTGCTCGAGCGCGCGCTCCTCCTTGCGCCCGGGCCAGAACTCGGGCCCGAGGTGATCGACCTCCCGGGCCGGAGGCGGCGCGAGGCCCGCTACCGCGAGGGCGAGTTCCCCACCCTGGCGGAGGCGACCCGACAGCACATCGGGCGGGTGCTGCAGACGACCCGGGGCCGGATCTACGGACCCGGGGGCGCCGCGGAGATCCTCGGGCTCCGGCCCTCGACCCTGCAGAGCAAGATGAAGAAGCTCGGGCTCCGCCGGGTCCCTTCCTCTTGAGTCAGGCCACCATTCACGGGAGCGGGCGGTAGGGTGGCGACCAGACCTCGTCGAAGGTCAGCTCGGCGACCGCTTCGAGCGGCGGAAAGACCGGCGCCGGGCACGTCGCACCCTGGCGACCCACCCACCCCGCGACATGACGACCCTTGATGGAGAAGAGGATGAGCCCGCAGTCGGCGACGAGATCCTCGGTAGGGTTCGAGGCGGTGCCGGTCCAGAGACGGACCCACTGTCCCCCGAGGCCGAGCCTCGCGGCGAAGTAGAGCGGCACCTCGAGATCGCGCGGAAGCGGGTTTCCGTCGGCCGTCACGAAGGTCCAGATCGGGGCCGAGAGCCAGGATGGGGTGTACGTCACCCCGTTCGGCCGGGCCTCGATCGTCACCCATCCGTGCAGCGGGATGAACCCCGGGCCCGGATATCCGACGCGCTCGATTCGGTCCCCGACCCTCCGGTAGAGATTGCTCCAGCTTCCGTCCTTCTCGAGCGTGAGAGTCACGCGCGGGCTGGAGACGCTGGTCTCGTTGAAGCGCGCGTTTCCGGTGCGGATCCTCGGTTCCTCGGCGTCGTGCGCACAGGCCCCGACGAGCAGCGCCAGCGAGACTCCCCCGAGGCTCCCGAGCTTCATGACCCGCCTCCTGACCTGACCGGTGAGCATCACCAGCGTTCCCGTCGCGCGTTCGGAGACCCCGCGCTCGACGCTCGAACGGCTCACCGTATTCATCCGAGTGAGCACGGCCAGCGCTGCACCGTCCACGGAGGCGGACCCCTTCTCTCCCATGCCGGGTCCCGCTCCCACTCTCGGCTCGGCCGGTTCGACGCGGCCGTCTCGCGAGCCGGCTCAGCACCCCACGTCGTTGTTCAGGTTGAAGGGCTGGCCGGCCGGGTTGTTTCCGCCGGCTGGCGTCCCCTCCCAGCAGGGGCCTGCGACCACCGTGGCGTCCACGGAGGAGATGAACCAGGTGTCGATCACCGCGTCGGTGTCGACGTTGCCGGCCGCCGATCCGGAGAAGCTGCAGATGGGGCAGCCCGCGAGCGTCGAGGCGGCGTCCGAGATGCTGGCCGGGGTGGTGGGATTGTTGGCCGGTGGCAGCCAGACCGGGACGCCGCCGGCCGTCGCGGGCTGGGCCACGGCGCCCGGGTACCGGCCGAGGTCCACCTCGACGCAGTCGATCGTCAGCGGGCTCGCGTTGGCCACCGCTCCACCCGCGCGCACCTCGGGATTTCCGCACCCCGGGGTGAGCCGGTAGGCGTAGCGGTTTCCTCGCTCGGGGGTGAAGCCGATCAGCCGGGCGAACGGGCTGTAGGCCTCGCGCTCCCCGAAGTACGACTTCTCGCTCGTGAAGAGGGCCCGGAGATTCGTCTTGGCCTCGCTCTGCTTGGAGCGCGCCTGGAAGCGGATGAAGTTGGGAACGGCGATCGCGGTCAGGACGCCGACGATCGCGAGCGCGATCATGATCTCCACCAGGGTGAATCCGAACGGTGTGCTCCGACTTCGTTTCCACCGGACGGTCGCGGCGTCCATGGAGCCCCGAGGCTAGCATCGGCCTCCCCGTGTTCACCCCAGGTCTCCGCTGACCCCCGGCAGGCACACCGAGCCCTCTCCAGCCCCGGAGGTGGGTACCACTGTTCAACACGGACAGGACGCTCCGTGTCACGGGTAGACGCTGTCACCCGGTGCACAGCCCTCGCAATCCGGCAGATGTGCATGGCCGGGCACGATGCAAGGTGCGCAGGTGGTTCGCCCAGGTCCGAACATCCTCATCGCCGAGGACGAGCTGCTTCTCCGGGAGGCCCTCCAGGACGCGCTCGAGGACGCCGGCCATACCGTTGTGACCGCAAGGAACGGCCTCGAGGCGCTCCTGCTGCTGGACCGGATGGCCCGACCGGCGCTCATCGTCCTCGACCTCCAGATGCCGGTGATGGACGGGATCACCTTCCTGAACGCGCTCCGGGGTCGGACCGATGCGGCCGACTTCGAGGTCCTGGCGATGTCGGCGCTGGTGGACGCGGAGTGGCTGGAGCACCTTCCGGGCGTCCTCCGCACGCTGCGGAAGCCGTTCGAGGTGAAGGAGATCCTCGAGGCGGCCGACGAGTCGCTCGAGCGCCGCGCCCGACCGGCGGGCTCGGCCAGCGGGCCGGCCGAGCAGTCGACGCCGGCGCTCGGTCCCGAGACCAAGGTCGCCGGCCCCCGCGAGGACTCGTGACGCCTCGGCCTCAGGGCGCGGCGGATACCGTCTCGTCTCAGCGTAGCTTCGCCACCAGGGCCTGGAACCGGGGGTCGTCCCGGAGCGAGTCGTAATCCGGATCGTTGTTCACCCAGTCGCGCTTGCCCCACCCTCGCCCGAACGACTTCTCCAGGCACGCGAGCGCCTCCTCCGTCATCCCGGCGCGCGCGTACATGCAGCCGGCGTTGATCAGCGTCGCCGGGTCGTCGGGTCCCTCGGCCAGCGCGCGCTTCGCCCACTCGAATCCCAGCGCGCGCCTTCCCTCGGCCACGTGGATGATCGCTCCCAGGATGAGCGCTCGCGGGTCGCGCGGATCGAGCGTGAGATGGCGCTCGATCCGCCGGATCGCCTCCCTCCGGTTCCTGGCCGCCTCCTCGAACCGGCCGAGGCGGTTCAGGGGAACCTCGGCGATGGCGCAGCACTGGAAGTCCTCGGGGCGAAGCTCTGCCGCACGCTCGAACATCTCGGCGGCGAGGTCGAACTTCCCTCCATGCACCCCGCACCTCGCCAGGAGGTAGTGCGCCTCGAAGGAGCGGGGGTTGAGACGGATGGCCTCCCGGTAGGCCCGCTCCGCACCGGCGTAGTCGCAGACGCTGGTCAGGTACGCGCCGCGGGCGACGTGGGACTCGGCGAGCTGCGGCCCGAGCTCAAGCGCCCGCCGGCTGGCGCGGTCCGCCGCCTCGCTCGCGGGCTCACCGCGGCCCAGCCAGTCGACGTACCACATGTAGACCTGGGCCAGGCCGGAGTAGGCCGGCGCGTAGCTCGGGTCGATCTCGGTGGCGCGGAGAAACTCGCGCTCCGCGGCCTCGAGCGAGAGCCCGGTCTGCCGGTGGAGGAGCTGGCGGCCCCGCAGGAAGTGCTCGTAGGCCTCCACCTGCGCCTCGGGGCGACGCAGCGCCTCCCGCTCCTCGGTGCTGAGCATGCCCCGCAGCGCGGTGGCGACGCTGGCGGCGATCTGGTCCTGGATCTCGAACATCTGGTCCAGCGACCCGTCGAAGCGGTGCGACCAGCGCGGCGATCCGCCGGCCACGTCCACCAGCTGGACCGTGATCCGGAGCCGGTCCCCCGACTTGCGGACCCCTCCCTCGAGCACGGCGTCCACCCCCAGCCGTTGACCGATGGTGCGCGCGTCGAGCTCCGTGCCGCCGAGCGCGAAGGACGAGCTGCGCGCCGTCACCCGGAGCCCCGCCAGCGCGGTCAGGGTGTTGATCAGCTCCTCGGCGATGCCCTCGCAGAGGTAGCCCTGATCGCGCGAGGCGCTCATGTCGTGGAAGGGAAGGACGGCGACGGAGGAGAGCACGTTGCGCGGCGTGGTCACGCTCTCCCCGAGGCCGGGGGAAGACGGGGGGGCGATCGCCGTGACGGAGAGCGCGAGCTCCGCGCCCCGGCCGAGCCCGGACAGCTCCCGGAGCACGGCCTGGCCGTCCTGGGGCCGGCGCCGCGGGTCCTTGTCGAGCATCCGGGACACCAGCTCGTCGAGCGCGGGGGGAACGGCGAGCCGCTCGCCGAGCCGGGGCGCGGGCCGCTGCAGCACCGACATCAGAAGCCCGTGCAGCGTCTCCGCCTCGAAGGGAGGCCGCCCCGTCAGACAGTGGAAGAGGAGCGCCCCCAGGGCGTAGACGTCGGCGCGCGCGTCCAGGGTCCGCTCGCCGCGCGCCTGCTCGGGGGCCATGTAGGCCGGCGTTCCCACCACCGCGCCGGTCTCGGTGAGGGCGGACGCGCCGGCGAGCCGGGCGATGCCGTAGTCGAGGAGCTTCACCCGATCGAGCCGCCAGTCGCAGAGGAAGACGTTCGACGGCTTGAGGTCGCGGTGGACGATGCCCTGGGCGTGGGCAGCGCCGAGAGCCGAGGCGAGCTGCAGTCCCACCCCCACCGCGTCGTCCAGGCTCACCTCCGCGGCCGCGAGCCGGCTCCCCAGGTCCTCGCCCTCCAGCCACTCCATCACCAGATAGAGCTCGTCCCGGGCCTGGCCGTGCCCGAGGAAGCTGACGATGCCGGGGTGGTGGAGCCCGGAGAGGACCTGCACCTCCCGGCGGAACCGCTCGGCTCCCTCGGTCCCCTTCAGCGTCTTTACCGCGACCAGCGCGCCGGTCTGCCGGTCCAGGCCGCGGAAGACCACCCCCATCCCGCCGGTCGCCGCGACGCGGCCCAGCTCGAAGCGCCCGTCGAGGATGTCGCCCTCTTGCACTGCCATGGATTCAAGCACTGTCGCACGAAACCCCGCCCCGGCGAACGCGAACGCCGGCCCCTCCTCGCCGCGAGGGGCTCTTGCGCAGAGCTCGCCATCGCCGCTGGACGGAACCGTGCCGCAGCGAACGTTGCGCTCCCTGGGGAGAGGCGGAGAACCGCCGCCTCAGCGGCCGGCGGGAGCGGCCTCGTTCAGCTCGTCACCGTCGTGGGCCGGCGCCGGCTGCCGGCGCCGGCGGGCGGCCTCGAGCAGCCGTTGCACCCACCACACCCCCACCGCGTGGGCCAGGACGCGTCGCTCGGGTCGAGCAGGCGGCGGAGTCTCGGCGTCGGAAGGGACTGCGGTGGGCATCGGGCGAATCCTCCGCCCGCTTCAACCCCGTGCCGGCGGTGGGTCATCCCGGCCACGGTTCCTCGCACCACACTTGCGGATGCAAACGGAGGCTCGCCCCCCGGACGGGGAGGAGTCGGGGGGAGCCGGAGGCCCTCGGCCCCGGGCGGTCCCCCGGAGTCTCAGGCCGCGCGCTGCGGCTCGGACGGAGCGCTCAGGACATGGAGCGCCCACTGCGCCATCGTCTCGATGCTCGGGTCCCAGGTGGAGAGCCGGGAGTCGAGTCGGGCCCACAGCTGGGCCTTCATCGCCTGGCGTTCCTCCGGGGTGTCGCGCGGGGTGCCCTTCAGCTCGCGCCGCGCGCGGCAAGCGACGAGAGCCTGGACGACGGCGTTGGCGTGAGGAGACGGCTTCATGCCCGACTGTCCCTTTCACGTCCCGGGCCAGTGACCCGTGGGCCGCCATCCCCGTGGCATTCCAGGGCGATGCACCGCGCCACCGGGGCGGACCGCCCACCTCGGGTGGGTCAGCACCACATGCCGGGGCCGTCGCGGACCCGGGGCCTGCTCAGCCACCCCCGCCAGCGGAGCCGGGCGGGCTTCCGCCGTGCTCCATCCGCTGGCGCGGCAGCCACGCCGGCGTCCGATGGACGAAGGCGATGAGCCGCTCGCGGACGAGGCAGCGGAGGTCGAACAGCGAGTCCACGAAGCCCCCGAGGAGCACCCGCAGCTGCATGGTCTGCTCGGTCGAGTCGACCACCTGGACCTTGGCCAGCTTGCCGTCCCACAGCTCCTTTCCCTCGGTCGCGAGGACGCGGGCGAGCTCCTTGCGGACGGCGTCGATGTCGGTGGTCCAGTCGACGTTGAGGAGCACCACCCCGGTCATCTCCACCCCGCCCTTGCTCCAGTTCTGGAACGGCTTCTCCAGGAACTGGGTCACCGGAATGAGGAGGCGCCGGAGGTCCCAGGTGCGAACCACCACGTAGGTCAGGCTGATCTCCTCCACCGTCCCACTCTCGCCCTCGACCACCACCGAGTCCCCGATGCGGATGGGCTGGGTGATGGAGAGCTGGATGCCGGCCAGCAGCGCGCCGATGGACCTCTGCGCCGCGAGGCCGAGGACGACGCCCGCGACACCGGCGGAGGCGAGCAGCGACACGCCCACGGTCCGCACCACCGTGAACTGCATCAGGAGCGCCGCGGCGGCGAGGATCCAGACGACGATGACCAGGACCCGGCGGAGCACCGCCAGCTGCGTGCGCACGGCCCGGGCGTTGGCCACGTTCTCGTGAGCCTTCGCCACCCGGCTCTCGACCACGCCCGAGGCCAGATCGAGGAAGCGCAGCGCGAACCAGGCCGCGGAGATGACCAGGAGCGACCGGCTGAGCACGCCGATCCCGTGGGCCCAGACCGGCGAGAGGAGGAGCGGCGGGGTGACGACGCTGAGCACGAAGGCCCAGATGGGAAGACGGAGCGGCCCGCGCGCGGCCTGGACCAGCGGGTCGTCCCAGGTCGCCCGCGTCATGCGGGTGATGCGGCCCAGCAGCGCGAGGCCCAGCCGCTCGAGGATCCACCCGCCGATCAGCGCGGCGGTGAAGGCCAGGAGGAGCCCCAGCCACTGCCACAGCTCGAGCCCTCCCACGGCCTTGGTGAACAGGACCTCGGGCAGCACCTCGGCGAGCGGGGGCCCGTAAGCCTCGTAGAGCGCGTCGATGGAGCGGACGGTGATGGTGCCGAAGACCCAGGTGGGCTTCCCGTCGACCTCGAACTTGCTCACCCGGATGGGGACGTTCTGCTTCTCGAGGGGGATGGTCCCCAGCTGGTCGTAGCCGGGCTTTGCCGGATCGCCGCCGGGCTCCTTGCTGATCGCCCCCAGATCGAGGAACAGCTTGCGGTCGAGAACGAAGCGCAGCCGCCGGGCGAGCCTCGCCCCCTCCGCCTTCTGCTTGTCGCGGGGAATCCAGTCCAGGGCGAGGTAGTAGGCCGCGGTCGGGTAGTCCCCGCGGTGCGCGGCGCCGAGGAAGCCCTGCACCGACGCCAGGGGCGAGCTGCGGTCGATCTCCGAGGGGACCTGGCCGAGTCCATCGTCGAGCGCGTGCGCCGGTGCGGCCAGCAGCAGGCCCGCGGCGAGGGTGAGGACGAGCGATCGCATCATGACCAGCCCCGTAGGATGCGCATCCCGGCGCCGCGAGAGAAGGTGGGCCCGGCGCTCAGGTGCGGCCGCGGACCTTCAGCCGCTTCACCTTCCGCGCCAGGGTGTTGCGGTCCACCCCGAGGAACGAGGCGGCCGCCGAGAGCTGGCCCGCGCTCCGCTCCAGCGCCTGGCGGAGCACGGCCCGGTCCACCTGATCCAGGAGCACCCGGTAGAGCTCGGGCACCTTCCGGCCGTGCAGCTGGTCGAGGAACTCTCCGAGCCGCAGGTAGAGCAGCTCCTCCAGTGGAAGCTTCATGGGGTCTGCTGGTGGCGGCACCAAGCCCCCGCTCAAACCAAGCCGGTCGGCGGTCTGTCAACGACTCGCGTGGGTCGGGGTCGGGGTGGTAGAGGGGTCCGTCCTCACGCGGACGGAACTTTGCAGCTCCGCTCGGTCTTCATTGCAGCCACACTGCTCGCGGCCTGCACCCACGGAGCCGCTCCGGCTCCGGAGCCGGCACGACCGCCTTCGCCCCCCGCGACTCGCTTCACCGTCTTCGTCACCGCGGACCTCCGGGGGCAGATCGCCCCCTGCGGCTGCAGCGAGGCGATGCGGGGCGGGATGGCGAAGGCCGCGGCGATCGTCGCCCAGCCGGAGGCGGACGGGGTTCCGGTCCTCCTCGTCGACGCGGGCGATGCTCTCTTCGAGCGCAACGTCTTCGGAGCAGGCGAGGCGGTGGGCGAGCGGAGGCGGGCACAGGCCATCGCCGACGGCTTCCGTGCCATGCACCTCGCTGTCCGGTTCGCCGGGCCGCTGGACGATGCGCTGGGCCCAGGGTACCGCCGCTCGCTCGGACTGCCGGATCTCGCGCCGGGCGAGACGCGGCTGCTCGAGGTCGGGGGATGGAAGGTGGGCGTCGTCGCCGGGACCGGCGCGTCGGAGCTGAGCCGGGGAGCCACGAAGGTCCGCGAGGGCGGCGCGCGCTTCGTCCTCGGGCTCCTCCGGGGAACGCCGGGCGGAGGCGATGCGGCGACCGGCGTGGACCTCGTCGTCGCCGCCCAGGCGCCGGAGGCCGTCGGCACGGAGTGGGAGGACGGACGGCTCCAGCGAGGCTCCGTCCCGGTCGCGCAGGTGCAGAGCCGGGGACGGTCGCTCCTCCGGCTGGACGTGAGCCCCGGAGCCCTGGGCGCCCCGCTCGAGCTGGCGCGTGGGCAGGGCGACATCGAGCGCGAGTTCAACGCCCAGGGCCAGCGGCTGGAGCTGCTCAAGCGCGAGCTGGGGACCCCCGGACTGTCGGCGGACCGCAAGCGGCTCCTCGACGCTCGGCTGCACGAGCTGGTCCTCCGGCGGGAGCAGCTCGCCGCCCTGGCGCAGGCGAGCGCACTGCAGCCGGGCACGTTCACCGTGCGCTTCGTCCCGGTGGAGGCCGCCCTCCCCGACGACCCCGAGGTGCAGAAGATCATCGCCGACTACGACCGCGACGTGGCCCAGCTGAACCTGGCTTGGGCGAAGGAGCACGGCGAGCCCTGCCCGCCACCCGGCAGCGGCGAGGCGTCCTACGTGGGGAACGAGGCCTGCCGGAGCTGTCATCCGGCGCCGTTCGCCGTCTACGAGAGGACCGGCCACTCCCACGCCTACGCCACGCTCGAGTCGGTGCAGAAGCAGTACCGGCTCGACTGCGTGGCCTGCCACGTCATCGGCTTCCAGCAGGCCGGCGGGGTGTGCCGCGTGGACCAGGTGGACGGCCGGAGGAACGTGGGCTGCGAGAGCTGCCACGGACCGGGTTCGAGCCACGTGGCGGCCGGGACCGCGAGGTCGGTCGTCCGCCCCAGGCCCGGACCCAGCCTGTGCGTGGGGTGCCACACCGCCGAGAACAGCATCCACTTCGACTACGCGCGGTACCTTCCCCGGGTGCTCGGACCGGGGCACGGCGCCGCAGCGAGCACCGCCACGCGCCGTTGACCCACCTCCTGGGCGCCGCCTAGCATTCCAAGTCTCGTTCCAAGCCTCCGGATGATCTCGCCCACCGCGCTCGCCCTCCTTCTCGCGCTGAGCAACTCCCCAGCCGCGCCCGCGTCCGACGCGCCCCCCCGGGCGACGCCCGGGCCCGAGGCCTCGCCCGCCACCACCGAGGACGCGGAGGACGAGCCGGTCTCCGAGGAGCTGGAGGAGATGCGCGCCCTCGAGGACGCGGTCCTCGATCCGTCGGCGAAGCCGAGCCCCGAGGTGCTGCGCTCGGTGCGGGCCCTGGGGACGGCGAGCCCGCTCCGCGCGCGGCTTGAGGACGGAGCCGAGCTCCTCTCGGGCGAGGAGCCGGTGGTGGACCTGGGCCTGGTCACCGACCTCACCACCTTCGATGTGGGTTCGGTGGCTGCCGAGTACGACATCCCGCTCGAGATGCAGCCCACGGTGGCCCAGTACATCCAGTTCTTCCAGGGCCCGGGCCGCAAGTGGTTCCGCAAGTGGATGTCCCGCTCCACGCGGTACATCCCGATGATGACCCCGCTGCTCGAGCGCGGCGGCCTGCCCCGCGACACGGTCTACCTCGCGATGATCGAGAGCGGCTTCTCGCCAGGTGCCACCTCCTGGGCGCGGGCGGCCGGGCCGTGGCAGTTCATCTCCAGCACCGCGCGGCGCTTCGGGCTCCGCCAGGACTTCTGGGTGGACGAGCGGCGCGATCCGGCGAAGGCCACCGTCGCCGCGGGCCGCTACCTCAACGAGCTGCACGGCGTGCTCGGCCACTGGTACCTCGCCTGGGCGGGCTACAACGCCGGGGGCGAGAAGCTCCGCCGGATGATGCAGCGGCGGGGGACCAGCGACTTCTGGGCCCTGAGCGACGGCAAGGGGCTGGCCCGGGAGACCAAGCACTACGTCCCCAAGCTCATCGCCTGCGCGCTCGTCGCCAAGCACCCCCGCTCCTTCGGGTTCAGCGACGACGAGTTCGAGTTCCAGAAGCCGTTCGACGTCGACGAGGTCCCGGTGGTCGAGCCCACCGACCTCGACGTCCTGGCCCGCGCCGCGGGGACCAGCACCGAGACTCTCCGGGAGCTCAATCCCGAGCTGCGCCGCTGGTGCACGCCACCCGCCTCCGCCGCCCGCCCCTATCTGGTGAAGGTGCCGCGGGGGACCCGGGACACGGTGGTGGCCGCGCTGGCCCGCATCCCGGCGCAGGAGCGGCTCACCTACCGCATCCACCACGTGCGCAAGGGCGACACCCTGTCGCGCATCGCGCTCCAGTACCACTCCGCCCCCGAGGCCATCCTCCAGTTCAACCGCCTCCGGAGCGCGAAGACCCTCCGGATCAACACCGAGCTGGCGGTTCCCGTGCCCTCCAGCCGCGCGCTGGCCGAGGCCGGGCAGGGGCTCGAGCGTCAGGTCGCGCGCGCGCGTGCCCAGGGCTACGTCGCCCCCGCTCCCGAGGACGAGATTCCCGCCGGGACGCGGACCGGGCATCCCCGGGCCCTGGCCCAGGGGGCGATCAAGTCCGAGTTGGTCGACGGCAAGACCCGCGTCCAGTACGGCGTCCAGAACGGCGACTCGCTCTGGACCATCGCCCAGCGCTTCGCGGTGTCGGTCGAGCAGCTCCAGGGATGGAACTCGCTCGACCGCAGGGCCCGGAGGGGGCTGCAGATCGGCACCGTGCTCACGGTCTGGCCCGGTCCCGGCGCGGCCCCCATCGAGGTGAAGCCCGCGGTGGTCGTGGCGACGGCGGAGCAGCCTCCTCCGGCGGCGCGGCCCGCGGCGCCACCGCCACCGGCCGGCGGCAAGCCGGGCATCCACCAGCTCGCCGAGGGCGAGACCCTCTGGAGCATCGCGCAGCAGTATGGCGTGAGCGTGGAGGACCTGAAGCGCTGGAACCGCATCCGCCACGCCCGCGCGCTTCGTCCAGGGCTGAACCTCCGGGTGGGCGGTCCCCCGGACTGAGCACTTCGCCGTTCCGGGGCCGGGCCCGCGCATGAGAGAGTGCGCGGCTTCCATGATCCCGAGGCCCCTCCTTCTACTTCCGCTCCTCGTCCTCGCCGGCTGCGCGACCGGGCACGCTCCTGCTCCCGCGGTCGCCGCGGCACCCGCGTCTCCACCACCGGCCGCCCCGCCGCCGCTGGTCGTGCCCGAGGGCATCCGGCTCCCCACGACGTTCCGCCCCTCGGCCCAGCGGGTGGTCCTCCAGATCGTTCCCTCGGCACCGGACTTCACCGGGAGCACCGAGATCGACGGGACGCTGGACGCCGCCACCGACGTGGTGTGGCTCAACGCCGACGCCCTGGAGATCACCTCCGCTGTGGCGAAGGTGGGCGCCGACGAGCTCAAGGGCGAGGCACTTCCGCAGAAGGGAGAGCGGGTCGCGCTGCGCTTCCCCAGGCCGCTTCCCGCCGGGCCGCTGACGCTGCGCCTCGCGTTCAAGGGCACCCAGTTCACCCAAGAGGACTCGGGCATCTTCCGCCAGCAGAGCGGAGGCGACTGGTACGTCTTCACCCAGTTCGAGGAGACCGACGCC
>Ga0335080_10002912_pt1 | contig 17213 bp, 11 predicted proteins | sample Lox_Sample_34_FD_206720 | JGI IMG/M metagenome (GOLD analysis project Ga0335080, IMG submission 206720) | Soil microbial communities from Loxahatchee National Wildlife Refuge, Florida, United States - Lox_Sample_3.4 | ecosystem: Environmental > Terrestrial > Soil > Wetlands | place: USA...
GCCCGCGCTTTCACCAACCAGGACAGCGCATTCCACCGCCTCCAGCGCCGCCTCGATTCCACCGAGCGCTCCCTCCACCGTGCTGTCGAAGCCCTGCGTCGCCTCCGTCAGGCTCCCCCCAACCCTGACTCATCGTCCGCCGACCCTCCCTCCAGTTCCGTAACCCCTTCAATCGAAACCATAAAACCCCAAATTGGCTTCGTTCCTCCCAATCACCCCATTGGCGTTGCCGCCCCCCTAAAGAAAACCGCCGAAACAGCCGAATCTCTCCATGGAGCCGCTAATGCGGACAGACACACTGTTTTGGATCACCATCGCTCTGGGAGCACTCGCCATATTCGATGATCTCCGCCGCCGTGTCATATCCAATTGGATCAGTGGAGCGGCCTTGGCTTCCGGGATCCTGCTCAATACCGTTGACCACGGCCCGCGCGGCGCAGCCATTGCCGCGGCGGGAGCAGCACTTGGGTTCGCGCTCCTCATCCTCTTTTATTTGATGGGCGGTATGGGAGGCGGCGATGTCAAACTGATGACCGGCCTCGGCGCCATTCTCGGCCCCTCCGCGGTGCTCACCGCCGCCGTCTTAGGAGCCATCGCCGGAGCCTTTACGGCTGCCGGCGCCGTCCTCTTCCGGCGCTCCCAACGCGCTATTCCCTATGCCCCTGCCCTTGTCCTGGGGGCTTGGTTGGCTTTGGTCCTGAGGAACTGAATATGCACCTGGACAAACGATTCGCGTTCGTAGTGGCCGGCAGCTTACTGTGGGCTTCCCTGGTCGCCGCAGTTTTTCACCGCGTCACAGCTCATGCCACCCGCGCGCCGGGCGCCCCTGCATCGAAAACCCTGGTGGTCGCCGCTCAAGCCCTGCCGCTCGGCGCCGTGATCGGTCCCGACTCCATCAAAACCGTGCAGGTCCCCGAAGATCTGTTCCCCAAGGGCGGCTTCTCCAAAAAAGAGGACGTGCTCGAGCGTCCCGTCATCAGCCCCATCGAACCCGATGAACCCGTCGTCGAAGCTCGCATCGCCGCGCGCGGCAGCGGTATGGGCCTGGGCCCGATGATCCCGCCCGGCATGCGCGCCGTCTCCGTACGCGTCAACGATGTGGTCGGCGTTGCCGGCTTCGTTCTCCCCGGTATGCGCGTCGATGTTCTGGTCACCGGACACCCGCCCGGCCGCGACGACACCGTCACTGCCACTGTGCTCCAAAACATACCGGTCCTCTCCGCCGGCTCTACTATTCAACCCGATGCCAAAGGCCAGCCCATCAGCGCCACGGTCGTGACTTTGCTCGTTGCGCCCGCCCAAGCCGAGGCCCTCACGCTCGCATCCAGCGAAGGCCGCCTGCAACTCGTCCTGCGCAACACCACCGATCAGCAGGTCGCGCTAACGCCCGGCCGCCGTCTGCACGAGCTATACAACGTCTCCGCCCCCGAGTCGCGCCCCGCTCCCGCTGCCCCGACCCCCGAAAACCCGCGTCCTCCCAGGCCCGTCTCCAGACCGGAGATCCCGGTTTCGAAACCCATACCGGCCGTCGCGCCGCCCCCTGTCCGCGCCGATGAAGTCATCCTGATCCGCGGCGCCCAAAAAACCGTAGAACCGGTCCCAAGGATGATCAACTAATGTCTTCTCTGCGCTTATCTCCACGTCTCTGCGTCTCTGCGTCAAAAAAAGCCCTCGCGCTCCTTCCAGTCCTCCTTGCCTCCATCGCCTCCGCCACCTCTCCAGAGATCCTCCTCCAGGTAGGCCGTGGCATCGCCGTCGACTGCCCCAACGGAATCTCCCGCGTCGCCACCAGCAGCCCCGAAGTGGTCGATGCTGTCGTAGCCGGCAACCAGGAAGTCCTGTTTCAGGCCAAAGCCCTCGGACAGGCGACGTTATTCATCTGGTCCAAGCAAGGAGAGCGCACCGCCTACAACGTGACCGTCGAGCCTAATCTGGACCCCATCCGCCGCTTGTTGCGCGAAACTTTCCCCACCGAAGACATCGATATCCGCGCCACCCGCGAGTCCCTGTCCTTGATTGGCAAAGCCAGCAGTCAGGCCGTTGCCGACCGGGCCCTGGCCCTCATCGCCGCTTCCGTCAAAGGCGCCGTCAGCAACATCTCTGTGGCTCCGCCGCCCGCCGAAAAGCAGATCGTCCTGCATGTCCGGTTCGCCGAGTTGAACCGCACCGCCGTCGCCGAATTCGGCGTCAACATACTATCCACCGGAACAGCCAATACCATCGGCCGCATCACCACCGGCCAGTTCCAGTCCGGCAGTCCGGCGCAGCTTACTGGCAGTATTCCCGGTACGGCCGCCGGCGCCACCAGCACCTTTGCCCTCTCCGACGTCCTCAACATTTTCGCCTTCCGTCCCGACTTGAACCTCGCCGCCCTGATTCGCGACCTCGAGCATCGCGGCCTCCTCCAAGTCCTCGCCGAGCCAAACCTCGTCGCCACCAATGGCAAGGAGGCCAGCTTTTTGGCCGGCGGCGAATTCCCCGTGCCTGTCGCCCAAGGCGGTTCCACTGCCGGTGCTATCTCCGTCCAATATCACGACTACGGCATCAAGCTCGCTTTCCTCCCACAGGTCACTTCACGCGACACCATCCGCCTGCACGTCAAGCCTGAAGTGTCCAGCATCGATGCCGCCAACGGAGTCACCATGTCCGGCTTCAACATTCCCGCGCTTTCCACCAGGCGCATGGAAACCGATATCGAACTCACTGTCGGACAGAGCTTCGCGATCGGAGGCCTCATCGATGATCGCGTGATCCAAAATCTCTCCACCGTCCCCGGCCTCGCGCACATTCCGATTCTCGGAGCGCTGTTCCGCAGCCGCTCGGTCACCAAATCAAAAACCGAGCTCATTGTGGTGGTCACGCCGGAGTTGGTCGGTACGGGCGCCAATTCATGGGAAATTCCAATGCCGGTTCCATTCCTTCCCCCTGCCACGAAGGGAACTCCCGATCATGACTGAACCCCAAACAGAACGACCTCGTGAGAGCTGGGAGCGGCGTCTCCTCGGCAATGCCGGCCGCAAGGCGGCGCTCAAGCCCGAATATCAGGAGCTGAAATTCACGCTCCACCGCAAACTGCTCGACCGCATCAACCTCGAAGCCCTTGCCAGCATTGACGATGGGCAAATCCGAAACGAAGTTCGCCAGGCCGTTCTCACCATCATCGATGGCGAGCCCACCTTGCTCACCGCCGCCGAAAAACAGCAGATCAGCGACGAAGTGCTGCATGAAGTCTTTGGCCTCGGCCCCCTCGAACCCTTGCTCGAGGACACAGCCATTTCGGACATCCTCGTCAACGGCCACCGGCAGGTCTATGTCGAACGCAAAGGCGTCCTCGATCTCACCACCGTCCGGTTCCACGACGACGCGCACCTGTTGCGCATCATCGATAAGATCGTTTCCCAGGTCGGCCGCCGCGTCGATGAATCCACGCCCATGGTGGATGCCCGTCTCCCCGACGGCTCGCGCGTCAATGCCATCATTCCACCCCTCGCGGTCGATGGCCCGCTACTCTCCATCCGCCGTTTCGGAACCGACAAGCTGATGCCCGCCGACCTCGTCGAAAAACGGGCCCTCACTCCAGGCATGATGCAGTTACTGGAATCCGCGGTGAAAGCCCGGCTGAACATCATCGTCTCCGGCGGCACCGGCGCCGGCAAAACCACGCTGCTGAATGCTCTGTCAGTCTTCATCTCGCCCAAAGAACGCATCTTAACGATTGAAGACGCTGCCGAACTCCAGCTCAAACAGCCCCACCTTGCCCGCCTCGAAACCCGTCCCCCCAACGTGGAAGGACATGGCGCCGTCCGCCAGCGCCAGTTGCTGATCAACAGCCTCCGCATGCGTCCCGACCGCATCATCGTAGGCGAGGTCCGCGGCGAGGAGGCGCTCGACATGCTCCAGGCCATGAACACCGGCCACGATGGCTCGCTCACCACCGTGCACGCCAATACCCCGCGCGACGCCATCTCGCGTCTCGAAGTCATGGTCACCCTGGCCAATGCCAACATGCATCTGGCCGCCATCCGTCAGCAGGTCGCTTCGGCCGTCCACATCATCGTGCAGGCAGCTCGCTTGAGCGATGGCTCCCGCCGCGTCATCAACATCACCGAGGTGACCGGCATCGAAACCGATATCGTCACCTTGCAGGACATCTTCGTCTTCGAAAAACGCGGCCTCACGCCTGAAGGCAAGGTGCTCGGACGGTTCGCAGCCACCGGAATTCTTCCTAAATTCAACGAAAAGCTCCTCGCCGCCGGCATTCGGCTGCCCGCTGAGATCTTCGACGAGATCGTGGAAATAGGCTAGTCATGACCCTGTCGGTCTTCATGATCGCCTTCTTCTCCGCCATCAGCTGCTATGGCCTGGCCACGCGCGTAATCGAGCGGCGCCTTCGTGTCGAATCCTTGCGCCGCCTCACCGGAGCCAAAACCAGGGCCCAGGGCCCCGCGCGCAATGCTCCTCCTGCATTGATGCAGATGGTCGATGAAGTGCGCGGCCGCTTAGCGCTCAATATTCTGGAGCGCCTGCGCGTCAAAAAGGCCGTCGAACAGGTCCTCGAAACCGCTGGCCTGAAGTGGGGCGCAGCCGGGCTGGCGCATCGCGCGGTCGGTCTTTTCATCGCGGCATTCGCGGTCGCCGCCATCGGTTCCGGAAACGCGATGCCGCTTGCATCCCTGGCCGCAGCCGCTGCCGCCGGAATCACGCCCTGGCTCTACGCCAAACGCAAAGCCACACAGCGCGTCCACAAATTCGAGGAGCAGTTTCCCGACTGCCTGGAGTTCATCTCCCGCTCTATGCGCGCCGGCCACGCTTTCTCCGTCTCCCTCGAGATGGCTCACAAAGAGTTCAGCGAACCGCTGGCCGGCGAGTTCCGCCGCGTCTTCGAAGAGCAGAACCTCGGTCAACCCCTCGAAATCGTTTTAAAGAAACTGTCCACCCGCATTCCTTCCATGGACGTCCAGTTCTTCGTTTCCGCCGTACTGCTGCAGAAAAGAACCGGTGGAAACCTCGCGGAACTCCTCGACAAGCTCGCCCAGATCATCCGCGAGCGCTTTAAACTCCGCGCCCGCGTCCGCGCCGTCAGCGCCCAGGGCTTGATGTCCGGTCGCATTCTGGCCGCCATCCCCATAGCCGTCGGAGCACTGATGTTCGTCGTCAACCCTCAATACGCCCGCTTCTTCATCGATGACCCTGCCGGCCATGAAATGGTCGCCGGCGCTCTCGGCCTGGAATTGATCGGTTACATGATCATCCGCAAAATCGTGGTGATCGAGATTTAGATCGTTATGTGGACCATCCTGGTTTTCGTCACCGTCGCACTGGGAACCGCGTTCGCCGGACTCCGCTGGTCCGACTGGCGCCGTCGCGCGGCCGAGCGCCTGGCCCAGCAACAGCAGCAACGCCACCAACCCGTATCCGCATTCCTCCCATCCCCCAGCCTCATTTGGCATGAGCTGGTAAACCGCGTCGGAAACATCGTCCCCGCCTCGCCTAAAGATGTCTCCAAGCTCAAACGCCGCTTGCTCCGCGCCGGCTACCGCGACCCCGGCGTCGACCGCGTCTTTTTCGGCCTGCGCGGCGTCTCCACCGTCATCTTCACCGTCGCAGCTCTCTTCTACGGCTTGCATGACCGTTTCGAGACCACCAACCTGGTCCTGTTCACCGCCGTTGGCGGCATCGTCGGTTTCAATGTCCCGATGCAGATCCTGATGCTCCGCATCCGCCGCCGCCAGAAAGCCATTGAACGGGCCCTGCCCAACGCACTGGATCTCATGGTCGTCTGCGTCGAGTCCGGCCTAGGCCTGGATCAAACCACGATCCAGGTTGCCAAGGAACTCCGGTTCGCCTATCCCGAAATCTGCGAGGAATTCACGGTGATGAATCTGGAAATGAAAGCCGGCAAACGCCGCACCGAAGCTCTCCGCAACCTCGCCGACCGCACTGGAGTCGAGGAGTTGAAAAAGTTAGTCGCCGTGCTGATCCAGACTGACCGCTTCGGCACCAGCATCGCGCAGAGCCTCCGCGGCCATTCCGATTACATGCGCATCATGGCCCGTCAGAGAGCCGAAGAACGCGCCGCCAAACTCGCCATCAAACTCGTCTTCCCCATCTTCTTCTGCGTCCTGCCGTCCCTCTTCGTCGTCACCGTCGGCCCCGTACTTACCCGCCTGGTCCGCGACCTGCTGCCGGCCGTTCAGAATATGTAAGGAGGCCACGACACAACCCGCTCCCGCCCTGGCCCCCGCATCCGGCCAAGGCCCTGGTCACCGGCCCTGGCCGCGCATCCGGCCCGGTCACCGCCCCGGTTTCCCCCCCGCGTCACCGCACCACAATATCGACCTGATCGTGAAACGCGTTGGGCGTTTCGATCGCCAGCGGCAGCGTCCCCGACCCCGGCAGTGACGACGGCAGCTTCACGTTCATCTGGTACAACCCCGGATACACCGTGTGCAGGATACTGATCTGCACCGCTGCCGGCGCTCCTCCCACCAGCACCGCAATCGGCGATGCCGTCGTTGAACTGAGCGGGTTGACGCTTCCCGCCGCCCCGTCCGCCGGAGTGGGATTCACCGCCCCCATGCCGGTGAGAAACAACTGGACCGTCTCCCCCGCAACCGCGGGTTTGGCGGCGTTGACCAGGCTGAAGTCCGCATGCAGCACCGCGCCGGTCCCGCTGCCGGATTGGTCCAGCGCGAACATCGCCGGCGCCGTCGGCGCGACCGGCACGGTGACCGGGTTGGAATTGGCCCCACCGTTCGTCACCACGATTGTGGCGGTCGGGCCCTGGAGCGAGTACGGCACGACGCAGTTGATCTGCGTCGCACTGACAAACTCCATACCACAGGGCTTGTTGTTGATGAGTACGCTCACACCGTTGAGCAAGTTGGGATAAGGAGGAGATGTTTGTTGATCACTGCGCGCCAGTCCGGTTCCTTGCAGGGCGACAAATTCGCCCGGCGAGATCGGGTTCCCAGCGGGACCGAATCCCGCTGCATTGAGAATCTTCTGCGGGTTCAGGAATACTCCCGTTCCGCTGAGCGGCGCCATCAGCGCGCCGACATAGATTTCGTACGCCCCCGGCTCGAAATCGCCGGTCTCGGATCCCACCAGGACCTTGCCCCCGCCCCCCACCGCCAGGCGCAGCAGTTCCGCAGTGCCGGATCCATCGGCGCCCAGCGCGTAGTTGTTGATCCCAGTGAAGTCATAAGTAGCGAACCCGGCCGCCTTGATGCGCCGCGTCCAATACGCCTTGCCGCTTCCGCGCGCCGCGATCGCGCCCGAGTAGCCTTCTATATCCGCCGGATTGTCCCCCGGACTGTACCGCAGCCCCGCGCCCCAGAAGTCACCATTCCACGATGCGTTCGAACCACCCGATATCGCCTTGACGCCGACCAGGATGTCATGCGAACCAATCTCAGTCGACCCGCCGAGGATCACGTTTCCGCTTGCCGAGACGTACAACGTCCTGTTCCCGCTCAACAACTGGGCTGTATATGCGCCGCCGAAAGAGACCGATCCGACTCCGTCCCCGCCCATCGCGTACGGGATGCTCGTCAACTGCTGCGTGAGTGGCGACCCGCCCGACATGTTCGCAGCATGGCCGGTCACCGAAGAATCAGCCAGGTGGTTCCCCGCCGCGCCGCTCAGGCTGAACAGGGTGCTACGCGCGCCCGTCGCTGTCGCCCCCGGGAACTCCAGCGTCGCCGTCCAATACGGCCCGCCCAATGCCGCGCCCGAACTCGGCGCCGGAATGGCCACAAACAGGTCGAAATTCCCATCTGCCGCTTCAGTCACCGCGCCAACCAGCGCCTCGGTCCCCAGCCGCGCATTGATCTGCACTCCGCTCCGCACCGGGTTATCCAGCAACGTAAACCCGGCCGAATCGACCGAGTACGCGCCCGATATGCTCAGCGGGACTGCCGCCGTTGCTCCATCCACACGCTGCCCGGTCAGACTGTAATGTCCCGCCCCGTCAAAAGTAATCGTTCCCAGGCCGCTGTGGGCGTCTCTCACGCTCCCGGCCGCATCCACCAGAATAGAAACTTGCCGGAAATAGTATTTCCCGTTAAGAGATTGATTATTCAGGGTCTGAGCAGATACCGCGGCGGCTATCAGCAGCCCCGTCCCCCACACCGGAAAGCATCGCATTGCCCAATCATAACCCTGTCCGGTGCAACGCCCGACCAAACATCCGAAATTAACGGAACTTTAAGGAAATACCCGGGTTCGTCTGTCATACAATATCCGAAGCGCAGTCCGGGGAGGGATATATTCATGCAGCGCCAACGGTTCTCCTGTCTGGGTCTCTCGGTTCTCCTCTTTTCCGGGTTAGCTGTGGTTCGCGCGGCCGACGATCTGCCGGTCGATACCACGCACCCCGAATGCTCTTACTTCGGCCCCCAGCGTGAGTTCTTCGAAGAGGCCGCGTTGAATGCCATGGGCGGCCGCCAGCGGCCAACTCGGTTGAGCACACTAACCAACCGGGTCACCGCCGCGCTCGCGCCGCCACCCGGCGGAAGCCGCACCCACACGATGGACGAGTCGCATCCCGCCGGTTCGATCGACGCGTTCATCTGGTCCGATTTCCAGGCGAACAAGATCACGCCCGCGCCCGCCACGACCGATTGGGAATTCATCCGCCGCGTCACTTTGGACCTCACCGGCAGAGTCCCCACTCCCGACCAGGTGCTCGCATTCGTGAATGATACAACCTCCGGAAAACGCGCCAAGCTGATTGACCAACTGGTTTCCTCGCCGCAGTGGGTCGACAAGTGGACCATGTTCTACGGCGACCTGTTCCAGAACAGCCAGACAAAGGCGACGATTGGTCTCAATCGCTACGCCGAAGGCCGCAACGCGTTCTACAGTTGGATCCACGACTCGATCGCCAAAGGAAAGCCTTACAACATGATGGCGATCGAGTTGATCGGTGCGTATGGTTCCAACAGTTTCACCGATGGACCCACCAACTGGCTGCTCAACGGTCGGGTCATGGGCGGCCCCAACCAGGACATCTACGACCAGATGGCCGCCAACGCAGCCGAGACGTTTCTCGGAAACGCTCACGTCAACTGCCTCGAGTGCCACAACGGCCGCGGCCATCTGGATACCCTGAGCCTCTGGGGCGGCCAGACGACGCGCTATCAGGCTTGGCAGCTCGCCGCCTACTTCGCGCGCACGCGGATTACCACAACGGGTATTTCGGGCATTCAAGGGAACGAAACGTATTATGGTCTGACGGACAACTACAACACCAACATCACCTCCGATTATGCGCTGAACACGACCACAGGAAATCGGCCGGCTCGCGTCGCGCCCGCGGGCTGCAAATCCGGACAACCCTGCTATTACGTCACCCCAGCCTACATTTTTGGCACGGACACAGCCAAACCCGGCGACCGATACCGCGACGCGCTGTCCCTCAGCGTGACGCGCGATTTCCAGTTCGCCCGGGCAGCCGTGAACTACGTCTGGGCCGCCTTCTTCGGCCGCGGTATCGTCGATCCGCCAAACCTGTTCGATCCGGCGCGGCTCGATCCCGACAATCCGCCTCCGGACCCCTGGACCCTGCAGCCCTCCAACGCCCGCCTGCTGAACGCGCTGGCGCAGCACTTCATCGACAGCGGCTACAACCTGAAAACCCTGATGTCCGAGATCGCCAACTCCGACACCTACCAGCTCTCCAGCCGCTACGACGGAACCTGGTACGCCGCGTGGGAGCCTTACTTCGCCCGCAAGTTCGTCCGCCGCATGTGGGCTGAGGAGGTGCACGACGCCATCGTGCAGTCCAGTGGCTCGCTTCCGACCTACAACCTCGCGAACTTCAGCAACCAGCCCGGTTTCGGACCGGTCAGCTACGCCATGCAGTTCCCGGATGTGGTCGGCATGCCCGACAACAACAACGTCGGCCCTATCCTCGATAGCTATCTCCGCGGCAACCGTGACGACCAGCCGCGCAAGACCGATGGCTCGATTCTTCAGGCTTTGAACATGATGAACGGCACGCTGGTCGAGTCCCGACTCGGCAACATGCCGCTCATCACCCAAAACCTCAACAAGAGCAACTCCGACCTCATCAACACGTTATACCTGACGATCCTCTCGCGGTATCCCACCAGCGACGAGATGACCAAAGCCATGAAAGCCCTACCCACGGCCGCCGGTAATGCACGCACCGCCGCTGTCCAGGATCTGGTGTGGGCCATCTACAACAAGGTCGATTTCGTATTCAATTACTGACGGGGAGGATGACATGAGCCGCGAACAAGAAAAGATTAATCAATACGTCACGAAGTACGGCTGGGATCACAAGACGTTCTTCAACCGTCCCCATTGGACGCGCCGCCGGTTCTTCGAAATGGTAGGCGGCGTTTCGGGCGCGTATCTCGCGCAGCGCTACGCCAAAGCCGCGGATGTGAGCGGCGCGGGCGTCGTCACCAAGAACACTGCCAAGAACGTCATCTTCATTCTGCTGGCTGGCGCGCCGAGCCACAGCGACACGTTCGACCTGAAGGTGGTCCAGGGCACCACGCCCACCACGTTCAACCCCACCGACATGGGCAACGGCGTCATGTGGCCCATGGGACTGATGCCCAAACTCGGGGCCATGCTCTCCGATTTCGCGATCGTCCGGTCGATGCGCGCGCATGCACTGGTTCACTCGCTGGGGCAGACCTGGGTCCAGATCGGCCGCAATCCGGCCGCCGTCCTGGGTAACGTGGCGCCGAATATCGGCAGTATCGTCGCCATCGAGAAGGAGAAGGAGCGCCAGGCCGGACAGGTCTTCCCGACATTCGTCGCACTGAACTCTCAAGGCGGCATCGGCTCCGGCTACCTCGCGGCGTCATACGGTCCGCTGAAGGTGAACGCCGCAGCCGCCGGCATTGCGAATACAACTAACCCGGACGACCGTAACAACACTGGCCGGTTCAACAACCGTCTGACGTTGCTCCACTCCATCGACGACAACCTGCGCAACGACTCTCCCTACGGCAAGGCCGTCGACGACTATGATGACTTCTACACGCAGGCGAAGGGGATGATGTACAACCCCGTTGTGAATCAGGCCTTCGGATACACCACTGCCGATAGCCAGCGCTACGGTCCGAGTACTCTCGGCAACGCCTGCCTCGTCGCCAACCAGGTTTTGAAAGCCAATCAGGGCACGCGCTTCATCCAGATCACGTCCAACGACGGCTGGGACATGCACACCAACATCTATACGGCGGGCAATCTCCCGGCGAAAGCCAAGATCCTGGACGACGCGGTTTCCGCCCTGCTGAACGACCTGAAAGCCAACGGCCTGCTCTCGAGCACCCTCGTCGTGATGAACGGAGAATTCGGCCGAACGGTCGGTCCGTTGACCGGCGGCGCCGGCCGCGACCACTATCCGCAGCAGTTCGCCTTCTTCGCGGGCGGCGGCGTGAAGGGCGGTACAATCCTGGGTGTGACGAACGCAACCGCCAGCGACGTGGTCGACTTCGGCTGGTCCGCGCAACGCTACGTCTACGCGGAAGACGTCGAAGCTACGATCTATTCCGCCGTCGGCATCGACTGGACCAGCATCCGACGCGACGACCCGCTGGGCCGCGGCTTCGAATACGTGCCGCAGACAGGCCCATTCGCGTTCGCGCCGGTACACGAGCTTTGGGGCTAGGGCGAGTTCAACGCGACTGGGATTGTTACGCTTCCACCGACCCTCTCTGGGCGATCCTCACCGACCCGCGCCGCAAGAACGGCGGCTGGAACCCTGATGCGTTTTTCGCGACCGGCCGCCAGGAAATCGAAGAGCTGATGGAGTATTTGCAGTCCATCTCCATCTGGCCACGCAGGGAATCCGCCCTCGATTTCGGCTGCGGCGTCGGCCGCCTCACGCGCGCGTTGTCCGGTCAATTCGAGGAGGTCGTAGGCCTCGATATCTCGCCCGCCATGGTCGCGCTCGCCCGTGAGCATAACGCGCACCTGCCGCGGTGCACGTTCCTGCACAACGCGACCCCCGCCCTCGAAGCGATTCGCGGTCGGAAGTTCGACCTGGTCTACTCCAGCATCACGCTCCAGCACATGCCGCCGCGATACAGCCGCGAGTACTTGAAGAATTTCCTGGGCCTGCTCGCTCCCGCCGGTCTCCTGGTGTTCCAACTGGCTGGAGAGAGCCGCCTCAGCTTGAGCAGCCGCGTATTGCGCACGCTCTATAACGAGGTCTACCGCCGCCGTGTGCTGAAAGACGAACCACCCTGGATGGACGTGTACGGCATCGCTAAGGGACGCGTCATCGCGTTGATGGAACGCTCCGGCGGCCGCGTCGTCGACGTGACCGCCAACGATGCCGCAGGCCCGGAGTGGGCCAGCTATCGCTATGTCGTGAGCCTATAGCAGCTGAGCCTATAGCGGCTCGGGCAAGCCCGGAAGATCCGGCAGGTCGCGTTGCGCCGGACGCCGCTGCGCCTCATCCGTCGCTCGCAGCCCGCTGTTGTGCCGGCCGTACATGAAGTAGATCAACAGGCCGATTCCGAGCCAACTCAGCAGCCGGATCCAGTTGCCCTTGCCGAGTCCCAGCATCAAGCCGAAGTTGCAGAGAATTCCAAGAATCGGAACCAGGGGGACCAGCGGCGTGCGGAACGGCCGCGGCGTGTGGGCGTGGGTGCGACGCATGATAATGATGCCGCCGCAGACCAGCACGAACGCGAACATGGTGCCGATGTTGGTCATCGAGCCTACGACCGAAATCGGCGCGAACGCCGAGAACAGAGAGACGAAGAGCATCAGCAGCAGGTTAGAGAGCCATGGAGTCCGGAACCGCCGATGAACCTTTGAGAACAGCGGCGGCAGCAGCCCGTCGCGCGACATCGAGTAGAACACGCGCGATTGGCCGAGCAGCATCACGAGCATCACCGACGTGAGGCCCGCGAGCACCGCGATGTTCATCGCCGTGCCGAGCCAGGGATACGGAATCCGAGAGAGAGCCAGCGCAAGCGGAGCCGCGACGTTCAGGTCCGTGTAGTGCACGATACCGGTGAGCACCCACGAGTAGAGTACGAACAGCACCGTGCAGACCAGCAGCGAGCCGATGATCCCGATGGGCATGTCGCGCTGTGGCCGGCGCGTTTCCTGTGCGGCGGTCGAGACCGCGTCGAAGCCGATATATGCGAAGAAAATCAGCCCCGCACCTTGAAGGACGCCGCTCCAGCCGAACGCTCCGAACTGCCCGGCGTTCGCAGGAATCAACGGGTGGTGGTTCGCCGGATTGATGAACGACCAGCCGATCACGATGAAGGTGACGATCACCGCGAGCTTGAGGCCCACCACGACCGAGTTCACCATCGCCGATTCCTTGATGCCGCGCATCAGGATGAGCGAGACAAGCACGGTAATCAACACCGCGGGAAGGTTCACGAGCCCGTGGATGGTTTTGCCGTCCGGCAGGACAACGGGCTGGAACGGCGACGCAATGACGCTGGCCGGTAGTTGCACGCCGAAGCTGTGGAGCAGCGCGACGAGCGTCTGCGACCAGCCGATCGACACTGTTGCCGCCCCGACCGCATATTCCAGGATCAGGTCCCAACCGATGACCCAGGCGACCAGTTCGCCCATCGTGGCGTATGCATAGGTGTAGGCGCTTCCTGCCACCGGAATCATAGTTGCGAATTCGCTGTAGCAGAGCCCGGCGAACGCGCAGCCGATCGCGGCCAGCACAAAGGAGAGTACGATAGCGGGACCGCCGCGCGTGGCCGCGGCGACGCCCGTCAGGGTGAAGATTCCGGCGCCGACAATCGCGCCGATGCCGAGCGCGATCAACGAAACCGGTCCGAGCGAGCGTCGGAGCGAGTGCTCTCCCTCGGCTTCACCGAGCAGTCGCTCTAGCGGCTTGGTTAGAAACAGCTTCATAGGCTACTGTACCCGCATCCAGGTGTCTTCGAGTACGCTGACCGAAGAGGTTAACGTCTGAGATCCGACAGTGAGGCGGATCATGTAGACTCCCGGTTCCAGCAGCGGGCCGACCGGGGTGAATCCACCTCGCCCTCCACCACCGCCGCCTCCACCGCCCCCACCTCCACCGCCGCGTCCACCCGCGGCGACGAACGGCACTCCGGTCGGGAAGCCGGCACGCCCGCCCGGTCCTTGGATCGGAGCAGCCGGTGGACCGGTTTCCGGCGTAGGTGTCGGCGTGATTTGAGACTGCGGTTGCTGGCCCGCCTGTGTAGTTTCGCCGCCTCTCGGGGCTGTCCCCTGCGCCGCGCCGCGATTGCCGCGATTGCCGCGTCCACCGCCTGGCCCGCCGCCCGCATTCTGCGCCGGCCCGCGCATGTTCCACTGGACCCGATTCATGCCGGCCTTGATATCGACATCGATCGTGCTCACCACGTTGTTGTTTTGCAGGAACTCGATTTTGCCATTGCCCATGTCGGTCTTCGCCCAGACGTGGATGGCCGTGCCGCCCTGTGGATTCTGCGCGTGGAAATCGCGATTGGTGATGTGCCGCTGGGCCTGCGGGTCGTTCTTCCACTGGATCGCCGGCCGGGGATCGAATAGCGCGACCTCCTTGTCGCCGCTCACCTTGTAGTGCTCGAGCGGACTGATGTCGTCGGCTATCCAGATCGAGCGGCCATGCGTTCCGATGATCAGGTCGCGATCACGCGGGTGAATAAGGATGTCATCCACGCGCACACTGGGCATGCCCTGCATGAACTGCATCCATTCCTTGCCACCCTCGAGACTCACGAACAATCCGAACTCTGTGCCCGCGAACAGGAGTTGTGGATTCTCTGGGTCCTCCCGGAACGCGTTGAGGTTGCCGTTGGCCGGAAGATTGCCCGTCACGTTTTCCCAGGTTTTTCCGAAATCCGTGGTCTTGAAGAGGTAGGGCTTCCAATCGTCGTTGCGGTGGTTGTCCAGGGCCACGTAGGCCGTTCCCGGATCGAAGTGCGATGGTTCAATACGAACCACCAGCGCAATGCCTTTGGGCGCGCCAGTGATGTTGTTGTAGACGTTGGTGAAGGTTTGGCCGCCGTCCTGGCTCACCTGCAGGTTGCCATCGTCGGTGCCGACCCAGATGACGCCAGGCCGCGAAGGCGACTCGCGCACCTGTGTGGCGAGCGAGCTGGACGAGAAGCCGTCGTGCTTGGATGCCATCGGTTTTTCGCCGGACACGCCCATAATGGCCAACTCCGGCGCCCAACGATTGACATTCCTGGTCAGGTCGGTGGGATTCATCCACCAGGTATCGCCGCGGTTCGTCGATTTGAAGAAATACTGCGCGGCCATGTAGACCACGGAGGGGTCATGCGGCGAGATCTCGAAGGGCGCATTCCAGTAAAACCGCAGTTGTTCAAGATTGGGAGGGGCGTTCACGATGTTCGGTGTTCCGCCGCGACCGCCGCCGAAACCTCCTCCTCCGAAGCCGCCTGCTGGGGCGGAAGCGCCTTCACCGGCGGGAGGGTTTGCCGGCGGTTGCCCCTGGGGCTGGTTCGGCTGTGCGTTCGTGATGTTGGCCTGAGCGCCACCGCCTCGCCCGCCGGGCGGAGTGGGGCGAATGCTCTTCTGCGCTCCGGCGCGCAGGTCATGGCGGACCATGTTCCCGTCCTGCGATTCGGCATAAACGATCGCCCAGTCGCTGGGGTCCTGGCGCGTGTAGAAACCATCGCCTCCAGCGACCGTGTACCAGTCCAGATTCGACGGACCGCCGTTGGATCGCATCGCGCTTGGTCCGCACCAGGCATTGTTGTCCTGCAGTCCACCGCAGACGTAGTAGGGCCGGCGCATGTCGGCCGATACCTGATAGAACTGCCCGACGGCGATGTCGTTGTGAAAGTCCCAGGTTTCGCCGCCGTCGTTGCTGGAATCGATGCCGCCATCGTGACCGACCCACACCGTACGCGAGTCTTTAGGGTTCAGCCAAAAGGCGTGGTAGTCGGTGTGCGAGCCCTGGACCGGCTGCCAGGTTTTGCCCCCGTCATGCGACACGCGAGCCGGATTGCCGCCCACGAAGATTTTCTGGTCGTTCATTGGATCGACGCGGATCTGGCTGAAGTACATGGGGCGGTCGTTCATGTTGCTCATGAGCTTCCAGGTCTTGCCGCCATCTTCGGACCGGAAGACCCCGCTCTTGTTCGGATCGGGAGGTCCGGAAGGAAGTCCGCCACGGCCGCCGCCGCCGAATCGACCGCCGCCGCCTTGGCCCGCACCGCCAGCTTCCGCAGCCGCCGCGCCACCCGGACCGGCCCCCGCCGCAGCTGCTCCGAGTGGTGCGCCCGCGATTGATTCGGTAGCGGCGCCGCCACCACGACCGCCGCGCGCCGGTCCGCCTTCGGCACTCGTGCCGCCGCCTGTTCCGGCGCTGGCGCCTGCTTCCACCTGGGCGTAAATGATGTTCGGCTTGGCGCGGTAAACAGAGATGGCAATCCTGCCGTAAATGCCGTCCTTGGGCTTGGGCCAGCCTTGCCCCTCGAGCTTGGTCCAGGTTTCACCCGCGTCGATACTCTTCCACAGCGCGCTGCCCGCACCGCCGCCGTTGAACCCCCACCACGTGCGCCGGCGCTGGTAGGACGCGGCATACAGGACTTTGGCATTCGACGGATCGATGGCGAGGTCGGTAAATCCCGTGTCGGCATCGATGTACTTAGCTTTTTTCCAGGTCTTTCCGCCGTTAACCGACTTATAGAGTCCGCGCTCCGCATTCGGTCCGAACAGGTGGCCGACCGCGGCGACATAAACGATGTTGGGATTAGTCGGATCGACGACGATACGCCCGATGGATTGCGTATCTTCCAGCCCAAGATGGGTCCAATGCCGCCCACCGTCGGTTGTGCCCCATACACCGTCACCAATGGACGAGCTTTGTCGGTTGTTTGCTTCGCCTGTACCCACGTAGACCACGTCCGGAGTGGATGGCGCGATCGCTATGGCTCCGATGGACTCGTTCGGGTTGTTATCGAACTGGGAGGTCCAGTGATTCCCGCCGTCAGAGGATTTCCAAAGACCGCCGGTGGCGAAGCCGATGTAGATGATCGTCGGGTCCTTTTCGGAACCGACGATGTCGTCGACGCGCCCCATCATAGTGGCGGGCCCGATGGAGCGGAACGTGAAAGCGCGCAGGACCGGGTCGCTGGATGCGTTGACCGGAGGGGGCGGCGCCGGTTGTGGCGGTGGTTGCTGGGCTGACAGCACGCCGACGATCGCCGCGCAGATCGCAATCCGGACGTGGCGAATCTGGTCAA
>Ga0335080_10002913_pt1 | contig 17211 bp, 16 predicted proteins | sample Lox_Sample_34_FD_206720 | JGI IMG/M metagenome (GOLD analysis project Ga0335080, IMG submission 206720) | Soil microbial communities from Loxahatchee National Wildlife Refuge, Florida, United States - Lox_Sample_3.4 | ecosystem: Environmental > Terrestrial > Soil > Wetlands | place: USA...
CCGCCGCCGGCGTCGCCGCCCTCGGGGCCGAGATCGATCACCCAGTCCGCGTCCGCGATGACGTCGAGGTTGTGCTCGATCACCACCAGCGAGTGGCCTGCAGCGATGAGCTGGCGGAACGCCGAGAGTAGTTTCGCGACGTCGTCGAAATGCAGTCCCGTGGTCGGCTCGTCGAACAGGAACAGCGCGCCGCGCTTGCCGCGCGGTCTGGCCGCGGCGGCAGCCAGGTGCCCGGCCAATTTCAGTCTTTGCGCTTCGCCGCCCGATAGCGTCGGCACCGGCTGACCGAGCCTCAGGTAGTCGAGCCCGACGTCCGCCAGCGGCTTCAGCGCGCGCCCGACTTCCGGCTGGGCTCCAAAGAACGCGAGCGCCTCGTGCACCGTCATGTCGAGCACATCGGCAATCGATTTGCCGTCGACCGTGACCTCGAGCACTTCGGCGCGGAAGCGCCTGCCGTCGCAGTCGGGGCAGCGCAGGTAGACGTCGGACAAAAACTGCATCTCGACATGCTCGAAGCCGTTGCCGCCGCAGGCGGGGCAGCGGCCGTGGCCGGAATTGAAGCTGAAGGTGCCGAGCGTGTAGCGCCGCTCGCGCGCCAGCGGCGCGCGAGCGTAGAGCGCGCGGATCGCATCGAATGCGCCGACGTAGCTTGCGGGATTGGAGCGCGTGGTGCGACCAATCGGCGTCTGGTCGACCATCACCGCGTCGTCGATCAATTGCGCGCCGCGCAGCGCGCGGTACGCGCCGGGCGCCTCGGTCGGGCGGCCCTTGTGCTTGAGGAGCGCCGCGTAAAGCACATCCTGCACCAACGTCGATTTGCCCGACCCCGATACTCCGGTGATGCACACCAGGCGATTGAGCGGCAGTGCGACGTCGATGTGCTTGAGGTTGTGCTCAGCAGCGCCGAGGACTTCGAGCCCGGCGCCGCGCGCGGAGGGCGTGCTGGCCCTGGCACCGTCGCCAGCGCGCTTGCGGCCCGACAGGTAGTCGGCGGTGAGCGTGCGGCTGCGCTTCAAGCCGGCCGGCGTGTCGAAGCACACGATTTCGCCGCCGCGCTCTCCAGGGCCGGGACCGAGATCGAGAATGCGGTCGGCCTCGAGCATGATCTGCGGCTCGTGCTCCACGACCACCAGCGAGTTGCCGGCGCGCTTCAGTTTCTGCATGACGCCAATGACGCGTCCCATGTCGCGCGGGTGCAGCCCGATCGACGGCTCGTCCAGCACGAACAACGTGTTGACCAGCGAGGTGCCGAGCGCGGTGGTCAGGTTGATGCGCTGCACCTCGCCGCCCGAGAGCGTGCGCGACTGGCGGTCGAGCGTCAGGTAGCCGAGGCCGACATCGGCGAGATAGCCGAGCCGTGCGCGGATTTCGGCGAGCAGCAGGTCGGTCGCCTCATCCAGCGGCGCGGGAAGATGCAGGCCGGCGATGAGTTCACGCGTGCGCTCGATCGGCAGCAGCATCAGATCGTGCACCGTCAGCCCCGGCAGCGCGGCAAGCGTCGCGGCGTCGAACTTGAACTCGTGCGCGCGATAGCGCTGCGAGGGTTCCAGCACGCCATCGGCGTCCTCCTTCGTTCCCAGCCGCCACGCGAGCGCATCGGGCTTCAACCTCGCACCGCCGCATGCCGTGCATTCCGTATAGGCGCGGTACTTCGAGAGCAGCACACGGATGTGCATCTTGTAGGCCTTGGTCTCGAGCCACTTGAAGAAGCGGCGCACGCCGTACCAGGTGCCGGGCCAGGATTTCCGCCAGCTCACCCACTCGCGCTCGCCTTCAAGTACCCACTCGCGCTGCTGCGGCGTGAGTTCGCGCCAAGGCGTATCGAGTGGGATGCCGCGCTTCTTCGCGTATTTCTCGAGATCGTCCTGGCAATCGTTGAAGGAGGGCGTCTGCCACGGACGCACCGCGCCGTCGCGCAGGGTTTTGCTTTCGTCAGGCACGATGAGCCCGAAGTCGATGCCGATCACGCGCCCGAAGCCGCGGCAGGCCTCGCACGCGCCGACGGGCGAATTGAACGAAAAAAGGCTCGGGTTCGGCTCCGTGTAGTGGATATCGCAATCGGCGCAATGCAGGTCGGACGAGAATTTCCACGGCGCGAGCGGCGCATCGTCGGCGCCGAGGGGGTAGACATTGACGCGGCCGCGGCCGATGCGCAGCGCGGCCTCGAGTCCCTCGATCACGCGCGCCCGCTCCGCGCCGGCGAGCCGCAGCCGGTCCTGCACCACTTCGATCAGCTGCTTGTCCTCGCGCAGGATGCGCACATAACCCTGCGCCTCGAGCAGCGCCTTCACCTCTTTCGCGGAGAAATTCTTCGGCACCGCCACCGGGAACGTGATGACTGCGCGCGGATCGCCGGAAGCGTGCGCGCGCGCGGCAAGCTCGGCGTGGATGGACTGCGGCGTGTCGCGCGCGACCCGGCGGCCGCAGCCGCGGCAGAATAATTGTGCGGCGCGCGCATAGAGCAGCTTCAAGTGGTCGTTGAGCTCCGTCATGGTGCCGACGGTCGAGCGCGAAGTTCGCACCGGGTTGGTCTGGTCGATGGCGATCGCGGGCGGGATGCCGTGGATCGCGTCGACCTGCGGCTTGTCCATGCGGTCGAGGAACTGGCGCGCGTACGGCGAGAAGGTCTCGACGTAGCGGCGCTGGCCCTCGGCGTAGAGCGTGTCGAAGACGAGCGACGACTTGCCCGAGCCCGACACGCCGGTGACCACGATCAGCTCGTTCAGCGGCAGCGCAAACGACAGGTTCTTGAGGTTGTTCTGGCGCGCGCCTTCCACGACGATTGCATCGTCGCGCTGCAGCGGCAGGTCTTCGCGGGGTTTCAAGGCTGGGCGCCAGTCTGACTTACCCTGTCATTGTAGCGGGTGTGTCAAGCGCCGCGCGCAGCGTGCTACAGTTGAATCGACTTTTACCGGGAGAGCGCCCGATGCGACGCGCACTGTTAACGATCGCGACGCTGCTGATTGCAGCATCGACCCGCGCGGCCGACATCTATCCCGGCAAGCCCATTCGCATGGTCGTTCCGTACGCGGCGGGCGCGGTGCCGTTCATCAAGGCCGGGCGCCTGCGCGCGCTGGGCGCAGGTGATCAGGGACGCGAAGATCCAGACCGAATGAACGCGCCTACTTGAGGTTCCTCAGGTTGATGAGCAGCATGTCGAGCTGATCGATGAGGAGCGCGTACTCGTCCTTGGCGCCGAGCAGCTCGAGGCAGCGCGTCAGGCGCTTCTCGAGCTCGGGCTTGGGCACGCCGGCGCCGCCGTCGAGCAGCTTGGCCACTTCACCGAGATCCGCGGCATCGGCGAATTTCTTGAGCTCGGGCAGCTTGGCGTCGATCTCGGCGCGGCTCATGTTGGTGCTGAATTTCATCGTCGAGTCGAAAGTCATTGCGGCCTCCTGGGGGTATGACGCAGCGCCAGTGGCCGAATTCTAACGCGTATACCATGCGAAGTGCATCGCTGCGGCAAATGGAATATATTGTGCGCACCGGCCCGCGACCGGAATTCCCATGCGCTGGCTCCCGCTCATAATCACCGGCACGCTTTGCACGACGCTCGCATACGCGGCGCCGGCGCCGGTCGCGCTGTTGTCTATCGAAGGCCCGATCGGCCCCGCGACTGCCGATTACGTGCACCGCGGGTTCGAGCGCGCCGCCAAGGAGGATGCGCAGCTTGTCATTTTGCGCATGGACACGCCGGGCGGTCTCGACACCTCGATGCGGGACATCATCAAGGACGTGCTGGCGGCGCCGATGCCGGTTGCGGGCTACGTCGCGCCGGGCGGCGCGCGCGCGGCGAGCGCGGGCACCTACATCCTGTACGCGAGCCACGTCGCCGCGATGGCGCCCGCCACCAATCTCGGCGCGGCGACGCCGGTCGCCATCGGCATTGGCGGCACGCCGGCGCGCGCCCCGGAAGCGCGAACGCTGAAACGCAAGGCCGGCGCGAAGGACGAAGACAAGGCGGAGGAGAGCGAAAGCTCGCCCGATACGCTGACGCGCAAGCAGGTGCATGACGCAGCCGCCTACATCCGCGGGCTCGCCCAGTTGCGCGGGCGCAACGCCGACTGGGCGGAGCGCGCGGTGCGCGAGGCGGTGAGCCTGTCCGCCACCGAGGCGCTGAAGCTCAAAGTAATCGACCTCATTGCCGACGACGTCCCGCATCTGCTCGAGCGGCTCGACGGCCGCAAGGTCGACGTGCTGGGAAAAGAGCAGGTGCTCGCGACAGCCGGCGCGCAAATTGATGCGTACGAGCCGGACTGGCGCACGCGCTTTCTCGGCGTCATCACCCATCCCGGCGTCGCCTACGTGCTGATGCTGCTCGGCATTTACGCGATCCTTTTCGAGCTGACCAATCCGGGGCTCGTGCTGCCGGGCGTGGTGGGCGCGATCTCGCTCGTGCTCGGCATGTACGCGCTGCACCTGCTGCCGGTCAATTACGCGGGCCTCGCGCTGATCGTGCTCGGCATCGGCTTCATGATCGCGGAGGTATTCCTGCCAGCCTACGGGTCGCTCGGCATCGGCGGCGTGGTCGCGTTCGTGGTCGGCTCGGTGATCCTGATCAGGACCGACGTGCCGGGCTACGGCGTGCCGGTCGGGTTCGCGCTGGGCGTGGGCGCGGCGAGCGCGCTGTTCCTGATCGTCGTCGTCGGCATGGCGCTGAAATCACGCCGCCTGCCGATGGTGAGCGGACGCGAGGCGCTCGTCGGGGCCACCGGCGAAGTGCTCGCGGATTTTGAAGGCGAGGGCTGGGCGCGCGTGCAAAGCGAGACCTGGCGCGTGCGCAGCAATGCGCCGCTGAAAGCGGGCGTGCGCGTGCGCGTGAGCGGCATCGACGGCCTGGTGCTCGACGTGCGGCCGGATACAGGCCAATCCAATGGAGCTTGATATGGGCATCTATATACTGCTGGGCGCGGTGGCGATCGTCGTGGCGCTGCTGGTGATGGCGATCAACATCCTGCGCGAATACGAGCGCGGCGTGGTGTTTCAGCTCGGGCGCTTCTGGAAAGTGAAGGGGCCGGGGCTCATCATCATCATCCCGGTCATCCAGCAGATGGTGAAGGTGGATCTGCGCACCGTGGTGCTGGAGGTGCCGCCGCAGGACGTCATCACGCGCGACAACGTGTCGGTCAAGGTCAACGCGGTGGTGTACTTCCGCATCGTCGACCCGCAGCGGGCGGTGATCCAGGTCGCCAACTTCCTGAACGCCACCATGCAGCTCGCGCAAACGACGCTGCGCGCGGTGCTCGGCAAGCACGAGCTCGACGAGCTCCTGGCCGAGCGCGAGAAGCTGAACCTCGACATCCAGCACGTGCTCGACACGCAGACCGACGCGTGGGGCATCAAGGTGTCGACGGTGGAGATCAAGGACGTCGATCTCAACGAAACGATGGTGCGCGCGATCGCGCGCCAGGCCGAGGCCGAGCGCGAGCGCCGCGCCAAGGTGATCCACGCCGAAGGCGAGGCGCAGGCCGCGGAGAAGCTGCTGCAGGCGGCGCAGATCCTGTCGCAGCGCGCCGAGGCGATCCAGCTGCGTTACCTGCAGACGCTCGGCAACATCGCCGGCGACAAGACCTCGACCATCGTGTTTCCGGTGCCGGTCGATCTCATCACGCCGATGATGGAGGCGTTGAAGAAGACGCAGACCTGACCGCGCTCGCGCGCGGCGCTCCATCATGGCCCAGTACGTTTACACCATGCGCCGGGTCGGCAAGGTCGTGCCGCCCAAGCGCGCTATTCTGAAAAACATCTCGCTGTCGTTTTTCCCGGGCGCCAAGATCGGCGTGCTGGGCCTGAACGGCGCCGGCAAGTCGAGCCTGCTCAGGATCATGGCCGGCGTTGACCAGAATTTCGACGGCGAGGCAATCCCGATGCCGAACATACGCATCGGCTTCCTGCCGCAGGAACCCGAGCTCGATCCCGCCAAGACGGTGCGCGAGACGGTCGAGGAGGGGCTGGGCGAAGTTTCCGAGGCGAAGAAAAAACTCGACGAGATTTACGCCGCGTATGCAGAGCCCGACGCGGATTTCGAAAAGCTCGCCGCGGAGCAGGCGAAATACGAAGCCATGCTGGCTGCGGGCGGCGCCGACACGGAGCACCAGCTCGAGATCGCGGCCGATGCGCTGCGACTGCCGCCGTGGGACGCGCAGGTGCAGCCGCTCTCGGGCGGCGAGAAGCGGCGCGTTGCACTGTGCCGGCTGCTAATCTCGAAACCCGACATGCTGCTGCTGGATGAGCCCACCAACCATCTCGATGCGGAGAGCGTCGAATGGCTCGAGCAGTTCCTGAGCCGCTTCCCGGGCACCGTCGTGGCGGTCACGCACGACCGCTACTTTCTCGACAACGCCGCGCAGTGGATCCTCGAGCTCGACCGCGGCTACGGTATTCCGTGGGAGGGGAACTACAGCTCGTGGCTCGAGCAGAAGGACGAGCGCCTGAAGCAGGAGGAGGCGGCCGAAACCGCGCGCCGCAAGGCGATCGAGAAAGAGCTCGAGTGGGTGCGCCAGAACCCGAAGGGGCGGCAGGCGAAGGCGAAAGCGCGGATTGCGCGCTTCGAGGAGCTGAATTCGTACGAATACCAGAAGCGCAACGAAACCCAGGAAATCTTCATTCCGGTTGCGGACCGGCTCGGCGACAAGGTGATCGAGTTCGCCGGCGTCTCCAAGGGCTTTGGCGAGCGGCTGCTGATCGACGATCTCTCGTTCGTGGTACCGCCGGGCGCGATCGTCGGCATCATCGGCGCGAACGGTGCCGGCAAGTCGACGCTATTCCGGATGATCACCGGCAAGGAAAAGCCGGGGAAGGGCAAGGTCACGATCGGTCCAACGGTCAAGATGGCAGTCGTCGACCAGTCGCGCGAAGCGCTCGAGGGTGACAAGACCGTATTCGAGTACGTATCGGGCGGTCTCGACATGCTGAAGGTCGGCAAATTCGAGATGCCCGCGCGCGCTTACCTCGGGCGCTTCAACTTCAAAGGTCCAGATCAGCAGAAGAAGGTCGGCACGCTGTCGGGCGGCGAGCGCGGCCGGCTGCATCTCGCCAAGCAGCTGTCGGTCGGCGCCAACGTGCTGCTGCTCGACGAGCCGTCGAACGATCTCGACGTGGAGACGCTGCGTGCGCTGGAGGAGGCGCTGCTGGAGTTCGCGGGCAGCGTGCTCGTCATCTCGCACGACCGCTGGTTCCTCGACCGCATCGCAACCCATATCCTCGCCTTCGAGGGCGAATCGAAAGTCGCGTTTTTCGCCGGCAACTTCCACGAGTACGAAGCGGACAAGGTGAAGCGCCTCGGCGAGGAGGCCGCGCGGCCGAAGCGCATCCGCTTCAAGCCGCTCAAATAGCGGACAGCGCGCGGCGCGTCAGGCGAGTACGCGCCACACCCAGCGCGCGGCGGCGAAGAGTGTGCGGTCGGCGTTGCGCTTGCCGATCAATTGCGCGCCGACCGGCAGCCCGTGCGGCCCCTTGAAGAGCGGCAGCGTGAGACAGGGCACGTGCGTGGTGGTCCAGATCGCGCAGAACGACGCGTTGCCGGTGTGGTCGAGTCCCGCCGGCGCTTCGCCTGCAGCGGACGCAGTCAAGAGAATGTCGTAGTCCTGCAGAATTTCGGTGAGCGTGCGCCGGCAGCGCGCGGCGAAACTGCGTGCCTCGACGTAGCGATCGAAACTGCACGCGAGCCCGTCCTTCAGCCGCCCATTGCGCAGCGTCTCGCTGATGCGGTCCCAATGGTTCGCGATTTCCCACGCGCGGTTGCGCGTGAACTCGAAGCTCGAGATCCAGCGCTGCGCGTCCTCGATGCGCTCGAATTCGGCGGGCAGCTCGACGTCGGCGACTTGCGCGCCGGCGCGCGCGAGTTTCTGCGCGGCGTCCGCAAGCAGCTTTTGCGATGCGGGCTCGACTTGCGGCCACAGATGCGTTCGGCAGAAACCGATGCGCGGCCCGGCGAGCTCGTCCGGCATCGGCTGCGGCGCGATGCCGAGCAGCACGTCGCGCCAGAGCGCGATGTCCTCGAGCGAGCGCGCGATCAGTCCCAGCGTGTCGAGCGAGCCCGCGGCCTCCATGACGCCCGCCAGCCGCATGTCGCCCCAGGTCGGGCGGTAGCCGAACGCGCCGCAAAACGCCGCAGGGCGGATCGTGGAGCCCGTCGTCTGCGTGCCAAGCGCGAGCGGCACCATGCAATCGCCCACCGCGGCCGCGGAGCCGCTCGACGAACCGCCGGGCGTGCGCGCGGGATCGAACGGATTGCGCGTCTTGCCCGGGAAGCGGTTGGCAAACTCGGTGGTGACCGTCTTGCCCATCACCACGGCACCGGCCTGGCGCGACAGCGCGATGCACGCTGCGTCGCTCTGCGGCCTGCGGCCCGCGTATATGGGCGAGCCTAGCTCAGTCGGCATGTCGCAGGTGTCGATGATGTCCTTGGCGCCGAACGGCACACCGGCGAGCGGCCCGCGCGCGCCCGCTTTGTCGAGCGCGCGCGCCTGCGCCATGACCCGATCGGGATTGAGGTAATGCCAGGCGAGCACTTGCGGCTCGCGCGCCTCGATGCGCTCGAGGCAGGCACGTGCGACCGCTTCGCAGGTGGTCTCGCCGGCACGGACGGCCGCCGCGATTTCGCACGCGGTCAGCTCGTTCAGTCGGCGTGCAGGTTTGCGTGCGGCGAGCGCCATCGTCGTCTCCTCCTTGCAGCGGTGGCTGCATAGTATCATTGGCGGCAACAACCAAGGAGGAAACGGCCATGCGCGTTGCGCTTGCGTTGCTGTTGTCGATGGGGGCTGCGGCGCACGCGGCCGGCGCCTATCCGGTGAAGCCGATACGGATCATCATTACGGTCGCGCCGGGCGGCGGCGCCGACATCACCGCGCGCGCGGTCGGCCAGAAGCTTACCGAGGCATGGGGGCAGCAGGTGATCGTCGATAACCGCCCGGGCGGCAACGGCATCGTCGGCATGGACATCGCGGCGCACTCGACACCCGACGGCTACACGATCGTCGAGGGCACGATAGGGCCGGTCGCGGTCAATACCAGCCTCTATTCGAAGCTGCCGTACGATCCGGTCAATGACTTCGTGCCGGTCGCTCGCGCAGTATCGGCGCTCAACGTGCTGGTCGTGCACCCGTCGCTGCCGGTGCACTCGGTGAAGGAGCTGATCGCCTACGCCAAGGCGAATCCCGGCAAGCTCACCTTCGGCTCTTCGGGCGTGGGCTTTGCCGACCACCTCGCGGGCGAACTCTTCAACACGCTGGCGGGCGTGAAAATGCTGCACATTCCGTACAAGGGCGGCGCGCCCGCCATGATCGATCTCGTCGGCGGCAACATCAATCTCATCTTCGCGACTGTGTCGACGGCGCTCGCCAGCATGAAAGCAGGCAGAATCCGGGCGCTGGCAGTGACGTCGGCCAAGCGCGTCGAGCAGTTCGCGGACCTGCCCACAGTGGCCGAGGCCGGAGTGCCCGGCTTCGCGGTCGACAACTGGTACGGATTCCAGGCGCCGCGCGGCGTGCCGAAGGCGATCGTCGCCAAGCTGCACGCGGAGATGAACCGCATCCTCGTGCTGCCCGACGTGAAGGAGCGGCTGGCGGAACTCGGCATATTCCCGTTCACGCTGCCGACGCCGGAAGCGTACGGCGACTACATCAAATCCGAGATCAGAAAGTACGCCAAGGTGGTGAAGGACTCCGGCGCGCGCGCCGATTAGCCGCGCTTCAGCCGCGACCGACGAACGGCATCTTGGTCGCCATGATCGTCATGAACTGCACGTTCGTCTCGAGCGGCAGGCCCGCCATGTGCACCACGGCATCGGCGACCTGATCGACGGTCATCATTGCCTCGGGCCGGATCGCGCCGTCGGCCTGCTTGACGCCTTTCGCCATGCGCGAGGCAAGCTCGGTCATGGCGTTGCCGATGTCGATCTGTCCGCACGCGATGTCGTACTTGCGCCCGTCGAGCGAGATCGACTTGGTGAGGCCGGTCACCGCGTGCTTGGTGGCCGTATAGGGAGCGGAGTCGGGGCGCGGCGCGTGCGCGGAGATCGAGCCGTTGTTGATGATGCGCCCGCCGCGCGGGTTCTGGTCCTTCATGCAGCGGAACGCGGCCTGCGCGCACAGGAACATGCCGGTGAGGTTCACGTCGACGACTTCCTTCCACTTCTCGTAGGTCAGGTCCTCGAAGAGTACGCCCGGCGCATTGGTGCCGGCGTTGTTGAAGAGCACGTCGACGCGCTTGAACTTGTCCACCGTCTGCGCGAACAGGGCGTGCACGTCCGCCGGATCGGCGACATTGGTCGGCACCGCGAGAGCGCGGCTGCCGGCGCCGGATTCGGCGGCGGTCTGCTCGAGCATGTCCTGGCGCCGCCCGGCGAGCGCGACGCTGTAGCCCGCGCGCAATAGCGCAAGCGCGGCGGCCTTGCCGATGCCGCTGCCCGCTCCGGTGACGACGGCGACTTTGTGTTGCGTGGTCATGGCTGCTTCTCCTCAGTGAAATCCGCCTTCATTGTGCGGCCGCGGCGTCGCGCGCCGCAACCTCGAGCACGATCGCGATGCCGCGCACGATGTCGTCGAGCGCCATACCCGGCGCGCCGCTCGCGCCCGCGGACTGCGAAGGCAGGCGCGGCACGTGCAAAAAGCCTGCGCGCAGCGCGCGCCGCGCAGAGTAGTGCATGAGCCCGTAAAAAGCATGGTTGCAGACGAAAGTTCCGGCGCTGTTCGAAATATCGGCGGCAAGTCCCGCCGCGCGCAGCGCCGCGACCGCCGCCTGGACCGGCAGCGTCGCAAAATAAGCGGGCGGCCCGCCCGCGACGACCGGCACGTCGAGCGGCTGCGCGCCGTCGTTGTCCGCTTCGCGCGCGTCCTGCACGTTGAGCGCGACGCGCTCGACGCAGAGCGTTGCGCGCTCGGACGCCTGACCGACGCAGAGCACGATGGCGGGTTGCACGCGCTCGATCGCGGCCTCGAGCGCCGGCAGGGCGCGCGCGTACGAGGTCGGAAGCTCGGCCGTAGTAATTGTCAGAGCCTCGAGTTGCGCAGGCAGACGGCGCAGCGCCTCGAGCGACGCATTCACGCGGTCGCCGCCGAACGGCTCGAAGGCGGTCACCAGCGCGCGCATCACGCCGCGCGCAGCGCGCGGTCGAGCCCGCGCAGAAGCGGCAGTATCACGTCGACCGTAGGCACGGGCGTCTTCGTCTCGCGCGCGAACGACTGCACCTGGCCGAGCAGCGCCTCGACTTCCATCGGCCGCCCGGCGAGGACGTCCTGCAGCATTGACGGCCGCTGGCCGGGCTTGCCGCGCCGCGCGAGCGCTTCCACGTCGAGCTCGGAGCGCAGGTCCCAGCCCAGCGCAGCGGCGACCGCGAGCACTTCCTGCATCAGGCGGATCGACAGCGCGCGCAGGCCTTCGTCGGCGCCGAGGCCGCCGAGGTCGGTGCGGGAAAGGGCCGCGAGCGTATTGCCCGACGCGTTGTTCACGAGTTTCTGCCAGATGTCGCGCCGCAGATCGCGCGAGACACGCGCGTCGATGCCGGCGCGCTTGAATACGTCCGCCACCGCGTTCAGGCGCGCGCTCGCCGAGCCATCGGGCTCGCCAAGAATGTAATGATTGGGTCCGGTGTGCACGATCACGCCGGGCTCGACCAAGTCGTTCGGGCAGTGCACCACGCAGCCCAGCGTGCGCTCCGGCTTCACACCGCGCCACAGCGCGCCGTCCGGGTCGAGCAAAGAGAGCGTGCCGCTCGCGCCCTTCAGGCCGTGGCGCCACCACCACTGAATGCCGTTCAGCAGGAACACGGCACAGCCTCCGGGCGCGACGAGACGCCCGATTGCCGCGGCGGCGACGGGTACCGAATGCGCCTTGAGCGTCACCGCGACGACGTCTTGCGGCGGCAGCGTAGACGGGTCGTCGGTCGCCACCGGCACCTTGACGGTCGTCTCCTGGCCGCCCGAGCGCAGCGTGAGGCCGCGGCTGCGCGCCGCCGCGAGCTGCGCGCCGCGCGCGACCACTGAAATATCGTCGGCGCGCGCGGCGATGAGCCGCACCGCGAGATGGCCGCCGACGGCGCCGGCGCCGAATACGCACACTTTCATGCAGGATTCCTTTCTACTGTTTGGCGAGCCCGAGATCGGTCAGCGCGGCGCGCAGCTTGGCCTCCTCGGCGCGCAGGTATTTCGTGTAGTCGGCGCTATTCAGGTACTCGGGCTCCCACAGGTTGGCGTCGATGAACGCCTTCCAGTCCGCGCTTGCGACCGCCGCGGCGAGCACGCCGTCCCAGTACGCGATCTGCGGCGTACTCAGGCCCCTGGGCCCGAACACCCCCGCCCAGTTGGGCATCACGAGGTCGTAGCCCTGCTCCTTCCACGTCGGCGCTGCCGCGAGCGCGGACCCGAGACGGCGCGGCGCGGCCACCCCGAGCATGCGCATCTTGCCCGATTCGACGTGCGGCTGGATGTTGGAGGCGACGGTGACGACGCAGTCGATGTGGCCGCCGAGCGCCGCCGTCATCAGCTCCGCCCCCTGGAACACGATGATCTTCGCTTTCTTCGGGTCGCCGCCCGCGGCTTTCACCAGCATGCCGGCGAGGATGTGCAACGCGCTGCCCGCGCTGTTGACGCCGATCGAGAGCGAGTAGGGGTCGCGCTTGAGCCGCTCCATGAAGTCGCGGCCGGTCTTGAGCGGCGAAGCAGTGTTGACCGCAAGCGCAAGATACTGGGTGCCGAGCAGCGCGAGCGGCGTAAAGTCGGCGAACGTGAAGCGGCTCGCGCCGGTGACGTGGCTCGTGATGACGGTGGGCGACGCAATCTGCAGGTAATGCGCATCGCCCGCGTGCTGCGCGAGAAAGTTCCATGCGACCTGGCCGCCGCCGCCCACGCGGTTGGCGACCGCGACCGGCACACCGAGCACGTTGCCGTCCTGCCAGATCTTCTGCAGTGCGCGGCCGGTGCGGTCCTGCGAGCTGCCGGCGGTGAGTCCGACCACGATCTCGACGTTCTTGTCGGGCTTCCAGCCCTGCGCCGCAGCGGGCGCCGCCGCGAGCGCGAGCAGCGCCGCTGCGCCAATGACGCATGCAATCGTCGTTTCCCCCGCGCTCGGCTTGACGGGCATAGACCGCTATTCTAGTCTCGCGGCACCAACCGCGCGGAGCGTCGATGTGATGAGGGTGTGATGAGGAAGCGGCCATGACGGCGGGCGCGTGGCACGCGCTCGCAGCGATGATCTGTTTCGGGCTCGCGGATCTCGTCTACAAGCGCGCTGCCCTGGACGGCATCCAGGCGCACCAATTCCTGGCCGTGCAGACGTGGTGCTACGCGCCGGCGATGGTGGGGTACGGTCTCGCCACGCACACGCTCGTCTTCGCGGCCCCGGCGTGGTGGGGCGCGCTCGCGGGGCTGCTCGTGTACGTGGGCCTCTACAACTTCGCGCGCAGCCTGCAGACAGGCTCGGTGAGCGTCAACGCGCCGATTTTCCGTCTCAGCTTCACGGTGACCGCGGCGCTCGCGCTGTGGCTGCTCGACGAGCCGTTGACCGCGTACAAGCTCGCCGGGCTTGCGCTCGCGCTCGCCGCGGTATGGCTGCTGCTCGCCGGGCCCGCCGCAAGCGGCGCCGCGCCGCGCCATGCGCACCGCGCATCCCTGCTGCAGGTCCTCGCGGCGATGCTGCTGATAGGCATCGCCAACCTGCTGTACAAGGTCGGCGTGCGCGACGGTGCGACGCCCGCCACGCTGCTGGTCGCGCAAGCGGTGGTGTTCATCTCGCTCGCGACCGGCGTGCAGTGGCTCAGCGACCGCAGGTTCAAAGTACCCGTAGCAACCTGGCGGCACGCACCGGCGGCGGCGGCGCTGCTGATCACCGGCTTCATCCTGCTGCTCGAGGGGCTGACGCGGGGTGAGGCGAGCGTGCTGGTGCCGATCGCGCAGATGGGCTTTGTAGTGACCGCCGCGCTCGGCTTCGCAGTCCTGCGCGAAACCCTGACGCTGCGCAAGGCGGCGGGCCTCGCTGCCGCATTGGCCGCGCTTGCCTGCCTGGCGCGCAGCTGATCACGCCTGCGTTACAGACGCTTACAAATGGTTGCAGAACGCAGGACGCGTCCCGTGCGTTAATGGGTCGTAGCAATACGAACAACAGAAACCACGGAGGCGCATATGAAGACTCTGATCATTGCGATGACAACTGCATTGACGCTCGCCGGCTGCGCAGATTATCCGGTCTATGAGCGCACCGCGGTCGCCTACGAGCCGGTGCCCGTCTACTACACGCCCGCGCCAGTCGTTTATGCCCCGGCGCCGGTGGTCTACGAGCGCACGACGGTGGTGCGCGAGCCGGTGCGCATGGCACGCGAAGAGCCGCGTTATGTGCGCGGCAACCCGCCGCCGGCGCATCGCAACGACCGCGATCACGATCGCGACCACGACCGCCGCTGATTCGAGCGGCGGGCTAGCGCACAGCGCCGCGGGGGCCTGCTACCGCGGCGTAGACCCCCAGTCCAATCAATACACCGGCGCTCGTGTAGCGGCCGACGGCGCGCACGCCGTGGGCCTGCGCCAATGCCGGCGCGGCGGCGCCGGCGAGCAACGCGTAGGCCGTATCCGTGACCGCCGCGATGGCAACGAAAATCGCGCCCAGCAGCAAGCTCTGCAGCGAACTCGCGCCGGCCTCGATGAATTGCGGCAGAAACGCCGCGAAGAACACTGCAGTCTTCGGGTTGAGCAACGCGACGTACAACCCATCGCGGAAAACCACGCCTGCACGCGCAGGAGCGGGCGATGCAGTGGCGGCAGCTGCAGCCCGCGCGCGCAAGGTCTTCGCGCCGAGATAGATCAGATAGGCGGCGCCAGCGTACTTGACGAGCGTAAATGCAGCCGACGACACCGCGAACAGCGCCGCCAGCCCGAGCGCCGCGCCGAGCGCGTTGCCAAGGTTGCCTAGAGCCACGCCGGCTACGGACGCGAGCCCCGCGCGCCGTCCGTGAGCGAGCGCGCGCGCGACGATGTAAAAGACTCCCGGCCCCGGCGTTACCGCGAGCACCACGCTCGCGGCGAGGAACGCGGCAAGCTGCGGCCAGGCCGGCAACCATGCATTCATCGCCTGGTGCTCCTCACGCCACGCGCACGACGATCTTGCCCGTCATGGCGCTCGATTCCATCCACGCCTTGGCGGCGGGCAGCTCGTCGAACGCAAACACGCGGTCGATGACCGGCTCGATGCGCCCGTCGGCCATCGCGGGCATGACATCGCGCGCAAAGCCGCGCGCGGATTGGATGCGCTCGTCCACGGTGAGCTTCGCGTTCGACACGCCGAAGATCTGGAAGCGGTTGGCGTGCACCGCCGCGAGGTCGAGCTCTGCCGTGTAAACGCCGTCGACGTAGCCGACGACCACCAGCCGGCCATTGCGCGCGAGGCAGCGCAGGCATTCGGCGAACTGCGAGCCGCCCACCAGGTTGGCGATCAGGTCGGCACCCTTGCCGCCGGTCGCTTCCTTCACTCTCGCCGCGAAGTCCGCGCCGCGCGTCGCAATCGCGACGTCGAGCCCGATGCTCTTCAGTTTCGCGAGCTTCTCCTGCGAGCCCGACGTGCCTATCGTATGCGCGCCGATCAGCCTCGCGAGCTGTATGCTCGCCACGCCCGCGCCCGCCGACGCGCCGGTGATGAGCAGCCATTCGCCGGCCTTGAGCGGGCCGCACGGCGAGCACAGCATTTCCCAGGCGGTGATGTACGAAATCGGAATCGCCGCCGCCTGCTCCCACGACAGCCGCTGCGGCACCGGCATCGCCTGGTGCTCGAAAATCGTCGCGTATTCGGCGAAGCTGCCGCGCACGCGGCCGAAGATGCGCTCGCCGGGGCCGAATTGCGTGACGCCTGCGCCGACTGCGTGGACTTCGCCCGCGGCCTCGAGTCCGCCGAGTTTTTCCGCTCCGCCGTGCATGACGCCGCCGACGACGAGCTCGCCGCGATTCAGCGCGGTTGCGCGCACGCGCATCACGATTTCACCCGGCTGCGGCTGCGGCAACGGCAGATCGCGCCATTCGAGCTGGGCCTTGCGGTCGCGGGTGACGATCCAGCAGGTTTTCATGTGCGCTTCGAAAGCCTTGTTCTTGCGCTGGGTGCCGCGCGAAAAGCGCGATGATGAGCGCGCCGCAGCGGCGTGTCAAAAGCGCGAGGCGGCGTGCTTGTTGAAACGGGCGGCCCGTTGTAGTCTCAGCGCTTCACCGACCCGGGGGGAGAACGTGAAGTCAATCAGATTCGGCGCGCATTCCAACGATGCGGAGTACATCGATCTCGATTCGATCGAGCCGCGCTAGTACCTGCTCGCGCGCATGATCATGGATGTCGCGCAGGGCAAGGACAGGTAAGCGCATTTTTTATCGTTGCTGGGAGAACGCGATGCAAGGCAAGACGAAATTGACGGTAGTGGCGTCGGCAGTGACGGCGGCGCTGGCGGCGGTGGGTTTAGGCGCCTGCGTGGAAGCGCAGCAGGGCCCGCAGAGCCAGATGACTTTTTTCGTGACCAGCGTGGGCATGGGCAAGGGCGCCGATCTCGGCGGCCTCGCGGGCGCCGACCAGCATTGCCAGAAACTCGCCGCGGCCGTGGGCGCGGGCAACCGCATCTGGCACGCTTACTTGAGCACCAGCGCCACCGGAGGCGCACCGGAAGTCAATGCAATTGACCGCATTGGCCGCGGGCCGTGGCAGAACGCGAAAGGCGTCGTCATTGCGACCGACATCCTCAATCTGCACGGCAACAACAACATCACCAAGCAGACCAACCTGACCGAGAAGGGCGCCGTCGTCAACGGCCGCGGCGACACGCCGAACATGCACGACATGCTGACCGGCTCGCAGCGCAACGGGCTCGCGTTTCCGCCGGACAGGGACATGACCTGCGGCAACTGGACGAAGAGCGGAAGCGACGGCGCGGCCATGCTCGGGCACAGCGACCGCCAGGGCCTGACGGACGACGAGGTCGCGCGCTCGTGGAATTCGTCGCACGCATCGCGCGGCGGCTGCAGCCAGGATGCGCTGAAATCGACCGGCGGCGCCGGGCTCTTCTACTGCTTCGCCGTCAACTAGGCGGCACGGCGCCCGTTCTGCGCGGCGGCGACCGAGCCGCGTATCCACGCGCCGACGCTCGCGGCGTCCTGCTGCGGCGGCATCAGCGCCGACAGCGTGGCGCCGGGAATCAGCTCGCGCAGCGCGTGCGCGGAGGAAGCCGAGTGCGACGCGTCGTCGCCACTCATG
>Ga0335080_10002915_pt1 | contig 17210 bp, 20 predicted proteins | sample Lox_Sample_34_FD_206720 | JGI IMG/M metagenome (GOLD analysis project Ga0335080, IMG submission 206720) | Soil microbial communities from Loxahatchee National Wildlife Refuge, Florida, United States - Lox_Sample_3.4 | ecosystem: Environmental > Terrestrial > Soil > Wetlands | place: USA...
TCGGTTGGCACTGAAATTCGGCTCCCTCCCCCGATGCTTAGGATCGTCGAGAAAGCGTGATCGGCCGCCCGCCGCCTGGTTTCATGCCCTGCGGATGAATCGGCCGAATCCCTTCGGGAAGGAGATCCCAGTGCGAGGAAGACATCGGCCGGCAATTCTCGGGTTCCTGGCGGTCCTGCTCGCCTCACCCTGTGTTGGCCAGGAGGTCGGTTCTTCCTCCTCGGCGGGTGACCTCCTTAGCCTCCCGGCCATGGCCCCCGCCATGTGGATCTCCGAATCCCAAAGCAACCTCCCCGTTCCCGAGCCCGCTCGGCTGCAGATCCATCCCTACCTCTACGGCGGCTTGGCCATGAGCCACGGAGCCGGATACGCACCCTCGGCCGGAATCGCCGGTTCCGGCGCCGAGTTCAGCCGCCGCCGCCTTCTGCTGTTCACCGAAGCCTCCGTGCAGGACGCCCACAAACTCGACTCCGGCACTGGCACAGAACTCGCTGCCCAGATGCGAGGCTTCCTTCGCGTTCGCGCCGGTTGGTACTTCGGGGGCGGCGCTCAATGGAGCCGGTTGAACACCAGCGCCTACGTCAAACAGGCCTGGCGGCCTGCCTTTGGCGCCGGCAGGGAATTGACGCATGAAAATTTCTCCATGCGTGCCCAGGCCCTCTACGTCCTGCCCGGCACCGACCATTTGAACGGCGTCCAGGGCACGGAATTCAGCCTGTGGCTGCCCTCCCCTTCATCCCCCAGCCACCTGGTCTGCCGCCAGACGATCGGTCTTTACGAGTTCCATCAGACTTCGGTGCCCGGAAATCCTGGAACCGGCCAGAGAAGTGTCGCTTCCTTGATGACCGTCACCGCAATGTACCGTTTCTAGTTCGTGGACGAGAGTGAGATAAAACTTCTGGGAGCACAAGGAAACTGCATGGTATCGATGCCCGTAATGCGAAGAAGTCTTGGCGTTCGCGTCATGACGCTGCCCACGTCCCCTTCCATCGCCCACTCCCTGCTCGCCTGCAAGGATCCCGCCATCATCGAGCAGATGACCGGCGCCATGGATCGTCTGGCCATTGCCACCGAAGTTTGTGTCGACCTGGCCAGTGCCCGCAAGGTTCTCCACAGCAGGAAATTCGATGTCCTGGCCATCGATTTCGACCTCGGTAAGCAGGCCCCCGGGCTGCTCGGCGAGATTCGCCTGTCTCCCTCGAACCGTACCGCCCCCACCATCGCCATCACCCGCACTCCCGCCGAGTTGGCGCTCGCCTATTGTGCTGGCAGCAATTTCGTGTTGCAGAAACCGCTCAGCCCCGAGCTGGTGAATCGCATGCTCAATGCCGGCTATGGATTGGTGGTTCGCGAGCGCCGCCGTTACTTCCGTTGCCGAGTTCGCGCCCGCGTCAAGGTCCGTCGCGTCGACATCCGTGAAACCCAATGCCACACCGTCAACGTCAGCGAAGGCGGCATGGAAATCATCTCGGCTCCCGCCAAATTGGTCCCGGGAATGAGGGTGCACGTGGAATTCAGCCTGCCCGGACGAGTCGCCACCTTCGCGGCAGTCTGTGAGACCCGCTGGCGCAACACTCAGGGCCGCGCCGGCCTGCGCTTCCTGCTCATGCCCCTTGAGCAACGCTGCGATCTCCAGGAGTGGCTCACAGAGAAGCTCGAGGAGAGCCTGCCGGAATCCGTCGCCGAGCGCTTCCGCGACGCTAGCGAACGCTTTCGCTCCGAAAAAAAGCCGTTCTAGGTTCCCGCCGCCAGCGCAGCCTCAGCTTCGGCGGCCCCGTATCCTCAGCGCACCGCGTACGGCACATCCGCCTTCAGCGCCCACACCAGTGCGATCACCCAGCCGATGGCGGTCCATCCCAGCAGCAGATTGAGAAAAAAGATGGCGGTCGTGTCCCGCTTGTTGCGCGCTACTGCCAGAATCGATGGCAGAAAATACAGCAGGAAGCAGGAGCCGAAAATCGGGAGAAAGAACGCAAACAGATGCATAAGAACCTCCCGCTGTGTAAAGTCTACACCCGCGGCCGTCTTCTCATCAGGAATACGCCGCCCGCCCGCCGTTTGTTCCCGAATCCCGCGGCGCTATCATAGAATCAACTATTTGATGTAACTCTGACTGCATTGTGATTGCATACTTGGCACAAACCATTTACGAGGTCGCCATCATCGGCATGGATTCCGATTGCGCGCGACTGTCGCCCCAACCGTTTGTTTACAAAGTGGATCGTTGATTTCCGTCCTCCAGCTCGGAACCCTTGACTACTCCACCGGCCTGCGCCTTCAGCAGCGCCTCGTCGAGTTGCGAAAAGAAGGCCGCATCGGCGACGTGCTGTTGCTTCTCGAACATACTCCGGTCATTACTTTGGGCCGCAATGCGAGGCCGGCCAATGTCCTCGCTTCCCCCCGCCTCTTGGCCCGGCGCGGAGTCGAAATCTTCGAGTGCGATCGCGGCGGCGATGTCACCTTTCATGGGCCCGGCCAGATCGTTGGCTATCCCATCTTCGACCTCCGCAGCTTCCCCTCAGCCGATGAAAAGAGAAAAACCCTGGGCGTTGTCGAATATGTCCGCCGCCTCGAAGAAGTCCTCATCCGCGCCTGCGCCCATTTCAGCATCCCCGCCAGACGCATTCCCAGTCTTACCGGGGTGTGGACAACCGGCCCCGAAGCGGCTGCTTCCTCTCCAGGTTCGCCTGAAACTCGCCAGGGCGCCCCGCAGTTGGAATCCAAAATCGCCGCCCTCGGCGTCCACATATCCCGCGGCGTGACTTCACACGGCTTCGCCTTGAATGTCAATAACGATCTCAGTTACTTCGACCTCATCATTCCCTGCGGAATCGCCTCCAAACCCGTGACCTCGATGCAAAAAGAACTCGGCAGGCAGCTTTCTTTGCTGGATGTCGCCCACTCCATCTCCCGCAATTTTGGCTTGGTCTTCCACAGCCAGATCTTGTGGCTGGAGACGCTCGATGCCCTCTTGGGCCAAACTCTCGGCGTGCCCATGCAGGTTCCATCTCCGCTGCGCGCCCTGCACCATGGCGAAGACGATACCTGGGCTTAGCGTCTGGCCCCCAACACCCGGCTCGCGATAGCATAGGGTGGGCGTCTGTCCACGAAGCGCATGTCCAAAAAGAGAGCAAAGCCCGTTTCCAATTCCACCGGCTCCAACGGCCGACGTCCCCCCGCCGCCGACGCTACTCGCACCTACTCCATCCCCGACTATCGTCTCGAGAAGCCGTCCTTCACCCTCCGCCAGGTCCGCGTAGGTGACGGCGTCCGCTACGAAGTCGAAGGCGATCTCAGTCGGCCCGTGCCGCCCATCCGCGAGTCCAAATATCTTTCCCGGCAGCAGTGCCTCCAGATCTATCGCTGGATGCTTCTCAATCGCAAGATGGAAACGGTCCTCGAGAACCTCTACAAACAGGGCAAAGTAGTCGGCGGCGTGTACTTCGGATTGGGTCAGGAAGCCTGCTCCTGCGCTTCGGCCTACGCCCTCAAGCCTGACGAGTGGCTGGGGCCCATGATCCGCAACCAGGGAGCGCTTCTGGTGCGCGGGTTTTCCCCGCGCGACATCATGATGCAATACATGGCCAAGGCCGGTTCTCCCACCCGGGGACGCGATGCTTCATCCCACTTCGGCGACATCCAGCAGAAGAACGTCGTCGCCCCCATCTCCACGCTCGGCGATCTCATCCCGGTCCTCTCCGGCGTAGCCCTGGGTGCGCGCATGCAGGGGCGCGACATCGCCGTCATGACCTACATCGGCGACGGTGGCCAGTCCACCGGCGTCACCTACGAAGGCTTGAACTTCGCCGCCGTTCAGAAACTCGGCCTGGTGCTCTTTGTCGAGAACAACCTCTGGGGTTACTCCACCCCCGCCGACATGCAGTTCTCCGTCACCGATCTCGCCGAGAGATCCATTGCCTACGGCATTCCCGGCGTCATCGTCGACGGCACCGATCCCTGCCAGGTCTACGACGCCGCCCACGAGGCCTGCGAGCGCGCCCGCCGCGGCCACGGCCCGACCTTGATCGAAGCTAAAATGATGCGCATGAAAGGCCACGCCATCCACGATGCCGCCGACTACGTCCCCCGGCCCTTACTGGAGTTCTGGAAGAAGCGGGACCCCATCGCCCGCTTTGAGAAATTTCTGCTCCAGAAGAAATGGCTTTCCCCCGAAGAGAACCGGCAACTCATCGCCGCCGTTGACCGGCAACTGGAGGACGACCGGCAATTCGCCGTCAACTCCCCCATGCCTCAACCCGACTCCGCGGCGGGCGGCGTTTATTGCGAAGACGGCTGCCATGAGATCAACCCGAAATACGCTGCGCCCAGGAGCCGAGCCGCGAAACCTGCGGATCGGCGCCGCGACAAGCAGACCGCCGTCCACCTCGAGTAGCTATGCCCCGCGCTCAACCGGCTCTGCATCCATCGCCGGCGCCGCCATCATGTCAGGGATAGTCGTGAACTCGTAGCCCTTCGTCTTGCACCTCGGAATCAGCCCGTCCGTGGCCGTAACCGTCGCCGATCGATCGGCCCCGAATCCGGCGTGACTGCCGTCGTGAAGCAGCACGACATCCCCGCCGCCGATTTGCTTCCACACTTTCCCCTCCACGTATTCCGCCGGTTTCCCCCGCCAGTCCCAGCCCGTCACGTTCCACATGATCGGAATCAGTCCCAGCTGGCGCGCGATCGCCAGCGTGCCCGGACGACGCCCGCCGAACGGCGGACGGAATAACCGTGAATGTTCTCCTGCCGCATCTTCCAGCGCCTGCTGGCACTGTTGTATTTCGTTCCCGGTCTCCGCCGTGGAAGCAAAAATCAGGTTGGGATGGCTGAACGTGTGATTGCCGATCGCATGCCCCGCTTTCGCGATCTCGCGGACAATGTCCGGCCGCCGTCTCACGTAGCCTCCAATCAGAAAGAAAGTGGCCCGCACTCCGTGCTTGGCCAGCGTCTCCAGCAGACGCAGCGTGTGTGGATCATTCGGGCCGTCGTCGTACGTCAGCGCCAGCTTTGCCGTGCCCCGCCGCAGCCCTACGAAGGTCGAGCCAAACCACTGCCCGGTGGGCGCCATCGACTGGTAGCCGGCACCGGCCACCAGCGACCCACCCGCGAGCCCGGCGACGACTTCTAGCATGCACAGATTGTAATGGCTTTGCTGATCTCCGAATCGCCCCCGCGAAAGTTTCAGATCTTCGACTCTCCACTCGCAGCCCGGCTACCTTTTCCTCATTGCATGCCGCTCTCGCTCGGGATATCCTGCCATGACGTAGCCTGATTCTTCGGAGCCCATGGCAAAACTCTTCGAACTTCCTCGCTATATTGCCGTTGAAGGCCCCATCCGAGTCGGAAAAAGTACCCTGGCGCGCATCCTCGCCGAACGTTTGAGCGCCCAGCGAGTTGCCGATCCCGAAGACAACCCGTTCCTGCGTTCGTTCTACGAGGGCGACCGCGGGGCCGGCTTCCAGGCGCAATTCGCCTTCTTGATTCGCCGCTTCGAACAGCTTCGATCCTTGGATACTGGCGCCCGCGCCCAGAAAATCGTGGTCGCCGATTTTATCTTCGAAAAAGACAAACTGTTCGCCTGTCTGAACCTGACCGACCCGGAACTCGAAACCTACAATCGCTTCTACAATTTGCTGCGCGATCAGCTTCCCACCCCGGACCTCGTCATCTATCTCCAGGCCACTCCCGACGTGTTGAAGAAGCGGGTAAAAAAGAAAAACGCGCCCGGAGAAAAGGCCATCAGTGAGGAGTATCTCGAAGAGGTCATCAAGGCCTATGAACACTTCTTCTTTCACTACACCTCTTCCGACTTGCTGATCGTGAACACCTCGGAGATCGATTTTGTCGAAAACAACGAAGATCTGCAGGAGCTTCTCCGCAAAGTCTCCGCGCCTATCAAGGGAACCCAATACTTCCTGCCCTTGGGAAGGGAAGAGGCCGCCAGCGCCTAGCTGCAGCCGCCGCGGACTCACTTTCGGGCCTTCGCCACGGTATTGACCTCTGGTTTACAATATCCACAGGATTTTGCAAATGCGTACGGGCTCTATCCGCCATAGGCGGAGGGGCACTGGAGGACATCATGAGTCTCACCCCGCTTGGCGAGCCTCGCCAAAAGGTTACAGTCGCTTCCCTGCGAGAAAAAAAACTCCTGCATCAACCCATTACCTGCCTGACTGCCTACGACTACGCCAGCGCCCGCCTGGTGGATGAAGCCGCCATCGACGTCATCCTGGTCGGCGATTCCTTGGCCCAGGCCATGCTCGGCTACGAGAACACCCTCTCCGTCACCATGGACGAGATGCTCCACCACACCCGTGCCGTCCGCCGCGCCGTCAAGCATGCCCTGTTGGTGGCCGACATGCCCTATGGCTCCTACCAGGTCGAAGTCACCGAGGCCGTTCGCAACGCCGCTCGCTTCGTCAAAGAAGCGGGTGCGGAGGCGGTGAAGCTCGAAGGCGGGGAAAAGCGAACTGATCTCATTCGTCGCGTCATCGATGCCGAAATCCCCGTGGCGGGCCATATCGGCCTCACTCCTCAATCGGTTAACGTGATGGGCGGATACAAGGTGCAGGGCAAGTCTTTGCCCGCCATCGAACAGCTCATGCGCGACGCCGTCGCCCTCGACCGCGCCGGCGTAGCCTGCCTCTATCTCGAGGGCATTCCCCGCGAAGTCGCCGCCCTCATTACCGCGGAGGTCCAGACCCCGACCATCGGCATCGGCGCCGGACCGGAGTGCGATGGCCAGGTCCTGGTCTTCCATGACATTTTGAACCTTACTTTCGGCACGCCGGCCAAATTCGTTCGCCGCTACGGCGATGCCTCCGCCCTCATCACCGGCGCTGTCCAGGCCTTTCGCAGCGATGTCATCTCCGGCCGCTATCCCTCGGATGAGGAGTCGTACCATCTATCCAAAGACGCCCGCCAGGCGTTGGAGACTGTTCTCGAACGTAAGCGAACAATGAGAAGATAATTCCGGGAGATCCTCATTTGCGCGCCATTGCTACTTTGCTGCTTAGCTGCCTGCTGCTTGCCTGCTCGTCGTCCAGAGCGCATCAGCAAGCCTCGTCTTCGCTCAGCGCCTCCGCCAGGTTGCAGGCCATTCCGCCGGCCGATCCCTCGAAGTTCGGCGCTGTGCGCGCCACCAGTTCCTGGCGCAACCCTTACCTGATCGTAAGCAAGAACGGAATTTCCCTTCTGGATGTCGCCAACAGCGAAGAACGTCTGTTGCAACCGGCCGAGCTTCTCACCGCTCTGGCTGCCCTGCCGCCTTCCGCCTGGCCTTATGGCCGCGTTGTCGCCGTCCAGGAGAGCGGAATCGGCGGCTCCGATCAGGATCGCGCCGCCATCCGCAAGAATCGGGCGGTCCTCGCCGGTACCCTGGAGGAAGCCCACATCATCGTCACCTGGATGCCCGCCACTTGACCGCTCCTGCTCCTCATATTTTCATGAAAATCCTCCAGTCCATTGAAGAAATGCGTGCCGCCTCTCGGGCCGCCCGCTTCGGCGGCTTGCGGTTGGGCTTCGTGCCCACCATGGGTGCGCTTCACCAAGGCCATTTGTCCCTGGTTCGCGCGGCCAGAGCGCAGTGCGATGCCGTTGCCGTCTCCATCTTCGTCAACCCCACTCAATTCGGGCCCAACGAGGATTTCTCCAAATACCCGCGCACCCTGGAACGCGATCGCGAATTGCTGGACAAAGAATCTGTTGACCTGCTCTTCGTTCCCGCGCTCGAAGAGATGTATCCGCCCGGCGCCACGACTTGGGTCGAGGTCGCAGCCCTCGGCGATAAGCTCTGCGGCAAGTCGCGTCCCGGACACTTTCGCGGCGTGGCCACCGTCGTTTCCAAACTCTTTCACATCGTCGAGCCTGATCTGGCTTTCTTCGGTCAGAAAGATGCCGCCCAGGTCGCGGTCATCCGCCGCATGGTGCGGGACCTGAATTTCCCCCTGGAGGTCGTCGCTTGTCCCATCGTTCGCGATGACGACGGTCTGGCCTTGAGTTCGCGAAATGCCTATCTGAGCCCGCAGCAGCGAAAGTCCGCCCTCGTTCTCTCCCGCTCTTTGCTGGAGATCAGGAACTCTTTTGCCGCCGGTGAAACCACAGCAGCCGCCTTGGTGGAAACCGGAGTCCGTCTCTTCGCCCAGGAGCCCGCCGTGCGCCTGGACTACCTGCAGATTGTCGATCCCGATACCCTAGAGCCCGTCAAAGCCATAACCCGGACTAGCCTGGTTGCGGTCGCAGCCTTCGTCGGCCAGACCCGCCTGATCGACAACCTTCTCTTGCCCGGCTAGCGCTCATTCCTCTTCCGCTTTTCTACCTCCACGATGCGCAGCGGAGGAAAAGTAAACACGAAGTCCATCGCCGTCCGTGAAGTTCTCGCTCCCTCGGCCTCGAAAGCTTTCACGTAGTCGCCGGTCTTGATGAAATCCGAAATCACGGCCTTGCCCCCGGGTTTTAGCACCCGCAGAATCTCCCGGCACGCCTTGTCCCGCCCCTCCCTGCTCGGGATGTTGTGCAGGCACAGGTTCGACAGGACTACATCGAAGCTTTCATCCGGAAACTTCATCGCCGTGGCATCGCCGCTTTTAATGTCAACCTTCTCGCCCACGCCCTCGAGGTCCGCATTGTGCAGCGTCTTCTCCATCGCATTGCCCGACAAATCCTTCGTACTCCAGATATCGATGCCCACCGCTTTCCCGCTCCTCAGCCTTTTAGCCGCGCCGATCGCCAGTAAACCTCGCCCCGTGCCCACGTCCAGCACCGACTCGTCTCCCTTCCAGTTCACCATGCTGAGCATGCGGTCGCGGTGACGGAACTTGCCATACTTCACATACAACAGCATCAGCACGCCCTCCACCAGGCAAAGCAACCCCGTGGTGTAGAACATCGGCCGGGTCATGAATATCACCGGCCCTATGTGGAGGCTCGGCACGAACCAGCCGAGTATGGGCAGTCCAACCCCGAACAGAAACAAATTGCGGATCACTCCCGGCGCATCGATGCCGTAGTCGGGTCTTCCTGAGCTCATAGTCGTTCGCCTGCCGATTTCAAATCGGCCAGCAACCTCTTGGGTCCGGAGACGAATTCATTGTCCGCGATGATATAGCGCAATGGAAGGCTCGCCGCTTTGGTGATTCCGATTCGCGCCGTTGCCGCGACGCGCCTCGCCCGGTATCCGTCATCCGCGATGTACAGATCCGACCTCGGGTTCGTAAGGTCCTTCCCGTTGTCCCGTTCCCGGGTAATGCCAAAGGCTTCGGCCAGCCGGCCCGGGCCGCTGGTGAGAACTCGCAGCCCGCCGCGTCCATCCAGCGGAATGCCTCGCGCCCGCGCCATCGCTTCTGCTCCGGTCAACGGCTCCAGCGCCCGGAAAAGAATTCCGCCCGCAATCCCATCTGGCAGGCAGGAGACATTCAGGCAGTAGTGGTTCCCATAAATGAAATAGACATAGGCGTGGCCCGGCGGCCCGAACAGCACCGCATTACGCGCCGTCCGTCCTGCCGCCGAGTGCGCGGCGAGATCGTTCTCTCCCAGGTAGGCTTCCACCTCCACGATCCGTGCCCTAAGCAGCTCACTAGCAGTCTCCCGGACTAGAACTTTCCCCAGTAATTCTCGGCTCACTGGTCGCGGATCGCGATCATAGAACCTGCGCGGCAGCATCGCCTGCCGCTCATTGTTCTCTGCCGCCCTCAATCGCATCCCCGCCATCCCGCAAGCCCCGGTTCCTAAAGTTCAATTGAGCTCTAGACCTTCCGGCACAAGACGCCCAATTCGGTTTTGCCTATTGTGTGGACAGTCTCTGGCTGCTCAATCGCCAGCCAGTCTAAGGAGAGTCTATGCTTGGGAGAACTCTTAAGTCCCTCTTTCCATTGCTGTTGTTGACCGCGCTTGCGGCCGCGGAAACCATCCCTGCCGGCGCTCGGCTGACCATCCGCGTGGATTCGCAAATCAGCTCCGGTACCGCCAGGACCGGCCAGGTCTTTCACGGCAACCTGTCCCGGGCCTTGGTCGTGAACGGGAAGACTTTGGCCGAATCCGGCGCTCCCGTCACCGGCAAAGTCACCTACGCGAAGGGCAGCGGACGCTTGCATGATCCCGGCCAACTCACCCTGCGGCTGACCTCGGTTGAAATCGCCGGCCATCCCGTCGCCATCGCCACCACCGGATTTCATGCGAAAGGGAAGAGTCATACCAAGGGCAACGTCGAGAAAATTGGTGGCGGCGCTGCCGCCGGTGCCCTCATCGGTGGCCTTGCCGGAGGAGGCAAAGGCGCATTGATCGGCACTGCGGCCGGCGCAGGCGCTGGCACCGGACTCGCCGCCGCTACCGGAAAAGAAGAAGCTGTGGTTCACGCCGAATCGCTCCTCAGCTTCACTACCACCACTACGGCAACCGTAAAATAGCCACTTTCAATGGCGGGTCTTCGATCGAAGGCCCGCTTCATGTCAATCTGCCCCTACGCCGCGCCCTTCGCCAGCGTCTTCAGCATCGCCAGCACTTCCTCTGCATGTCCCTCCGGCTTCACCTTGTAGAAAATATGCTTGATCTTTCCGTCCGGCCCGATGATGAACGTCGTCCGCGCTACGCCCATCACCTTCTTGCCGTACATGTTCTTCTCCTGAATCACCCCATAAAGGTTGCACACCTTCTTGTCCGCGTCGCCCAGCAGCGTGAAGGGCAGATCGAACTTCAGCTCAAATTTCTTCTGCGCTCCCGGCGTATCCGGAGAAATTCCTAGTATCACTGCGTCACTCTTCATGATCTTCTTGTGCGAATCGCGGAATTCGCACGCCTCGATCGTGCATCCCGGCGTATCCGCCCGGGGATAAAAATACAGCACTACATACTTTCCCCGAAACTCCTTCAGCGAAACCTCTTTGCCGTTCTGGTCAGGCAAACTAAACTCAGGAGCTTTATCATTGATATCCATGGGGACTTCTCCTTCCCGATCCACTTTATATCGTACCCCCGGGCTTCTCGTCATCCTGGCTCTGGCTCTGCTCTCAGCCGCGCTCTCCCTTGCGCAAACCAGCCGTGCCGCCAAAGTCTACAAGGGTCCGCGCGCTCTCGGCCTGCTCGAACTTGCGCCCAACGGCAAAGCCCATCTCATACCCATCGCCATCCTGATTGACGGAAAATTCTACGACGCTACCGCCTACAAGGCCTCTCCCGTTCCCATGGCTCTCTGGGTCGGTACGGTCTACGAAGGCGTTCGCGGAGGCGTTTCGCAAGGCTTGTTCACCGTGAAAGGCGCATTGCAGAACCAGAGAACCAATAGCTGGACGGGTGAGGGCATGTGGGAGGCGGCCGGTTCCGCTCCGGCGAAAGCGACGAAAAAGCCCGCCTCATTAGTTCCTCGCGGCTTGAACGATGATTCCGGTCCGCCCGTTCTCCGCCGGGCCGGATCCGAGAACCCCAAGCCGCCCGGTTCCCCCGCTCCCCAAGCCCCTCCACCAGCTCCAGCTGGCCCTCCCCCTGCCGAGTCCACCGCCCAGCCTCCGCCTGCCGAGCCGGCAGGCGCCGCTCCGCCTGCCGCCACAGCCCCTTCCATCAGTCCTGCCTCGGCTGGTCCATTAACCCCGCCACCTCCTCCAGAGGACAAAGACCGGCCCACGCTTAAGCGTGGCAAGCCTGCGCCCCGTGCCCGAGGAAAAGAAGACGACACCACGCCCCTCGCGGCCGCACCTGGGCGTCCGCCACATCCGTCAGCCGCCGCCTCGGCCATTCAGATCATCCCGGCAATCTCTGACGCTGGTGGCCCCGACCCCAGCTCTTACGCCTACAGCCTCAAGCCCGAAGAAGAGCAGCAATACCGCAGAAAAATCCTGGACCTTGCCACCGCCGAGATTTCTGCCCACGTGCCGCCGCGCGCGGAAAGCGCTCCCTCGCGCCCCGCGACCCGGGCTGCCAGGACGGCGAAACCGCTGCCGCCTTCCTTCGACAACATCCAGTTTCGGGCTTTCGATCTTTCGAGCAGCAATGAGCCCGTGTTCGTCCTGACCGCCCAGGCGCAGTTGCCCCCAAATCCCGGCGCCCAGGCTCCATCCGATCTGCTCTACAGCATCGCCGTCGTTGCCCGCGAGGACGTCAACGGAAACTTCCACAAAGTATTTTCCAGCTTGACCGATGACCAGCGCATCGATGTCATTCCCCGCTACGAGTTCGTGGATGCCGTCGACGCCGATGGCGACGGCCGTGGTGAGCTCTTATTTCGCCAGGTTTCCGATGCGGGCAGCGCTTTCGTGGTCTTTCGTGTGATCGGAGACCAGTTGTGGCCGCTGTTCCAGGGCACACCCAGCCAATAACTGTCTTTCACCGCGCCGGAGTGCTTGCGGCCGCACTCACTTCTGGGTCATCACCAGTTGCCCGTCTTCCACTTTGATGTCGCTCACGTCGTTCGGCAGTTTGAGCCGGTCGCGCTGTTCGTCGAGTTTTTTCTGCAGGGCGTCATTCACCAGCGACACCGGAATCTCCAGATCACCCACCTTGAACTCCGTGGCTTCGAATGTCGCGTACCCGTCTTTCGACTTCAAATGCCCCGCCAGCGTCACGTACACTGTCTTCCCGCCGATGTCCGTCACGAATTGTCCGCGCGCCAAATCCCCTTCAAAATTGACCTGGTAGTCCTTTACCTCCGGCTGCCCCGGCCCGATTGGAGCATCCGCCGATGCCGGCACCGACCCCAGCGGATCGGCCGCATGCTGCGGAGTTCCTGTCCCTGTCGGCTGCGTCGCCGCCACCAGGGCCCCCGTCGCTTGCGCCAGCGCCGCGCTGACTTCGCTGGAGTTCAGCCGCACCTGTGCCGGCGGCTGTCCCGGCTCCCTCGGCTGGTCCAGTTGCTGCAGTTTTTCCTCCAGCGAGCGCGCGCTGGCCGCCATCGCTGCCGGCGGCTGTGGTGCGGCTACAGGCTGTGGCTTCTTTAGAACCAGGTAGATAGCTACCAGCGAGCTGGCCAGCGTAGCCACGCTCACAACACGGTCCAGCTTCCATTTCACGGCAATATCCCCCGGAACGACTCCAGAACATGGTACCGGGACGTCGCTCTCTTCTCAGGTAACGGAAGACATTAATAGAAAGGTTATTGCCGATTTGATGAACAATGCAAAACCCCTTCCGCAATGGAAGGGGTCTCGGCTAAACTCCGCCCGTTCTACTTGCCCGCTGGTTGGTCCATGGTAATCCCTTGCGCCCCCGGCTGCTTTTCCGCCTTCGCCTTCTTGGTGGCCATGGTCTTGTCCACCCATTCGTCGGCCGTCTTCAGGTCGGCCGCCCGCGCCGCCGGATCTTCACACTCCACGTCCGCCTTTTCCCGGTACATCAGGTTCATGTACGCCATGGCGTCGTCGTAATCGGGACGCAGCTGCAGCGCCTTGTTCAGGCTGTCGATTCCATCTTGGACAAATGTCGTGTTCTTCTGCTTCAGCGCCGCGCAAACCTTCTTGTCCTTCAGTGGCTCTTCCGGCTTCAGCCCCAGTTTCGATCGCTCCTCCATTCGTGGCTGGTAAGATTGCGTCCAGTCAATCACCCCGATCGAGTAGTAAGGCTCCGGATCGTTGGCGTCCACCTCCGTCGCCTGCCGGTAATAGTTCTTTGCATCTTCGAACTTGTGCATGTTCAGGTAGATGTAGGCGATCCCTTTCAGGCTGTTGATCGTCTGCTCTTTCCCCGGCTTCGCATCCAGCACCTTCTTGTAGGCGTCGATCGCCTGTTCGCCCATGTGCATGTTGTCTTCCGCTTCCACTCCCGGAATGTACTGCTGGGCATACGCCGTGGCCAGGTACAGCCGCGCCACCACCAGGGAGTTATCCAGCGATACCGCCTGCTGGAAGTGATCGATCGCCTCTTCATACTTCGCGTTCTTGTAAGACGCCACGCCCTTGTTGAGTTGGTCGCGTGCCCTCAGCTTGCTGCAGCCCGAAGCCGAGAGCAGCATCACGCCAACCGCCAGCAGTGTTACTAGCCTTGCGCCATTTTTCATTGCCTTGTCAGTCTCCTCCCCGCGCTCGACGGAAACGCGACAGGCAAACCACCGCCTGTCACGTCGCGGACTGGTGCGAAAAAATTCAGCAGCCAGACATGCTTGGATGAAAATCCTCGTGTCCTGCGAACCCGGTTAGCCGCCCGCTTCGATCTTCGCGGTGATCAAGCCGACCTTGTCCACCCCCGCGGCATGCGCAAGGTCTATCACATCTGCAACGTCGGCAAAGGGCACGGCGTCATCCCCTTTGACGAACATCACCTTCTCCGCGCGCGTCTTGAAAATGTCGGTCAGCCGGCCCTGCAGCCCGTCCCAGGTCGTGTCTTCCTGGTTGATCTTCAGCCCTGGTTGTTGCCCTGGGCCGCGATCGATCAGCTGCACCACGATCGTACGGTCCGGCTGGTTATTCTTGGGCGCATTCGGCGGAGGTGGCTGCGGAACCAGCGCCTCCAGCCCCTTGGGCGTTAAGGGTGTGATCACCATGAAAATGATCAGCAGCACCAGCAGCACATCGATGAGCGGCGTCACGTTGATGTTCGCGCTTTGGCCCCCGCTCGGGCCGACTGCCATTCCCATAAAATATCTCCTCTATTGCCCGCCCGTCGTCGGCGCCGGTGGCGGCGCCGTGCCCGGCTGCTTCTTGTGATCCGTCAGTAGGCCCAGTTGGTCGACTCCCGCGGCCCGGACGTTGTCCACGATCTGCACCACCGACCCGAACTTGGCTCGCGCATCGGCCCGCACGAATACTCTCTTATCCACTCGATTCGCCAGCCGGTCCTTCACTTTTTGCGTCAGTTGATCAGGCTCGGTTCGATCGTTCCCGAAGTACACCTTGCCATCTCGCATCACCGCTACCACCAGCGCGTCCTCTTTGTCCGCGTCCGGCATCTGCATCGGGTTATTTACTTTCGCCAGGTCGACGCTCACGCCCTTCTGCAGCATGGGCGTGACCACCATGAAGATGATCAGCAACACCAGCATCACGTCCACCATCGGCGTGACATTGATATCGGAATTGACCTTGGCGCCTTCGTTCCTCTTCGCCAGTGACATAAACCGCTCTCCTGCGCTGGTCGTCTTCGCTTCCTGCCAGCGCGCGCCTGCCTCGGCCACTGAGGCCCCGGCCCCGGAGTCAACCCCCGGAACCCGGCTACTCAGAATTTCCTAGCCAACCGGTCCAAACCTACGACCGGCGCATGCCTCGCCGCTTCAGGAAGTAGTCGATGAGTTCGCTCGACGAGTTGTCCATCTCCACGTCAAACGCCTCCACTCGCCCCGTCAGGTAGTTGAACATCATCACGGCAGGAATCGCCACGAACAGTCCCACCGCCGTGGTCACCAGCGCCTCCGCGATACCGCCGGCCACTGCCGCCAGCCCGGTTGCCTTTTCCTGGGAGATGCCCTTGAAGGCGTTCAGAATACCCACCACCGTGCCGAACAGCCCCACGAAAGGAGCCGTCGATCCGATCGTCGCCAGACCACCCAGTCCGCGCTTCAACTCCGCGTGCACGATCGCTTCAGTCCGTTCCAGGGCGCGCTTCGAGGCCTCGATCGTCTCCCCCGGAATATCGGAACTGTCCTGGTGGGCGCGGAATTCCATCAGCCCGGCCGTCACCACCTTGGCCAGGTGGCTCTTCTTGTTGCGCTCGGCGACCTTGATCGCTTCGTCGATCTTGCCGTCCCGCAGCGCTCCCGCCACTTGCGGCGCGAACGATCGCGACTGCTTCCGCGCCGCGCTGAATGCCATCCAGCGGTCAATCATCACCCCGATCGACCAGCCGGACATGATGAATAGAATGATGACCACGAGTTTCGCCAGTATGCCCATCTGCTTCCACAGCGAAATCGGATCCCAGGATACGGTTCCACCCTCCTGGAACAGCCAGGCGGCGACCGCAGAAAAGTGATACAGCGCTAGCGTTGCTAAGTTGGCTGCGAGCATGAGTTGCTTTTTCCTCCTCGGAAACTAGTCAAATCGCGGCACGTTGCCCCAAGTCTGCTGACCGCGCACACTCGAGTCGCGCATCGCAAAACTGTCTTTCCTTAAACTGGTCGGGACCGGGTTTGAGGGCCTTCGCTTCCATGACACGCCCCATTCCGGCTCTTGGTGAACGGTAGGATTGGGGGGAAGGCAATTTGCTCAAACACCTCTTACATCTCTGGGTCCCGCTGCCCTGGCTCTAGCCGCCGGACAACGTAAAATTCACCGTGATCTGCGTCTCTACCTCGACCGGCTCGCCGTTCAGAATGTACGGCTTGTATCGCCACTGCTTCACGGCCTCGATCGCCGAGGGCGCCAGCATGGGATGGCCGCTGATCAGCCGTAGGTTCTCGATCGTCCCGTCTTTGCTGATTTCAGCCTGCAGCAACACCTGCCCTTGAATCCGGGCTTGCCGCGCCAGCGGCGGATACGTCGGCTGAATTCTGCGGATCAATAACCCCTGGGTCACGCCTTGCGAAACCCGTACCCGCTGCGGAGTCGCTACCTTGGGCACGGCGACCGGCGTCGAGCTGATGATGCCGCCAATCACTCCTCCCATCTGCCCGCCAGGCACCCCGCCCGGAACCCCTCCTACCACGCCGGACGACATCACCGGCGGCGGAGCTTCCTCTTCTTTGATCATCTCAACTTTTTGTGGAATCTTCGTCGGAGTCCGCAGTTGCCCGTTGATGATGTCGGTCTGCACCTGCTTCACGACTTTGATCGGAGCGGCCGCCGGGGGTGGAGGAGGCGGTGGCGGTGGCGGGGGCGCCACCAGAAATGTCATCAACTGGGTCTTGGGAAGAGCCTCGGTAAACAGCAGCGGGATCAGTACCAGCACTCCAATGAACGCCACTTCCAGCACAAACGAGATCGTCGTAGTCATGCCCCGTTTGGTTTTCAGCCTTCCACCCGATTCAATGAGGCTGTCTTCAAACATAAGGTTTTCTCCTGAGAACAAACCCTAACTATTCCTTAGACACCGGCCGCCTCCGGTTTGCTCCCGAGACTCAGGGGCCTGCCGCGGTCTTTTCCGAAACCGCAGCATACTAACTCAAATTCCTCCCAATCACAAACTTGCGTGCCATGCGCGCCTGCCCACGCCGCCTCAAACCCGCGCCTTGACCCGCTCCTGGCGGCTATTGGCCTTGCTGCCCGCCGCGGCTATGACCGCAGGCCTGCCCCGTCCCGCCCGCCAGTCCTGGTAGGCCACCAGGATCGGCGCCGCGATGGCAATCGACGAATATG
>Ga0335080_10002919_pt1 | contig 17187 bp, 21 predicted proteins | sample Lox_Sample_34_FD_206720 | JGI IMG/M metagenome (GOLD analysis project Ga0335080, IMG submission 206720) | Soil microbial communities from Loxahatchee National Wildlife Refuge, Florida, United States - Lox_Sample_3.4 | ecosystem: Environmental > Terrestrial > Soil > Wetlands | place: USA...
TCACCCCCCGCGATATGCTTCGACTGCTCTGTAACCTCCCGTAAATCTCGCTCGCGTCGAAAGGGCGCGGTTTCTCGAGGTCTATCTCGACGACCATCTCCAGTGCCCAAACGCTCAGATCGCGCCGGTCCCACGGATCTCGGAAGAGCCGCGCCTGCCCGTCCACGACGCTTCCTTGGAGCAGCAGGCCGTGAAGGGTCCGGGGCGGTCTCTTTGGGAGCTGGCACGCGAGGCGGCGCGCAGTCGCAGGTCTGGAGTTCCCTAGCGCCCGTCCGATCCATCTGGAGGAGGAGCCGTGCCGCGAAGTGTCCTCGTGCGGCGCTCAGTCGTGAAGGCCGTGACCTACCGAGCGCTGATCATGTGCCTCGACTTCGCGACGATCTGGTGGTTCACGGGCCAGCCGCGCATCGCCGTCGGCTTCATGATCGCGAGCAACGTCTACACGACGATCGCGTATCTCGGCCACGAGCGTCTCTGGTCGCGCATTTCCTGGGGCGTGGAGGACGCGCGCTAGCGTTCGCTTGGGCTACCCTGCGCGCCGTCGCCTGGCTCGCGACCAGGTACCTGGTCACGGCGGCGCTCGTCGTCGCTGTGGGCTCGAAGGCGCCGTGGTTCGAGATCACGGACGGTCTGCCGCAGCACCACGAGTTCCCGTAGCGCCGGCTAGTCCGACCGCGCGCTCCGGCACTCGTAGCAGCGGTCCGCGAGCTCGACCCACGTGCCCGCGGTCGCGCGCTGCTCCCACACCATGCGGCCGGTCTCGCCGGTCGGCATGCGATAGGCGACCCACAGCTCCTTCTTCTGGTCGCCGTCGAGGTCGGTCTCGCAGAGCACGCGCACTCCGTTCGCGCGCTCGTCGTCCGCGAGGAAGCGCAGCAAGCTCTGCACCAGCTCGGGGCTCGGCGCCGACGCGCGGCGCGGCTTCGCGCCGCGGTTCACTTCGAAGAACGCGTCATCGTACGAACGGCCGGGCGCCAGGCCGTACTTCACGGGCTCGCCCGCGGCGTCTGCGTACTCGCGTTCGGCTTGGATGGGGAACTCGGCACCGCCGTCCGCGAACGCGTCGCGCAGCACGCCGCCGGTGAGCGACATCCGCTGCGAGTCGAAAGGGCCGAACTGCGCCGACTCCAGCACGAGCAGCGGGTGGAAGCGGCCCTGCTCCACGTAGCCGATCACGCCGGGCTGCGCGCCATCGGGCAGTGTCGCCCCCGCGAGCAGCAGCGCCAAGATGAGTGCGCCGAAACGCATGAGCGCTTGTCGGCAGACCGCGATTCGGGCTAGATAGCCGCATGGGCGCGCGCGTCGCTTGGGCGCTGCTTGCCGCGTCGCTTCTGGGCGCGTGGCTGCCGGGATCGGCGGCGCGCGCAGAGCTCGGCGCCGAACCCGTGGGGCGCGTCGCCACCCTGCCGCAGCGGCCGGGACCACACTGGTTCTGGCTGTCCGACGTGCTGCTGCACCGCACCGCCCTCTTCGATGCGGACACCGGCGACATGCTCGGGCTCCTGTCGGGCGGCACGGCGAACGTCGGCTTCGTGGTCGACCCGCTCTTCTCGCCCGACCACCGCGAGATCTATCTGCCCGAGAGCTTCTACTCGCGCGGCGTGCGCGGCGATCGCACCGACGTGGTGACCGTGTACGATGGCCAGACGCTGCAGCCGGTGCAGGAGATCCCGATTCCCCCGAAGCGCGCGGAGTACTACCCCGGCAACGCGGCGAACGCGCTGTCGGACGACGGGCAGTTCCTGGCGGTCTTCAACTTGACGCCCGCACAGTCGCTCACGCTGGTCGACGTGCGCGCGCGGCGCTTCGTGAAGGAGGTCGACACTCCGGGGTGTGGGCTCGTCTTCGCGGCGGGACCGCGGCGCTTCTTCATGGTGTGCGGCGACGGCTCGTTGCTCGTCGTGTCGCTCGGCGCCGACGGCGCGCCCGCGCTCGCGCGCACGAAGCCGTTCTTCGACCCGAACCAGGACCCGCTCACCGAGAAGGCGGTGCGCGCCAAGGACGCCTGGGAGTTCGTCTCGTACGAGGGGATGATCCACTCCGTCGACGTGTCGGGCACCGAGATCCGCTTCTCCGAGCCGTGGTCGCTGTTCGACGACGCGGACCGCAAGGCGTCGTGGCGCATCGGCGGGAACCAGCACCTGGCGGTGCACGCCGCGTCGGGCCGCCTCTTCGCGCTGGTGCACCAGGGCCCGGCCGACACGCACAAGAAGAGCGGGCGCGCGGTCTGGGTGTACGACATCGCGTCGCACAAGCGCGTGCAGCAGATCTCGCTCGGGAATCCGTTCGCCGCGTTCGTGCGCGAACAGATGGGCTTCGCGCGCGGCGGGGCGGGGGAGTGGATGCTCGGCGCGGTGCTGCCGAACCCGGGCGCCGACATCATCCTGGTGACTCAGGACGAGTCACCGGTGCTGATCACGACGGGCTTCGGGCCGATGCCTGCGCTGGTGCACGACGCGCGGACGGGAAAGGTGATCGGCGAGGTCCACGAGGCGGGGCTCGCCCCCACGTTGCTGTTCGGGCCGTGAGCGAAGGGATGGCGACGTCGGGCGTCGATCCAGTCGTACTCGCGAGCTTGCGCGCCGGGCTCGCGCTCTTGTTCGCGGCAGCGGCGGTGCACAAGCTGCGCGACCTGGCGTGGTTCGGCGCGGTGCTTGCGGAGTACCGCGTGCTGCCGGCGTCGGTCCTACACTTCTCGGTGTTCGCCGTCCCGGTGCTCGAGGCGGGGGTGGCGGTCGCGCTCGCCCTGCCGGGGCCGCGCGGACCTGCTGCAGCCGCCTTGCTCATGACGTCCTACGGCGGCGCGATCGCGTGGAACCTCTCGCGCGGCCGGCGCTCGCTCGACTGCGGCTGCTTCGGCCCGGGCCGCGGCGAGCCGATCTCGTGGGCGCTCGTCGCGCGGAACGCGGTGCTCGCCGCGGGCGCGCTCGTATGCGTGCTGCCGGCGTCGCCGCGCGCGCTCGTGTGGCTCGACTTCGCGACGATCGCCGGCGCAACGGCGTGCCTCGCGCTCGTCTGGCTCGGCGCGCACCGCGCGCTGGCGCTGCGCCCGCGCATGGCCGAGCTGCGGAGCGACGCGTGATCGAGGCGCTCGTCGTCTCGAACCTGCTGCTGTGGGTCGCGGTGCTCGCGCTCGCGGCGCTGGTCGTGGCGCTGATGCGCCAGCTCGGCGTGCTGTACGAGCGCGTCGCGCCCGCGGGCGCGCTCGTGGCCGGCGCGGCGCCGCGCGTGGGCGAGCGCGCGCCGGTCGTCGCAGTGGTCGATCTGGCAGGCACTCCCGTCTCGCTCGGCGCGCCGAGCGCGGACGGCCGTCGCAGCTTGCTGTTCTTCCTGTCGCCGACGTGTCCCGTGTGCAAGACGCTGTTGCCCGTGGTGCGCCAGATTGGACGCGCGGAAGTGCGCACGCTGCGCGTCGTGCTCGCCAGCGACGGCCCGCGCGACGAGCACGTCGCGTTCGCGCGCGAGCACGCGCTCGACGAGCGCGAGTACGTGCTGGGCGCGGCGCTCGGCCTGGCGTACCGCGTGGCGAAGCTGCCGTACGCGGTGCTGGTCGACGCCGCGGGCATCGTGCGCGCCGAAGGGCTCGTCAATACGCGCGAGCACCTCGAGAGTCTCTTCGAGGCGATGGAGCGCGGCGTCGCGTCGCTCGACGAGTATCTCGCGCAGAAGAGACAGGAGGTCGCGTAGCGCATGGCGAACGATCGGCTCGACCGCTGGCTCGAGCGCCGCGCGCGCAAGCTCGCGCGCGGCACGTCGCGGCGCAGCTTCCTGGCGCGGCTCGGCACGATCGCCGTGGGCGCGGCCGGCCTGCCGCTGCTGCCGGTGCTGCGCGCGTCGGCGGGCGAGCGCGCGCCCGCGCCCGACGAGGTCGCGCTCGCGGGCAGGCCCGAGGGCGACCCGAAGCGCTGCGAGTACTGGCGCCACTGCGCGATCGACGGCTTCCTCTGCGCGTGCTGCGGCGGCAGCCAGAACACGTGCCCGCCGGGCACGGAGATGTCGTCGATCACGTGGATCGGCACGTGCAAGAACCCGGCGGACGGCAAGGACTACATCATCTCGTACAACGACTGCTGCGGTCAGAGCATCTGTGGCCGCTGCAACTGCCAGCGCACCGAGCGCGAGAAGCCCGTCTACATCACGCCGAAGAACAACGACGCGCTGTGGTGCTTCGGCACGAAGAGCCGCGCGGTGCAGTGCTCGGTGGCGGTGGTGCTGGGCGTCGCGACGGAGTCGTGAGCGCCACCGTTCTGGCCGCCGCGCTGCTCGCTGCCGCACCCGCCGAGCCGTCGCACACGCCGGCCGTCGACTACGCGCTGCACTGCCAGGGCTGTCACCTGGTCGATGGCCGGGCTACACCGGGGAGTGTACCTGCGCTCTCGGGCACCGTCGCTCGCCTTGCCCGCACGCCCGGCGGGCGCGAGTACATGGCGCGCGTGCCCGGCGTCGCGCAGGCGCCGCTCGGCGACGCGGAGCTCGCGGCGCTGCTCAACTGGGTCGTGCAGCGTTTCGGGCCGGTCGCCGACTTCGCGCCGTACGGCGCGGACGAAGTGGGACGGCTGCGCGCGCAGCCGCTGGTCGACGTGGCCGCGGCTCGGCGGGCGCTCCTCGGAGGCGACGCGCACTGAGCGCGTGGCAAGATGACCGTCCCGTGCGTCGCTCGGGAGAGGAGATCGGGATGCGTATCGGCAGGCTCGCGGCCGCGTGGTCTGGCGGATTGCTCGTGCTGTTCGGCGTTCTCTATGTCGTGGCGTCTCGGCGCATGCTCGCGCTGGCGCAGCTCGAGCAGCTGACTCCCACCGCGCTCACCGACCTGCGCGTCATGTACGGCGCGCTCGAGATCGGGCCGGGCCTGTTCTGCCTGGCGGCACTGTGGCGCAGGAGTTGGCTCGAGCCAGCGCTCGCGCTCGCGGCGCTCACGTTCGGGTGCATCGCGGCGGTGCGCCTGCTCGGCATCTCGCTCGAGGGAACCGCGAATCAGTATCACCTGACGGCGATCGCGATCGAGATCGCCACCTGCGCGTTCGCCGCGGTCGCGTGGCGCCGAGTGGCGAGCGCTCCGTGAGGCAGCTCTGGGCGCGCAGCTGGAGCATCGTGCTCCCGATCGCGGCGTGCGCGGTGCTCGCTGCGATTTGGGGCCGGCCGCTCGGCGGGCTGTCGGTCTCGCTGGCCACCGCGGGGCTCGTCGCGGCGGTGATCGTCGGCGTGCACCACGCCGAGGTCGTCGCGCACCGCGTCGGCGAGCCATTCGGCACTTTGGTGCTCGCGCTGTGCATCACGGTGATCGAGCTCGGACTCATCGGCTCGATCATGCTGTCCAAGGCCGAAGGCGCCAGCACGCTCGCGCGCGACACGCTCTTCGCCACGGTCATGGTCGTGTGCAACGGCGTCGTCGGCGCGTGTCTCGTGGCGGGATCGATCCGGCATCGCGTGCTCGAGTTCCGCGTCGAAGGAGCGGGTCATGCGCTCGCGGCGCTCGCGCCGCTCGTCACGCTCACCTTGATCCTGCCCGCGTTCACGACCACCACGCCGGGCCCGACCTACGCGCGCCCGCAGCTCGCGTTCGTGGGCGCGTGCTCGCTCGTGCTCTACGGCGTGTTCGTGTTCGCGCAGACGATCTGGCATCGCGACTACTTCCTGCCCGTGCAGGACGCGGAGGAGCAGCACGCTCTGCCCCCGTCGACGCGGGCCGCGCTCGCGAGCTCGGGCCTGCTGGTGGTGGCCCTGGTCGGCGTGGTCGGCCTGGCGAAGCTGCTCGCGCCTGCGATCGAAGAAGGCGTGCGCGCGGTTTCCGCGCCGCTGCACGTCGTGGGGCTGATCATCGCGCTCGTCGTGCTCGCGCCCGAGTCCGCGTCCGCCCTGCGCGCGGCCGTGCGGAACCGCATGCAGACGAGCCTGAACTTGGCGCTCGGCTCCGCGCTCGCCACCATCGGGCTCACGATTCCCGCGGTCGCGGCGATCTCCGTCGCGCTGGACCTGCCGCTCGAGCTCGGCCTGGCGCCGACTCAGATCGTGTTGCTCGTCCTGACTCTGCTCCTCTCCACGATCACCTTGGCGAGCGGCCGCGCGACCGTCCTGCACGGCGCCGTACACCTGGCGGTGTTCGCGGCCTTCTTGGTGCTGGCCTTCGTGCCGTGAGCGAAGTGATATCGTGGCGGCCATGCGTCATCACAATTCGCCCGAGCTCGCGAAGCCGAACGGCTACACCCACGCAGTCGAGGCCAGCGGCGGCCGCACGGTCTACGTCTCGGGACAAGTCAGTCTCGACGCCGCGGGCAAGCTCGTCGGCGCGGGCGACTTCGAGGCTCAGGCTCGGCGAGTCTTCGAGAACCTCAAGGCGGCGCTCGCGGCGGCGGGTGCTTCGCTCGCCCACGTCGTGAAGATCACCGTCTTCGTGACGGATCTCTCGGGCCTGGCCTCGTTTCGCAAGCTGCGCAACGAGTACTTCCCGACGAACCCTCCCGCGAGCAGCCTGGTCCAGGTCGCGGGGCTGGTGTTGCCGGAGCTCCTGATCGAGATCGAAGCCGTCGCGGTCTTGTGAGCAGGAGATGCGGATCCTGTGCTCGGCCGTGGTTCTCGCCGCCTTCTTGGCGCAGACGAGTCACGCGTTGGAAGCGCCCACCTGCAAAGGCTGGGCAGCTCTCAAACGCGACGATCGGCTGGTCGTCGTCGGCACCGTGCTCGAAAACAAGGTCGGAAGGCCCGAGAAGTCGAAGCTCGCCGAGTGCCTCTGGGGCATCTACGACCAGATCGCCGACCACACGACCGAGCTCTGCGCGCAAGGAGGCAGCGAGTACGATCAGGCACTCGGCGCCGCGCTCAAATCGGCCATCGGCTTCTGCAAGGCGCCGTAGCCATCGTCACCGGAAATCGTGCGAGGGCGGCAGTGACTCGCTGAGCGCTCCCACGTCGAGCCGCTCGAACTTTCGAGCGCGCACGTGGATGACGCCTTCCTGATTCTGCACGGGGCCTTCCACGAGCAGGAGCCCCGACGACTGCACGATCGCGCGGTGCCGCTGGAACATCTTCGGCACGACGATCGCGTTCGACGTGCCCGTCTCGTCTTCCAGGGTGAGGAACAGGAAGCCCTTCGCCGTGCCCGGGCGCTGGCGCACGATGACGGCGCCCGCGATCCGCACCCAGCTGCCGTTCTTCGCGCTACGCAGCTCCGCCGCCGACAGCACGCCGCGCGCGCGCAGTGACTCGCGAAAATGACTCATGAGATGCGCGCCGGTAGTGATGCCCGTGCCGCGATAGTCGGCGACCGTGCGCTCGAACGGGCTCATCTCGTCGAGCGGAGAAGGCGTGGTCGAAGTCGCGCCCGCGAGCAGTCCGCCCGAGAGCGCCGCCACTTGCCAGAGCGCCTCGCGGCGGTCGAGGCCCAGGCTCGCGCACGCGCCGATCGACGCCAGGCGGTCGAGCTCGTTGCGGTGGAGCCCCGTGCGCGCGGCCAGGTCGGCGAGCGATTCGTACGGCGACTCGGCCGCGACGCGCAGGCCCGCGTCTTCGCGCAGGCCGTCGGCGTAACGCAGGCCGAGCCGCACGGAGCCTTCGTCGGTCACTTGACAGAGCCAGTCGCTCTCCTGCACGTCGATCGGCAGCACGCGCACGCCGTGGCGCGCCGCGTCCTGCACCAGGGTGGCAGGGCTGTAGAAGCCGAGCGGGTAGTGATTCAGCATGGCCACGAGGAAGCACGCGGGGTGGTGCGCGCGGATGTAGGCCGACGCGTACGCGAGCAGCGCGAAGCTGGCGGCATGGCTCTCGGGGAAGCCGTAGCGCGCGAACGAGCCGATCTGCTTCACGATCTCGTCCTGCGCCGCGGCGCTGACACCATTCTGTGTCATTCCGGCGCGAAGCTTGCGCACGATCTCTTCCATGCGTTCGACCGAGCGCTTGAAGCCCATGGCGCGGCGCAGCTCCTCGGCCTCGCCGCCCGAGAAGCCCGCGATCGTCATCGCCATGCGCAGGAGCTGCTCCTGGAACAGCGGCACGCCGAGCGTGCGCCGCAGGATCGGCTCGAGCTCGGGGTGCGCGTATGTCACGGCCTCGCGGCCCGCGCGGCGTTTGAGATAGGGCTGCACCATGTCGCCGGTGATCGGCCCGGGCCGGATGATCGCGACCTCGACGACCAGGTCGTAGAACGAGGTCGGCTTCATGCGCGGCAGGGTCGCCATCTGCGCGCGGCTCTCGACCTGGAACACGCCGGTCGTGTCGGCGGCCTGCAGCATGGCGTACGTCTTCGGGTCGTCGGCGGGAATCTTGTCGAGGGACACGTCGGCGGCGTCGTGCGTGCGCACGAGCGGGATCGCGTCTTCCAGCACGGCCATCATGCCGAGCCCGAGCAGGTCGATCTTGATGATGCCCAGGTCCGCGCAGTCGTCCTTGTCCCACTGGATGACCGTGCGGCCCGGCATGCGCGCGGGCTCGAGGGGCACGACTTCGTCGAGCCGGCCCTTCGCGATCACCATGCCGCCCGAGTGCTGGCCCAGGTGGCGCGGCAGGTTCTGCGCCTCGTGCACCAGGCGCACCAGGTGCCGCACGCGCGGCGCGTCGGGGTGCACGCCCGCGTCGCGCAGCTGCCGCTCGAGCGCGTCGTTCTCGTCGGTGAACTCGTGGCGCGAGAGCAGCTTCGCGAGCCGGTCGATCTGCTCGTTCGCGAGGCCGAGCACCTTGCCCATCTCGCGCACCGCGCTCTTCGAGCGGTACGTGATCACGTTGGCGGTCATTGCCGCGCCGCTCGCGCCGTAGCGCTGGTAGACGTACTGCAGGATCTCCTCGCGGTGGTCGCCCGACGGCAGATCGACGTCGATGTCGGGCCACTCGCCGCGCTCTTCCGAGAGGAAGCGCTCGAACAGGAGCTCGTAGCGCACGGGATCGATCGCCGTGATGCCGAGCGCGTAACACACGATGGAGTTGGCCGCCGAGCCGCGCCCCTGACACAGGATCCCGCGCGCGCGGCACTCGCGCACCACGTCCCACACGATGAGGAAGTAGCCCTCGAGCTCGAGCCGCCCGATCAGCCCGAGCTCGTGCTCGAGCTGCGTCACGGCCTTGGCCGGGATCTTCACGCCGTAGCGCTCGCGCGCGCCTTCGAACGACAGCCGGCGGAGCAGGGCGGGCAGTGACTCGCCGTTGGGGGTCGGGAAGTCGGGGAACTCGTAGCCCAGGTCTTCGAGCCGGAACGCGCAGCGCTCCGCGACTTCGAGCGTGTTTGCGAGCGCGAGCGGCAGGTCGGCGAAGCGCTTCGCGGTTTCCGCAGGAGCTTGGACGTGGCGCTCCGCGTTGGGCAGGAGCTTGCGGCCTGCTTGCTCGAACTTCACGCCGTGCGCGATGCACGTGAACGCGTCGAGCAGCCGCTTGCCCGACACTGAAGCGTGTCGCACGTCGCCGGTCGCGAGCGGCGCGATGCCGGTCGCGAGCAGCTTCCGGTTCGCGCGCTCCTCGTCCGGGTCGCGGTGCCGCCACAGCTCGCCAAACGCATCGCCGCCGAAGATCTTCCCGACCGGCGCCGCGAGCGCGGGCTCGCGCACCACCGCGACGAGCCCGTCCGCGTGCTCGCGCAGCTCGTCCCAGGTGACGCGAGAGTGCGGCTTCTCGACGCGCGCGTGGCCCTTCGTGAGCAGCCTACACAGATTCTTGTAGCCTGCGCGATCCTTCACCAATAGCGTCACGCGACCGCCGTCCGGCGGCGGATCGGATTTGCGGCGCCGCTTCAATTCCGAAGCCAGATGCACGCGTGCGCCGCAGATCGCCTCGAGCCCGGCCGCGCGCGCCGCGCGGTGGAAGCGCGGTAGCCCGTATGCCCCGTGCGAATCCGCGAGTGCGAGCGCCCCGTGCCCGAGCTCCGCCGCCCGCGCCACGAGGTCTTCGGGCGCAGAGCTCCCCTCCAGAAAACTGAAGGCGCTGCGCGCGCTTAGCTCGACGAAGGGGGGTGAGGTCATGGCGGAAGCTCGATGCTCCTGCGAATTTTCGCCAGAGTTTCGCCCCGGGGTCAAGCGCTCCGGTCAAGCGGGATCGAGCGGACTCCGCACCCCAGGTCCGCCGCGGCGCGAACTCGAGAGCCTCGGTGATCCTGATCTCCAGATCGTCGACGCAACCGACAAGTCGCAAGGCTCACAACGCCGCCGCGCTGAGCCGCAAGGCTGTTAGGCTGCTTGGAATGCGAGACCCCGCGCGCATCGACAATCTCCTCGCCGTCCTGCGGCGCGTTTGGGAGCGCGATCCAGATCTACGTCTCGGCCAGCTCGTTGTCATCGCTGCAAAGCCGAATCAACCAGCGCCCGAGGTCTTCTATGTCGAGGACGACGAGCTTCTCAATGGCTTGCTCGCTTACGAGCGTTACAAAGGCAATGCGCCGTGAGTCGGGCGCCCAATCCTTCGCTGCAGCCGACCTGCTCCGGCTGGCTTCGCCAGCCTCCGCAGGCGGCTGAGCTCAGACGTTGGGCGGCTTACTCGACGGCGATGCCACAGATGTCGCGATAGGAGAAAGACATGTCGTCACTCGCCGAGAACAAGGCTCTCGCACGTCGGTGGTTCGCGCTGGTGAGCGCAAACGCAGTAGACGATATCTGTGCCATCACGGCGACGTCGTGGTCGATGCACGGCGGGCCACCCCAACTGCCAAAAGGTCACGCAGGGGTTCGGGCGTTGTTTCAGACCATTGGTCCCGTTGAGCAGCAGTGGACCATCGACGATGTCATCGCAGAAGACGATCGGGTCGCCGTGAGGGCCACGTGCAATTGCGTGCAGGAGAGCTTCTTGAGCATTCCGAGCCACGGTCGGCGCCAGAGGTTCAGTGCCACATTTGTCCACCGCATCATGGGTGGCCTGGTGCAAGAGACGTGGCGCAACGCGGACGATCTTGGTCGGCTGTTGCAACTCGGTGCTCGCATTGAGGCGGGGTCGCCGTAGCCAAAGTGGTGTCGCTACACGTAAGCCGTTCCTTATGACGATGCCGCCTCCTGCAGAGTCTCGGTCGAGGCTGAACAGCCGCCTAACAGGCCGCTGCAGCCGACGAGCGGCGCGCGGGCGAGGCGGCCGAGGTAGGATGAGGTGCGCCGCTCGCGGCTGAGCGGCAAGACGTTAGGCGGCACGAAGAGTGGCGAAGTCAACCGACGAGCACGAGCAGCTCAGGGGTTTCTCGCTAGCCGTACTCGCCCACCTGGGCATGCCCTCTTCGGAGGAATCGCTCGAACCGATCCGCGCGACGACGTCCCTGCGAGGTCTTCGCGAGGCAGCTCGCGACATGGTCGAAATGTGTGAAGACCTCGCTGCTGACCAGGTCGCCGCACTCGACGCTCGTCTTGAACGCGACGGACTCCCAACCCTGTCGCGAATGCGCGATCGCCGCTATTGGAGCCTTCTCGCGGTGCTGTCGCGAGGTCGAATCCGATCCGACGACGAGTTTCGTCTTCTCAACAGCTTCGTCTCAGACGTTGACTCACCGCATCTCCGAGGTCCCGCGCGCGCCAAAGCGAGCGCAATGCTCGGCGCCTACGAGTCCAACCGGTAGTGCGCGTGACGCCTAACAAGCCGCTGAAGCTGCCGGCCGCGGGCTTCGGCCGTGCGGTTCGCCGTCGTCGACCCGAGGCGTAGTAGACTCATGCGCGTCCGCAGCTGAGCGGCCATCCGTTGGGCGGCGAGGCCGATCGTGCCGATGAATCCCGAGGAAACCTGCTTCGTCTGCCGCAAGCATCGCGGCGAGCTCGAAATGCCGGGTGGCGTCGTGTTCGAGGATGACCTCGTTTTCGTGAGTCACGGAACGATGAAGCCCCAAGCACTGACCTATCCTGGGATTTTCTTCGTGGAGCCGAGGCGTCACGTGCCGACGATGGCGGAACTGACACGACCGGAATCTGAGCGCATTGGATGGCTGGCCTCTGTCGTGGCTAAGGCTCTCGCGAGTGAAGGCGCGGAACGGTCGTACCTAGAGGTGCTCGGGCACCACGTTCCTCACCTGCACGTCTGGATCATTCCGAGGTACCCGAAGACACCGGACAAGTATTTCGGCATTCGTGTGCTTGAGTGGGAATCGGGACCACGTAAGTCGTGGTCGGAGATCGTGGAAATGTGCGGACGAGTATCGAGTTATGTGCAAAGTCATGTCGCCGCCTAAACCACTGCATGCAGCCGACGCCCCAGCCAGCTCCCGATTGATTGGGTACGCCTAAGGAATTGAGCGCCGCAAGGTTGTTTGAGCGGGGGATAGACTCCCCGCTCGCTTGAATCGGAGCGACAAAGGGAGAAGCCGATGAATCGAGCACGGGACTGGCTACCGCTGTGGATTGAGGAACAGTGGTTTCCCAAGGATTCGCACCTCCCCGTATTCGAATCCACTCGGTGAGTGTGTCAGCACGACAGAAGATGGAGGCTGCGATCTCATCCATCGAGCGACTCGCGGAGGGCCGTTCGCGGTGATGAGCGTGGCGCTGCCCAACAAGCCGTTGCAGCGGATCAAGGCATCGGTCGCTTCGCTCCCTCTCGCCTTCACCGCTGAACGGCGACCGTCCACCATCGCACCCTCACCGCGGCGTTGCTCGAAGCCGACACGTTCTTCTTTCTTCAGAAGGAACGATCGACGGTGACCGAGGATGCCGGCTAACGAGCCGTCGCAGCGGACGGGGCTTGCGCCTTGCCGCTGAACGGCAGATCGTTAGCCAGACTGAGGGCTCGGCGTCTTGCCGCAAGCAACCCGGGATCACTGTCGCGCCTACTTCGAACCTGACGGCAGCCTTCGAGACATCTACGTCTTCAGCACGACGATCCAGGACTGGCAGGCAGTTCTCGACGAAGTGCGTCGCGCCGGGTTCCGCCTGAAGTTCGAGGTGGACGGTGTCCCTGCCCCGGTTCCCATCGATGTCGCCTCAACCTTTGATCGAAGTGCGACTCGAATGCTCTCGATCGATGTCGATGGGATCGTCGTGAACGCCCACTTCTTCACCCAAGACGAGATCGAGTTGGACATCGAGCCCAGGGAGGTGGACTCTGCGAAGCGCTTCAAGTCGCTTCGGCGGTTCTTGGCGCTTGTCGGCCGCTCGACCAAGAAGCCAGTGGTGTTGACGGAGGAGAGCCTCCCCGAGGAGCCCCTCCTCCGGTACGAGCCCGACTCCGACGCGTTGGTCTTGCTGCGCGCCGGCTAACACGGCGCTGCAGCAGACGCGGCGCCCGTTTCGGTAGAGGGCGGGCGTGGTACTTTGGAGCAGCACCATTCGGGCGTGGGCCGTCGTCGGCGGCGGGCGCCGCGCAGCTGAGCGCCGAGACGTTAGCCCAAGACGTATTTCGGCCAACCTGGACGGTGACAGACGTCAGTCGCGACCTCAAGGACAAGGACAAGCCGACCACGGTCGAGATTGAGAAATCGGACCAATCTTCCGAGACTGGTCGAACCGCCACGCTTCTCGCGACGGCTCCGGGGGTACCGTGCTCGAGCAGAAGATCAACGAGACCTTTGGCGACGACGACCCGACTCACTTCGGCACCGGTTGGTGGAGTGGGGTGTTGTCGACGTTCTTCGGGCTGCTCGCGTTCGGCGCGGTGCTGTGCCTGCATTTCCCGCAGGTCTTGTCCGCGCCCGAGCTCCGGGCCCACTACCCGATGCACCTCGTGCGCCTGTTGATCCAGGGAGTGATCGTGGCGGCGATCTGCCTGGGCGTCGTGAATGCGGTGCTGCGCAGGAAGAAGATCCTGGGCCTGACGGGCATGGCGTTCGCGCTCGGGGCGACGCTGCTGGGGGGGGCCGGCGTCGAGATCAACGAGACACTGCATGCGGGCCCGGCCATCGGGCTCGATTGGTTCCTGCTCGACCTGCTGCTCATGACGCTCATCTTCTCGCCGATCGAGGTGATCTGGCCGGCTTACCCGGAGCAGAGCGTGTTTCGGCCGCAGTGGCTGCTGGACGTCGGCTACTTCCTGTCCACGCATCTCCCGATCCAGCTGACTTCCTTCCTGATCCTGCTGCCCGCCACCCAGCTCACTCACTTCTTTGCCAACGACCACGCGCAAGCGTTCATGGCGCGTTTGCCGTGGCTCGTGCAGCTCCTTCTGGCGGTGCTCGTCGCGGATCTCGCCGAGTACTTCATCCATCGCGCGTTTCACACGGTGCCGTTCCTGTGGCGCTTCCACGCGATCCACCATTCGTCCAAGGCGCTCGATTGGCTCGCCGGCTCTCGCGCGCACATCGTGGAGGACGTGGTCGTTCGCGGGTTCATGCTCGCGCCGATGATGCTCTTGTTCAGTCAGGGCATCATCGTGGCCTATCTGCTCTTCGTGACGATCCATGCCACGTGGTCGCATTGCAATTTCGGCCCGACGCTCCGGTGGCTCGAGCCCTATCTGGTGCTGCCTCGGTATCACCACTGGCACCACACGTCGCAGCGGGAATCACTCGACAAGAACTACGCGATCCACTTTCCGTGGCTCGACAGGCTGTTCGGCACCTACCACTTCCCCGAAGGCGAGCAGTGGCCGGAGCGGTACGGCCTGGACCACGAGGAGCTGCCGCCCGGCTTTTGGGCGCAGACGTTCTACCCGTTCACGCGGCCGAAGCAGGCCAGGACGAGCTAGAAGCCGAGCGAAGTCAGGGGGACTTCCTTCGGGACCTCCGCGCCTCGCGCCGTCGCCTGCACCAGTCCCAAGCGCTTCAACCCCTTCACGACCAGGAACCCGAAGTCATACTCGGACTCGTGGTGACTCAGGCGCAGCAAGCCTGGGAAGTGATGATGGTTGTTCTGCAGGCACGCGCTGAACGTCGAGGTCACGGGCAGCCACTCCCCGATGTTCATCGCGTTGTCGCGCTCGTCGTCGTAGCGCCGGTAGCCGAACCTCCGGTCGTGCGTCCAGAAGTTCTGGATCATGTTGATCCAGAGCGCGAAGGCCCTCATGCCGAGCCACATGGCAGCGGCGAACGGCAGGCTTCCGACCAGGAACCACAGCAGCCCGAAGTTGAATGCCTGCGCGACCACGCAGAACGCGGGGTGCGCGACCAAGCGGAACGGCCACGACGCGAGGATCTCGTCGGTGGCGAGATCGGCCTCGCACTCGTAAGGCAGCAGGCACAAGTACAGCGTTTGCCAGAAGCCGTCCGCGGCGAGCTTGTTCGGGTCGCCTTCGTGATCGGCAAACCTGTGGTGGAGGCGGTGGCGGTTCACCCAGGTGACCGGGTTGATGTAGACGCCGAACACGTTGTTCGCGACCGTGATGGTCTTGATGAACCACCCTTTGTAGTCGAGTGAGCGATGGGCGATGCCCAGATGGATCACGGGCGACAGGTACAGCCCGCCCACGAACCAGAGGACGACCAGATAGGTCGCGCCGATCGCCAAGCCCGCCCAAGGACCGATGTGCGGCGGCGCCAGGTACATGCACGCCAGGGCGTAGAGCCCGAGGATCGCGTAGCCCGTGACGAGATAGATCTTCACAGCGGCCCCCCTTCGCAAGGAGTCAGACATGATCGGTGCATTTGTGACTTTTCGCTACGGAGACAACTGCGACGAACAAGCGGCGCGGAAGATTGCGGAGACAGCGCGCGAGGGGTTTGAAGGGACGCGGGGACTCCACTCGAAGGCCTTCACGCTCGACTCCGGAATGCGTGAGGCCGCAGATTTCTACGTTTGGGACTCAAAGGACGCCGCCCGAGCGTTCCTTCTGACGAGCTACTTCAACGAGTGACCACTCTCTACGGAGTGCGTCCTGACGTCGAGTCCGTTCAGGTCGCCGCGCTCGTGGAGTTCAGCTGGAGCATGTCGTGGCTGGAGCCGACGATTGGCGGATCGACCACACAGGCATCGGTGTCACCGACATCGAGCGCTCGGCACGCTTCTACGATGCTGCGCTCGGGGCGCTGGGACTGCGACCGTTCGTGCGAATCACGAAGACGGGCGACGTCGCCACAGAGGGTGGGGACATCGGCGGCATCGGCTATGGGGTGGCGTTCCCGATCTTCTGGATCGATGTCTTCCACCCTCCCGGCGCGCGCCAGCACACCGCCTTTCGAGGCCGGAGCCGCGCGGAGGTGGACGCGTTCCATGCCGCTGCCATCGCGAGCGGCGGCCGCGACAACGGCCGGCCCGGTCTTCGCGCCGGTGGCTACCCGCCGGGCTACTACGCGGCCTTCGTGATTGACCCGGACGGCAACAACCTCGAGGCCGTGTTTCGCGAGGGAAGCTGAAGCGGCCTCGAGCGGGCGGGCGACCGCGCGACGACTTCGCGAGCCGAACCCCAGCGGGTCCCCGAATAGGCGACCATGTCCAGAGCGCTGGCAACGGGAGCGTTTGCAGGGAGCCATTTCATGACCCGGAACTGGCGTTGGTCCGGTGGAAGCCTTGGTCTCGTGCTCGCGATGTCCGTGGCGGCATGTTCGCGCGAGGCGCCCGCGCCGAAGCCTCCCGCAGGCGCGCGTGTACCCGGGGCTGTAGCCGCCGACGACATCCCCGTCGCGCACACGCCGGCCGGGGGCTACGGCCTGACGTTCCCGCCGCCCGTGCTCGCTCGCTGCACCGAGCCGCTCGTCGAGGGCGCGCCGGATTTGCGGGGGATCTGGAGAGCGATTCGCGCGCAGCGCGAGGGAGAGCCCGTGCCCGCCGGCGACTACATCTACTCGTACGTCGAACGCATCGAGCAATGCGGTGATCGGATCGTCGACATGGGCGGCGGCACGATCGCCGATGCGCGCGCGGACGGAAGCTTCGCCCATGCGGTGAAGGACGTCTCGGTCTGGGACTACACGACGCCGATCCAGGCGGTCGCCAGCTACGAAGAGCGTGTGTTCATCTTGCGGCCTGTGCTGATGAACGCGCTGCCGTTCACGATCTCCTGGCTCAAAGTGACTCGCCGGCTCGACGCCGACGGTCACATGGTGTGGACCCGTCCCGACCGCGGACATCTCGTCGTGACGCTCGAGCGCGTCGGCTCTGCGACCGATGGGTACACCAGGCAGGACGCGCGCCGGCCCGACGGCGGCCCGCAGCCCGGCAGCTCGCAGCTTCTCTACCGGCTGCGAATGCTCTGGGCTTTCTACACCGCGCGGAACGACGCGTGAATCCGAGCGTCACGCTGTGCCCGCATCTCGCTTCGCTCGAGCTCGCCGAGCTGCCGATCCTGCCGGCCGACATCCTCGAGTGGCGCGACGGGCCCGTCGTCGCGGTCGCGCGGTGCGCACGGTGCGAGCGCCTCGGCCTGCTGGAGCTCGTGGAG
>Ga0335080_10002924_pt1 | contig 17170 bp, 9 predicted proteins | sample Lox_Sample_34_FD_206720 | JGI IMG/M metagenome (GOLD analysis project Ga0335080, IMG submission 206720) | Soil microbial communities from Loxahatchee National Wildlife Refuge, Florida, United States - Lox_Sample_3.4 | ecosystem: Environmental > Terrestrial > Soil > Wetlands | place: USA: Florida...
ACACGCAGGAAGTCCGCAGCGAGATCAGTTTCTAGATGGCTCTGTTGAGTTCCCTGTAGTGATCAGCCCTGGACTGAAGGCCGTCCGCCTAGGCGGACTGCGCTTCTTTCGCGTATCTCCAATGTGACGTCTGCCACAAAAGATCTTCCCCCAATTTGATTCTGGACCACGTTGGAACAGTACCACTACTAATTGTAGCGAATTCTCTTGACACACTAGGGACCCTCGCTCACAATCCCGGCATCTTTTCCGGATTTCGCGCGCGGCGACGGGGGCAGTCGGGGTTCGCAGCGCCGCGGGGCCCGGAATCAAATCTGGGAGAGCGATGCAATATCTGCCGGGTTGGACGGTGCAGTGTTTGAGTCCGGAGTGTCCGGCGCGGGGGCATTGGTTGCGCGTGGAGGGCACGCAGCAGGAAATCTGCAGCAACTGCGGCGCGCCTCTGCATAACGTGCCGCCACCGCTGGCGCCGCGATTCCGGATGAGACCACGGCCGTTGAGCGCGTATCGACCGAGGCTCCGGCCGAGATAGCCGCGCCGCGAGCGGAACTTAGCGCGGTTGCGCAGAAGAGTCTTCAGAATCGCGCGATGAACTCAGGCGTGATGGCCTGAGGCGCGTCGCCGTCGTCCCCGCAGCAGCTTCTTTTGAATCCTTCAGCGTAGCCTTGAAGTGGCTCGCTTCGAGCTCGCATCTAAATGACGCCCGCGCTTTCGCTCAGAAATAGAACTTTAGGCCGAATTGAATCAGTCGCGGGCCGCGATCATTAAGCACCTGGCCGAATGTGCTGCTGAAGCCCGCATCATCAACCCTAAAGAATTGTGTGTGGTTGAAGGCATTGAAGAATTCCGCGCGGAATTCGACTTCGCGCGTTTCACCGATCTTCGTCTTCTTCGTGATGGAGAGATCCCAGTTGTTGATGCCGGGGCCGCGCAATGTATTGCGGCCGAAGTTTCCGAACGTAAAAAGCGGAATGCCGGCCTGGCCGCCGATCGTACAGGGGGCGGGCGTTGGACAGGCTTCGCAACTCAAGTTCGTCGGGTCAATCCAATAGGGCCCTGGGTTAGTGTTCCCTCCGTTGCAATCCGCACTGAAAGCATTCTGCTGGGCGCGCGGATTGACATACGGCACCCTGCCTGAGACTTCCGTGCGGGTAAGATCGGGAAACTGATCTTGCTGGCTGGCGTTGCTGTTGGAGAAGAAAGTGAGCGGATTGCCTCTTTGAAACGAGGCAATTCCATTGAACTGCCAGCCTTCCACCACTTTCTTCATGAAGCCGTCGCTGTGGACGAGTTGATTGAACGGAACTTCCCAGAGCCAACTGAAGACCAGGCGCTGCGGCGTATCGAAATCGGCGACGGCGCGATCGAGGTTGTAGTCCAGCGGATCGGTGAATTCGCCCGAGCGCGCGCGGAAACCGGACGAGAGATCCACTGTTTTTGCGACGGTGTATGCCGCGCGAAGCTGCAGGCCGTGGCTCAGTCGCTTGTCCACGGTGAGCTGGAATTGATGGCTATCGGAAACGCCGTTGCTGAAGTTGGTTAGAAGTTGAGACGCGCCAGTCGGCGAACCGCTGGGATCGTTTGGATCAGACGGATTCAAAGTCCCACCGGTGCAGGCTGCTAGGGGGCGCGCGCATTCGGGATTGTCGAAGCCATAGGTGTTGAACTGATTGAGCATGATGCTGGGCTGGGGAAAATTTGTTTCGCCGGTGCTGATCAGCTTGCGGCCGAGGCTTCCGACGTAGACGGCTTCGACCATGAGATCTTTTGTTGCTTGCCACTGGAACCCATAGTTGAAGTTTTCAGAATACGGCGTACGGAAATGCGGCCAAGTCGTATACGCGAAGCTGATCGCGGGGACCAGGAACTGACCGGTGAATTGGAACGGAAACGGCTGCGTCAGGCCAAGGGGCGTGTAGGGATCGGCGACGATATCTCCCGAGGCCCCACTCCAATCTTCCGGAAAATTGTTGGACACGAAGCCGAACGGCGGCTGGCCGCCGAACTGTAGGTTCAGCGCGCCGTCTTCGATGTCATAGAAAATGCCGAAGCCGCCGCGCATCACCAGCTTGGCATTCCCGAACATATCCCACGCGAAGCCGAATCGCGGCGCGAAGTTGTTCTTATCGGGATAGACCAGCGCGTCATTCGGAGTTCCGGGATCACCAGGATAGAGAATTCCCGTAGGCGCTCCCGGGAACTTGGTGGATTGCTGGCCCGGGAAGAAGCCCAGAATGTTGTTGTGAATGTCGCGCTGCGGCATGTTGAACTCATAGCGCAATCCGTAGTTCAACGTGAGGCGCGGCAAGATCTTCCAGGTGTCCTGCACATATCCCGCGAACGAGCCGGTGCGAATGCCGTAGAGGGCCTGGGAGAATTGAAAATAATTGTCCCAGAAGCCGCCAACGAAATCGGCGTATTCGTCGCCGGTAAAGTCGCCGAATGTGAAGTCAAAGCTGCCGTTGTTATAAAAATCGTAGTGATAGTTCTGGCGGATGCGCGTGATGTCTCCGCCGAACTTGATCTCGTGGCGTCCCAGCGTCCATGTGAAATTGTCCTCCCATTCGAACGTGGCACGGCGCAGCTTGGTGGGGCCTTGAGCCGAAGGACCAAGCGTGAAGGAAGGCCCAAAAATAATCGGCGGAGCCGCTCCGCCCGGGTCGTCCGGAAAGACGTTGGTAAATCCCAGACCCGAAGGCGACGTAGAATCTGCGGGCACGGCCTGAAGCGTGGCATAGCGGCTCGCGGCGAAGCGAAACTGATTCAGTTTCCCGCCGGAAAACGTGTGCGTCCACGTGAACGTGCCAATCTGCGTACGGCTTTTGTCCGTTCCGCCAGAGCCAACGGGAACGTCGCCACCTTGTCCATCAGGTTGAGCACCGATGTTCGTGGAAATGGTCCCACCCTCTTCCGGAAAGAAGTCGCGGATATCATCGATGACATAGACAAAAGCGAGAGTGTCATGCGAGGTGAGGTTGTGATCGATGTGCAAGATGCCCTGATCGTCGCTGATCGCGGCGACCGGAGAAGCCTCGAAATTGTTCGTGCCCGCCACGTTGGGCATGGGCAGATACTTATTGATGTAAGTCTGAATGGTGGGATTGACCAGCCCTGCCGTAGCCATGTTGTTAAAGGGGATGATATTTCCCGTGATGGGATTGAAGAGCTGCGTGCCATTAGGGTCGGTGCAGTTGCCGCCGCCATCGTAGGAGCTACAGATGTCGCCGAAATCTCCGGTGCGTTCGGTGGGACTGAGGACAGCGACGGGAGTGGGTGTTTGCCCTTCGCGGCGGCGGGCGCCCTGATAGGCAAGGAAGAAGAATGTCTTGTCCTTCTTGATCGGTCCGCCGGTGGTGGCGCCGAAGACGTTGCGCTTGAACGAAGAGCGGTCGGCGGCAAAGAAATCGCGGGCGTTCAAAGCATCATTGCGGAGAAATTCGAAGACGTCCCCATGAAACTGATTCGTGCCGGACTTGGTGATCTGGTTGACGATACCGCCCGAAGTGCGTCCGTATTCCGCGTCGTAATTGTTGGTAAGAATCTTGAATTCTTCGACGGCGTCCGGATTGGGGCTGACCACGATGTTGTTGCCGAGGAAATCGGTATTGTTGGCGCCGTCAAGCAGAAAGGTGAGCGATTCGGAGCGCTGGCCGCTCACCGAAAAGGGATTGCCCGAGGAGTCGTCGGGATCGGGAGCGAATACGCCGGCTTGCAACAAGCCGAGTTGCAGAGTGTCGCGATCGAGCAAAGGAAGATCGCGAATAGCGCGCTCGTCTTCCACCTTGCCCAGAACCGCGCTGGCCGTATCCACCTGCGCCACGACGGCGGTGACTTCCACGGTCTGTGATGATTCGCCAAGCTTCAGGGCCACATCCACGCGCCCGTTCTGGTTCAGCTCGAGAACGATGTTGGTCTGCACTGAGGTTTGAAAACTGGCATGGGCAACCGTGAGCGAATAGGAGCCGACGATAACGGACGTGAAGAGATAGCCGCCATCGTTGCCGCTCGTGGTGGTACGGGAGATGTTGGTATTCGAATTCGTCAGCGTGATTTTTGCGCCGACGATTACGCCGCCGCTCTGGTCGCTGATTGTGCCGCGGAGCGAAGCTGTATCCTGGCCCCACGCCACAGCCGAGGATGCGAAGATCAGCGCAAATAGGAGGACACCACGGGGAAGACTCAGCGTTTGCCTCATGCCACACCTCCGTAGGCGGCTAGTGCCGGATGAGAGTAACGTAGGCTGGAACGCACCCGCCGAACACCCCAGATCGAGCCGGAGCTGCCGAATCACCCCGAAATCAGCGCCGCCTGAAGACTCTGCCAGAGTGTATAAATTCGCGGCTACGAGATGTCAAGCACGAGGTGAAACTAAAAGAAGCGCCAAAATGACCGTGGGTTCTACCGGAAAAAAGAAAGGCGGCCGGTGGGGGTGCCGGCCGCCGTGGGCATGGGGTGATGGAGGTGCAGACACTTTCGAAACTCGGCGTCTATGGGGGCGCCCAGCCTCGAACACTATGGATTCTGCCAGCGGCGATTGCGCCTGGCGATAGCCCGATGGGTTCATTTTCTCCTAGTACCAAGGAACTAGCGGCGGCGACGCGATGTTCTTGAATTTGCATTTGTAGAGGAGGGTCTGAAGACGCTCTCCAGCGACTCCGGCCGCGTTTTATCGCATGGATCCATGTGTGTTACGTGCTGGGAGACAGCAGCGGTTGAATGGCGGGGGCGGTGGTGATAGCCTTCGACTAGCTGGCTGCAGTTCCGTCCCCGGGGGGACCTCACCGATATTTCTATGTCTACTCCCGGCATGAAACTCGACCGCTCGCCCATCGTCGAAGAGCAGATCCTCGCCATCGTTCGCGAACTGCTCTCCGAGCTGGGAAACCGTTCGGCCATCGAGACTTGCGCGCGCGCCGGGCTGGCCGCGCATCTCGAGCGCGACCTTGGGCTGGGGAGCCTGGAACGCGTGGAGTTGCTGGTGCGCCTGGACAAGGCTTTCTTAGTTCAACTCCCCGATAGCGCACTGTCCGAAGCCGACACGGTGAGTGACTTGGTTGAGGCCGTACTGGTCGAGGTTCCGTCATCGCGCGAGACAAATGGCCGCGGCGCGGCTTCGTCCACGAAGGCGGGGCCGGCGGCGGGAGCCGACGGAAGGGATCGGGCATGGCTGCGCGGCCTTCTGGAGACAGCGAAATCTCTGACGGAAATTCTGATTGCCCGCGGCCGCGCCGAGCCTGAGACCGCGCACATTCACGTCTACGAAGATGACGATCACATCCGCACGATTACTTCCGGAGAGCTGCTCGCGCGCGCATCGGCGGTTGGCGCGGAGCTAACGCGGCGCGGGCTCGCCCCAGGTCAGTCCGTGGCGCTGATGCTGCCGACGGGCGCCGATTTTTTCTTCTGCTTTGCAGGCATCTGGATGGCGGGCGGGATTCCCGTGCCGATGTATCCACCGTTCCGCGCCGACCGCATCGAGGAATACGCCGCGCGCCAAGAAGGGATTCTCCGGAACGCCGAAGCCAAATTCCTGATTACCTTCCGCCAGGTGGAAGGATTAGCGCGGATTCTCGGTCCGCGCGTGCCTTCGCTGGTAGATATTCTGGACGCAACGGAGTTGGTTCGGGCCGAGCGCTCGTCTGCGCCGCCGCGATCGGAGATGCGCCCGACCGATGGGCATTTGCGCGGCAAATCGCGCGGCGAGGAAATCGCATTCCTGCAGTACACCTCGGGCTCGACCGGCGATCCGAAGGGCGTGGTGATGACGCATGCCAATCTGCTGGCAAATCTTCGCGCCATCGGCGAGAGCGTGAAGGTCCTCCCCGAAGATGTGGCCGTCAGTTGGCTCCCGCTGTATCACGATATGGGATTGATCGGCGCGTGGTTTTTTCCGTTGTGCTACGGGCTTCCGCTAGTGGTGATGTCGCCGCTGGCGTTTTTGACGCGGCCGGAACGCTGGCTGCGCGCGATCCACAAGCATCGCGGCACGTTGAGCCCCGCTCCTAATTTCGCCTACGAGCTTTGCACGCGAAAGATTGCCGACGCGGATCTCGATGGGCTCGATTTGAGCTGTTGGCGCGCCGCGTTGAACGGCGCCGAGCCGGTGCGCGCCGTCACCATGGAGCGCTTCGCGGCGCGATTCGAGCGCTGCGGTTTCCGCCGCGAGGCATTGATGCCGGTTTACGGGCTTGCGGAAGCAGCGCTGTGCGTTTCCGCGCCAGCCGTAGGCTCAGGCTATAAAGTCGACCGCGTCGCCCGCGAAGCCTTCGAGCGCGAGGGCCGCGCCGTGGCCGCCGATCAGGCCGATTCAAACGCATTGGAATTTGTCTTCGCGGGCGCACCGATCCCTGGCTTCGAAGTGAAGATTCTCGATCGCAAAGGGCGCGAGGCGGGCGAGCGCACCGAAGGCCGCCTGCTGTTTCGCGGCCCCTCGGCGACGCAGGGTTATTACCGCAATCCCGTTGCGACGAAATCGCTCGTGCAGGCCGACGGCTGGCTCGATTCGGGCGACCTCGCTTACCGCTCGGGAGGCGACCTGTACATCACTGGCCGCGCAAAAGATATCATCATCAAGGGCGGACGGAATCTGTATCCGCACGAGATCGAAGAAGTAGTCGGCCGCGTGAAGGGCGTGAGGACAGGATGCGTGGTGGCATTTGGCGCCCCGGACGCGCGCAGCGGCACGGAGCGATTCATCGTAGCGGCGGAATTACGCACTGCAGGCGAGCGCCAGCGAGTGGCGGCGGAAATCACCTCGCTCGTTTCGCAAGCGATCGGAATGCCGCCGGACCACGTGGAACTACTTCCGCCCCATTCGATTCCGAAGACCTCAAGCGGAAAATTACGGCGCATGGAAACGCGGCGGCTCTATCTCGAGGGAAGACTCGGGAAGCAGACAGCGGTGTGGCTGCAAATGGCGCGGCTGGCATTGATGAGCGCGCCGCGGCGCGTGGGCAATGGGCTGAAGAGCGGTACGAAATCGGCTGCGCAGACGATCTACGGGGCCTACGCGCTGGCAGTATTCGGCGGATTCATCGTGCCGCTGTGGCTGGCGGTGACGCTGGCGCCCAACCGCCGAACGGCGGCGCGCGTGACGCGATTCGGCGCGCGCGCCATGCTGGCCTGCGCCGGAGTGCAAATCTCCACGAGCGGTCGCGAAGTCCTTGGCGGATTGAATGGTTCGGGCCCCTGGATTTTCGCGCCCAATCACTCGAGCCATCTCGATGTGCTCATCACGCTGGCCGCTCTGCCATCCGACGTGCGCTTCGTAGCCAAAGGCGAGGCGCGCTCCATGCCATTGATCGGGACGTTCGTGCGTCGCTCGGGACATTTCGCATTCGACCGCAGCGATTCGCAGGCGCGTGTGCGCCAGACTGAAGGCGTGGGCGAAGCGCTCGAGCGCGGCGAATCGGTGTTGATTTTTCCCGAAGGCACTTTTACTTCGGCGCCGGGGATTCGTCCGTTCCAGCTTGGCGCGTTCAAGTCGGCCGTGCTTGCAGGGCGCCCGATTTGCCCAGTGGCCGTGCGCGGCGCTCGCGAAATTTTGCGCGACAAGACACTGCTCCCGAAATTTGGGCGCATTGAAGTGCAGTTCGGGCCGCTGGTCGAGCCGCAAGCCGACGCGGTAGAACACACCGGAGACGGCGCCGCGCAAGCCGACTGGCGCGAAATCGTCCGCATGCGCGACGCAGTCCGCGAGATCATCGGCAAAAACACCGGCGAGCCTCTACTGTAGTTCGATCCTCTCCAAGACAACTTCACAATTTGCCTCGATGGTCTATTCGTTGTCATCCTGAACGAAGTGAAGAATCTGCAGTTTCTTGAATTCGAGGAAAAACGAAAGTCTCTGGCTGCAGTGCACGATGTAGATTTTCTAACGCCCGCGGGGCAAGGCTGCCAACCCCGCGCCTCGCACACACATCCAATTTACTGCCGGTTCAGAGCGGGTCTTCAGGGAAGCCCGGTTGGGAATACGCTCGTCTTTGCTACTGGCCGCGGTGTGCCGGAGTCTCCGCGAATCCTTAATTCACACGGAGGAATCCTAGATGAGAAAGTTTCTGGTTTTGGCGGCCCTTGTGCTCTGCACTTCGCTTACAGCGAAGGCGCAGGACACCAAAGCTGAAGTCTTCGGCGGTTATTCCTACATGCGCTTCAACCCCACGGGCGGCGACGTCAATTTGAACGGTTGGAACGCATCGCTCAATTACAAGCTGTTCCGGGGAGTTGGCATCGTCGGCGACTTCGCCGGGGATTACGGTTCGCCGGGCGGAGTCAGCGGAAGCGTTCATACCTACATGTTCGGTCCGCAAGTTTCGCTTCCGGCCCGTGTTTCGCCGTTCGCGCACGTTCTTTTCGGCGGAGCGCATTTGAATATTTCCGGCGCGACCGATAATTCCTTCGCCATGGGCTTCGGCGGTGGAATCGACATTCATGCCAGCCACAATTTTGCCTTCCGCGTGTTTGAGATCGATGACGTCTACACGCGCTTCGCTGGCCTAAATCAGAACAATGCCCGCGCCTCGGCGGGAATCGTTTTCCGCTTCTAGAAGCGCACCAGCGAGAGCAGTTTTTGATTTAGATCTGAAATTCTAAATTTGAATTTTCAGATCTCAGAGGCGGAAGAACAAGGCCGGCGTCGAAATGGCGCCGGCCTTTTTTCGTGCATACGTGCACGTGCGACTCAGCGATCGAGCACGAATTTCACGGTTATGAACGTCTGCACTTCTATGGGCTGCTTGTTCAGAAGCGTGGGGCGATAGCGCCACTGTTTCACGGCATCAACGGCGGCTCGCACCAGAATCGGATTCCCGCTGACGACCTCGAGGTCAATCACGCCGCCGTCCTTCGCAATGATGGCCCGCAATTCCACCGTTCCGGACAAGTGGATTTGCCGTGCGATCGTCGGGTAAAGCGGCTCTACGCGGCGAATCAGCATCGCTTCCTGCGCGCCCTGACTAACAAAAACCGGCTTTGACGCGACAGGAGGCTTTGGCTCCGGTGGATGCGGAACCAACGGGCCATTCTCTGAGCCTCCCGGCACACCCGGTCCGCCGGGGAGGCATCCTTCGCAACTGCCAGCTCCAACGCCGATGTCCGGCGGACCGTCATCGCTCGCGCCCCCGTCCACTGCCGGGTGCGGCCGCTGGATTCCCGGACGATAGACGATCGTAGGTCCGGGAATTGTTGGATGCCCGTTCGGATGGCGACTTGGGTGCGATGTGCCGGGCGAGGAAGTTCCGCCGTACGGCGGAATCGGAACGATGGCATAACGCGCAGACATCGTGCTCGGATTGAGCAGCGGCCCGGCCAGCAATGCCGCCACCAGAATGAATTCTACGGCGAGCGAAATTGTCAGCGCTTTGCGGCGGCGCTGCTGCGCGCGGCGCGTGGCGTCCGCGTCGGAATCTACGAGGCAATCGGACAGCAAATCAGAGTTGCGCATCGGCGTTTCTCTCCTTCGAACCACCGCCTCAGAGCACGGCGGAATTGGGCCGTTCGTCCCGGCTTGCTACACCGGAATGAGGAGTTGCCGATCGCGCGATCTTGCAAGGGATAGACACCGCCGCCTGAAACTAGTGCCCCAGGTAAAGCGTCTAAGTTTTGGGTTGGTGCCTCAGCCTCTTTGTAAGTGCCTAATAGAAAAGGATTTACACAATCTCTTCCGGCTCATGCATCAAGTTGCGGCTCTCAGACATCCAATTTATCGACGAATAGAGATTTACTTCGGGGAAACGACCATGGAAAAAGCAACCAAGGAAGCTTTGGGACTTCGCTATACCGGACGCGCAGCTCTCGACCGCAATCCGCTCGAAGATCGCGTGGAATTCGTCTGCCCGGACTGCGGCACTCCGGGAGACAAGGCCGCGCGCCGCCCGCGTGCTGCCTACCACTTCACGGATGGCTTCGTTCAGGACCTGCAAGGCGAATCGGCGATTTGCCGCAAGTGCAAGCACTCGATTCACGTCGCCCCGGTAGTGTTGCTTCATGACCGGGACGAGAAGCGCCGCTTCGAAGCAGCCTACGATTTCGAACTAGGCGTAGCCTCGAACTAAACGCGGCTGATTTCGGATTCAACCCACACGCAAGCAAAAGAGGGAGGGCATTAAGCCCTCCCTCTCGTTTTTTCCTGATTGTCAGCTTCTTACTGCTGCCAGCGCATCACCGGTAACCGTAGCGATCCCGGTAAGCATCGCACCTCGCGCGGAGCTTGGCGATTTCGCGGCGTTCATGCTCGGCTTGACGGCTATTGTAGCCGTGCCGGTCTATCGCCCTGTCCAGTTCACGTTGTTCGCGCGCAATGCGTTCCCCGCAATCGCGGTCCGCGGCGCTAGCCGTGACCGCCAGAGGACCGCCCAGCATCAACAAGAGCCCCACTGCAACTGCGACCTGCTTAATATGGCGTAGCATGATGGCCTCCCGGCTGCGCAGCCGGCTGGGAGGTTTCCGCAGCCTTAGGTATGAGACGGAGGCGGCACGCTGTGGGTTGCTCAGACTGGAGGCGACCAACTACCAAATCTTCCCCATCCCGCCGAGCGCGGGATACTGCAGCTCTTTCCGCAATCGATCAAACGCCTCATCCACCGTATCCGCAAATTCGAGCAGGTTATACTCACGCTGGCTGATCGTGCGCCAGCGCACCATGGCTTTCCAGTTCAGCACCTGGTCCCAATATTTGCGCCCGTAAATCAGAATCAAGTGCCGTGAAGAAAGCTTTCCCGTTTGCAGCAGCGTGAGCATTTCCCACAGTTCGTCCATGGTGCCGAAGCCGCCGGGAAAAACGATCAGCGCCTTGGCCATCTGCGCGAACCACAGCTTGCGCATAAAGAAATAGTGAAAGCAGAAATTCAGCTCCGGCGTGATGTAGGAATTCGGTCGCTGCTCGTGCGGCAATTGAATGCTCAGGCCGATGGAGGAACCTCCGGCATCGTGCGCCCCGCGATTGGCGGCTTCCATGATGCCGGGACCTCCGCCGGAGCAAATCACGAAGCGCCGTGGATTCGTGCCGAGAGTCATGGACCATTCCGTAATGCGCCGCGAAAGTTCGCGCGCCTCTTCGTAATAGCGCGACATTTCGAGATCGGATTTCGCCTCACGCATTTTGGCGCGCCAACCCGCGCCTTTCCGGAGTTTCGCAGGGGCGCCCTCGAGCCGCCGCACCGCAGCAAGAGCGCGGTCGCGCGCAGGGATTCTGGCCGAGCCGAACATCACGATCGTGTCCGCAACGTTTTCGTGGCGCAAGCGCGTGAGAGGATCAAGATATTCAGCTAGAATCCGCAGCGGCCGGGCCGCAAGACTCTCCATGAACGTAGGATCCTGATAGGCCAGGTTCGACATCGGCAGATGGCGGACTGGGGTCATTCTTCCTCCTGAATCTTAAAACACGCGCCAGGGCGCGAACGGCAAGGCCGAGAAACAGGAGGGTCTAAAGTCCCTCCCCTACAAGAGCTCGACCCTGCGAACGAAACTGTCATTCTAGGAGAACGCCGCGGCGAAAAGCCAGACACTTGCGAGCAGCGAAGAATTTCCGTCCGCGATAATCTCGCGAGCGATGAGTTAGCTCGCCGCGTTACGCCGCTCGGTAATTTCTCGAACTGTCGCAGCAACTTCACTCCATCGCCTGTTCAGTCTCGCCGAGGGCGCGTCCCAGGAATGAACACCGCTGCCCGCTCGTGTCCAGCCCGCCTACGCTAAGTGACGTGTCAACAGCCACTTACCGTGTGCCAGGGTTGGGCAGGGACATGCTCTATTCGGTTCCAACATGTGCCCGGAGGTGCTCGGATGACGTCGTTCTGGCTCGACCTACGATACAGCCTGCGAATGCTCGCCAAGGCGCCCGGATACGCGGGCATTGCCATTTTGACGCTCGCGCTGGGTATCGGCGCCAACACCACGATCTTCAGTTGGATCAATTCCGCCTTGCTGAATCCCGTTCCTGGAATTGCCAACTCGAGCGAGGTCGTCTCGCTCACGCTGAACAAGCCCGGAAACACTCCTCTCGGACTTACCTATCCGGATGTCGAAGCGTTGCGCAACGGGCAAAAGAGTTTCTCCGGCATCGCTGCATGCAACTTCGCCACCATGAGCATCACCGGCAAAGGCAAGCCCGAGCGCGTTTTTGGAATGGTCACCTCCGCGAATTACTTCGATGTGCTGGGCGTGCGCCCCATCCTCGGGCGCGGCTTTCTGCCCGCGGAGGACGAAACGCCGGGCGGCGCGCCGGTCGCCGTCATCAGCTACCGGCTGTGGCAAACACATTTCGGCGCGAATCCGAACATCGTGGGCCAGACCATTCAAATCAACGAGCACTCCTACTCCATTGTGGGCGTAGCGCCGGCGGCGTTTCAGGGGAGCCAGACTGGAGTAAGAACCGAGATCTATATTCCGATCATGATGCAAGCGCAAGTGACGCCGCTGGGCGACCTGCTCCACGATCATCACTATTTCTGGCTGTTGGTGTTCGGGCGCTTGAAGCCGGGCGTCACGCTGGAGCAGGCGCAGGCGGAAATGACGCTGCAACTGAAGCCGGAAGTGAAGAATTATCCCGAGGAACACCGCGGAAAAGACACGGTGATCGTGTATCCGCTGTGGCGAAATCCGTTCGGCTTGAATCTGTTTCTCTCGATTTTGTTGCCGGCGCTGATGTGCATCGCGGGCCTGGTGTTGCTGCTGGCCTGCACGAACGTGGCGAATCTGATGCTGGTGCGGTCGGTGGGGCGGCGGCGCGAAATGGCCATTCGCATGTCGCTGGGTGCGAGCCGCTGGCGGCTGGTGCGGCAAATGCTGGTGGAAAGCGTGCTGCTGTCGATTGTGGGAGGCGTGGTCGCGCTGCTGATCACCACGTGGACTGCGGGAACATTGATGGACTTCCTGCCGAGCTCGCCGGACGTCCCGCTCTCGCTGAGCATCCGCGCGGATCGCGCGGTCTTGCTGGCGACCATGGTGATCTCGATGCTCACCGGCGTGATTTTCGGGATCCTGCCGGCGCTGCGGGCCTCGCGAGAAGCGCCCGTCGGAGTGCTGAAAGAGGAGACGGGGAGCGCTTCGGGCGGACTGCGCAAAGCGCGGCTGGCGAACGGGTTGGTGGTGGCGCAGATTTCGCTGTCGCTGCTGCTGTTGATCTGCGCGGGCTTGTTCATCCGCAGCGTCCGGCGCGCGCAGCAGATCTATCCCGGGTTCAATGCCCACAACGTGCTGATGGCGGAGTTCGATTTGTTCACCGCGGGATATACGGAGGAGAAGGGCGCGGAGTTCGATCGCCAGCTGGTGGCGAAGCTGGAAGCGCTGCCGGGCGTGCAGTCGGTGGCGCTGTCGAACCGCATGCCGCTGGCCTTTAACGGAGGTTCGACGAGCGTGAAGCCGGAAGGGTACGTCGCGCAGGCCGACGAATCGATGGAAACCGCGGACGCCATCGTCTCGCCGAACTATTTCCATACCTTGCAGATTCCGATGATAGAAGGGCGCGACTTCACGGCTCAGGATACGAAGAGTTCGCAGCGCGTGGTGATCGTCAACGAAACGTTTGTGAATCGCTACTGGCCGGGCCAGGAAGCCATCGGCAAGCAACTCAATTCGGACTTGACCCACGAATGGTTCACGGTGGTGGGAGTGGCGCGCGACGCCAAGGTGAACAGCCTCAATGAAAAGCCATTTCCGTTTGTGTACTTGCCGCTGTACCAGGTTTACCGCTCCGGATTGACGATCTGTACGCGTGTGGCCGGAGATCCATTGACGTTCAGCCAAACGCTCGACAAAACGATCCACGAACTGAATGGCAATGTGGGATTGTTCGATATCACCACGCTGGAAGCGCGCAATCAGTTTGCCAGCTTCGGCCAGCAGGTTGCTGGAACGTTCGTGGGAGCATTCGGGCTGCTCGCTTTGGTTCTGGCCGCGGTGGGAATCTACGGGGTAACGGCTTACACCACGCGCCAGCGCACGCATGAAATCGGCATCCGCGTGACGCTCGGGGCGACCAAGAAAGATGTGTTCCGCTTGGTGCTTGGTCATGGAGTTCGGTTGATGCTCACCGGCGTCGCTGTGGGATTGGTGCTGTCGTTCGCGCTGACGCGCTTTCTGAGTAGCTTGCTCCTGGGCGTGACGAGCACCGATGCGTTGACGTTCTTGAGCGTCGCTCTCCTGCTCTGCGCTGTGGCTTTGTTCGCCTGCTTCATACCTGCGCGCCGCGCCATGCGCGTGGACCCGATGGTGGCGCTGCGCTACGAATAATAGCTGTCGGGATTCAACTCCCCCAAAAACGGACTTCGGAAAATCTTGTGGGCAGCCGTGCCGCTACTGCGCTGCAGTGTGCGTGTCGCGCAAGAGAACTACGTCGGCGACGGTGTGCGCGCGCGCGACGGCGACGAACTTTCCGTCGGGGGAAAACTGGAATGTCCCGATTTGATCGGCAGTGAAATTTGTCAAGCGATGGCCGGGCGAGCCGTCCACGGGCTGCAGCCAGATGTTGCCCACGCCATTTTCGACCACGGTATAGGCGACGCTTTTTCCGTCGGGAGTGATGGCGACGGTGGCGGCGATGTCCGGGCGCGGAGTGAGAAATTTCGTGGAGGCCTGAGAGGAAGAGGTGACGTCCACCAGAGCGACCCTCGTAGTATTCGACTGCGTGGCCGCATCCACCGAAATTGATATCCAGGGCATCCACTTGCCATCGGGCGAGAGGCCCACGGCGCCTTGCATGATGCTGTAGGGGATTGCGCTGCCGGGCACGAGTTCAGCGGACCCGCCATCGATGGGGATCTTCATCACGCGGTTCGTGACGTTTTCCAGATAGTAGAGCGACTTTCCATCGAGGGCGCAGACGGGGGTTTGATCATCCTTGCCGGTGGTGAGTTGCTTGGGATGCGAGCCGTCGGCGTCTACGCGCCAGATATTGTTGGAAGTCTTTCCCTCTTTTAGAGACCAGTTCAGGAGAATGGGGCCGCCGTTTCCGCAAACGGAAGACCCGAGCAAGGTTGCGCTCGGATCGGAGACGAGAGTGGCCTGCTGGCTTCCGTCGAGCGACATGCGCACAACGGAATTACGCGTGGTGACCAGCAGATTGCCGTGAGCATCCCAGGCCACGGATTGAACTCCGGCCTGATTCGGAAGCCCGGGGACTTGCGCGGGAGTTCCGTTGGCGGCGAGGGGCTGCACGTAGACGGAATCGGAGAACTGGCGTTGAATGGAAACCAAGGCGGAGGCGTCCGCCGAAAGGCTCAGATTGCGGTAGCCGCGCGTATCGTTGGTGAGCGAGCGGAGGCGGCCCTCGGGAAAAGAGACGAAAGCAATCTGCGGAGCCGCCGAACCCGAGGCGCGATCACGATAGTTGGCCAGCAGTCCGCGGCCATCGGGAGTCCAGGCGAGGTCGAGGAAACTGCGGTCCGGAAATGCCGCGAGCGGGGCTTCCTTGCCGGTGGCGATGTCGAAGACGCTGATCTGCGCCAGGGAGCTGCTATGGGTGTAGGAGACAAAGGCGATCTTGTTTCCGTCGGGCGACCAGGAGAGCGCGTCGGGGATGGGTATGGGAGCGATCATGAGAATTTTCTCGTCGCTGCCGTCGAGGTTGGCCGAAAGCAAACGGTATTTGCCGATTTCGGGGTCGTTGGCGCGCAGATAGGCCATGCGCTTGCCGTCCGGGGAAAAGCTCGGCCCGCGGTCCACGTCGTGAAGCAGAGCCTGCGGCGTGCCGCCGAGCACAGGCATGCGATTCATTTCGAAGGACGTTTGTGTGGCGTCGATGGCCTTGCGATAAAAGATGTAGTTGGCGTCGAGAGAGAACGCGACAGCCTGGATGACGTTGGAATCCGGGGGGAGAACTTGCGTGTTGCTGCCGGTGGCAATATTGCGAAGCCACAAACTCTGCTTGCCGTTTTCATTGATGACGCTGACGACGTATTTGCCGTCCGGGGAGATGGCGGCGAGCAGAGCCTTGCCGGAATTGGTGATCTGAGTGACGGAGAAAGTTTGAAAAGGAATCACCACGGCACGGTTGGCAAGCAGCGAGTAGAGACCATAGCCCGCGCCGAGGATAAGCAGAAGCGCGACGAGCACACCGGCGATGAGCGCGGCTTTGTGTTGCTTCGCTGCCGCCACGACAACGGAACTGCCGGAGGCGTGGGTGGCCTGAGGCTGTGGGGCGGCGGCCGACACGGCAGGCACCGAGCTCGTTGACGCGGGCAACGTCGTCGATGAGCCGGATTGTGCGGCATGAGAGCCGCTGACGATGCCCGAAGCCGTGTCGCGCTGCATGCGCTGCAGATCGGCGCGCAGATCGGAAGCGTGCTGGTAGCGCAGCTTCACGTCTTTTTCGAGGCACTTGTTGATGATGTGCTCGAGTTCGGAGGGCACGGAGGGATTCAGACGGACCGGCGGGACGGGCGCGCGATTCAAGATGGCGTCGAAAATTTCAACCGAGCTATTCCCGCTGAAAGCTTGCCGGCCAGTGGCCATTTCGTAGATTACGGCGCCGAACGAGAAGATGTCGGTGCGCGCGTCCACTTCGCGAGCGCGCGCTTGCTCCGGAGACATGTACGCGACGGTGCCGACGGCGGCTCCGGGAGTGGAGATGTTCTTGTCGCCGAGAGTGGCGGCAGTAAAGGAATCGGCGACGGCGCCTTTCATGGGCACGAGTTTGGCGAGGCCAAAATCGAGAATCTTGGTCTGGCCGCGCTGAGTGATGAAGATGTTGGCGGGCTTGATGTCGCGATGGACGATGCCTTCGGTGTGCGCGGCGTCGAGGCCGTCGGCGATCTGCGTGGAGATATCGAGGAGGGTGTCGGTTTCGATCGGCCCGGCAGCGATGCGGTGCTTGAGCGTCTCGCCTTTGAGCATTTCCATGGCGAGATACGGGCGGCCTTCGTGCTGGCCGATCTCGTAAATGGTGCAGATGTTGGGGTGATTCAGCGCGGAAGCGGAGCGGGCCTCGCGCTGGAAGCGTTCGAGAGCCTGGGAATCGGCGGCCAGAGCGTCGGGCAGGAATTTGAGCGCGACGCGGCGCCCGAGATTGAGATCTTCGGCTTCGTAGACGACGCCCATGCCGCCTCCGCCGAGTTTCGAGAGGACGCGGTAATGGGAGACCATGCTGCCGATCAAAGGAGAAGTGTCCGTCATTGAGCGCTCATATTAATTTGGGGCCGGAGCCAAGTCAACGAACACGGGCTGCTTGCGGACGGTA
>Ga0335080_10002927_pt1 | contig 17168 bp, 32 predicted proteins | sample Lox_Sample_34_FD_206720 | JGI IMG/M metagenome (GOLD analysis project Ga0335080, IMG submission 206720) | Soil microbial communities from Loxahatchee National Wildlife Refuge, Florida, United States - Lox_Sample_3.4 | ecosystem: Environmental > Terrestrial > Soil > Wetlands | place: USA...
TGACCCCGTACCGAACCACTGCGGCAAGCACTGGATGGCGAAATAATCGAGCAGCATCATGCCGGGATAAGCGATGTGCTCATCGCCTGCTGGACTAATAGCAACCGGCTGTGGGAAAGCTTGACCACCATCATTCACTGACATAACGCACTCCCGATCAGAAAGAGAAAACCCAGCACCGTGATGCCGATCACCACGCCCCACACAATGCGCGAGGCGTCGCAGTAGTCGTTGACGCGGGATTGGGGCCTCATGCGGCACCGCCGATGCGGGCGAGGGCTTCCCGCTTGATCGTTAGCAGTACGGGGCCATTGCGCTTATCGCCGGTGATGGTTTCGTCCAGTTGCTTGCGCTCTCTTGCATTCAGATTCCGCCATTTGGCGATGAAGTAGTCACCAACCATCAATCCCATTGGATCATCACGCTGCATGGAGCCGACAGATATGCCGCGATCAGCACACCACTTGCACGCCGCATCGATTGCGGCAAAGTCGCCCTGCTGATCGAATGTCACTTTCAACAGCGCATCCACCTTCTGCGTCTCGGTGCTCATGCCTGTGATTCCTCTAGTTCGCGTTCCAGACTCTTAACATCGGCTTCCAAGCTGGAAACCTGCGCTTCAAGCTCTTTTACTTGGGCGCGCAACTCGTCGCGCTCGCCTTCTGCGTCGTTCTTGTCAGAGACGCAAGCACGCAGGGCGTCCCGCAGCTTCTCGGTGCCGACGACCTTTACTTTGGCGAGCAATGAATCCATCAGCCATGCAAGATGGATGTGATCGTCCTCGGACACGATGTCTTTTAATGAATCCAGCGTTTCATAAAAAGCCCCATCCACGTCCGGGCACGTTTCACGGCAGTAGCCGAACACTTCGCGGTCTTGGTGGCGGCTCATGCCTGCGTCTCCGTAACCTTCTCCAAGGCATCGGCCTCAGCCACCAGCGCCGCCGCCAATGCACGCGCCTGCTCGGGCTTCATGGGAAAGACAAAGCCCAGGCCGTCAGCATGCTGGGTGAGGTACACCAAGTCGCCTAGGGTCGGATCCTGCTTGCCGTACACCGTCACGGCATGACGATCCGTGAAGCTTTGAATGGTGGTCATCTTCATGCCAGCTCCCCCGACGCCAACTGGTTCGCGATGGCGTCCAGCTCATCCATGTGGCGCGCGGCGAGAATCTCGTAGGCGCGCTGGTTCTGATCGTCGGTCAGGTAGCCCGTGCGGTCGAAGTACACGTCGCGGGGGTCCAGGCCCTTGGGGTGCACCGTGGCTTCCAGGCGATCCACGCGGATGGTGCAGCGCTTGGTCAGCGCTTCCACGTTGCTGTAGGCCGCGCCACCGAAGGCGCGGAGGGTGTCGTTGAAGATCGGGTGATGGCTCATGGCTTAGCCTCCCAGTGCGTTGTTGAGCGCTGCCACGTAGGCAACGATCCATGCAATCGGAGTCACGATAAGGGCAGCGGCGATTGCCAAGTCCTTGATGAGGTCAAAGTCGATGCGCTTCACGTTCATTACGGTGTCTCTGGCTGGGGTTGGTGGAAGCCATCATTGCTAAAAGAAATATAGAAGTCAATAGGGATTGCAAAATAATTTTAGCAGTGTATATTGCCCATCAACCCATAGGAGGCCCGTAAAGTGACCGATCAGATCGACTGGAAAAGCGTTATCGAAGACTTGGCAAAGACCATGCCAATCGTCCGCATCGCCACCGAATTGAAGGTGTCGGCCCAGTCTCTCCATGACCTGAAGTCGGGGAAAGTTGCGAATCCGCGTGCCAGCACCGGGTTTGCGCTGATCCGTTTGCAGGCCCGAGAGAACGCCAGGATCGCGCGCGAAGATGAGGAGATCGCAAAGGCGTCCCGCCAATGATCAACGAGACATGTGTTAGCTGCGGGAAGGTTCGCGCTCTAAAGCGGGCATCTCTGTACGGTTGGTGCCGATCCTGCGCTAAAGCAGGCTGGCGTGAGTATTACGCCCAGCGCCGACGCAAAGAAAAGCAGCGCGTGCAGTCGGAACGGTTCAAGAAGAACCTGCGCTCGCATATCCGTTCTGCGTGGACGTACCACGCCGTTTCACAGGTGAGTGCGGCCGTAAGAGATAACCGTCTGCCGAGACTATCTGAGGTGTATATCGCATGCGTTGATTGCGGCAAGCGCGCAACCGATTGGGAGCATCGCGATTACACAAAGCCGTTGGACGTAGCGCCTTGCTGCCGCTCATGCAACTCAAAGAGAGGCAACGCCTATTTCCCATGGCATTACCCCGTTACCGAGCGTTCCATGAAGTCTATCCGCAGGCATTTGGATGCCCAAAGGCGAGAAGAAATGAAAAACAACGCGAGGAATCAAGCATGACGCGCTTAATCCTAGACCTGCGCCACCCTTCTCCCGACCTCCCGCCGCTCGACTTCCAGCTCAGCGACACGGACCAGGCCATCGCGCGGCAGATTCGCGCTTCGCTCGATCAGCAGCGCCAAGGAGATGACCATGTGGTCAACGATTGATTCCGCGCCGAAAGGGGATGGAACGCCCTTTGTGGATGGTCCGGCGATCCTTGGCTGGAATGGCCATGAGATGACGACGGTGCAATGGTTTGAGGCCCCGCATGGGACCGGCCATTGGTCGCTCGTATGTCCCGGCAGTTACGCCGAAGATTCCGAATGGGAGCCAACCCACTGGATGCCCCTACCCGAGCCGCCCACCAACGAGAACGACCAGACCACACAGGGGTGATGTATGCCGATTGATCAAGTGAGCCAGCCGGACATGCTCAACCGGCTGGCCGTGGGGCGCTTGGCTAGAGAGTTGTTCACCAGTTACCTCGAACAGGGCAAGCACGAGCGCGCGATGGGCTTGGTGCAGTTTTGCGACAAGCTAGGGGTGACGATCCCGGACGCCGGGCCGATGCTCAAGCTGGTGCGCCAGGGACGGTACTGATATGGCTATCGACAGGTACTCTTTGACGTCGCGCCAGGTCATGTTAGGCAATCCTGTTCTCGTAAAACCGCTGAGCCGCCTTCGCCGCCAACGCTTCCGACGGGTACGTGTGCGGGGTTCGAAATACCGTCTTGCCCTCGTTGTTGACGACCAGACCGCGCCAGGCGGTGCCGTCTTTTTGTGAGGTGTAGGTCATGTCAGTACGCCTCGGCCTTTGCCTCTGTCGCCTTCTTCACGGCGAATCCTAGCCGGATGCCGTAGCTTCATCCGGCGATGTCGGCGGCCAGTTCGCACGAGAACAACACATGTCCCGTGAGGCGATGCTTGATCTCAAAAATCATGGTTTTCCCCTCAGTGTTTGATAAGTACAGCCAGCGCAATAAGCCCCCATAACAGCCATCCCGCGGTTCCTAGCGTGTACAGCAGCAGGTACGCCAGGATGCTGCCCCATGCGTGTCGAACCGGCTCAGACGAGGGGCGGTAGCCTTCGGAGAGTTTCATCTCACAAATCCTTGATGTTGGCTTTTACAAGCGCCTCAAACAGCGCCGATGGTTTCACGATGTTTCCCGCCAAGCGCAGGAATGCTGCCCTAATCACCAGCGTCGCCTGATTCTTCCGCCACTGACGTTCCGCCACGCGTTCGTCTTCGGCTTCCTGGCTGAGCTGGGGCATGTCAGCGTCCTCTTCAGTATTCCGGCAATGACTTAATGGCTTCCACGGCTTTCAACAATCCTTCGCCGAAATGGCGAGCCGATTCGACCGATAGATGCATTGTTGTCTGTGCAGATCCAAAGCCCACGCTGACCATTACCGACGGGTACGTGTACTCCCGGTCATGTGCGTAAACTTTCAGATCGAAGCTTCCCAGCATTGGGCTCGCCCCGGCGTTCTTTATTTCTTCACGGTAGATGATGCTCATGCCCACACCCTCACTTCATACATTTTCTGGTTAAGTGTCATGACCAGCGCGCGGTAGCCACAGCCCCGCATGCTGATGGCGTACTGCTCGGCTTCGGTTTTCGAGGTGAATTCCATGTAGCGCATGGCTCAGACTCCCATCATCAAGCGGACCCGCGCCCACAGCGCCTTGCAGCGGTGACGCAGCGAATGACGGTTGTAGCGCACCGCCGGACGATCAGCGAGCGTCGTCGCCAAGTTCGGGCTGTGGAACGGGTGACGGTTGCGTAGGTCTTGGCGGGTCATCTCTTATCTCCATGGCCATGACGGCGTGGGTTGCATGGATCGGCTAGCGGCCTTGCGCCGCTGCCTCCATGGATTCCACTATATACCGGTTTGCACCCGATGCAACACCCATTATGCAACGATAGGGTTTAGTAATGCACCGTCTATCGGTTGGATTGCACCCCATGCACCGATTCTATCCGAAATCGCTTTAGCCAGCCTTGTGGCATCGCTGAGCTGTCTACGGACCGCTCGCCGAGATGCCATCATCAGGCGCCTATCGACCGTCTCAGACCCACTGATCCACCATACGCTTCGGAGGGTAGGTGTCCCATTGAAACCCCAAAAGTCACACTGGAACATTGAAAATCGATTTAGCTTGCCTCGAAACTGAACAGATGCCTAATTTTACTTGCCATGACAGGTATTGACCCCCTTAATCTTTTGCTAACATTTTTTTTAAGCGTCCATTCAGGTTTCGATATCGCTAATTCGATTTTCAATGTTCCACTGTTCCAGTGGGACACTTCAATGTGGCAGGCTCAAACCCTTGGCACCGCTCAAAAACGACTAGGTGTCACACTGGAACATTGAACGAGCTCACTTTCATTGGTGGATGAGTTTACAGATTTTTTTTATGTTACAAATTAAACGGTAATTTAATGATTGAGGCCAAAAAAATATCCGTGGCGAATTTCTATAGGGTTAAAACCCCTCTCCCGGACAGCTATGACCTTTCAAATTGTCTAAAACTCTCGTGTAATCATGCCCTTAGGGTGTCCCATTGAAACCATCACATTAACTTAGGGCCAGTGTTCCAGTGTTCCATGCCGCAGCAATAGTTCATCAGTGGAGTATTCTCCCCTCCCCGCTCGCTCTCCCCGATTGCCCCAAAAGAGTGCACGCACCAAAATGGTGCAAACTTGAGATGGGCGACCGCCAGGCGGCCTCGATTTCGCGTAATTAGACGTTATGTCAAATTGCACTCGCCGGTTCAGTTAACGAAATTTCAACATCCGAGCGAGATGTTGCGAAGCTGCTTTGGGGTTTTAGAACTGGCGCGAAGGGGGCGCCTCACATCCCCCCCAAAAAATGAAATAGCGACGGTGCATGAGTTGTTGCCGAGGTGCGGTGGATGCAGTACGATGCACTCAAGTGAGTACAGTTATCGTCGGTCGAATAGGAGAGTCATCGTGGAGTTCAGAAAGGATACAGGTCCGGTGCCGTTGCCGATCAGTCGGAACATGAAGTCGGCGCAGTTGATCGAGGCCGTTGATGCCTTGGACGTCGGGGATTCGGGCGTGGTGGAGGCGAAGCTGGAGACGGTGAAGTCGCTGCTGGCGAGGTACCGGAAGGCACGGGTATCGGAGCTGGGGGCGGGGTATTACAAGCGCTATATCGTGCGCGAGGTAAAGGTCGGGGTGTGCCGGGTGTGGAGGGTTAAGTGATGGGCACTGATGCGAGCTGGCTAGCCTGGCAGTCCCAGGCGGTAAGCTGGTCCGATCCGTGGTTTGGGTTGTGGGCAGAGCTACCGTCCGATGGTGGTGACGTGGACGGCGGACGGTGGCTGTGCGGTAAGCTGGAGCTTATGAGAACGACAGGCGCTCACGCATGACATTCGACCCTGCAAGACTCGAGCGTTTTTGCTCTCGCCTGATGTCGCGTGCTGCCCACGGAGAGGCGTATGTTTGATCCTGCCAAGTTTGAGAGGTTTTGCAGCCGTCTGGTGATCGACACCAAGGAGCGGGGGCAGGTGCCGATGAAGTGGCTGGGAGGCCAGCGGTATGTGGTGGAGGAAATCGCCAAGGGCTTGAGCGAGGACATCCACACGTTCGTGATCCTGAAGGGGCGGCAGATGGGTATCAGTACCGTCTCGCTGGCGCTGGATCTGTACTGGCTGTTCGGCCATGCGGGTTTGCAGGGGGCGATGGTGACGGATAACGACGAGAACAAGACATTGTTCCGGTCGAACCTGTCGAGCTATCTGGAGCATTTGCCGCGGGGGGCGAAGGTTCCGGTGTTGGAGCACAACAGGACGCAGTTGGTGTTGAAGAACCGCAGTCGGTTGAGCTATCTGGTTGCCGGCACGCGCAGCAATGGCAACTTGGGTCGCGGCAAGGCGGTGAACTTCATGCACGCGTGCTGTGCGCCAGGAACACCGGTCGTCCTTGCCGATGGCAAGGTATTGCCGATTGAGCATGTACGCGTCGGCGATCGCGTCATCACCCACAATGGGAACATGGCGACGATCATTGATGCGGTGGGCCAGCCCAATACCAAGGGTGATCTGGTACGCATCACGCCGTGGCTAGGCAAGTCCGTCGACTACACGCGTGAGCACTGGATACCGACGCCGCGCGGCATGGTGGAGGCAGGTGACATTACGATGGACGATTGGCTTCTCATGCCGATTCGGAAGATAACCCATGAGGTGACGCATGTGACGTTGCCGACCACGCCTGAGCGGAAGCAGGGTGCGGGGTCGATTTCGGTGGGCTCGGGTGCCACCATTGAGTTGACCGAAGCCTTCGGCTTCGCGTGCGGGTATTACCTGTCCGAAGGTCACATCATGCTCCAGTCTGGTTCGGAGAGAGAGCCGATGGCCTCGGGACTGACGTATGCGCGTCATCGCGATGAGGTGGCGTATGCCAAACGGGCCATTGATGCCATCCGTCCGCACATCAGCAGTCATCGAACGCTTGATCGCGACGATAGCTTGACGACGGTGGAATACGTCTACGGTTCATCGTTGGCGTCGTGGATGCTAAGCACGTTCGGGCGTGTGATGGGCAAGCATGTGCCGGATGAGGTGTTCACGTGGGGCAAGGATTTTTGCCGGGGCTTGCTGGCGGGCATGTTGAGTGGTGATGGCAGCAAGTGTCCCAGCGTGGTCAACGGGAAGTATGCTGTGAACAAGATGGTTCTTCCGTCGATTCACAGCAGTCTGGCCATGCAGGCACGTGACTTGGCTGTGTCACTGGGCTATGGCTGGGGCTCGATGGCGTTTCAAGACGGACGTTACGTTCGAGGACGGCACGAGAAGCCACAATGGCGAGTGACGTGGCATGGAAAGGCCGCCAAGGCTCTACTGGCGTTGATTGGTGCGCCGGTGGTGGAGTCATCTCGAGAATGGTCTACGAAGTATCGGATCGTGGATAACCACGTGTGGATCAAGATTCGAAAGATCGAGAAGGGCATTCAGTCCGACGTAATATGGGATTTGTCCGTCGATCACGAGGATCACACCTTCCGGACGCCCTACATGGCGACGTCAAACACGGAATGTTCCTCATGGGGCGATGAGGAAGGCCTGGCGTCGCTGTATGCGACGTTGGCGCAGCAGAACCCGTACCGCATGTACCTGTTCGAGTCCACCGCTCGCGGGTACAACATGTTCTACGAGATGTGGAAGACGGCGAAGGAGTCGCGCACGCAGCGGGCGATTTTCGCAGGGTGGTGGCGAAATGAGGTATACGCGTGCCAGCCCGGAAGCGCGGAGTACAAGGCCTATTGGGATGGGGCACCGACGAGTGACGAGCGCGTCTGGATTGCCGAGGTGTTCCAGCGTTACAAGGTGAGCATCACGGATCGGCAGTTGGCCTGGTGGCGCTGGTACCAGACGGAGCAGTCGCGTGGCGATGAGACGCTGATGATGCAGGAATTCCCGCCGACGGAGGATTACGCGTTCCAGTTGTCGGGGAGTAAGTTCTTCAGCACCGAGCGCGTTAACCAGATGTACCAGCATGCGCGTCAGCAGGAGCCGGCGTTCTTCCGCTGGAAGTTCGGTCTGCATTTCGAAGACACGGCGTTCATGGCGACCAACGAGGATAACGCCGACGTCGCGATCTGGGAGATGCCGGACCCGCGCGGTGTGTACGTCATGGGTTGCGACCCGGCGTACGGCTCGAGCGAATGGGCTGATGAGTTTGTGATCTCGGTGTGGCGCTGCTACGCCGATAAGGTGGTGCAGGTCGCCGAGGTCGGCGTGACCGAATGGACGCCGATGCAGTATGCGTGGGTCATGGCGCATTTGGGCGGCATGTACAAGGGCGCGGTCGCGGTGCTCGAGATGCTGGGGCCGGGCGGCGCGGTCATGAACGAGCTGCACAACCTGCGGCGTATGGCGGGGATGCCGATGACGCAGGAGAAGCGGGATATTTACGACGCGGTGAACAACATCCGGGATTACTTCTATCGGCGCCAGGACTCGTTGACGGGTAACGTTGCCTTGCAGTGGCAGACCAACCAGCGCGAGAAGCAGCGCATCATGGAGACGATGCGTTCGTATTTCGAGCGCGATTCGGTGGTCATGAACTCGCCGTGGTGTGTGGAGCAGCTACGGAACATCCGGCGCAATGGCGACTCGATTGGTGGCGAGGGCCGAGCCAAGGATGACCGGGTGATCGCCGCGGCGATAGCGATCTGCTGTGGCTGGAACGACACGACGATGTTCGAGATGCAGGCGACGGGGCGGAGCTACGCGTTCGAGCACATGCCGCGCAAGGAAGGGGTGATCAAGACGCCGCTGGAACAGGGGGTGTCGAACTTCTTCCGGCGCAATGGGATCATCCTTCCGGGAACGACGGAGCATTGAGGCCATGCAAGTAGAGTGTCAGATAACCGATCCCGGCTTCGTGGTGCTGTCCAAGCACGCGCTGTACCAGCGTCTAAGGAGCATGGAGACGGCGCCGGGCAAGATCAGCAAGTCCGCCTTGATGAAGTTCTGCCGGGTGTTCCCGCCGACGTGTCCCGAGGCGATCAACAACGACGCGCAGTACCGGCTGAGCAAGGGGTTTTACTGGCTGGATCGGGAGCAAATCAAGGTACGCACGGACAGCAAGCGCGGGCAGTCGTTGTACCTGAGCCTGGCGGCCTACCGTTACTGTCCCCCCAAGAAAGATGTTACCGTTGCGCCAGCCGTCACGTTCGGCGCCGATGGCGTCAAGCTCGTGTGGAGGTAGGTATGCCGCTCGCTCCGGGAAAAAGTCGCAAGACCATCAGCAAGAACATTTCCGAAATGGTCCGTTCGGGCCATCCGCAGCGGCAGGCCATCGCCGCGGCGCTCAACAACGCCCGCAAGACGGGCCGTAAAACTCGCCGGGGGTACCGATAATGGCTGTCATCCACGACTACGAATGTGCCAAGCACGGGGTGTTCGAAGCCTCGCACCCGATTTGCCCGCATCTAGGCTGCGATAGCGTCAAGGTGAAGATGGTGTTCCTGAAAGCACCGGGCATGCTGAGCGGGAAGACCAAGCAGTTCGACAAGGGCGTGCGCGGTACGGCTGACCAGTATGGGCTCGACTACCTGCGCTCGACCAAGGAAGGCGAATCGTCCTACGGTGGCCATGCCGCGGGCGGGATGTTGTGGGGGCAGGCCGCCGCGGCGGCCTTCGGTGGCCTGGATGGTATGGTCAACGCCGCCTCGTCGGGCATTGCCGAATCCAACGCCATCGCGGCGAAGGTCGGTGGTGAGCGCGTGGCCAGTGGCATGCGCATGGCCGCGACGAAAACGGGCCTGACCCAGCAGGTCATCCCCAAGACAGTGGTCGAGTACAGCGACGGCAAGGGTAGGAAATGAAAATCCCCAAGGACCCGATGGAACGGCAGATGTTCTACGCCGACGTGCTGCGTCAGTGTACGGCATCGCGTGCCGACCGCTACCAGTTCAACGCGATGCTGAAGAACTACTACCTGTTCGGCACCAAGGACACGACGGGGTGTTACTACAACAAGATCGCCTCGACCATCGACACGATGTGGTCGTTCATGTATTCGAGCGACACGTCCAAATTCGCGATGCACTTGGGCACCGAGGCAACGTTTGGCGATCTGGCGAAGGTGCCGGCCATCACGGCGGAAGTGAACGACCAGTGGCGGGCGAGCAAGTCCAATCTGACGTTCGCACTCGGTGGCAAGTGGTCGCTGGTGTACGGCAGCATGATCTTCAAGAACCTGTGGCATCACGGCAAGGTGCGAACGTTCGTGGTCGAGCCGCATCAATTCGGCGTGCTCCGTGAGGACATCATGGAGTTGGACGATCAAGAAGCCTTCTCGCACTGCTACCAGATCACCCGAAGCCAGTTGTCGAACATGCTCGAAGGCAATCCGCGCCAGAAAGAGATCATCGCCGCGGCGGGCCAAGGCGCCAAAACCGGAGAAAACAAAGATGAAGGCAATGTAAACGACGGCCTTGGCCGGCTCATCCTGTCATCCGGCGTCGGGACTGGTATCGGTGGTGCGCAAGGGAACAGTCCCGTCGGTGGCGGTGGCACCATTGACGGCGGTATCGGCGCGGTGGCTGGTGGCATGTATAACTACGTGCCACGCGTCGAAGCCGAACTCATCGACATGTACGAGCTGTTCGTATGGAACGATGAGATTAACGACTATCAGGTCGTGACAATCGCCGAGCCGAACATCATCGTGTTCGACCGCAAGAATTTCTACATGGACGCGGCGCATCCGTTCGTCAGCCTGGTGCCCGAGCAGGAGACCTACGACTACTTCTGGGGCACCTCGTTTGCCGCGCGTCTCACGGGGCTGCAAGACTGGCGAGACGAGCGCATGATGCAGATCAAGGCGCTGCTCGAAAAACAGGTTGATCCACCGAAATACGCCACGGGCCTGACCGGCATTGCCGAGGAAAAGTTGCAGGCGCTCAACCGTGCCGGTGGCTTCATCTCCGCCAATGCACCGAACGCGCAGGTGACCACGCTGGCGCCCCAGATGCCGCCCAACGCCTTCTCGGAAATTGCCGAGATCGACTCGATGTTCGGCGATTCGGCGGGCATCAACCCGATTTTGCAGGGTCAGGGATCGTCCGGCGTGCGCTCGCATGGCCAAGCGGATCTCATGGCACGCCTGGGTTCCAGCCGCATCAAGCAAAAGGCGCTGGTTGCCGAGGATGCCGCCGCCCGTCTTGCCACGCTGATGCTGCGCAACGTACAGACCTATTCCAAGCAGCGGTTCTTCAGTGAAGAAAAGGGCCCGGATAAGCAACCGTTGACATTCATCGCTGAACAATTTACAAGTGACTACGAAGTTCGCGTAGACTCTCACAGTAGTTCGCCGGTGTTCGTGGAAGATTCTAAGCAACTGGCCGAAATACTCCTGAAGGCGAAGGCGATTGACCGCTCGACCTTCTTGGATATGATAGATCCGCCGAACAAACAGCTTTTGCAGGCCAAATTGCAGGAGATCGAAGCGAAAGAAGCGGAAAACGCGAAGATTCAGCTACAATTGGCGCAAGAAAAGGTCCAGGGTAAACCGCACAAATAGGCGACAACCCACGCCCGGCTGGGTGATATAAAGGAGAAGCCCAATGGCTCGTAAGCACAAGCGCGCGAAGCGTAAGTAAGCATTACGCTTCCCACCTCCTACCCCAGCCTCAACCGGAGAAAGACCATGGCACGTCATATGCGTCGTTCGCGTCGTAAGTAATCGGGTGACTCGATGAGCGTACCCGCCCAAGTCATGCAGCAAATGCTGGCAGCCCGTCAGGGCGGAGCGCCGTCACCTTCGCCGGGCGGGCAACCCCCTGGCGCCGCTGCTGGTCCGGCAGCAGCCCCCATGGCCGCACCGATGGCAACCCCGCAACCGCAGCACGGCCGTCAGGAAATGGGCAGCGTGCAGGTTCACATTGCCATGCAAGTGCTTGAGCGCGCCCTTCCCATGTTCGGCAGTCAGTCGAAGGAAGGTGCAGCGATCATCCGCGTGCTCTCTAGCCTGTCCAAGGACTTCGGTCATCGCGACACAGGCGATCTCGTTCCCGCTGAGATCATGTCGATGGTGCAAGGCATGTCCCAGCAAGGCGGCGGTACTCCGGTACAGCGCCAGTTGCTTCAACAGATGCAGGGCGGTAATAATCCGCCGAACGCTGCCGGCTCTAACCCCGGCGCCTAATGGAGAACTGTCATGGCAAATCGTTTTCTTGAACCCAGTGAGACGGGCTTGCGCAAGCCGACTGATCCGAACCAGACCAATGGTCAGTTCATCAATCAGCCGCGCTACGCCGATTTTGGTGGTTTGAGCGGTCCGCGCAAGGTGGCCAAGCGCAATCCGTTCCAGATCGTGAAGCCGGGCGGCCGGCGTTAATTTAGGACCGGGGGACACTCATGCCGAACTCACTCGAAGACCTCACCGTCGATCAGCTCCTACAGGTAGCCAACCGGGCCGTGCGCTCGGAACAGGCACTTGAGGCCCTGCTCGCCAATCCTGGCACGCGCGAGCAGCAGTTGCGCTTGCTGAAGAAACAGAATCCGTCGTTGTCGATCCCCGAGATCGACGCACGAGACAGCGTGATGACCGAAGTGTCCGACACGCAGAAGCAGCTTGCCGAAATGCGGGCCCAGCTTCAGGAACGCGACATCCGCGACCGCATCACCAAGGATCGCGAGAGCATCAAGTCGAAATACAACTTCTCGGAGAGCGATCTTCTGGAAGTCGAAAAGCTGATGATTGACGAGCACGCCCCGATTTCCTCGTACGCCGCGGCAGCGATGGTTTACGATGCCCAGCGACAGTCGGCGGTTCCTACGTCATCGGCCCTTAGCGCCCCTGTTTGGGATCTGCCGGACCAGAATATCTGGTCGAAAGGCGTCGGAAACCGCGCCCAGCTAGACAAGATCGGTATGGAGCAGGCTTATCAAGCTCTGGCCGAAGTGAAGTCCGGCAAGGTTGCAGGTACTTAATTAACCTAGAGTAAGGAGAGCAGCCGTGCCGATTTTGGGAACTGGCGTTGTGCCGAGTGGCGGTTTGGGGCAAGAGCTTCAGTACGTGGTGCGCCGAGCATTCGTACCGAAGATGGTTGTCCAAATCTACAACATGTCGCCCTTGACGGCGGCCCTCCTGGCGAACAGCCAGCCCGCGACTGGCGGTGTGTCCTCCGTAACCATCCCCGCGCAGGGTTCGAGCTTCGTGAACCTGCAATGGGTCGGCTATGACGGCTCCTTCGCGCAGCCGCAGATTCAGCCGGGCACCACGAACCTTGAGTTCAACCTCAAGGGCGCGGTGATTCCGATCCCGTATCTGGGCTTCGAAGGCATGATTCAGCAGGATCACGAGATCGTAAACTTGCTGGCGGCCCGCTTCAACGATGCCAGCAACGTCTACTGCGATGGCCTGGGCACGGCCCTGTACGGCAATAGCGCCAACCAGCAGCAGATCATCGGCCTGCCGGGCGCCATTGATGATGGAACCAACTCAGTCAACTACGGCAACCAGAGCCGCACGGTCAATCCGTGGCTGAAGGCCAAGCGCTACAACGCTGGCGGTGTCAACCCGACCCGCGCGTTGGTCATGCAGTACATCACCGGTACGGTCAAGAACTGCGGCGAGACGCCGACCTTCGGTGTCATGGGCCCGGCTACGTGGCAGACGCTTGCCAATGACTTCCTCGGTCTGGAGCGCTTCAATCAGAATGGCAATGGCGAGGCCTACGGCAGCGGCGAGTACGGAGGTCGCTCGGCCTTCAAGGCCATCGAAGTGGCTGGCGTGCCGATCTACCTCGACCCGTACTGCCCGGAAGGTACAATGTATCTTCTCAACACCGGCTACATGGCGTTCTACATTCACGAGCGCGCGGCCTTCAGCTTCACCGGCTTCCAGAGCACCCTGCCGAACTTCCAGTTGGGTTCGATTGGTGCCGTGGTGTCGCTGCTCGAGCTGGTCAACAGCAAGCCCAAGACCTCGACGGTCGTCACCAACTTTACGTTCATCTCGATCTGACCTAGGAGATAGCAGCCATGCCTTTCAACAAGCTAGGCACCACTCAGGCGCTACTTCCGCCTCTTCCGGTCGCCTTGAACTCGGGTGAAACGTTCAACGTGCCGTCGCAGAATGGCTACCTTGGGCAGTTCAGCTCGTACTCGCCGATCCAGACCGGCAGCACCATGACCGGCCAGTACATCGTGTCGCTTGGCGCGGTGTGCGAATTGCAGATCAAGAACTCGTCCAGCCAGCAGTGGAACAAGGTGACCAACGCCCTGTCCACGTCGGCGGATGCGTTCTGCATGAGTTCGGATGGCACCAACTACCGCGTCGCCAACACCACGGACGTTCCGACGGGTGGCACCATCACCAACGCCGGTTCCGGCCTGACCAATGGTTACAACACGGTCGCCGTGACGCCCAGCGTCGGCGGTTCCACGTGGAACACCATCGTCGGTGGCGCGATCAACACCACCATCACGATCACCACGGCTGGCACGGGCTATGTGGCCCCTCCGATTCTGGTGTTCGTGCCGCCGCAGAATCAGGGTTCCACGCCCTACGTCCTGCCGACGGCCTACTGCACCATCTCAGGTGGCGCGATCAACGCGGTGACGGTCCTGAGCGCCGGTGCGGGCCTTGTGTCGGCTCCGACCATTCAGGTCATTCCGCAGTCGTTCGACACCACGGGTGGCGGCGGTGTGCTGACGGTCAACGCCACGCTCGCCGGTTCCGGTACGCTGACGGCAATCTCGGTCAACACCTACGGCACGGCGGTCGGTGGCGCTGCGCCGACGCTGACGTTCGTTCCGGCCTCGACCATCGCGGTCACGGCGCTGACGAACACCACGACATCAACCCCTGATACAGTCACCTTCTGGCCGATTTAATCGGGTGAGTCCTTGTTGGCCCTCGAAAGGGGGCCTATTTTTCTACTCTGAGGTCACGGATATGAGTAACGAACTGATTGAAGTGGTGGACCGCATTGTTTCGGCGGTCGCACAGGAATTTGATAAGGACGCGTCTGTTCTCGTGCAGTTCGCTGCCGGTGAATGGCACGCGTTGAAATCCGCGCTGGAAGGCGCAAAGTCTATCGTCGCTTCTGGCTCAACCCCTGCGGAAGCGGATGTGCTTCCCCCGGCGTCAGCCGCCCCGTCCTCGGAGCCAGAAGCGGCGGCCCCTTCGGAACCGGTCTCGCCGGCTCCCGACAGTTACCTCCCGCCTAGCCTGGGGGCGTAACCATGATCTTCGTCACGAACAAAAACGAGTTCGATCACATCGACCGTTACAACGGGCAGGATTATGTCTTTCCGGTGGGCGAAGCCGTGCCTCTCGATGAGGCTGCGGCGCATCACATGCTTGGGTATGGCACGGGCGACAAGACTGAAACGCTGGTTCGTCTGGGCTGGGCCACCAAATTCGATGAAGCCTCCAAGCGAACGATTCCTGACCCGGACGGCGTGGAAAAGCTCAAGAAGTTCATCTTCAGTCGCGGCGAGTTTCGCAAGTCGGACCACGAAGCCGAACCCGCCCCCGAACAGAGCGCGCTGATCGAAGATTCGCCCATCTAATCCCGCTGACAAGGAGCTTCCGTGACTCTACTTTCGACTTATGAGACACAGGTGGCGGATCTCCTTCACGATCCGAACCACGTTCAGTGGTCGGTGTTTCAGTTGGACAATTACATCAACGAGGCACGCCGGCAAACCGTCATGGATACCGGCTGTCTCCGTTCGCTTCAAGAAAGCTTCTGCACGATCAACGTGGAGCAGTACACGTTTGGCCAAGTGACGGGCGCGAACATCCTCAATGCGGGATCGGGATACACAGCGCCTACCGTCTCGTTCACTGGCGGTGGTGGGGGTAGTGGTGTAGCCGCTACGTTGGAGGTGACCAATGGAGCCGTGACCTCCATTACGTTCACGTCCTTCGGCAGCGGCTACACCAGTGCGCCTACGGCAGTCATCACGGACTCGACGGGCATCAATGCGTCGATCCAAGTAGGCATCATCAATGTCTACACCTATGACGTGCTTAACATCAACATCGTGTGGGGCGCCTACCGCTACCCGTTACAGTGGCGCAGTTGGTCCAACTTCAGTGCCCAGCTACGCGGCTACACGACGCTGCAACGACAGCCAGTCATGTGGTCCACTTACGGCGATGCCAGCCTGTTCCTTGGGCCCTTGCCAGACCAGACCTACCCGATGGAGATCGACTCGATCATCCTGCCGACGCCGATGACGGATTACGTCACCAACGATCCAATTCCGGCGATGTCGCAAGACCCGATAAAGTTCTACGCGGCATATCTGGCCAAGTTCTACGATCAGAGCTATGGCGAGGCACAGACGTTTCTCGATCAGTATCAGCGCCGCGTCCGCGAAGTGACCGCCGCTTACACCCGGCGCATCCCTGACATCTATCAGAACATCGTCAACACCAAGGGCTAAGGCATGGCAGAGTCATTGCGAGCCGACCCCAAGGTCAAAAACGATGGCGAAAAGACCACGGCAACGCTGGTCTTTCGTGAGTTTGCGGGAATCAATACGCAGTCGCCACGCGAGTCCATTGCGGATGAGCAATTTGCATGGCTGGAAAATGCCATGCCCATTGGTTCGGGAAACCTTCCGGTCCTGTATCAGCGTGGATCTCCCGTTGGGACATTCGATACGGGCATCACGGCGCCACCTATTTATCTAGGCCAGGTAAGCTACAGCGGCAATGATTATCTCGTTGCGCTGTTCGCTGGGCACGGTCTTTATGAGATGAATCTGGTGACGGGTGTCGTCACTAAAATCGCCAATAACGGCGTTTTTACCGCGCAGATGCAGGTCACGCAGTGGGATAACCAAGGCATCTTGATCGTTGACCCATCGGCTGGCTACTACGACTGGAATGTCACTGCCGCCAACACCCTTACGCAGATCACGGGAGGCTCGATTGGCACGGTAGGTTCCATCTCGATTACGGCGCCTGGGGCCAATTACACCTCGCCGCCGGCGGTTGCCTTGACAGGTGGCGGTGGCAGTGGCGCTACGGCCTATGCCACGCTAGGCGGAAACTCTGCCAATGTGGTTTTTGGCGGCGGCGGTGCCTACGACAGCGAAACGCATAAGGTCGTCGGCTTTCAGTACACAGTGGGGCAGATCATCACGCTGGTCGGCGGGTCGTGGACGAATCCTCTGACGGCTCAAGTCACTGGCATTTCATCGAACGACCAAGATAGCGGCATCATCACGAGCATCGTTCTTCAGAACGCTGGCGCCTATTCCTCGATCCCCACGGGAAACATCCCGGTATCGCCTGGCAATGCCCAACTCACGGTGAACTGGCTGGTCAGCGGC
>Ga0335080_10002928_pt1 | contig 17165 bp, 13 predicted proteins | sample Lox_Sample_34_FD_206720 | JGI IMG/M metagenome (GOLD analysis project Ga0335080, IMG submission 206720) | Soil microbial communities from Loxahatchee National Wildlife Refuge, Florida, United States - Lox_Sample_3.4 | ecosystem: Environmental > Terrestrial > Soil > Wetlands | place: USA...
AAGCCACAGATAACCTATCTTACATGCGTAAATGGCTGCTCCCAACGAGCCAGAACTGCCGCCGATTACCCTTGGATAAGCCGCCCCCACTTTTTGTCCCGAAAGACGGCGGACTTCAGCTACGATAAAGAGTTACACAGCTAAGGCATTGAAAACAAAATGCCTTGCCTTTTGCCCTCGGGTCGCGGGCGAGCGCCCGCGGCCGGCATTTGCCGGGGGCTCACTTTAGATTGATATAGTTCACTAGCAGGCTGCGGAAACCCTGCCCGGGCTTCCGCCTCATAACAAATTTAGGAGAACTTGCGTGGGTTTGTCGGTCAGCATTTTTGGATTGGGATACGTCGGCTCGGTCTCGGCGGCATGCTTTGCGTCGATGGGCCACAAGGTCATTGGCGTCGATCTGAGCCGCGCCAAGGTTGAGATGCTCGGTTCGGGCCGCACTCCGATCATCGAGGCCCGCATGAACGAGATGGTGGCGGAAGCGCACAAATTGTCCCGCCTGCGCGCCACCACGGACGCGACCGAAGCCGTGCTGAACTCCGAAGTCTCGTTCGTTTGCGTCGGCACGCCCAGCCTCAAAAACGGAAAACTCGATCTCAGCCATATCGAGAGCGTGGCCCGTGAAATCGGCGCCGCCATCCGGCAGAAAAAATCTCCCCACGTATTTGTGCTCCGCAGCACGGTGCTGCCCGGCACCTGCGAAACCGTTGCCCTGCCCATCCTCGAAAGCGCCAGCGGCAAGAAATGCGGACGCGATTTCACCGTTTGCTACAACCCCGAGTTCATGCGCGAAGGCAGCGCGGTCGCCGACTTCCTCAATCCGCCCTACACCATCCTCGGCGCCAGCGACCTCAATCATCTGGCCCCGCTGCGCGAACTCTACAAAGACGTTCCCGCCACCTTGTACGAAACCACCATCCCCGTCGCCGAAATGGTGAAATATTTCTCCAACTGCTACCACGCCGTGAAAGTCGGCTTTGCCAATGAAATGGGCACCATGTGCAAGCACCTCGGCGTGGACGCCCAGCAGGTCACCAGGATTTTTACTTCGGATACGAAGCTCAATATCTCCCCCGCCTACCTCTCTCCGGGATTCGCCTTCGGCGGCTCCTGCCTGCCCAAAGATTTGCGGGCGATCACCTACAAAGCCAAAGAACTCGACCTTAAACTTCCCGTTCTTGAATCGCTCATGCCGAGCAACGCCGAGCACATCGATCGCGCCATCGACATGGTCCTCAGCACCGGGAAAAAGAAGATCGCGCAACTTGGACTCAGCTTCAAGGCCGGCACCGACGATCTGCGGGAGAGCCCCCAGGTCCAGGTCATCAAGCGGCTCATGGGCGAAGGACTCGAATTGCGCGTGTGGGACGAAGATGTATCGCTCGGCCGCTTGGCGGGCGCAAACCGCCAGTACATCGAAGAAGTGATCCCGCACATCGGATCGGTGCTCACCGCCGACCTCGAAAGCGTCATGCGCTCGGCCGAAGTGGTCATCCTCGGCAACAAGTCGGCCAGCAAGGAGCGTCTGGCGCAGCATCTCCGGCCCGAGCAGATCGTCGTCGACCTCATCCACCTCGATCGCGCCCGGCGCCCCGAGGGCGCGAAAACGTACCAGGGCATCTGCTGGTAAAGGTGCGGTCCGGGTACTCCTGCTTGGACGAAAGCATCTGATCAACTGCCGCGCGGACAAGAGTGTCCGCGCCATACGAGAGGCCTCCCATGATTCATCCCTGGCACGACGTTACTCCCGGCGACAAGCTTCCGCGCGAGTTCAACTCCGTCATCGAGATTCCCTTCGGCTCCAGCGTGAAGTACGAGCTCGACAAGGCAAGCGGCCTCATCAAGCTCGACCGCATCCTGTATTCCGCGGTTTACTATCCGGCCAACTACGGCTTCGTTCCCCAAACGCTCGCCGAAGACAATGACCCGCTTGACGTCCTGGTGCTCTGCCAGGAGCCCGTCGTGCCCCTCACCATCATCCACGCGCGCGCCATCGGGCTCATGACAATGATCGACTCCGGCAAGAAAGACCATAAGATCATCGCCATCGCAACCGAGGATCCGGAATTTAACGCCTATCGCGAGGCGGCGGAGATGCCCTCCCACCGCTTGCTCATGCTCCGCCGGTTTTTCCAGGACTACAAACAACTGGAAGGGAAGTCGGTCGAGGTGGACGAGATTCAGCCCGCCGCGCAAGCCTATCCCATCCTGGAGGATGCCTTGCGCCGCTACAGCGAGCAGCGGCGGAAGGGATTTCAGGGAGCCAAGGGATAGGCGTTTCCCGGCTGGTCGAGGGTTCGGGGCCGGGCGGCGCGGTTTTGCGGGAGCTGCCCTTTCCTTAGTTTTCAATAAAGTCGATAATAATACTTGACATTAAGCGGAAACTACGTTACTCTCCTTGCAGTTTCCTCCCGACCCGTACCGCGGATCGCCCCCGCGTGCGGGTCATCTTTTGTCGCCTCACTTTGGCGGGAGATGACCACACACCGCCCTCGACTGCGGTGTGTGGGCTCGGGAGCTTAGCTGTTCGGTTGCGGTTCGAACGGCTTCTGCATGTAGCGGCGCGCCTCGTCGAGCGCGCCCTGCGTGTTGTCGTTGGTCTGGATGGCCTGCCGGTACTCATTCACCGCGCGTTCGCGCTGGCCCGTAATGTCAAAAATCTTGCCCAGTTGCAGGTGGCTCCAGACCTCCGTCCAGCGCGGATCGCCGTCTCCGTTGAGCGATTCCCGGTAGGCATTGGCGGACGATTGATAGTTGTGTTGCATGAAAAACACTTCCGCGACCCGGTAGTGCGCCAGAGAGCTGTTTTTGTTCACCTCGAGCGCCTTGTTGAACTCGCTGAGCGCGCCCGCCAGATCGCCCTGCTGGATCAGTCCCGCCCCGCGCACGATCGAAGAGCGCAGCTTGATGTCCTTCGAGTTGGTTAGGACGTGATTGTCGGGGTCGATCGAGATCCGGCGCGGCCGCCCGAACGTTTCCACCGAAAATGGCGAATCCGTGCCCACCACTTCAATGCGTTTCTCCTCCGTCTTTCCGTCGGTGTCGATCCGCAGCTTGACCGGCATGCGGAACAGGTCAAGGTCCTGCTGGATCGCTCCCACGATGCGGAAGCCCTTGTTATTGCCCATGCGGTAGATCGTGTACTTCGTCTTGAACTCGGGCGCGCTCGTCGAATCCAGCCACTGCGAAAAAAACCAGGTCAGCCGCTGATCGTAGACTTTCTCGACCAGCTTGCGGAACTCGTCGGTGGTCGCCGCTTTCCCCGCATAATTCGTGGCGAAATCGCGCATGATCGTCAAATACCGCGTCTCGCCGACCACATAGCGCAGCATGTGCAGGATCATCGCTCCCTTGTCGGTTACAAGCGACTGAAACTCGGGAGAAAAGTAGTCCAGTTTGTCGGCGCTGGAAAGCGGCACACTGTCATAGGCCAGCGCATTCACCGACATGTCTTTCACCATTTCATCCAGCCCGCCCGCGCCCGCCGCGCTCTCCACGTATCGAGCCTCCGAGTAGCGCGCAAACCCGTCGCTGATCCACCAATCGTCTTTCGTCGCCGGCGTCACCGAAACTCCCCACCACTGGTGCGCGATCGTGTCGGCCAGCAGCCGGTAATTCACCCGTTCCGTGACCGCCCGGCTGGCGATCCCGGCAATCTCCGGGGCATACGCCGACGGCACCGTATCGTCGGGAATCTCCACCACCTGCATCCGCGGCGACGGAGGAATCCCATACTGCGTGATGAAGTACGTGAACTCCTTCACCGCCGTCGAGGCGTACTCCGGCGACAGCGACTCGTGCGACGGCTTGAAGAAAATGTGCAGGTCGATGCCCGCTTCGTCGCTTTTGTACTCCTTGAAGACGCCCGCGATGATCGTCCCCGGAAAGCTCGGCTTGCTCCACCGGAAGACAAAAGTCTTGGAGTTGGCCAGCGGCGGGCCGGCCGTGAGCTTCTTTTCACCCGCTTTCTCCGGCATTGAGTCTTTCCCGCTGCCAATTGCCACCATGTGCGCCGGCACCGTGACGCTGATGGTCGAGGTGAACCGGTTCAATCCATAGCCCGCCACCGGAAACCAGAGCCCGGAGTAAAATAGATAACTCGTGTCCGGACCGACATAGGCAAGCTTCAGTCCTTGAACCGGGCTGTCGTCGGCGTTTTCCAGTGTGCCTTCGTAGTCGAACGTAAACGTCGTGCTGGTATTTTTTTGCAGCCCCGAGTTCAGCCCGAACCGGATGCTCGAATCCTGGGTGTTGCGTTCCGGGGTAAGAGGCTTGTTGGCGCCATCCACCAGCTTCGTCACCCGCAGTGCATTGTTGAGCTGAAAGCTGGCCGTGCTCATGTCTTCGAGCGCGGTGACCTTCACCACGGCATGGGCGCTCAGGTGATGCGTTTCCGGCAGCAGTTCGACGGCAATCTGGTAGTCGTCAACGCGCATGCGCGGCTTGTCCGCCGCCCGGGCCGGTCCCCCGGCCGTAACCGCAAGCAAAATAAGAAAGTAAACAAAGCGCAGCCGGGACAACCGCCGGCACTCGATGAGCTTCAATTCCGTCTCCTGGGGATCGCTGCAATCAGTATGATGTAGATTTTCCCGCAAACGATGCTGGGAGGACAAGGGTCGGCAAAATTGTTTACCTCCCGGTAGCAGCCGATCGACCGCCCCCGATCTCAACCACGGAAAAACCCCGGGCGAAAAAGTCAAACTTCCTGCACATCGCCATCCCCCCACCCCGTCCCGCTTCGGGAAGGCGCATCTCAGCTCCTTCAAAACAACCTTCCCAAAATTGGACCTGTGGTGGCGGCGGGTTTGCACTCAACTCCTGCGACATCTCGAATTGCCCGCCCATCAAGGGGTTTGCCCCCATCCTCCTGAAGCCGGCCGTCGTGGTGCTGAGCCCATAGGAGATCTCACGTGCTGACCTTCCACCTGCTCGTCTATACGCTGCTTGCCCTTCTGATCGTCGTTCCACTCCCCGCACTGGCGGAAGACAATGCCGCCGTTGAAGTCCACGATTCGACCGCGGAGATCAATTCCTCACCGGTCAATAACGCAATGATCACCGCTCCGAAGCATCCCCTTGCGGAAGCCCCCGCCCCGAAAAAAATCATCGACAAGAAATTCGTCGTCGTCATGGCAGCGCTCGGAGGCGCGGAAAGCCTGCGCTTTACCACCCACAAGCTGGTGCTCGACAACGAATTCGCCGCCGGCGCTCCCTGGGTCACCAGCGTGCCTTCCAACCCCCATATGGTCGCCAAGTACGGCGGAATTTTTGCCGCCGAGTTGCTCCTGGCCTACGAACTCAAAAAACCCCACGACTGGCTTCCCGGCGACAAGATCATCCGCAAACTCTGGTGGGCGCCACCCGCCGCGCTCGCCGTCATCCACATCAAGAACGGCATTCGCAGCATGAGGACCAGCGGCCCCGGCGGCTGCACCTCGATCGAAGAGTGCGAGGGACAATAATAAGCAGCAAACAAGACAATTTCTAAATTACGAAATTACAAAATTACAAAATTACAAAATTTTTCCCCGCCGCCTCCAGCACGATCTCGGCGGCCCGCGCGGCCGGAGCCCTGTCGCCGCTGCCCTGCTTCAGCCGCGCTTTCATGCGCGCCAGTTGCGCGATCATGCGCCTTCGCGGTTCACCCTCCGGAATGATTTTCTCTAACTCGGCAACGATGTTGGCCGCCGTGAAATCGTTCTGCACCAACTCCCGCACGACCTCCTCCTCCGCGATCAGGTTGACCATGGCAAAGTGCGGAACCTTCACCCGCGGCTTACCCAGCGCATAGGTCACGGGCGAAACCCGGTACACCATGACGAACGGCGTCCCCATCATGGCGGCCTCAACGGTCGCCGTGCCGCTCGCGATAATTCCTGCGCGCGAGTGGTGAAGAGCGGGCAAAGCCTCCCCGACCAGGTGAATCCCGCCTCCCCGCCCGCCGGTCAAGCCCGCCACGAATGCCGCCTCGATCGTCCGCGCCACCGGCAGTAGAAACTCGTACCCGCCACCCAGGCGATCCACCGCCTCCAGAATCGCCGGCAAATTCATCCGCACTTCCTTTCGCCGGCTTCCCGGCATGATCGTGATCCACGCCTTCGCGGCGTCGATCCCATGCTCCGCCGCATAGGCCTCCCGCGAAATCCGCGGCGCCGGCAAATCCGCCAGCGGATGCCCCACAAACGTCGCGTCCACTCCGCGGTCCCGGTAAAACTTCTCCTCGAACGGAAAAATGACCAGCGCCTTATTCACATACTTGCGCAGCAGCTTCACCCGCCCCTGCCGCCACGCCCAGAACTGCGGGCACACGTAATAGACGACCGGAACCCCCCGCTTCCGCATCTGCCGCGCCACCCGCCAGTTGAAGGCGGGCGAGTCGATCACCACAGCCGCGTCGGGACGCCGCTCGTCGGCGGCGCGAATGAGTTTCTTGTAGAGCCTCAAAATCTTGGGAAGATGGCAGAAGATTTCCGTAATACCGACGACCGCGAGATCCCTGGCGTCAACCACGATCTCGCATCCCGCCGCCCGCATGCGCTCACCGCCCGCGCCAAAAAAGCTGATCGTTGAGCCGTCCCGCCCGCGCGAGCCTCCACGCGGTAATGCCGAAGGATGCGAGCCGCCACTCGGTGAAGGCGAAGGATGCGCGCCGCCAACCAGCGTCTGAAGCGCCTCAATCAACCCAGCCCCGTACATTTCACCCGAGGCCTCCCCGGCGGAGACGAGAATCTGCACGCTGCAATTGTAAGGGAGCGCGAGTATCGCGGAAATATGATCCAAGTCCCGGGAGGGACAACCGAAAATAGCCCGCCGCGCCAAGCGCCGGGAAAACGGCACGCCGGCAAGACCAAGTCCCGCAGGGACGGCTGAAAATAGCCCGGCGCTTAAGCGCCGGGAAAACAGCGCGCCCGCAAGACCAAGTCCCGGAGGGACGGCTGAAAATAGCCCGGCGTTTAAGCGCCGGGAAAACTCACCACGCAATCGCGATCACTTCGATCGTGCCGATCACCACCCAACACGCCGCCCGTCCATGTGCCCCTGCCAGCCAGAATCCACTCGCCGCGCTAAAGCAAAGAATGGCGCTGGTCCATCCGCTCACCAGCGCTCCGGGTTTGCTGATCATCTCCAGAATCTTCATCGTCTCTCCCGCCTCTCAGGAACATTTCGCCGCGGCGCCAATGTTGTCTCCCAATAATAAAAGGCGGAACCGAAGTCCCGCCCGCTGCCGAAAACCTCACCAATGCCCGGAACACCGCGAACGGACCGGCCCTACTTGCCCGTCCCCGTCAGATTCGAGACCTGCGGGCTTCCAATCGCGCTGTCGCTGACCCGCAATGTGCCCGTCCGCGCCCCCGCCTGCGTCGGCTTGAAGACCACGCTGATCGTGCAACTCGAACCCCCCGCCAGACTCGACCCGCAAGTCGTCCCTGCAATCGCAAAATCCCCGGTCGTCGACGCCGAAATCCCGGTCAGCGCCACGCTCTGCTTGTTCCTCAGCGTGAACGTCTTCGCCGCGCTCGTCCCTCCAACCACCGTCTTTGCAAAATTGGCGTTGGCCGGCGTCAGCGTAGCCTGCGGGCCTCCCGTGCCGCTCAGCGGCACGCTCTGCGGACTGTTCGCGGCGTTATCGCTGATGGTCACCGCTCCCGTCCGCTCCCCAACCTGCGTCGGCGTGAAACTGACTTTGAACTTGCAGCTCGCGCCCACCGCCAGAGTCGCGCCGCAGGTATTCACGGGAATCGCAAAGTCGCCGCTCGCCACCATGCTCGCAATATTCAGCGTCGCCGCGCCCGTATTCGACATGGTCACCGCCTTCGCCGCCGACGTCTTGCCAACCGCGAACGTGGCGAACGTCAACGAAGCCGGCGACAGCGTAACCACCGGCTGGCTGGCCGCCGTAACCGTGAGCTGAACCGTCGTCTGCTGTGTGATCGAGCCCGACGTCCCCGTGATGGTGACCGTCGAAGTGCCCGTCGCCGTGCTCAGCGGAACGCTCAACGTCAGCGTGCTGCTGCTGGTCGCCGGGTTCGGGTTGAACCCCGCCGTCACTCCGCTCGGCATGCCCGATGCGCTCAGATTCACGCTGCCGCTGAAGCCGCCGCTGCCGGTGATGGTTATCGTGCTCGTCCCTTGGCTGCCCTGTTGCACGGTCAGCGAATTCGGGTTGGCGCTCAGGCTGAAGCTCGCCCCTCCCGTGCAATCATCGAATTTGAACGACGCAATGTTGGTCGACCAGTCGTTGCTCCCGTTCACGGTCTGGTACTGATCCACATACCAGAAGGTGCAATCGTCGCTCGGATCGACCTGCATCGCGGTGTAATCTCCCCAGCGATTCGTCCCGGTTTGCGATCCCACTCCTTCGATCATCGACGCTTCTGTCTCCATCGTGCCCGGCGGATCGCTCGGCACCCGCCCCGTGAAGCGAATCGCGGGATGAATCGTGCTGCTCGACGCGCTATACCCCAGGCCGATATTCCCCAGTTGGTCTTCGGCAATGCTCCCCATCCATCGATAGGTTGTGTCGGGCGCGAACGTGCCCTGCTGGTTCACGGTTACGTTCCCGGCGGGATCGTAAAGTTCGTACCAGCGCTCCGCGACCACTCCGTTATTCGCAACGGCATGGTTCAAAACCGCGCGATCGTGATCCGGAAAATGCCGGATCGCAAAGCGGTACATCGCCCGGTCCCCCAGCGAGTCCAGCGTTCGAGCCGTACCTGCCTGCGGGACGCACACTCCGCCGAGTCCGCAAGCGAGGCTCGCGTCCGCTACGCTGATGATCGTCGGATCGCTCAGCGTCGCCGTTCCGGAAGCGAAATTCATCGTTAGCTTCCGCAGGTAGAGCTGTCCCGGAGTGCTGCTGCGCCACGTAATAAAGAGTCCGGGCGTGCCGTCGGCGGGAGGCGTCGGGCCATCCATATCGCCCGGCAGATACGTAAACTCGTTGCTCGAGGTCAACTGGCAAAGTTGTGCCGCCGTCGGATCGCCGTGCAGCATCTTGCTCCGATCCGCGCCGCAGACCTCCGCGCCCAGCAGTTGCGTGAAGTTCTGATAGACGTTATACGTCGCCAGGTACGCGCTGTTGCTCGCGGTCGCCCACGTGCTCAACTTCGGATAGTCATTCAGATTGGTGCCAAACGAATATCCGTACACGAAATACGCGCCCGTCGGATCGCTCGTCTGCGACACCGCAAAACACTCCGAGGCTTGCCCTTGCGCCGGCGTCCCGATGTAACTGATCACCCAGCGGTCCGCCTGCCGGTCGTACAGCACCACCGGATCGCCGCGGCTGGTCGAGCACACACCGAGAGAACTGAACAGATTGTTGATGTTGGTCGGCCCCGCCAGCAGCGCGCCCGTCTTGCTGTACACGGCAAATTGAATGTTCACGACTTCCACAATGTGGTTCGGTCCAACCGCCAGGTTGGAGTCCGATGGCACAAACCCGGGCGAAGGAATCCCGTCGAAACTTGTCCCGAGCGAAGCCGCCACCAGAGGCTGCGGTTGTTTCTGCGCCACCGGATCCTCCAGCATCGCAGGCCGCGCCGCCGCCTTGAAGCTGAGCGGCCCCGGTCCGGGCGCGTCGATCTCCTCCCCGTCCTCGTCCTCGTCAATTTCGGTCTGGATCGGCATGTCCGCCGCCCGCCCTGAAATCGCGAACCCCGACGGATAGGTCACCGTGGCTTTTTTCGTTTTTGCAAAAGCCGAGGCCGCGCAAACCAGCCAGGCGAGCACCAAACTAACCAGGATGACGCTTCGGACAGAGGCTCCTGTACGGGCCATGAATGCTCCTCGGGAAAGTTTGCCAACGCAAGGTCGAATGGGGGGTCGACGTGATTCAGGAGGACGACGAACGAGATAATTTTATCCCCGGCGCTCCCGGAAAAGCACGCGAAATCCGCGCGGAGAACGGCGTTTCATCGATCGGAACGCGGCCTTCTCGCCGCCCGCGCCAATCCACATAGCACAGCGGTAATCTCGCTTGGGTACCGGCGGGCCAGAATCCCCAACGATGCCCTGTAGTGAAGGCCACCGCGCTCGCACCATCCCGAACGCATCCCCAGGCATTGGCGGGGAAGGCCGCCGCTAGTCGTCCGCCCCAACCGTCGACGGCGCGGACGGCGAATTGGCCGCCGCCACCTCCTGATCCTTGTACTGCAGCTGATACAACATGTAGTAAATCCCACGCCGCGCCAGCAGTTCCTGGTGCGTCCCCATCTCGCGCACTTGCCCCTTGTGCATCACGATAATTTTGTCCGCCCTCTGAATCGTCGAAAGCCGGTGCGCAATCACCAGCGACGTCCGCCCTTCAACCATGCGGCTGAGCGCGTCCCGCACCCGGAATTCCGTTTCCGTGTCCACGCTCGAAGTTGCCTCATCGAGAATCAATATCCTCGGATCGTGCGCCAGCGCCCGCGCAAAAGAAATCAGCTGCTTCTGCCCCGTCGAAAGCGTCGAGCCCCGCTCGCGAACCTCTTCCTGGAACCCGCCCGGCAGCGTTCGAATGAAATCCGCCAGGTTCACGTCCTCCGCCGCCTGCTCCACGTCCTCATCCTGAATGCGGGTTGTGCCCAGCCGGATGTTGCCCGCCACCGTGCCGGTAAAAAGAAATGGATCCTGCAACACCACTCCAATCCGGCCGCGCAATTCCTCGAGATTCATCTCGCGGATATCGACGCCGTCGATGCGGATCGCCCCGCGCTGCACGTCGTAAAACCGCATCAGCAGCGAAATCAGCGTCGTCTTGCCCGCGCCCGTATGGCCCACCACCGCAATCGTCTGTCCCGGCTCCAGAGTGAAAGTCACGTCGCGGAGTACCCAGTCTGGCGCCTCGCTGGTTTCGCCGCCGTGCGCTTGCGCTTCCGTGGTCTTCGAGCCGGCGCCGCTCGCCCCGCGCGCGTTATACGCGAACCAGACGTGATCGACTTCGATTTGCCCCGCGCCCGTCGCTTTCTTGACGACCGCTGGCGAAACAATCTCTACCTTTGTGTCGAGCAGTTTGAACACTCGCTCGCCCGCCGCCATCGCGCCTTGCAGAATGTTGTATTTCTCGCTCAGATCCTGGATCGGCCGGAAGAAGCGCTGCGCATATTGCATGAAGGCAACCAGCACCCCGATCGTCATTGCGCTCTGCGTGACGTGCAGGCTGAGCAGCGTCTTCGAGGAGAACCCCAGGTCCACCGTCGCCGCCGTAACGTGCCGCAGAATTCCGCTCCCGCCCCACCAGATAATGCTCGCCACCGCGATCGACGACAGGATTTCCACCACCGGGTAATACACCGCATACGCCAGGATCGCGTCCTTGTAGGCTTCCATGTGCGAGGCGTTGATGCCCGAGAACTGGTTGTAAGCCCGCTTTTCGCGGTTGAATAGCTGCAGCACCAGCATCCCCGAGACCGCTTCCTGCAAAAAAGAATTGATCCGCGCAATCGCCGTCCGGATGCGCCGGTACGAGTCCCGTACCTTGTCGCGGAATACCTTCGTCGCATACACGATCAGCGGAAGCACCGTGAAGGTCAGCAGCGCCAGCTTCCAGTTCATGTCCAGCATGATGGCCAGAATGAACGTCAGCACAAACACGTCTTCGAAAATCGACACCACCCCCGCGGTGAACATCTCGTTCAGCGCGTCCACGTCGGTGGTCACGCGCGTCACCAGCCGGCCCACCGGATTCTTGTCGAAAAAGCCGACGTGCATGTGCTGCAGATGTCTGAAAATCTGGCTGCGCAGATCGAACATCACCTTCTGTCCGGTCCACTGCATCAGGTAGGTCTGGACAAACTCCAGGGCAAAAGTCAAAACCAGCAGGCCGACATATAGCCCGCCGATCTGCCCGATACCCTTCAGCGGCGCGCTGCTCAGCCGGTCGCCCAGCCAGGAGTGCGCGCCAGGAGACTTCGCCAGATACTTGTCGACCGCGATCTTGGTGAGAAATGGCCCCAGCACGTCGGCCACCGACTTCGCGATGATCGAACCGAGCGCCACCCCCACGTGCCACTGGTACGGGCGCAGATAGCCCAGCAGACGCCGCATCAGGCGTCCGTCATACGCCTTGCCTAGGATCTCTTCTTCCTGATTGGAGGCCATGGGACGAGGGGCTAAAAGTACAGATTACCTCAAATAGATGGCCGCAACCCCGCCCAGGATGGAAGCTTTTCCCTCAGAACCCCCGCGCGCCCTTCCACGCCTCCCAGCCGACGGGAAAAGTCACAAATGCCCGGACCACCGGGAAGGAGCGCCCCTGAAAGGCCGACGCAAGTCGGGAAAATATGCCCGGATCACCGTGAAGGAGCGGCCCTTCAGGGCCGCCGCAAGTCGGGGAAAAAATTCCCGGATCACCGTGAAGGAGCGGCCCTTCAGGGCCGCCGCAAGTCGGGGAAAATTCCCGGATCACCGTGAAGGAGCGGCCCTTCAGGGCCGCGCAAGTCAAGCAAAACCAACGCGGGCTTTAGCCCCGGTGGTCGTTCTTCCCCGCGGGCGTAACACTGTTTCCCCATCCCCTACAGCTGCAAAAGCGTACCCAGCAACTCTCGCACTCGCTGCAGCACCTCCGGCGGAGCGACGCCCTTGGCTTGCGTTTTCCGGCGCCGCCAATCCAGGCATTTCACCTGATCCGCAAGGACAACTCCTCCATCCGGCATCGAAACTTCAAACGGATAACCCTTGTTCTGATTGGTCATCGCACAGGCAATCAGGCTGATGCAAGTCAAAAAAAATGCCCGGATCACCGTGAAGGAGCGGCCCTTCAGGGCCGCGCAAGTCATAACAAATGCCCGGATCACCCTGAAGGAGCGGCCCTTAAAGGCTGATGCAAGTCAAAACAAATGCCCGGATCACCGTGAAGGAGCGGCCCTTCAGGGCCGCGCAAGTCAAGCAAAACCAACGCGGGCTTTAGCCCCGGTGGTCGCCCCCCCCGCTCCCAACCACCATTGTGTGATTGCGGTCACCGCATAATCTGAGGTATTTTCTTACGTTTTCGTTTATCGGACGGCTTTTTGCCTCCCGGGCCGGAGCAATCTGCCGAAAAACCGAGGAAGTCGCATCGAGGGTTCCCATGAGCGCACAACTGAATCCAATCGCCAACGCTCCGCAGGGCAAGCTCGATCCCTGCGGATGGTTCCAGCCGGCCTCCGGCCTCTATGCCGCCGCCGCCCCCTCCAACCGCTCGACCTGGCGCCTCGTGCTCCTCGGCGCTCCCGGCGTCGGCAAGGGCACCCAGGCGGATCTCCTGAATCAGCGCCTCCATGCCTGCCACCTGTCGACCGGCGACCTTTTCCGCGCCGCCTCGAAGCAGAAAGAAAGCGATCAGAGTCCGGCCATGCGCTCCGCCATGGACCACATGCGCCGCGGCGAACTCGTCCCCGACAGCACCGTATGGGAGATGGTCCGCGAACGCGCCAACAGCATTCGCTGCTCGGCAGGCTTTGTGCTCGACGGCTTCCCGCGCACCCTCGGTCAGGCGCAGTCCCTCAAGCAGCTCATGGAAAGCGAGAAGATCCCCCTCACCGCGGTCATCAACTACGAACTGCCGCTCTCCGAGATCGTCGCCCGCCTCAGCGGCCGCCGCACCTGCGAAAAATGCAAGGCCGTTTACCACCTGACCGGCAATCCGCCGAAAATCGCCGGCGTCTGTGACCGCTGCCAGGGCAAGCTTTTCCAGCGCGAAGACGACCGGCCGGAATCCATCACCGTCCGCATGGCCGCCTACGAACGCAGCACCGCCCCATTGATCGAGTTTTACCGGGCGCTCGGTCTGCTGGTTTCCATCGCCGCCGTCGGCTCGCCCGGCGACATCTGCGCGCGTACCCTCGACGCCCTCCGGGCCCGGGCCTAGCGCCTATTGCTTCCGGGCAGGGCGCGCCGCCCTCTTGGGCGGCCTCTCATCGTGCTCGTTGCCGCAATGTGGACATACCACCTTTGCATTTTGCTGCTCCATCTGGTGGAGAAAAGTCGAAAATTCCTTCCCGCAGTGCTTGCACAGAGCGTCGAGACTTCGGTCCTTCGTTTTTTTCTGCTCGCCCGCCATTTCGCTTCATTCTAAGCCAACGTTTCCCGCGATGCGACGGGTGCCTCCGCGCCATCCCGCGAATACAATGAAGAACGTGCCCGCCGGTGTCTATATCTCGGTTCCTTTCTGCCGCACCAAGTGCAGCTACTGCAACTTTGCCTCCGACGTCTTCTCAAAGTCTGCCTATGAGAGTTACGTTGCCCGAGTCATCGAAGACATCGCGCACCTCCCCGCAGCCGCTGCTCAAATCGGAGCGGCACTTGACCCGGCAGTCGATTCCATCTACCTCGGTGGCGGAACGCCGTCCATTCTCGATCCCGCGCAGCTATTACGAATCTTCAGCGCCCTGCGCGACGAGTTCGAAATAACTCCCACTGCCGAAATTACCGTCGAGTGCGCCCCCGGCACGCTCACGAATTCGCTGATCGAAACCCTCCTGCGCGCCGGGGTAAACCGGATAAGCCTGGGCGTCCAGTCCTTCGTCGACCAGGAAGCCCACTCCGTCGGCCGTCTGCACTCCCGCGCCACCGTCATCGAGGAGGTCGCGCGCCTGCGCCAGAGCGGCCTCTCTGACATCAACCTCGACCTCATCGCCGGATTGCCCCATCAGACCCCGGAGACTTGGCTGTTTTCGCTGGATCAACTGATCGCGCTCGCCGTCCCCCACGCCAGCGTCTACATGCTCGAGGTCGACGACGATTCGCGGCTGGGCAGGGAACTCATCGCCGGAGGCACGCGCTATCACGCCCACTTTGTCCCCGACGACTCCGCCACCGCCGACTTCTACGGACAGGCGTGCGAGAGGTTGAATTCCGCCGGCATCGCCCAATACGAAATCTCCAACTTCTCCCGCCCCGGCCGCGAATCCCGCCACAACCTGAAATATTGGACCCGCCAGCCCTATCTCGGCTTCGGGGTCGACGCCCACTCCATGCTTCGTGCGGCCGGCAGTCCATCACCCGGCCTCGAGGCCATCCGCTTTGCAACGCCCGACACACTCCATGCCTATCTGAACCGCGCCCCCCTCGCCATCACCCCGGTTTCCGCCCTCGCCGCGCTCGAAGAAAGCTTTTTTCTGGGCCTGCGCCTGAATTCGGGGGTCAATCTCGAAGCCCTCCGCGCGCACTTTGCCATTGATGCCCTGCCCTGCGAAGCGGTCATTCAGGAATGTTTGCGGGATGATCTACTCGAAACGCGGGATGAGAGCATCGTCCTTAGCCCCCGCGGCCGCCTGCTCTCCAACGAAGTCTTCGCCCGTTTTCTCCTCGAGGAGACGAAACGTTGAAGATCGAAATTCAGCCATCCAAATGGACCGGGGAATTCTTGGTACGTCCAACCGTAACTCCCAACTAAGTTATCCACGTTAAGTTCTTACCAGCCTGCTCACAGACTTACAACAAATCCGCTAACAGATTGCGTAAGGCAGCACGTTTATGGGCATGGCCTAACTGCGCGCATCCGACCTAAGTTACTTGGGCATACTCTGCCCTGGTGCCATAGTTGGAGATGCTTGAGTTCCATCGCAAAAAGACGGAACGGGAGCCGAGGAGAATTTACTTGCGGAAACAGAAGGGTTTTTCACTGATCGAACTTCTGATTGTAGTTGCGATCATCCTGATCATCGCTGCAATCGCCATCCCGAACCTGCTGCGCGCGCGCATCGCGGCCAACGAATCGTCCGCCGTATCGTCGGTTCGCACCGTCAACACTGCCCAGATCTCGTACAATTCAGCCTACTCGTCCGTGGGCTTCTCGTCCGACCTGACCAGCCTGGGCGGCACCAGTTGCGCTCCGCCCACCTCCAGCAGCGCTTGTCTGATCGATACACAACTTTCCGGCGGTACCAAGAGCGGCTATTCGTTCCTGATTCAAGGCGCCTCCGGAACCCCCAACATGAGCTATCAGGTCATCGCTTCGCCCATGCAGCCAAACCAAAGTGGAATCCGTTACTTCTGCTCCTTCCAGGACGCAGTAGTGCGCGTCAACCCCACGACCGCCATCTCAACCTGCGATTACACCCAGGCGCCGCTCAGCCAGTAAGAGCAGCCGGCGTTCCGCCCTGGCAATGTACCCGGCGAGGGCTTCGACAAAATAGGCGGGGGAGAAATCCTCCGCCTTTCCTTTGCCCGCCCGGCAAGCCAAGAGCGCGAAAGAGAACTCGCGCACGGACGAGCCCGCCTCGTCTCGCGCCATCCGCGGGCAAAGTGGAAGCCGCCAACAACTCGGCAAGATTGTTCTCGCGCAGAAGTAAATGGAGAAGGAAAAGGAGAAGTAAAAGTGGGAACCGGCCACGTGAATCCACGTTAATTGGCCGATGAGTGCCAGTCGGCGATGGCCTATCCGGCTCCCACCATGTCGAACGAATTTCGAGTCACGATTTCCCAGATGCAGGCTTCGGAAGGCAAGGCTTCGATCCCTGCTTCTCCCGAACTCGCCCATGCGATCCGGAACCGCGCTCGCTGTGATCCGTGCTGCACATTCAGGAGTCCGCCGGCACATAGTTTGGCACGAACTCCCAGCAGCAAGGCGCCCCTCAAGCTCACATTTTTTACCCGCACGACCTCCTCGAACGGGCGTGCCATCCGGTCAATCCCCCAGATGCGCACAGGGAATTCTGCTCTGAGCCGCGGCTCTTTGCGCCGGTCGGTCTTTAACCGATGATTGCTTGGTGAATCCAAGCCAGATCATAGGACGGAAGCGTTCCAGGGAATAGATCGCGTTGGTTATTTCGAGGCGGTTACGAGCGGGGGATGAGTCGCCTTCTGGGCACTGAGAACTGGCATCTGACAACTGGGCACTCCAACTGCCTTCCTAATTCTTCCACGCGCACGAGCCCGGACCATCCGGACTTCCGCATGATCCGCAGGGCCCGCCCCCCGGCATCGGCGACGCCGAACCGCTCTTTGCCGAGACCGCAAACACCGAGAGCTTCGGCTCCAGTTTCTTGCTCTCGCACTTCGGACAAACGGCTTTTTGCTGTCCGTAAACCAGCGCCTCAAACTGGTGTTGGCACTCCCTGCAAACGTATTCGAAGATAGGCATTCAATTGCTCCACGAGTGGGCCGTTTGTCGTCCGCCCCTCAACCGGCCTGACCCGGCAACTGATCTGACGATTGGCGGCCCGAATTCCCGGCTTCTATTTAAAATCAATTCGTGGGCT
>Ga0335080_10002929_pt1 | contig 17163 bp, 15 predicted proteins | sample Lox_Sample_34_FD_206720 | JGI IMG/M metagenome (GOLD analysis project Ga0335080, IMG submission 206720) | Soil microbial communities from Loxahatchee National Wildlife Refuge, Florida, United States - Lox_Sample_3.4 | ecosystem: Environmental > Terrestrial > Soil > Wetlands | place: USA...
GTTCGCCAACGGATGGCACCGCATCGAGGGGCTACAGGGGCGGATCTCGTTCCGCGGAACCCGGCTGGAGGTCACCGCCAATGCCGGGGGCGTGTTCGGGGCCAAAATCTCCAACGCGAGCGTCGTCATCCCGGATCTCGACGCCGCCGTGATACACGTAAACGGTGAAGGCGAGGGGCCGACCAGCGATTTCCTGCGCTATGTGCGGGAGAGCCCGGTCGAGGAGCGCATCGGGGCATTCATCGATGGCATGCGCGCGATCGGTCGTGGCCGCATGAGCATGCAGATCGAGGTGCCGGTGCACCGTATCCCCGACACGCAGGTGGCGGGAGTCTACACGTTCTCCGACAACGCGCTCGAGCCGGGCGAGGGTCTGCCGCTGCTCGCTCAACTGTCGGGGAGGCTGATGTTCACGCGCGACGATGTGAGCTTGCAGGATGGCGCGGCGCGCGTCTTTGGCGGTCCGATCCGCTTCACCATGGGGCACGACCCAGGCGGCGCGGTCCGCGTCCAGGCGAACGGACAGCTCGAGGCGGCTCAGCTGCGCCGCGAGACCGAGCTGCCGCTGCTCGCTCGCCTGAACGGCACTGCCGATTGGAGGATGACTGCCACGGTGCGCGAGCACAGGCAAGACTTCGTCATCGAGTCCAACCTGGTCGGATTGGCTTCTTCTCTGCCTGCGCCGTTCGCCAAGCCGGCGAATGAGGGCGTGCGCCTGCGTGTCGAGCGGCGGGAGCGCGCGCGCGGCCAGGACCTCCTGACTTTTTCGTACGGCGATGCGGTGTCCGGCCAACTGCTGCTGGACAAGGCCGCGAAGCGCATCACGCGCGGGGAGATCGCGTTGGGCGGCAGCGCCCCGCCGCCGCAGCGCGACGGCATATGGATTGCCGGCAGGCTCGACCGCATCGACATCGACCAGTGGCTCGATACGCTCCCCTCGGCAGGCTCTGACGGCGGCAGCTCCAGCCTGGCCGGGCTCAACGTGTCGGCGCGCGAAGTCGGAATGTTCTCGCGCGACTTCCATGACGTACAGGTCGCTGCCACCCAGCGCGACGGCGCCTGGCAGGCGAGCGTGCAAAGCCGCGAAGTGACGGGAGAGATGAAATGGCTGCCGCAAGGCGACGGGTCCATCGTTGGCCGGTTCAGCCGGCTCGAGCTGCCGACGCCGGTTACCACGCTGGAGGCCCCGTCGCCGCCGGGCAGCGGGACGGCCGCCACGAGCCGAGGCCGGGCATTGCCCTCGATCGACCTGACGGCCGATGACTTTCGCATGGGCCCACGTCAGTACGGCAAGCTCACCCTCGCTGCAGTCCCCAGTGGTGCGGATTGGCGGATCGAGCGGCTCGACCTGGCGAGTCCCGACGGGACGTTCAACGTGACCGGGCTGTGGCAAGCCTGGGCGGTCAATCCTCGGACGCAGCTCAACGTCAAGCTCGAAGTGAACGACATCGGCCGCTTCTTCGCGCGCATGGCGCTGCCCCAGGGTGTCCGGGGCGGCAAGGGGAAGCTCGAGGGCGCGCTGTCCTGGGCCGGCCCGCCGTATGCGCTCGACTGGCCCACGCTGTCCGGGCAGCTTGCATTGACCGCCCGCAAGGGGCGCTTCGTCAAGGTTGATCCGGGCATCGGCAAGCTGCTCGCGGTGGTCAGCCTGCAGACGCTGCCGAAGGTCGTGACGCTCGATCTGCGCGACATCTTCGGCGAGGGCTTCGCCTTCGAGGACATCACGGCCAAGATCGACATCGCACAGGGCGTCGCGCACACGCAGAATTTCGAGATGGACGGGCCGGCGGCGCGCGTGCTCATGTCCGGCGACGTGAACCTCGCGCAGGAAACGCAGGTGCTCGACGTCCGCGTTTACCCGTCCATGAGCGAGAGCGTCGCGATCGGAACCGCGATCGTGAATCCGGCTGTCGGTCTGGGCGCCCTGGTCCTGCAGAAGGCACTGAAAGACCCGCTCGGGCAGATCCTCGCCCTCAACTACCGCGTAGCTGGAACCTGGGCCGCCCCGACCGTGACCAAGAAGAAACGGGATCACAACGAGCCCGAACCCGGGCGCAAATGACAGATCGGCGGTGACAGCCATGAACAAGAAGAAGACCGCGCCTCCCGCAGCGGCCAGGTTTGGCTTCGGGCGTGCGCGTCCGCGAAGCAGCGCGGAGCCGGCCCAGGACAGTGCCCACACAGCAGACGCGGCACCGCCCATGTTTCGCGTCGCCGGTGTGCAGATGGCGTCGGGTCCCAACGTCAACGCCAACCTGAACGAGGCGCGGCGGCTGATCGAGATCGCGGTGGAGCAGGGGGCCCGTCTGGTGGTGCTGCCGGAGTGGTTCGCGTGCATGGGCCTGAAGGACACGGACAAGCTCGCGATCCGCGAGGCAGACGGGTGCGGACCGATTCAGCAGTTTCTGTCGGACACGGCGCGCCGGCACCGGATCTGGCTCATCGGTTGCTCGGTTCCACTGCAGTCGCGGGACTCGGATCGGGTGCACAACAGTCTTCTCGTGTACGACGATAGCGGAGCGCGTGCTGCCCGCTACGACAAGATCCACCTGTTCAGCCTCGACCTGGGCCAGGAGCGCTTTTCGGAGGAGCGCACGATCCAGCCCGGCCGCGAAGTCAAAGTGGTGGATACCCCACTCGGGCGCATCGGACTGTCGGTCTGCTACGACCTGCGCTTTCCGGAGCTGTACCGCGCCATGGGCGAGGTGGACATCATCGTGGTGCCGTCGGCCTTCACCGAGACCACGGGCCGGGCGCACTGGGAGACGCTGCTCCGGGCGCGCGCCATCGAAAACCTGGCATACGTCCTGGCACCGGCCCAGGGCGGGTATCATCTGAGCGGCCGCGAGACGCACGGGCACAGCATGATCGTCGACCCCTGGGGTGTGGTGATCGATCGCTTGCCGCGTGGCTCTGGGATCGTCGTGGCGGGCATCAATCCGGCCTACCAGGTGCAGTTGCGGCGAAGCCTCCCCGCGCTGAATCACAGGACGATAGGTTGGCCAGAGAGCGGTGAAAAGACGAAGCGAAGTGAAGAGGTCAAGATGAGGTGAGGGGTATTCACTTCTTCACCTTTTCACGTCCTCACCTTGGATCGAGACGACTGGCCCCCAATTAGCACGAGTCCCCGATAAATTCAGCTCTGATGAACGGACACTCAAACACCGAACTGCTGTTCGCGACCGCGGACCGCGCGCTGCTCTCCCCCTATGGACTGGACACGGGGGCACTGACTCAGGTGTTCGGGCGGATCCTCGCGCATCAAGTGGACTTCGCCGACCTCTACTTTCAATACAGCCGCAGTGAGAGCTGGAGCCTGGAGGAAGGCATCGTCAAGTCCGGCAGCTTCAGCATCGACCAGGGTGTCGGGGTACGGGCGGTGAGCGGCGAGAAGACCGCGTTCGCCTACTCGGACGACATCAGCCTGCCGGCCTTGCGCTCGGCGGCCGAGGCCACCCGGGCTATCGCCCGTCAGGGCGCGCAGGCGCGCACGCAGGTCGCGAGGCGCAGCGAGGGGCGCAGTCTCTATCTGCCCGAAGACCCCTTGGGGAGCCTGCCGGATCCGGAAAAGGTGGCTCTGCTCGAGACGGTGGAGCGTTATGCTCGCGCGCGCGATACGCGTATCAAGCAGGTGATCGCCAGTCTGGCCGGGGAATACGAAGTCATGCTGGTGGCGCGATCGGACGGGGTGATGGCGGCCGACGTGCGCCCACTGGTTCGCGTGTCCCTGCAGGTGATTGCGGAAGAGAACGGGCGGCGCGAGCAGGGTTCGGCCGGCGGCGGCGGGCGCTTCGACTACGGCTATTTCACGCCGGACGTGCTCCAGGGGTATGTCGAAAGAGCGGTCGAGCAGGCGCTCGTGAATCTCGAAGCGCGGCCAGCGCCCGCGGCCACCATGACCGTGGTGCTCGGGCCCGGCTGGCCGGGTGTGCTGCTGCACGAAGCAGTCGGGCACGGTCTCGAGGGGGACTTCAACCGCAAGGGGAGCTCGGCCTTCACCGGCCGCATCGGCCAGCGCGTGGCCGCGCCCGGTGTCACGGTCGTCGACGACGGCACTTTGCACCGCCGCCGGGGCTCCCTCAACATCGACGACGAGGGCAACCCGACACAGCGCAACGTCCTGATCGAGGACGGCATTCTCACCGGGTACATGCAGGACACGCTGAATGCGCGGCTGATGGGGGTCGCGCCCACCGGCAACGGACGGCGCGAGTCGTTCGCGCATGTCCCCATGCCTCGCATGACCAACACTTACATGCTTGCGGGCGACAGAGAGCCCGGCGAGATCATCGCTTCGGTCAAACGCGGCCTGTACGCCAAGAACTTCGGCGGCGGGCAGGTCGACATCGTCAGCGGCAAGTTCGTGTTCTCCGCGTCCGAGGCGTACATGATCGAGGACGGCAAGATCACCTACCCGGTCAAGGGCGCGACCATGACCGGCAACGGGCCGGATGCGCTCACTCGGGTGAGCATGATCGGCAACGACATGTCGCTCGACCCGGGGGTGGGCACCTGCGGCAAGGAGGGGCAAAGCGTCCCGGTCGGGGTGGGCCAGCCGACGCTGCGCATCGATGGCCTCACCGTCGGCGGCACTGCCAGCTGATCGGCCACAGCGGTCGGTGCCGCTAACGGCTCGCCTGTGATCCTCATCCTCAGCGAAGGCGCCGACCCGAAGAGCGCCGAATACGGCCAGCTCATGGCTGCGCTGCGCGCCCTTCCGGGCATCGAGGTCAAGGTGCACCGCATCGAGGGCGAGCTGCGCGCCGTGACCGAGGTCTATCTGATCGGCGATACCAAGCAGCTCACCGTCGAGGACATGCGCGCGCTGCCGTGCGTGGAGCGCGTGGTGCGAGTGTCGGAGGAATACCGCATCCTGGGGCGGCACAAGGGTGACACGCGGCCCAGCCATTTCGACTATCAGGGCTTGCGCTTCGGGCAAGACACCCTGCATGTGTTCGCGGGGCTGTGCGCGGTGGATTCGCCGCAGCACGTCGAGCTCGTCTGCCGCGCGCTGCGCGACCACGGTCAGACCTGCACGCGTATGGGCGCGTACAAGCCACGCACCAGCCCGTACTCGTTCCAGGGTCACGGCCGCGCCTGTCTGAACTACGTGTTCGACGTCGCCGGCAAGCACGGCATCAAAGTGATCGCCATGGAGGTGACGCACGAGTCGCACGTGGACGAGATCCGGGAGGCGCTCAGCCAGACCGGAAGCCCGACTGGCGTGATGCTGCAGATCGGCACCCGCAACACCCAGAACTTCGAGCTGCTCAAAGCAGTGGGCCGGCAGCAGGAGTTCCCTGTGCTCCTCAAGCGGGGCTTCGGCATCACCCTCGACGAATCGCTCAACGCAGCGGAGTATCTCGCGAGCGAAGGCAACCGCCGCGTGGTGTTCGGGCTGCGGGGAATGAAGACCAACATGGGCGACCCGCACCGCAATTTTGTCGACTTTGCTCACGTGCCGGCCGTGAAGCGGCTCACGCGCATGCCCGTGTGCGTCGACCCATCCCACTCGGTAGGGGGCCGCGCACGCGCCCCCGATGGCATTCTCGATCTGATGCACGCGACCGCCCAGGCGGTGGCCGCCGGCGCCAACATGGTGCTGGTGGATTTTCACCCGGATCCGCCCAAAGCGCTGGTCGACGGGCCGCAAGCATTGCTGCTGTCTGAGCTCGCGCACTTCCTCGAGGACGTAGCGATCGCGCGCGATGCGTACCTGCGGCGAGCCGCCGCTGCACAGCGCTACCAGACTGCGTGAGCGGGCGCAGGACCGCGCGCAGCATTTTTGCCAAACGCCGGGCGCTTAACGCATAATCGTCGCGCTAACAGACTCCGACAAGCCGTTATGGCGGACACCGCTGCGAAGAACGCCCTGCTCAACAACCTCGAGCACCTGGGCGAGGGTACTGCGCTGGCGCAGCAGATCTTCGACATGATCGGCCATTCGAAGTTTTTCGCCGACTTCAATCGCGGTGATGTGCAGATGCTGGCCGGTTTCATGCAGGTGTATCGCGCCGAGCCAGGCAGCATGATCATCCGCGAAGGCGACATCGACGACTACATGCTGCTGATCATCTCGGGCAAGGTGGACATCGTCAAGACCGACAAGCGCGGTGTGATCCAGGCGATGACGAGCGTCGGCCCCGGCATGACGCTGGGCGAGATGTCCATGATCGACGGCGAGCCCCGTTTCGCTACGTGCATCGCAGTCGAGCCGACCACCTTCTCGGTCCTGTCGCGCGACTCGATGGTGCGCATCATTCTCGAGGAGCCGGCGCTGGGGGCGAAGCTGCTCATCAAGCTGGTGACCTTGCTGTCGCAGAGGCTGCGCCAGACCAGCTCCACGCTGCTCCATTACATGGAGCGGTGAGACGGCTTGTGCGGGCAGCGCTCGCCCTGCTCGCGTGCTGGATGTATCTCGGCAGCGCTCAGGCCGAGGCCATTCGAGCGCGTGACGACGGCGGCGCAGAGGTCGCGCTGAGGGCGCCGGCGCGGCGCGTGGTGACGCTAGCGCCTCACTTGACCGAGCTCGTGTATGCCGCCGGCGGCGCTGCCAGCCTGGTGGCTGCGGACCTCGCCAGCGACTATCCTGCCGCCGCTGCCGATCTGGCGCGCATCGGCGATGCTTCCGGCCTCGACCTGGAGCGCATCGTCGCGCTGCGTCCGGACCTCGTGCTGGGCTGGCAATCGGGAAACAAGCCGTCGGATATCGCAAGGCTCCGCCAGCTCGGCCTGCTCGTTTTCTTGAGCGAACCCAGACGCCTGGACGACATCGCGCACACACTGCGCGTGCTGGGTCTGATGCTGGGCACCGGGTCGGTCGCCGACGAGCGCGCGGAGGCGTTCGAAGCTCGCCTACGTACGCTGCGCGCACGGGCAGCGGGGCTGCGCCCGGTGTCGGTCTTCTTCGAGGTCTGGCACCAGCCGCTCATCACCGTGAACGCAGACCATCTGATCAGCGACGTGGTGGCATTGTGTGGCGCGCACAACGCGCTCGGTGCGCTGCCCGTGCTGGCTCCGGTCGTGAGCCTGGAGGACGTGCTGGCGCGGGACCCCGAGGTCATTTTCGCTGCCGGCCTGCCGTCCGGCGCGCTGGCGGGCTGGAGCCGCTTCCCCGGCCTGCGCGCCGTGCAGCGGCATCAGATCTTCGAGATCGCATCCGACAGCTTGACGCGTGCGACGCCGCGCGTGCTGGATGGAGCGGAACAGCTTTGCCGGCGGATTGAGGCAGCCCGGGAGTCGAGCTGAGGTGTGGCGGTATCCGCCGGAATCGCTACAGCGGTATGCACTGCCCCTTGTACAAAACCGGTCCGGTCGGCTGGCCGGTTGGAGAGCCGCCCGCTGGCTCGACGCTCATCGCCAGGCCGTAGGCCCCATCCATCATGGGAACGAGAGAGCGCGGCACGGTCAGCTCTTGCATGGGTTCCGTCCCGATCAGGCCGAGCGAGACCGGTTTGTGCTCGCCGCCAGGCAGCAGCCAAAGCTCCCACGCGGTGCCAGACGCCATCTCGGGATGACCCATGACGCGGATGCGCAGCCTCGGCTGACCTCTGGGCTGCATCGGCCAGGATACGGTCATCGCGGGATTGGCTTCGGCGTCGGACATGACGACCACCATGGTCTCCGCGCCGTGCCGTGCAGGCGACAGTGTGGCGAGCGATAGGGCGAGGGCAAGTGCGCCCGCCACGCTGGCGAGACCAACGGTGCGCCAGAAGGGCAGGCTGCTCCACAGGCCGCGGCTGCGCCGTCCCGTGTGAAGTTGCTCCTGGACCCGGCGCCAGACACGGGCGGGCGGCTGAACCGGCTGCCCGACGGCGTCGAGCGGCGCCAGGCGATCCTGCCAGCGGTTCACGAGCGCGCGCAGCTGCGGGTCGTCCTTGAGCGAGCGCTCGAAGCGCCGGCGCGCGCGCCCTTGCAGTGTCCCCAGCGCGTACTCGCTCGCCAGGGCCTCGCGTAGCTGTTGGTTGCGGTATTTCACCCGTGTTCCCTGGTCAGCTTCTGCCGTCCATGCAGCCCTTGAGGCGTTCGAGCCCGCGCCGGATCCAAGTCTTCACCGTGCCGAGCGGCTGCTTCAGATGCTGCGCCAGCTCGCCATGCGACAACCCGTGCGCGTACGCCAGCATGATGGTCTGCCGCTGGTCCCCGCTCAGCTGGCGCAGACACTCGGCCAGAGCGGCCGCGTCGCGGCTGTGGCCCAGGACGAGATCGGGACCGGGCCCCTGGTCGGGCAGCGACTCGACCAGCAGGTCGTAATCCTCGTTGCCGCGCTCGAGATTGGGGCGCCGCAGCCAGTCGAGCGCCCGGTTGCGCACGATGGCGGTCATCCACGTCATCGGTGCGCTGCGCGTCGCGCTGTACTCTGCGATGTGATTCCAAATGTTAACGAAGCTCTCCTGCAGGACCTCTTCGGCCCAGTCTTCCCGCCTCAAGATACGGATCGCAACCCCGTACAGTTTCGCGGAGGTGAGGCGGTACAGCCTGGCGAAGGCGTGCTGGTCGCGCAGCGCGCAACGCGCCATCAGCTCGGCGATCGCGTCGTTGTCAGCCACGAGGAGCGGATGGGCGCGTGGCAGCGCTCAGCCAGCGCCGAGCGGGTCGCGGCCTTTGCGCCACAGCACGTCGGCGTGGCCGTCGCGGCGGTTGATTACCCGGCTCAGCACAAACAGCAGGTCGGATAGCCGGTTGAGGTATTGAATCGGATACGCGCCGAACTGCTCGCTGGATGCGGCTGCGACGAGGCGGCGCTCGGCGCGCCGGCATACGGCGCGCGCCAGATGGCAGAGCGATGCTGCGCGGCTGCCGCCCGGTAGAATGAAGTCCTTGAGCGGCGGCAGCTCCGCGTTGTACTGGTCGAGCAGCCGCTCCAGCCGCGTGACATGCGCCGGCGCGATGCGCTCGTGGCCGGGAATAGAGAGCTCGCCGCCCAACTCGAACAGGTCGTGTTGAACAGCGACCAGCGCATCACGCAGGTCGTCACTCAGCGGCTCGGCGAGCAGCATGCCGACATTGCTGTTGAGCTCGTCGACAGCGCCGATGGCCTCCACCCTGAGGCTGTTCTTCGCGACGCGCGAGCCGTCACCCAGCCCGGTCTCACCGCTGTCGCCGGTGCGTGTATAGATCTTGGTCAGGCGGTGTCCCATTTCAGAAGCTCGCGTATGGAGGTGGAGCTGCACGCCAAGCGCGACATCGCAAGGCGCTGGCATTATAGGCGTCGCGCATGCTTCTCGCCGCCGATTGACCGGCCCGGGCCTATCCGCTAGAGTTCGCGCTGGTTTCGAGATCCGCACTCTCCGCTCATGAGATCTCCAGCATGAAGCTGTCTCGCCTGACTCTCGCCTGCATTCCGCTCGCATTTGCTGCGCTGTCCGCTGCCGCCTGGGCGGAAGGCGACGCAGCTGCCGGCAAGCAGAAGACCTGGACGTGCGAAGGCTGTCACGGCATCCCCGACTATCGGACCGCGTATCCCGAGGTGTACCCGGTGCCCAAGCTCGGAGGCCAGAGCCCCGGCTACATCCTCAAAGCGCTGCAGGACTACAAATCGGGTTCGCGCAAGAACATGACGATGCGCGCAATCGCGGCCAAGCTGAGCGAGCAGGATATGGCCGACATCGCGGCCTACTACTCCGCCAGCGCCGGGAACTGAGTGCTACCGTTCAGCATCGAGGCCGATAGATGAACAAACCGACTGTGATGCTCGCGTTGCTGATGTCCGCCGCCGCACCGGCTTTTGGCGACGACTACGCTGCGGGCAAAGAGAAGGCAGCAGCATGTGCCGCCTGTCATGGCCCGGAGGGCAACAAGCCGATCACGCCGGACATTCCGCGCCTCGCCGGGCAGTACTACGAATATCTGGTGCATTCGCTGAAAGCCTATCGCTCCGGCGCGCGTGAGAATGCCATGATGAGCCCGATGGCAAAGCCGCTCACCGACAAGGAGATCAAAGACGTGGCCTGGTACTTCTCCAAGCAGGCCGGCCTGGTTCACAAGTACTGAGAGCGCCGCGCGTTCCACGGAGCACGGGCCGGCGCCGCCGGCCCTTGTGCTTTTCACGCCTTGGTCTTGCGGCGGTACTCGCACAGGTCGCTGATCGGACAGGTAGGGCATTCGGGCTTGCGTGCCTTGCACACGTAGCGTCCGTGCAGGATGAGCCAGTGATGCGCGTGCCGGCGGTACTGCTCAGGTACGAACTTCAGCAGCTTGTTCTCCACCTCGACGACATTCTTGCCCGGCGCGAGGCCAGTGCGGTTCGCTAAGCGGAAGATGTGCGTGTCCACCGCGATGGTGGGCTCGCCGAAGGCGCTGTTGAGGATGACATTGGCGGTCTTGCGCCCGACCCCTGGCAAGTTTTCGAGCGCTTCGCGATTGCTGGGGACCTCGCCGCCATGCCGCTCGATCAGCAGCCGGCAGGCCGCGAGCAGGTTCTTGGCCTTGGTGCGATACAGTCCGATGGTCTTGATGTACTCCTCCAGGCCGTCCTGACCCAGCGCCAGCATTGCGGCGGGAGAGCCAGCCGCCTGGAACAGGCGCGGGGTGGCGAGGTTGACGCTCTTGTCCGTGGCCTGAGCGGACAGGACCACCGCCACCAGCAGCTCGAATGGATTGCGGTAGTGCAGTTCCGTCGCCGGCTCCGGGTTCAAGCTGCTCAGGCGGCGAAAAATCTCCTCGCGCTTGGCGGGATTCACACGAATCTCTGGTCAGGTCCTTGTCGCCGCACGGCGCGCTCGGGCGCGCTCGAGCGCTGCTCGCACGGCAGCCCTCTTGTGTTCGGCATCGGCCGAGGCGGGCGTAACAGGGTCATGCTTCACACCTTCTCCGCTCTGCGCACGCTTCCGAGGCGGGCGTGTGCTGCGCTCGCGTCGCAGCCTCAACTCGCGAAACGCGTAACGCGAGCGTGCCCGCACGGCGCTTCGCTCGCGATCGGGCTCGCTCAGCGCAGCGCCGCGGCGGACGAGCTCTTCGATCGAGACCATCTCGATGCAGTCAACCGGGCACGGTGGCAGGCAGAGCTCGCAACCGGTGCAGTGCTCGAGCAGCACGGTATGCATGAGCTGGGATGCCCCGGCGATGGCGTCGACCGGACAGGCCTGGATGCAGAGCGTGCAGCCGATGCAGCGCGCCTCCTCGATCAGCGCGGCGGCGCGCGGCTGCTCTAGCCCGTAGGCGGGGTTGAGCGGCTTGACCGGCCGTCCCGACAGCACCGCGAGCTTAGCTACGCCGGCGGCCCCTCCTGGCGCGCAACGGTCGATGTCCGCCTCGCCGCGCGCGATCGCCTCGGCATACGGGCGGCAGGCGGGGTAGCCGCATTTCGTGCACTGCGTCTGCGGCAGCGCGGCGTCTATCTGGTCAGCGAGGTCAGTAATCATGCGTTGCGAAACCGAAAACCCATTTACCACGAAGGACACGAAGTAACACGAAGCGGACCGCAGGCAAGGGGGTCCGGTTCTGAATTTCCTTCGTGTGCCCTTCGAGACCTTCGTGGTAAATGCGTTGTGTGTTTTCTCGTCATACCGGGGTGGAAAGTTCAGGCGGCTGCGGCGCGCCGCCGCAGGCGCACGAGGCAGCGGTCGATCCACTGCGCGGTGAGCTTCTCCTGCACGGAGTTCTGCAGGAGGCGCGCGCCGAGCGCCGGAAAGTCGACGCTGTCGAGCGGCTGATCCTGGTTGAAGCACGAGAACACATGGCTGCGCGCTCCGGAGCGCGGATCGACGTGCGGCTGCAGGCACTGGGCGCAGATTTCTTTCATCATGCACTGCATGGGCGAGTTGATCGAGGCGATGCCCGCGCAATCCGGCCGCAAATGCGGCGCCAGAGGGCCATGGCGCGCAGCGTGCACCGCCGCCATCATGCGGTCCGAGCCGATCGCGATGATGCGATCGGCGCGGTTGAACGCAATGCTCTGCGCACCCAGCCGTCCCTCCGCGTAGGCCAGCATGGCCTGCACGATGTTGCCGACGAACGTGCGGTCCTGCGAGCGCGTCGGGATGAAACCTGGCGCCTCGTCGCAGCACCACACCACGACGTCGGCGGCGGCCTCGATCTCCGCGATCTTGTAGCGGTCCGCGGCTTTTTTGTAGGCGGCGAAATACAGAACTTTCGAACCCGCGGCACGCAGGGCCGATCCGATCGAGAACAACACCGCATTGCCCAGCCCGCCGCCTGCCAGGATCACCGTCGCGCCGGACGGAATCTCTGTGGGTGAGCCAGTGGGGCCCATCAGCACGACCGGCTCGCCCGGCTGCAGCAGCGTACATAGGTCCGAGGAGCCGCCCATCTCCAGCACGATCGTGGAAACCAGGCCGCGGTCGCGGTCGACCCAGGCGCCGGTCAGCGCGAGCCCCTCCATCGCGAGACGGGTGTCATCCACGCTGAGCGCATGCCGCTCGTAGTTCTGCAGGCGGTAGAATTGCCCGGGGCGGAAACGCCGAGCGGCGGCCGGTGCGCGCACCACCACTTCCACGATCGTGGGGGTCAGGCGGATGACTTCCTGCACGCTGGCCCGCAGATCGCGATTGAGGCGCGCTTCGAACTCGGCATCGGTCAGAGCGGAAGCCGGCGCGACACCCTCCAGGACTCTGCTGACCACCGGGTAGCCCTGTTTCACGCCGCCCATCGCCTTGACTACGTTGCCGAAGAAGGATGGGTGCACATCGCCGAAGAAGCTCACGAAACGTCCGTCGTCGCGCTTGGACATCAGCACGCGCACGGAATGCGGCTTGGCGCTGGCGTACTCGGGCTTCACCGGAGTGCCGTTTTCGTCGCAGGCCTGAAAGTACTTACCGTCCAGGTGAAAGCTGCGCGGGTCTTCGCGTGCCAGCACCGTGTTGGGCTGTGTGCCGGCCGCGATCAGGATCGATCGCGCCGGCAGCACCGTTTCCGCCGGCGCTCCGGCGCCCGTTTCGCCGGGAACGGACACGCGCAGGCCAGCGGCATGTCCGTGCTGATCGACCTCCACCGCCAGCGGCGTCAAGCCTTCGGCAAAGCGGATGCCTTCCTCGAGCGCCTTGTGGACTTCCTCGTGATTGAGCGTGTACGACGGGCTGTCGATGAGGCGCTTGCGGTAGGCGATGGTCACGCCACCCCACGACTGCAGCAGCTCCGCGACGCGCGGCTCGCGCCGGGCGGCCAGCGCCGCTGCGCGCTCCGCGCGGATGGCCCGCGCGTGCGCCAGGAACTCTTCCGCGATAACGGCCTCTTCGGCGTTCCAGCGCGCATGCACCGTGCCCTTGCCGCGCTCTGCGGCGAGGATCTCGTAGCGCTGCAGAAATTTTTCCACCTGCACCGGATAGTAGGCGAGCGATTCGGTGGCCGTGTCGATTGCCGTCAACCCGCCGCCCACCACAACGACCGGTAGCCGGATCTGCAGGTTCGCTACCGAGTCGGCCTTAGCGGCACCGGTGAGCTGCAGCGCCATCAAAAAGTCCGACGCCGTACGCACGCCGCGCGCAAGACCGTTAGGCAGCTCCAGCACAGTGGGGCGGCCAGCGCCTGCGCACAGCGCGACGTGATCGAAGCCGGACTCGAAAGCGTCGTCCAGCGTCAGGGTGCCACCGAAGCGCACGCCGCCGAACAGCTGGAACTCGCGCCGCCGCTCGAGCAGCAGCCGGATCAGCTTGAGGAAGTTCTTGTCCCAGCGCACCGTGATGCCGTACTCCGCGACGCCGCCGAAGCCGGCCATGACGCGATCATCGAGCGACTCGTACAGGGTGCGCACGTCGCGGATTGGCCGGAAACGCGCGCGCTCTCCGCTCGCGGCGACGCCGCACAGGTCGGCTGGAAGCGGCTCGATCTTGAGGCCATCGATGCCGGCCACCCGGTGGCCGTCGTTCATCAGGTGGTGCGCGAGCGTGAACCCGGCCGGACCCATGCCGGCGACCAGGACGCGCTTGCCGCTGGCAGGGCGCGGATAGGGCCGGCGCAGGTTGAGGGGGTTCCAGCGGGTGAGCAGCGAGTAGATCTCGAAGCCCCAGGGCAGCTCCAGGACATCCTTCAACGCGCGTGTCTCGACCTGCGGGATGTTGACCGGTTCCTGCTTCTGATAGATGCACGACTTCATGCAATCGTTGCAGATGCGATGCCCGGTCGCGGCCACCATGGGATTGTCCACGCACATCATCGCCAGGGCGGCGAGGGCCAGTCCTTCCGTCTTGATTTTCTGGAACTCCGAGATCTTCTCTTCCAGCGGACAGCCGGCGAGCGGCACGCCGAAGACACTCTTCCTGAACCGGGCAGAGCCTCCTTCGGCGCTCGCTTTCTCGCGCAGTCCGTGCGAGCACGAGTCGCGGCCCTGCTCGTGGCACCAGATGCAGTAGTTGGCTTGATCCAGGGCGCCAATCAGATCGGTCCCGGCGTCGGTGAGGCCGAAGCCTCGCCGGCGGCGCAGGTGCGCGAGGCGATAGCTGCGAAACCCGCCGCCGTCGTCCGCGACGACCGGCACCAACCGGTAATAGTCGAGCTTGGCCGGCGCCTTGAACAGAACACCGGCGCGATGCCGCGCTTCACCGGCCGGCGTGTACACCGCCCATGCGGCGTACCGCAGCGCAAGCGCGAGTTCCTCTGTGTGCGCGGCCTCGTCCTTCTGCCACTGGGCCACGCTCTGGGCAAAACCGAGCTCCGTGAAGCTGCCGCCCATGTACGCCGACAGCTGGGCTTCCAGCGCGATTCCGTCTATCGCTTCCGCCTCCGCGGGCTTGATGCGGTTCATGGCCTTGCGCTGCACGAACAGGCGCTTGCAGGAATACAGCGGCGCGAGCTCGTGCGTGCGCGCTGCGAGCCGGGTGACGGCTTCTTCGATCCCGAACAGCCCGCTCAGGAAGTCTTCCAGATGCGGCGCCAGCGCGATGAGAAGGTCCGACTCGGGCTTGCGCGCGATCGAGTCGGGAGCAGCGCGTGCGGCGTCGAGATGCGCGGCGAGCGCGGCGTCGGCTTCACGCAGGTGTCGCAGGAAATGCTGATCCAGACGCACCACACCGTCGCGCGTGTACAGGTCCTCGAACGCAAGGTCGAGGCCAAGCTGCAGCGTGGGGTGCGTAATTCCGCTACGGGAGGGAGGCGCGCTCATGAAACAACTGCGAATACCAAACAACTGCCGGCTATATGGATATTCCCGCTCGGCCGCGAGCGGTGGAAAAAAGGGGCGCCAAGTATACCAGCCGCGCCCAGGGCGGCGGTCATTCGCGCGCGAGCGCGCACACGCATTCGTGCACCAGGCCAGGCCCTGCATAGATGAGGCCGGTGTAAAGCTGCACAAGCTTGGCGCCGGCCCCGAGTTTCTCCTTCGCATCCTCAGGGCGCATGATGCCGCCAACCCCGATGATCGGAACGCGTTCGCCCAGCACAGCGTAGAGCATGCGTATCACCGTGCTGGATCGCTCGCGCAGGGGCGCACCGCTCAAGCCCCCGCTCTCTTCACCGTGCGGCAGCCCTTCGACGCCGGTGCGCGCGATAGTGGTATTGGTCGCGATGACGCCGTCGATGCCGTGCCGCAGAAGGCGCCGCGCGATGGCGTTCAAGCGCTCTTCCGTCAGGTCGGGCGCGATCTTCACTGCTAGCGGCACGTAGCGGCCATGGGCCTGACTCAACCTCTCCTGCTCGGCCTTGAGCGCAGCGAGCAGGCGGTCGAGCTCTTCGTCTTCCTGCAGGCGCCGTAGATCGCGGGTATTGGGCGAAGAGATGTTGACGGCGAGATAGGCCGCCGCGGGATAGGCTTTGCGCATGGCGGACAAATAGTCGCCCGCGGCGCGCTCGATCGGAGTGTCGAAATTCTTGCCGATGTTGATGCCGAGGATCCCGCGGTACCCGGCGCGGCCCACGTTGTGGACCAGCCGATCGACGCCCAGGTTGTTGAAGCCCATGCGGTTGATCAACGCGCGCGCCTGAGGCACGCGAAACAGGCGCGGGTGAGGATTTCCCGGTTGCGGGCGTGGAGTCACGGTGCCGACCTCGATGTGGCCGAAGCCGAGCGAGGCCAGTGCAGCGATGTGCTCCGCATTCTTGTCCAGACCTGCCGCGAGCCCGACCGCGTTGGGAAAGGTAATGCCCATCGCATGTACCGGAGCAGCCGGCCGGCCTCGTGGCGTCAGGTGGAGGAGCCCCAGCGCATGCGCCGCGTCCAGCGCGCTCAGCGTCCAGCGGTGCGCCCGCTCCGCCTCGAGCCGAAACAGCAGCGGGCGCAGGAACGGGTACAGCACGATTTAGAAGCGCGGCTCGCGCCGCTCGATGAATGCCTTCAGCCCTTCGAGCGCGTCGTCGCTCGCGACGACCTGCTGCAGATCGGGGAGCATGCGCTCGAACGCAGCGCGCTCTCCCTCGCGTCGCGCCAGCCGGGCCGATGCCAGTGTGGCCTGAACCCCAACGGGCGATTGCCGGGCGATGGTCTCCGCCAGCGCCAGCGCGCTCGAGAACTGCTCTCCGGCGGGAACCACAGCCTGCACCAGCCCGATTCGATGCGCTTCCAGGGCGGAGCATTCGTCGCCCGTCAGCAGCCAGCGCATGGCATTGCCCCAGCCCAGCTCCTGCACCAGACGCACGGTGGCGCCTCCGACCGGATAAATGCCGCGTTTCACTTCGATCTGCGCGAAGCGCGTGTCATCGGCCGCGACGCGGATGTCGGCGGCGAGAAGCAGCTCGATGCCGATGGTCAGGCACCAGCCCTGTACGGCGATGACCAGCGGCTTTACCAACGTGCGCCCGGCCTCGCGCGCGAGCGGGTCCAGCGCTCCATCCGGCAGCGGCGGCATGCGCCCGTCGCGAAAGTACGGCAGCCACTGCGGCAGCTCGATGCCGCCGGTGAAGTGCGGGCCGTGCGCGAACAGCAGGCCGCAGCGCAGCTGCTCGTCACGCTGCAAACCGCCCAGCGCGCTGCCGAGCTCGGCGTACATCTGCAGGTCGAACGCGTTGCGTTTGGCCGCACGGTCGAGTCCGATGAGCAGCACGTGCCCGCGGGTCTCGAGGCTGATGCGCGACGCAGTCATGCGGGAACTTTCGTCCGGGCATGCGCTGGCGCGCGGCGGCCGGAGACGGATCGCCTCAGGCGCAAGGCGGGGCGTGCCGAACCGGCTTGAGCCGCTGCCATTGGCCGTTGACCAAGCCTTCCATCGGCTGGAAGTTGATCTTGTAAGCCATCTTGCGGCTCTGAGCGATCCAGTAGCCAAGGTAGAGGTAGGG
>Ga0335080_10002931_pt1 | contig 17159 bp, 11 predicted proteins | sample Lox_Sample_34_FD_206720 | JGI IMG/M metagenome (GOLD analysis project Ga0335080, IMG submission 206720) | Soil microbial communities from Loxahatchee National Wildlife Refuge, Florida, United States - Lox_Sample_3.4 | ecosystem: Environmental > Terrestrial > Soil > Wetlands | place: USA...
CTGCCCAGGGGAACGGCCGATGTGCTGGCCTCGCTGCGCGTGGTGTACCCGGAGGCGGCGAAGTATCGCGGCGTGCACTTCATGCGCACCTACTGGCGGCTGAGACCGGAAGTCAATCTGGCTGAAGCGCAGGCAGAAATGCCGGCGATCGACCGGGCACTCGAACAGTTATATCCAGATGAGGACAAGGGACGGCACACCCAACTGACGGCTTTGCGCGACTGGTTAGTCGGAAGCACGCGCCCTGCACTCTGGCTGATGTTCGGAGCGGTTGGGCTGGTGCTGCTGGTGGCATGCTCGAATTTCGCGGGCCTGCTGCTGGCGCGCTCCGTTTCCCGCCGACGGGAGATGGCCGTGCGCGCCGCCCTCGGCGGCGGTCGCCTGCGGTTGATAAGGCAAACGCTGACCGAGACCGTTCTGCTGGCCGTTGCCGGCGGTTGTGCCGGCCTGCTGCTGGCGCACGCAGGAGTCGAGGCGCTGCTGTGGTTAAAGCCCGCCAACCTGCCCCGCCTCTCGGCAGTCACAATGGACTGGAGAGTCTTCCTCTTTGGTTTGGCTGCCTCCGTGTTGACCGGCATTGCCTTCGGCCTGGCCCCGGCGTGGCAGCTCACCCGCTCTGGAAGCCCGGAAGCATTGAAGGAGGCGGGGAGGGGCGCCTCCGATGGAACCGCCGGTCATCGTTTGCGCAACGGGTTGGTGGTTTTTGAGCTCGCCCTTGCTCTCCTGCTCCTGACCGGAGCTGGCCTTCTGGTGAAGGTGTTCTGGAAGTTGCGATCGGTCGATCCCGGCTTCTATCCGGAGAATCTCCTGAGCCTGCAAATCCAGCTCCCGGAAGCGAGATACGGGGAGGTCCCTAGGCAGACCGCGTTTCGATGGCAAGTCCTCGAAGGGCTGAATGCCCTGCCGGGCGCGTCGGCGGCCATGGTGAGCGAGCTTCCCATGGACGGAGGCTCGGTCTTCCATAATGTTGTCATCGAAGGACAACCTCCACTGGCCCCGGGAAGCGAGCCGGAGATCCAGTCCCGCAGCGTGATGGGGGATTATTTTCGCGTAATGCAAATTCCCCTGCTGGCCGGGCGCGAACTTCAGTCGCAGGACCGCGAGGGTAGCCCGTTAGTGGCCGTGATCAATGCTGCCGCCCGCGAGCAGTTTTTTCCTGGAAAGGACCCGGTCGGCGCCCGTTTTCGCTGGGCTCGCATGGATGGGCCGCCGCAATGGATCACGATCGTTGGCGTAGTGGCCGACGTGAGGCACTTCGGCTTGGACCGGCCGGAAGAGCCTGCAGTCTACACCTCGTACGCGCAGTCTATCCAACCCTGGAAACGGTGGATGGTCATAGTGGTGCGCACACGGTCCGATCCCGAGGCGCTCGGAAAGGCCGCGCGGAACGTGGTCTGGTCGGTCGACGATCAGATTCCCGTCAGTCCGGTTCGCAGCATGATCGAAGTAATGGGCGAGTCGCTCGCCGAGAGGCGTTTCAATACCACTTTGCTCGGGTCATTCGCGGCGTTGGCTCTGGGGCTCGCGGCCGTCGGGACCTACGGCCTCGTTTCATATTCCGTCACGCAGCGTACTCACGAAATCGGCGTACGCATGGCCCTCGGCGCCGACCCCGGAAAAATTCTGAAACTGATGCTGCGGGAGGGCCTGGTGCTGGTTGTTGCGGGAGTCGTGCTTGGGTTGATCGCCGCCTGTGGATTGACCCGCCTGATGGCGAGCATGTTGTTCGCAGTACGCGCCACCGACCTGGTCACCTATGCCTCGGTCTCGGTGCTTCTGGCGCTGGTCGCGCTGATCGCAAGCTGCGTTCCCGCCATGCGCGCCGCGAAAGTCGATCCCATGGTTGCCCTGCGCTACGAGTGACCGTTTGCAGAGCTCCGTTGCAGGCGGTTGTCTGCTGGACGGAGAGTCGCCCGGTAACTGCTAGACTGACTTTGGTGGACTATCTAAGCCGAAGGAAAAAACTGCAGGCCGCGCTCGAACCGGCCCGCCTCGATGGACTGCTGCTCACGCATCTTCCAAACATCCGATACATTTGCGGCTTTACCGGGAGCTCGGGCGTTCTTGTTCTGAGCGCGGGGAAAAGCGTCTTTTTCACCGACGGGCGATACGCGGAGCAGGCCCGCGGCGAAGTGAGGACCTCGCAAGTGATCGTCAGTCGCAAGCCCACGCTGACGGCGGCCGCTGGATGGCTGGCTTCTCAGGGCAAGAAACTGGGCCTGAAAGTCATCGGAATTGAAGGCGACCACTTGACGCTTGCCGCCCGCGCGCAACTCGGTAAGGGTCTCTCCTCCAGGCTCCGTCTTCGCCTGGCGCCCCCGCTCGTTGAGCAGGCGCGCATGGTGAAGGACGCGGAAGAAATATCCTGCCTGCGCGCGGCCGTGCTCCTCGGCTCGAGCTTGTTCGATCGGGCTCTCGCCACCATCCGGCCCGGCCTGCCTGAGACTGCAGTCGCTGCGGAGATCGAATATGCAGCCCGGAGTCAGGGCGCCGACGGCATGTCCTTTGAGACCATCGTCGCCGCTGGGAAGCGTTCCGCATTGCCTCACGGGCGGGCCTCCCGGTCGCCGATCCCGAAGACGGGATTCGTCGTCTGCGACTTCGGTGTTATACTTTCCGGCTACTGCTCCGACATGACCCGCACCGTGCACGTCGGCCGGCCATCTGCGGAAGCGTGCAGGATGTATGAAACACTCCGGGACGCTCAGCAGGCGGCGCTGCAGGCTGTTAGCCCAGGCAATACCGTTGGCGAGGTTGATAAGGCGGCTCGTAACGCATTAAAAAAGAAGGGATTAGCAAAGTACTTCCCGCACTCCACCGGGCATGGAGTGGGGCTGGAAATTCATGAGCCTCCACGCTTGGCAGCCGCTCAGAAAGAAATTCTGCGGCCCGGCATGGTGGTGACAGTCGAGCCCGGCATCTACATCTCCGGCAGCGGAGGAGCGCGGATCGAAGATATGGTTGTGGTCACGGAACGGGGATGCGAGGTCTTGACCCCCACCCCCAAAGATCTGATAACCATTTAGACTGACTACCCCTGAACTTTGCCGGAGAAGTGGCAGCCGGCATGTCCCGCGCACCCAGGGAGCGCGAGAGAGGCAGCGATCGGTCCCCACCGCAAGCAATGAACCAGAAAGAACTGAAGGAACTCATTGAGTTCTTGATTGAGAAGGATATTGCCGAGTTCGAACTGGAACGCGGCGATGTCAAGGTGCGTATCAAGCGTGGTGCCGAACGGGCGCCGGCGGCAGCGCCAATCGCTCCCGTCTTTGCCGTGGCGGCCGCGCCAGTTCACGTCGCAGAAGTCCCTGCGGGGTTGGCTGTGCCCGCCTCGCCCGCGGTCGCTCCGGTCGAGCCTGCCGAAGTAGCCGCCGACGCCGGCCTGCATTCTGTCCGCTCCCCGATCGTGGGCACGTTTTATGAGTCGCCCTCTCCGGGATCTCCACCATTCGTCAAGGCGGGAGACACCGTCGAAGTCGGCCAGGTGCTGTGCATCGTCGAAGCCATGAAGCTGATGAACGAGATCGAGGCGGACGTCGCCGGCGAGATCGTGAAAAAACTGGCCTCCAATGGCCAGCCGATTGAATACGGCCAGGAATTGTTTCTTATCCGGATGGCGAAATAGCAGGCGAGATCTCTCGAAAGGTGCGGCTGGCGCACCTTTTTGTGTGTAGTGCGCCGGTTGTGTCGCGCCGCTGAAAATCATGTTCAAGAAGATCCTCATCGCCAATCGCGGCGAAATTGCACTGCGCGTGATCTGCGCCTGCAAGGAGCTGGGAATCCGCTCCGTCGCCATCTATAGCGAGGCTGACCGCCACTCCCTGCACGTCCGGTTTGCCGATGAGGCCATCTGCATCGGACCGCCGCAATTAGCCCAGAGCTATTTGAACATTCCCGCGGTCATCAGCGCCGCCGAAATCGCCAACGTGGAGGCTATTCATCCCGGCTACGGCCTGCTGGCAGAGAACGCTAACTTCGCCGAAGTCAGCGAAACCAGCAACATCAAATTCATCGGTCCGCCGCCCGAGATCACGCGGCTGATGGGCGAAAAGGAAAAAGCCCGCGCCGCCATGAAGAAAGCCGGCGTACCCATCCTTCCTGGCTCCGATGGCATCCTGGCAAGCGAGGGCGAGGCGGCCGAGTGGGCGCGAGAGGTAGGCTTTCCCGTCATCATCAAAGCCTCGGCCGGAGGCGGCGGCCGCGGCATGCGCATCGTGCGCAGCGAGGAAGAGTTGCCCGCTCTCTTCAAAGCGGCGCAGTCCGAAGCGGCGGCCGCCTTTGGCAACGGCGATCTCTACATGGAAAAGTATGTGGAACGGCCGCGCCACATCGAGTTTCAGATCCTGGCCGATCAGTACGGCAACGTGGTCAGCCTGGGAGAGCGTGAATGCTCGATCCAGCGCCGGCATCAGAAACTGCTCGAGGAATCTCCCTCCACTCAGGTCACTCCTCAACTGCGCGACCAGATCGGCCAGGTGCTCTGCCGGAGTCTCTCAGAGATCGGCTATGTCAATGCAGGCACCATCGAATTCCTCATGGGCGAAGACCGCAGACTCCACTTTATCGAAATGAATACCCGCATCCAGGTGGAACATCCGGTCACCGAAATGGTCACCGATGTTGATCTGGTCAAGAGCCAGATTCTTCTGGCCGCGGGCGAGCGCCTGGAGAGCGTTCTGCACGGCCCTATCGTGCATCGCGGCCATGCCATCGAGTGCCGCATCAACGCCGAGCATCCCGAAAAGTTCACACCTTCCGCCGGCAAGATCACGACCTTCAATCCCCCCGGCGGAACGGGAGTGCGCATCGATACCGCCGCCTATGCCGAGGGCATCATCCCGCCCTACTACGACTCCCTCATCGCCAAATTGATCGTGCGCGGAAAAGACCGCGAAGAGGCCGTCTCCCGCATGGGACGTGCGCTTGAGATGTTCATCGTCGAAGGCATCTACACCACCATACCCCTCCACCGGAAAATTCTTGCTGATCCCGACTTTCGTGCCGGCAACATTGATACGACCTTCATCGAGCGCTTCCTGGCGAAAAACGGCAAAGGGAAACACTGATTCCTCTTGTCTGCGCTCGTTTTGGAAGGCTCTGCCCGCCATCGTTTAGCATAACCCCGTGAAGCCGCGGCGCATTGGCCTCGCGCGAGCCTTGTCGAAACTGGGGTTTTGTTCACGTTCCCGGGCCTTTGAACTGATCCGTTCCGGCCGGGTCGCCCTCAACGGCACGCTCTCGCGCAACCCTGAAGCACCCGTTCGCCTCGAAGCCGATCGCATCACCGTCGACGGCCAGGTCACGACCCCTCGGGACAAGGTTTATTTCATGCTGAACAAACCGCGCGGCGTGGTCACGACGGCTTCTGACGAAAAGGACCGAGCGACCGTCTACGCCTGTCTGCCCCGGAATATTCCTTGGGTCTCACCAGTCGGCCGCCTCGACAAAGCCAGCGAAGGTCTCCTCCTGCTTACCAATGACTCCGAGTGGGCCGCGCGGGTGCTCGCTCCGGAGACCCACCTGGAAAAGACCTACCACGTGCAGTTGGACCGGCTCGTCGACGAGGCCTTGCTGGCTTCCATGAAGCGGGGAATTCTAGCCGACGATGCCCTGCTCCGAGCCGGAAAGGTGCGGATTCTACGCCGGGGGGAAAAGAACTGCTGGCTGGAGGTTGTGCTCGATGAGGGTAAGAACCGGCACATCCGCCGCATGCTTGCTGAAACCGGAATCGAGGTGCTCAGGCTGGTAAGGGTGTCCATCGGACCAGTCGCTCTTGCTCAGCTTGCCAAAGGCGCAGTGCGCCAGTTGACCGCCGACGAAAAGCAGGCCCTCGATCAAGCCATGGACGACGCCGCCAATAGACGAAGAGTTCCCAACCCGTCTCCGCCCCCGGGCCCGACAGAGACTCCGCGAAGCTAGCCGCCGCTTACTTCTTCACCCACTGATCCACCCAATCGTTGACGGTCTTGTACCAGAGCTGGCTGTTCTGCGGCTTGAGCACCCAGTGGCCTTCGTCCGGGAAGTAAAGCATCTTCGATGCAACACCCTCTCGTTGCAGCGTGCTGAAGAGTTGGAACCCTTCTGACACATCGAGCCGGTAATCGAGCTGGCCGTGTACCACCAGCGTGGGGGTCTTGAAACTCGTTGCCGCCAGGTGCGGCGACCACTTGCGGTACATTTCGCGATTGGTGTAGGGCGTTCCTTTGAATTCCAGGTCGGGGAACCACTGTTCCTCGGTCGTGCCCCAGGCCGATTCGGTGTTGAACATGCCATCGTGGGAAACGATGCACTTGAAGCGATTGGTATGGCCGAGCACCCAGTTCGCCATATATCCGCCGTAGCTTGCTCCCAGCGCGCATTCTCGATCCTTGTCGATGAACAGATAATGCTGCTCGGCATAATCCAGGCCTTTCATCAGGTCTTCAAATGGCGCGCCTCCCCAGTCGCCCACGATCGACTCGACGAACTTTTGTCCGTAGCCGGTCGAGCCGTGAAAATTAACCATGACCACAACGTAACCGTTGGCGGCAAAAAGCTCCGGATTCCAGCGATAGCTCCAGTCGTCTCCCCACGCGCCTTCGGGCCCGCCGTGAACCAGGAACTTGACCGGATATTTCTTCTTGGCGTCGAAATTCGGCGGCTTGACCAGAAATCCCTCCACTTGTTCGTTGTGCGCTCCGGTAAACCAGAACGTCTCCAGCGGCGACATGGCCACCTTTGAAAGCACCGCGTCGTTCAGGTGAGTCAGTTGCGTTGCCGTCTCCGGAACCGAACTCTTGCAGCCTCCGGGAAGCATCTTCCCGCTCGCGTCGGTGCACACTTCCTGCGATTGGAAGGTCTCGGGCGGGGCTGATCCTGCCGGTGCCAGCGCGCCGCGAAATATCTCGTTCGGTGCTTTGATCGACATCCGGGTAAACAGCAGCGTAGAACCATCGCGCGTCACCGCGAGATCGTCATTGAACCCGCTCGCGATGCTCTTGATGCTCGTCTTGGCACGCTGAGCGTGCAGTTCTTCCGGCTTGTCTCCCTCGATCACTCCTCTGCCCAGGTCGAGCGCAAACACTGGCGCCTCGCCCTTGTCCTCGGCCGAGAAGTAGATCCGTGTGGAATTTGGATCCCAGACAAACGTCCCCACCCAGCCGTCGAATTCGTCGCTTACGCTCTTGCGCTCGCCACTCTTGCGGTTGTACAGCATGAGCCGGAAGCGGTCGCTCTCGTAGCCGGGCCGTTGCTGTGCGCGATAGGCGATGTACTTGCCATCCGCTGAATAAAGGGGACTCGAATCGCTCGCGGGATTGTCCGCGGTGATGTTCTTCGCCGCCCCGCCGGTTACGGGCACGAGCCATAAGTCGTTATTGGTGGAAGTGGCTTCCACTTTGTCATGATTCGAGGTGTAACAGACCTCCTGGCCGTCGGGCGAAAAAGCGTAGTCGTCCTGCCCTCCAAGGCTGAAGGGTGGTGTGTCGTGATCCCCGGGAGTGAGGTCGCGGGCCGCCCCTGGCGGGCAACTTGGGGCCGCCGCTCCCCCGCAGGCATCGAGCGAAATTGCGAACAAATGGCTTCGCTTGCCCTCTTTGTACGCATTCCAGTGACGATAGAACAGTTTTGTGAAAATCTGCGCCTTTACCTTCGACTTCTCCGCCTCTTCGAGTTTCTGGGCGTTGCAGGCCTCATCCGAACACTCGGGATACACAGTCGACGTAAACAGAAGACTCTTGCCGTCCGGCGACCACAACTCGCCGCCCGCCTCGGTGGCAATCGAGGTCAGTTTGTGAACGCCGGCAACCTTCCCCGCGTCGCCGTCGAAATCCGCAATCCAGATTTGTGAGCCCCCCTCTTTGTTCGACAGAAAAGCGAACCGCTTCCCGTCCGGCGCCCAGCGTGGCCGGTCGGCATCCTGGTCGGCGATTATCTCCCGTTCCTTTCCCCCGGCCGTCGGAACCACCCATACGTGGGGTATCTTGCTGTTGGCGGCCAGGTTCACGTCCACGGCGCTGAACACCACCCACTTTCCGTCGGGAGAGATTACCGGCTCCGCCACACGCTTGAGCGACATCATGTCTTCAAATGTGAAGGGATGTTTGCTTTGCGCAAACAGCGACGGGAGAAGCGACATGGCTAGAAGCGACAATGCGAGACGGCGCATGAACCTTTCCTCCGGGAGAACGGCTAAGTGTAAATCATGTCCGCAGAAGGCGGCAGTGCTTGCGCGGAAGCGCAGGGAAGAAATTATCTTAGACGGACCTTCAGGTTTCGAGTCGCAGCGCTGTGCTCAGCGCGCTTCGGCTCGCTCCACGCACTCCAGAATCTCAGCTTCGCTCAAGGTATGATCCGAAGCTTTGGCCCGCTTGTAAACCCCCTCCACCACTTCCTCGGAAGTGGGTATGCCGTGACGCTCCAGCCAGAAAATTACGTTTGACTTGCCGCTCATGGGGCCAACTTCGATAATCTGCTCAAGCCCGAACAGGTGCGAGGGCACACCGGAATACACCATATTGGCCAGTTCGACATCGTTCTTCTTGAAGGCCTTGATCACCGCCGCCGCGTGGACACCTGTCGCTGTGCGGAATGCATCTTCGCCAATCACGGGATAGTTCGCCGGAATCGGCACACCTGTGGCTCGCGAAACCGCCTGGCAATATTCTTTCAGACTGGTCAGGTCCTGCCCCAGCCACGGCGAAATGTTCATGAGCTTCAAATTGACCAGCATCTGGTCCATCTGCGTGTTGCCAACGCGCTCCCCGATGCCCAGGGCTGTGGCATGTACGCATTCCGCCCCCGCCACCAGCGCCGCCAGTGCGTTGGCCGTTCCCAGTCCACGATCGCAGTGCCCGTGCCAGTCAATCCGAATCTTTTCTCCGGACGGCCTGACCACCTCCTCCACCACGAACCGCACCAAGGCATAAGCCCCCATCGGCGTGGCGTGTCCCGCGGTGTCGCAGATCGTGATGGTTCGTGCCCCGCATTGGATCGCCGTCGCGTACAGCCGCTTCACCGTCTCCGGATCGCAGCGTGTCGTGTCCTCGGTCACGTACATGACATCGAGTCCGAGGGAAATCGCGTATTTGACCGCGCTCTCCGTGGTTTGCAACAGGAAATCGTCAGTCCAGCCTTCGGTGTAGCGCCGGATCGGGCTGGAGCCCAGAAACGCTGCGACCTGAATGTTCAACCCCGTGCGCTGCACAATCTCGGCGACCGGGCGGATATCGTTCTGGTGCGTGCGGGCCGCACAATTAGCCCGAATCTTCATCTTGTGGCCGACTATCTCCCTCGCCAGCGCGGTCACATGCTCCACGGCTCGCGGCCCGGCGCCCGGCAGACCCAAGTCGAGAGAGTTGATCCCCAGCGCCTCCATCAAGTGGAGGATCTGAATCTTTTCCTCGATCGAAGGGTCGCGCACCGATGGCGATTGCAACCCGTCGCGTAGGGTTTCATCGTTCAGCACAACCGGACCCATCGGCCGCATCGAGGCCGTATGAATCCGGTTCCAGTCGTAAATGAGCTCCGAGGATTTCATGCCTTCGCTGGCGGCCGCCGCCGCGATACCCGCGCGTCTACCTTTCTTTGCCCGGGATTGTCAGCCCGAACACCGAAGTCTGCCCCCGTCCCGCAACGTTCAGATTGTCGGCCTCGTCAGGATTCGGCAAATAAAGCGTCTTGCAGTGTTCGCAACGATATACTTCGGCGTCACGACCCCAGGCCTTTTCGACGTCTCCGCACTCCTGTTCCAGCACGTCGGTCGTATAGAACCAGCGCTTGAGATGCCCTCCGCAAAACTTGCCCTTCGCATCCTTCTCGTTGCAGGCGCGTTGCCCCGCTTTCTTGTACTTCACTTTGTGCTTGGGAAGTTGCGGCGGCGCGGGAACTCCTGAAGTTGCAGTCGTGGCCAAGTGTCTCTTCCTGGTTGCAGGCGGCTCTCGCCGCCGGATTCAGATCACAACCCTCCATTTTACTCGAAGGGTTTTGCCTGATACCAGAACGCTAGAAGGTTCCCTTGGGCGGGGCCTGATCTGCGCCTACGCGGCCCGTGGCTATGTCGGCGACGAAGTAATTCTCCCCCGTGATGGGCCCGCCGGCCATGCGCCGCAGCATGGCAAGCTGGCCGACATGCGTTAGCGCATCCGCAATCGGGCCCTGGAACAACTGCTCCGCGGAAGCCTGCACAGGCTTGTCCGAGGCCAGATATTCATCCAAGCGCTTCAGCGCGGAAAAGAAGCGGGTCGCCTCGCGATCCCACGCCAGGGGCTCGGAGTCGTGCCATTTTTCCGCACCCACAGCCACGGACAATGCCCAGTCGAGCAGGTCGCCGATGTGCGCGAGGATCTTGGCGGGCGTCCGTCCGCCGCCCTGGAAATTAGAGAAGTTTGCCGGCGGGTTATGCACCGCCTTGGCGCCGCGATACGCCAGCGTCGCCACCGCATGGCGCAGCATCTCCCGATTCGATTCCGTCGTTTTCGTCATCCTACAGCTTTCCTTTCAGCCGAAATGTCTTCGCCGTCAGCAGCGCGCCTCGCAGACGCGCCCCCCAGCGCCGGGCGAACATCAGATCGATTACCCCCTCCATCTGCCGGATGAAATTCTTTTCACCGTAACCGTACCACCAGGACTTCTTCAGCCCCGGAACCAGATCGGAGTCGAGATACTTTATGCGAACCATCTCCTCCAGGCCGAAGCGGCCGTGCGTGCGCCCCAGCCCGCTCGCCTTCACGCCCCCGTGCAGCGCTTCGCTGATGCCGAAGCAGGAGACTGCATCGTTGATCATGACCGTCCCCGCCTGGATCTGCCTGCCCAGCGCTTCGCCCCGCGCCCGATTCCGCGTCCAGACACTCGCGCCCAGGCCGTAATCCGAATCGTTGGCCAGCCGGATCGCCTCATCCTCACTGTCGAACGCCATGATGGGAAGCACCGGCCCGAACGTTTCCTCCCGCATCAGGCGCATGCTCTGGGTCAGATCGACCAGCACCGTCGGAGCGTAGAAGTTTGGCCCGAGATGCGCCAGGCGCGTGCCGCCCGCGAGAACCCGGGCGCCGTCCTTGACCGCATCTTCAACTTGAGACTCCACCACTCCCACCTGGCGCTCGCTGATCAGCGGCCCCATGTCGGTGGTTCGATCCATCCCGTTCCCCACCCGCAGTTGCGATGCCTTACGCACACAGGCGTCGATAAAGGGCTCGTACAGTCGGCGATGCACATAGCAGCGTTCGACCGAAAGACACGCCTGCCCCGCGTTGACGAACGCCCCCCATACCGCGCCACTGGAGGCAATGTCCACATCCGCATCCTCCAGGACGATCATGGGGTCCTTGCCGCCCAGCTCAAGCACCACCGGCAGCAATCGTGGAGCGGCCGCCTGCGCGATGCGCTTCCCGGTCGCCGCGCTTCCGGTGAAGATCAGCTTGTCGATCGCCGCCTGCACCAACGCGGTTCCAGTGCTGCCGTCGCCGGTCACCACCTGGACGACGTCCCTTGGAACTCCCGCCTCGTGCAGAAGCGACGCCAGCTTCAGCCCCGTGAGCGAGGTCAGCTCCGAAGGCTTGATGACCACGGTGTTGCCTACGGCCAGCGCAGCCAGCGTTTCCGTCGCCGGAATAGAAAACGGATAGTTCCACGGCGAAATGATCCCGATCACGCCGTATGGCTCGCGTACCACGCGGCCCGACTTGGTCTTCATCGCCAGGTTGCCGTGGGGAACCGGCTGCTCCCGCAGGAAACCATGCGCGTTGTCGATGCAGAACCGGGCAGCGTCGAGAACTACCATCACTTCCGTCAGCAAGGCTTCCACGCGCGGCTTCCCTGCCTCCGACGTGATCAATTGCGCTACCTCCGATTTTCGCTCATGCAAAAGGCGCTGGAATTCTCGGATAATGGAGACGCGCGCAGACACGCCCAACTGATTCCAATTCGGTTGAATCGCGCGGGAGCGGGCCACCGCCGAGCGAACTCCGGCTTCCGTCACGGTCTCAAACTCGCGCAGCGCCTCGCCCGTCGCCGGATTTACCGAAGCGATCCTCGTAGCGGCTTGAACATCGACTGCCATCTGCTGAGAGTCTAACTGCCTGCGAGTCCGCACGCTACTCGCTAATATTCGACTCCAACCAGGCACAAGCCGCACGCCGGAACCGTAGCGCCCGCCGCCGATCGTTTGCGCGCCTCAAGGATCGACGCGATGTCGCCCGGTCGCAGCGTGCCCTTTCCTACCAGCAAGAAGGTTCCCACCAGGTTGCGCACCATATGGTGCAGGAAGCCGTTTCCCCTTACCGTGTAGACAAACTCGTCCGCCTCGCGCTCCCAGCGTGAGCAGAAGATCTGGCGTACGTTCGAGATCTCTTCTTCCCGCGAGCGTTCCGGATCGACCGCGGCAAAAGAGGTGAAATCGTGTTCACCCACAACTGCGCCGGCCGCTGCTTGCATCGCCGTTTCATTGAGCGGATACGGGAAATGCCAGACGTAACGGGCCTGAAAGGGCGAACACACGGCGCCACGGAACATTCGATAGCAATAGGTCTTGGCGCGCGCCGACTTCCTGGCATGAAACCCGGCTGGCGCATCGTGCGCCTCCAGCACCCGAATCGACGCGGGCAGGGTGTCGTTGAGCGCCTTCGCCAGATTCTGCGCCGGTATCGGGGAATCAGTCGTGAAACTCGCCACTTGGCCAAGTGCGTGCACCCCGGCATCGGTCCGTCCCGAACCTTGTGGCAAGACCTTTTCTCCAGTTAAACGTCCAATAGCAGAGGCAAGTGTGCCCTGGATGGTGGCGGCGTCCGGCTGCACCTGCCATCCGGAAAATTCCGAACCGTCGTAGGTAAGGACAAGTTTGAGATTGCGCATCGCGATCTGGAGTCTCGGCGGCGGTCTGCGTCATCTAGTCGGTTGCGAGGCCTGTCGGGCGGTGCCCGGAAGGGCCTCGACGGGCAACTCGCGTCAGCTATACTAGCTGATTCCACTTGGGATTGCAGGATGGGCGGCGGTTTGCCTCTTCCACAAAGATGAAACCTGGCACCGGGAAATTGCGTATCCATTTGTTGACGTAGAGAAGCCCCTGTCATCTTCAAACGTAGCCTTTTTGCATGGAGATAAGCGAATGTCTTTGCCTCATTTGAGTTCTGCCAGACGGCCGATTTCACTCTGCCTTCCAGCCATTGCGCTTTGTTGTGGCCTCGCGGCGCAGGACGCTCAAAGTCCGCCTCCCGCCGCCGCTCCCCCGCAACACTTCCAGGTTACCGATTACTCCAAACCTCGTTCTCACTTCCCGAACCCTATCGCGCCATACTCTCCGAAGCACGTGGTTGCGCCTAATCTCGCGAATACGCCCCGCATCCAGCAGCTTCTCCATGAAGGCAAAATCATGCTTTCCATCGACGACGCCGTCGCCGTCGCCCTGGAAAACAATCTCGATATCGGGATCGCGCGCTACAACCTGAACATTGCCGATACCGAAGTCCTCCGCTCCAAGGGCGGCGCGGACAACTTCTTCGGTGTAAACACCGGCATCGTGCAAAATACCCCGGGCGGCGGCGTGGGCGGCCTGGGAGGCACTGTCGGCTCCGGCCCCGGTGGAACCACTCCTGCCCCGGGCGGCATTGGCGCCGGTACCAATGGCTTGGTTAGTTCCACTCTCGGACTCGGGCCGTTGATTACCAGCTTCGACCCGATTCTCAGCGGCACGGTGCAGAGCGATCATGCCAGGTTCGAGTGCAGCAGCGTCTTCTGCGGCACGGTGCAGAATACGACGACTGCGAATTTCGCCTACCAGCAAGGCATGCAGTGGGGCACCAATATATCTCTGGGCTTCAATAATTCCCGCATTACCAGTAACAATCCTTTCAACGTGGTGAGCCCGAGTCTAAGTTCTGGTTTTAAGTTCCAGCTCTCGCAGCACCTTTTGCAGGGCTTGGGTTTCCTCCCCAATACTCGCCTCATCCGCATTACGAAAAACAACCGCGAGATCACTGACGTCGCCTTCCGCCTGCAAGTCATCACCACTGTCGATCAGATCGAAAATATGTACTGGGACCTCGTGTTCGCCTATGAGAACGTCCGCGTGCAGCTGGAGTCTCTCGCGTTCGCCCAGAAAACCTTGTCCGACACCCAGAAGCAGGTGCAGATTGGCAGCCTGGCTCCCATTGAAGTGGTTCGCGCCCAGAACACCGTGGCCACCGATCAGCAGAATCTGATTCGCGCCCAAACCAACCTCGATCTCCAGCAATTGCTGATGAAGAACGCTCTTAGCCGCAGCCTGGAAGATCCAATGCTTGCCGACGCCGAGGTCATCCCGACTTCAACCATGCAGCTGCCCGACCAGGAGCCGATCGTCCCGACCCAGGACCTGGTCAATGATGCTTTGTCGCATCGTCCGGAACTGGCCGAGACTCGTATTGACTTACGCAATCGCGAGATCAGTGAAAAAGCTCTGCGCAACGCTCTGCTGCCAAGTCTCGATGTGTTCGCCTACTACAGCGGCTCCGGCGTTGGAGGCGATCAGTCCATCCAGAACACCTGCGGCAATCCCAACGCCATCCCCAGCCTGTGTACGCCGGCCGGAGCTTTTCCTACCACCACCTACTCTGACACCTTGAGCAAACTGGTGGATTCCACCGCTCCCGACAAGGGAATCGGGGTCACGCTCAACATCCCTATCCGCAACCGTCAGGCCCAGGCCCTTCAGGTGCGAGGCGAGCTCGAATACCGGCAGGCGCAAATGCGTTCCCAGCAGATCGAAAATCAGGTCCGCATCGAAGTGCGCAATGCCCAATTTACCCTTCAGCAGAACCGGGCAGCCGTCGCTGCTGCCAAGGCAGCGGTGGAACTGGGCCGCCAGTCCCTCGATGCCGAGCAGAAAAAGTTAAACCTGGGAGCCTCAACCTCGACTCTGGTTCTGCAGAATCAGGCAGAAATGGCCACCGCGGAATCGAATCTCGTTTCCGCCATGGCGGCCTATGAAAAGTCGCGCCTGGAATTGGATCGAGCCACCGGCTTGTTGCTGGACCACGCCGGCATACTCATGGCGGACGCCGAACGGGGACAAGTCACTCAGATGCCCAACGTCCCCTACGTAGCGCCGCGCCCGGATGCCCGCTCGGTCATGCCTCCGGCACAAACGCAGCAGAAATAGTCAGGCCTGACGGGCGGTCCCAGTCATTCGACGGACTGCCCTCGTTTTTCCTTCTATTCATCGCCCCCGCTCGTTACCACCAATCAGCATTCGCGCCGCGTTTATATTTCTTTACAATTCTTCGCGTGGCCAATCCTCTTCGTATCAAGGCGTAACCCGGGGTTTGAAATACTCTTCCTATTTCACGGTTCTGTGAGCATCAAAGTTCTTTGTCGTAAGCTTCCGCCATAGTTATCAACCGACTGACAGGAGATGACAAGATGATCTTCGCTCGTGAGAGTTCCATCCCGCGGCAGCTGGCCGCGATTTTCTGTATCGGCTTGTCGCTCGCAGCTTGGGGCCAGGACGCGCAACCTGCAACTCCTCTCTCACCACAACCCTCCTCGTTGCCCTCCGCGCCCCTGGCCGGCTCTTCCCAGCCCGCTGGGTCGCAACCCGCAGCGTCCCGGGACTATTCCAAACCTCACTCCCGGTTACTCAATCCAATCGCTGCTTACAAGCCCGAAGAAATTCCCGCCCCCAATTTCAGCAATACCTCCCGCATCGACCAGCTCATCCGCGACGGCAAGATCTACCTCTCCATCAATGACGCCGTAGCACTCGCTCTGGAGAACAATCTCGACGTCGTTCTTGCGCGCTACAACCTGAACATCGCCGATACCGATATCCTGCGCGCGAAAGCCGGCGCCAATATTCTCGGCGTGAACACCGGGATCGTACAGAACACGCCCGGCGGCGGCGTGGGCGGCCTCAGTGGAACCGTCGGCTCCGGCACCGGCGGGACGAGTGTGGCTGCGGGCGGCGTCGGCACCGGCACCAACGGCTTGGTCACCTCCACCCTCGGCATTGGCTCCCCCATCACCAGTTTCGATCCGGTCATCACCGGCACCCTGCAGATGGATCGCGCCTTCGCCGAATCCACCAGCGTCTTCACCCAGGTGCCGAACGGCGTGGCCAACACCAATACCGGCACCGCAAACTTCTCTTATCTGCAGGGCTTTCACTGGGGCACAAACCTGTCGGTCGCCTTCAACAATACTCACATCACCTCGAATAACCAGACCACCACCTACGTGCCCGCTCTGAGCTCTGGATTTCAGGTCCGGCTGACCCAGCAACTGCTCCAGGGTTTCGGCTTTCTGCCGAACACCCGCTTCGTCCGCATCGCCCGCAACAACCGTGAGATTTCCGACATCGCCTTCCGCCTTCAGATCATCACCACTGTCGATCAGATTGAAAACCTTTATTGGAATCTGGTCTACGCGTTTGAGAACGTGCGCGTGCAGCAGGAATCACTGGCTTTCGCCCAGAGAACGCTCGCCGACAACCAGCTTCAAGTCAAGTTCGGGACCCTTCCTCCCATCCAGGTGGTCAGCGCCGAAAGCACGGTCGCGACCGATCAGCAGGCCTTGATTCTCGCCCAGACCAATCTCGAGCTTCAGGAATTGCTGATGAAAAACGCCCTGAGCCGCAACCTCGAGGATCCGGCCTTGGCGGGAGCGGAAGTCATTCCCACCTCCATCATGCTGCTGCCCGAGCACGAACCCGTTGTCCCGACTCAAGACCTGATTAACGATGCGCTCGCTCATCGTGCCGAACTGGCGCAGTCGCGGATCGATCTCAATAGCCGCCAGATCAACAACAAGGCAGTCCGCAATGCCATGCTGCCCACCCTCGATATGTTCGCCTACTACGGCGGATCGGGAATCGGCGGCGACGTCAATCCCTCCGTGCCCCCTTGCTCTCCGACCTCAGGTACCTTCTGCTTCAGTCCCGCAAGAGCCGCTCCGCCGTTTCGCAATGGCGGCCCCGTCAGCTATGGCAGCACCCTGGACCAGCTCGTTACCTCTGCCGCCCCCGACAAAGGCCTCGGCTTCACGTTGAATATTCCGATTCGCAACCGTGCCGCCCAGGCCGATCAGGTGCGCGCCGAATTGGAGTACCGCCAGGCCCAGGTGCGATTGCAGCAACTTGAAAACCAGGTGCGGATTGAGGTTCGTAACGCCCAGTTTGACGTGCAGCAGAATCGTGCGTCGGTTGACGCTGC
>Ga0335080_10002934_pt1 | contig 17151 bp, 16 predicted proteins | sample Lox_Sample_34_FD_206720 | JGI IMG/M metagenome (GOLD analysis project Ga0335080, IMG submission 206720) | Soil microbial communities from Loxahatchee National Wildlife Refuge, Florida, United States - Lox_Sample_3.4 | ecosystem: Environmental > Terrestrial > Soil > Wetlands | place: USA...
GGCTCGTTGACGATGCGGAGGACCTCGAGGCCGGCGATCTGGCCGGCGTCCTTCGTGGCCTGGCGCTGGGAGTCGTTGAAGTAGGCGGGCACGGTGATCACCGCCTTCGTCACCTTCTCCCCGAGGTGCTGCTCGGCGGCGTCCCTCATCTTCTGGAGGACCATGGCCGAGATCTCGGGGGGCGGGTAGAGCTTGCCCTCGATCGAGACGCGGGCGTCGCCGTTCGGGGCCTCGACGACCTTGTAGGGGACCATCTTCTGCTCTTCGGAGACCTCGCCGTACTTGCGGCCCATGAAGCGCTTGATGGAGAAGACGGTGTTCTCCGGGTTCGTCACCGCCTGCCGCTTGGCGACCTGGCCGACGAGGCGCTCGCCGCTGCCCTTGCTGAAGGCGACGACGGACGGCGTCGTCCGGCCGCCCTCGGGGTTCGTGAGGACGACCGGGCTGTCACCCTCCATCACGGCGACGACGGAGTTGGTCGTCCCGAGGTCGATTCCGATGATCTTGCTCACGCGGCGTCTCCCCGACCGCCGGTGGCGGTCACGAAAACATCATGCTGAGTTGAGTGCGAGCTTGTCAAGCCTCCTGCGCGGACGGGCGGGAGGAGCGGAGGCAGGAGAGCCCGCCGATGCGTCCTTTGTTGCTGAGTGGTAAGACCTTAAGCTGAATCGCCGAAGACGAATGAGCCGACGCTTGCGCGGCGTCATCTCGAGGGTTCCCTTTGTCCATGGAAGCCGGCGAAGTCAGCCCAGGTCAAGCGTTCGCGTCGACCGCAAAGACGAGCACCGTGCGGTCGTCCTGCCAGCCCGGAGCGCCTTCGGGTCCCGGGCCGGCGTCCGCGGCTCGGAGCAGGGCCTCGCAGACATCCGACGGCGACTGCCTGGCCCGGTGCGTGGCCCCGAGTACCTGGCTCAGGTCGATCGGACCGCCTTCCAGGGCCTCCGTGACGCCGTCCGTGACCAGCACGCCGAGGTCGCCCGAGTGCAGCTCGAGGTCCGTCCGCGTGTAGGTGGCCTCCGGAAGGAGCCCGAGGGGCGGGCCGCCGGACTCGAGCGCCGCCCTCACCGCCCCGTCGCGGAGCAGGAGGCCCGCGGGATGACCGGCGTTGACGTAGCTCATCCGCCGCGACCGCTCGAAGCGCACCACGATCGCCGTCACGTAGGGGAGGCCCGCGTACTCGTCGTAGAGGGCGGCGGAGATGCGCCGGGTGAGAGCCGCGGGGTCGGTCGTCTCGCGCGCGATCGTGCGGAAGAGGGTCCTCAGGGCGGACAGGATGAGGGCCGCCGCGATGCCCTTGCCCGACACGTCGCCCAGGATCGCCAGCACGGTGCCGTCGGCGAGCGCGAGGAAGTCGTAGAAGTCGCCGCCGATGCGGCCGGCGGGAAGCATGCGGGCCGCCCAGCGGAAGCCGGGGGTGGCCGGCGGCACCTCGGGCAGGAGGCTCCGCTGGATCTCGGCCGCCAGCCGGAGCTGCTCGTCGATCGCGATCTGCTCCCGCTCCAGTGCGAGCACTCGAAGGCGTGAGGCTCGGAGATGGAGCCACAGGTAGGTGATGCCCGCGACCGCCATCGAGATGACGGTGTCGCTCAGCCACTCCAGGTCGCTGCGGTTGCCGTGAACGGCACGGATGATCACGGACTCGGCCACGTTGCCGACCGCGAAGGCGGCGAGCCCGGTCCCGAGAGCGATCGCCGCCGAGCCCCACCAGGCCCCGCCCGCCAGGGAGGGGCGGCGGGAGGAGACGAGCCGAGGCGGGTTGAGCAGCGCTTCGCCTTCATCCATGGGCGGCCTCCAGACTCCGGCTTCCCACACAGATACGACGGGGCCGGGGAAGTCGCCGTCAGGGGCCTGTAAGGCGATGGAAAAGAAACGTGGCGAGCGGGCCCTGCCTCGGCCCCCGGCCAACTGCGCGCCACTCCGGACGGTCACATCGGGTGCCGGAGGGGCCTCGGGCGACTCGGGAGAGGTGGAATGACGGTGCGGATGGCGGCGCACGTCCGTCGGCTCGCGCCGCTCGCGAGTCAGATCGCGGCCGCCGCTGCCCCCGCCCTCGTCCACCTCGCGACCGCCGGCACTGCGGCCTGCATCCTGGTCTGGGCCGCCGGGCTGCTCCGTGACATCGGCCGCGGACTCGTCGGCCGGCCCTGAGCGTGCCGTCGACCGGCGCCGTCCGGGGTCACCGCAGGCCCCACGACCGGCGCCGCCTCACGGCACGACGGTGAACCGGTAGACGGTCGTCTGCCGATACGTCTGCCCCGGCCGGAGGACGACGGAGGGGAACGACGCCTGGTTCGGGGAGTCCGGGAAGTGCTGAGCCTCGAGGCAGAAGCCGCTCCGCTTCACGTAGGGCCGGCCCGACGGGCCCTTCACGGAGCCGTCGAGGAAGTTGCCGGAGTAGAACTGCACGCCCGGCTCGGTCGTCCGCATCTCGAGGACGCGCCCGCTCTTCGGCTCGACCACGCGGGCGGCGAGCCGCAGCTCGCCCGCCGTCCCGCGCAGGACGTAGTTGTGGTCGTATCCCCCGCCGGCCTTGAGCTGGTCGTCGGCCGCGTCGATCCGCGCCCCGATCGCGGCCGGCTTCCGGAAGTCGAACGGCGTCCCGGCGACCGGGCGGCGCTCGCCGGTCGGGATGAGCGTCGCGTCGACCGGCGTGAAGGCGTCGGCCTCGATCTGCATCTCGTGGCCGAGGACGTCCCCCGCGCCCTCGCCGGCCAGGTTGAAGTAGGCGTGGTTCGTGAGGTTGACGACCGTGGGCGCGTCGGTCGTGGCCGTGTAGTCGATCGCGAGGCCGCCGTCGGACCGCAGCGCGTACACGACCTTCGCGGTCAGCGTGCCCGGGTAGCCTTCCTCGCCGTCGCGGCTCACGTAGACGAGCTCGAGGGCGTCGCCGTCGGGACCGCTCACCACCTTCGCCGCCCACACGCGCCTCTGGAAGCCGGTCGGCCCGCCGTGGAGGGAGTTGGGGCCGTTGTTGACGGCGAGGGCATAGGCCTTCCCGTCGAGCGTGAACCGGCCCTTCGCGATGCGGTTCGCGTAGCGGCCCACGAGGCAGCCGAGGAAGTTCGTGTCGGCGAGGTAGCCGGCCAGGTCCGGGTGGCCGAGCGTCACGTCGGCCACCGTGCCCCGGCGGTCGGGGGCGAGGATCGCCACGATGAAGCCGCCGTAGTTCGTGATCGAGACGGTGGGGGCGCCGGCTCGGGTCAAGGTGAAGAGCTCGACGGCGTCACCGGACGGGGTCTTCCCGTAGGGCTTTCGCTCGATGCGCGTGGCGGCGTTCGCGTTCATGGCGGCTCCGAGGGTCGAGAGGACGACGAGGGTGAGGAGGGACCGGCGTGCGTGGATCATGCGGCGACCTCCGGAGGCGAAGTCTAGCAGAAGCCTCGCGCCCTTCCCGCCCGCCGATGCGATGATGAGGTCCGTGGGCGAGCCCAAGGTGGCCACGTTCGAGGCGACGCCGAGAGGCCTCGTCCCTCTCGGCCGTCACGCCTCCCTCGCCCTCTCCTCGGGCCAGCTCCCGCAGGGCGCCTACACGACGCTGCGGACGTACCGCGGGCGCGCCGTCGTCCGCCTCGATCAGCACCTGCGTCGGCTCGAGGAGTCCGTGGCCCTCCAGGGGCAGTCGGGAAGGATCGACCCCGCCGAGGCGCGTCGCGCCCTGGCTTCGGTCCTCGACGCCACCTCCCACCCGGAGTCGCGGCTGAGGCTGACCTTCGCTCCCCCGCGTCTCTTCATCGCCATCGAGCCCTTCTCTCCGCTGCCGGCCCGCCTCTACGAGGAAGGGGTCGCGTGCGTGACCCTCGACGTCCGGCGCGAGAACCCTCACGCCAAGGACACGCGCTTCATCGCCGCGGCCCAGGACGCCTACGGCCACCTGCCCGATGGCGTCGAGGAGGGGCTCCTCGTGGACCACGACGGGACGATCCTCGAGGGTCTCTCGAGCAACTTCTTCGCGGTGTGGGAGGGCCGGCTGCGGACGGAGGAGGAGCGGTCCCTGCGGGGCGTGACGCGCTCCCTCGTCCTGGAGGTCGCGGGGTCGCTCCTGCCCGTGGATCGACGAGGCATCCGCAGGGACGAGATGGAGCGGGCCACGGAGGCTTTCCTGACCAGCGTCTCGCGCGAGGTCCTGCCGGTCGTCCGCGTCGACGACCGGCCGGTCGGAGCGGGCCGGGTCGGGCCGAAGACGCAGGCCATCCTCGGCGGGTTCGCCGGCCTGCTGAGGCGCGAAGCCGAGACCCTCTAGGCCCGGAGCCGGAGGACGACGAGCATCGGCCAGCCGACGTACCGCTCCGCCCTCGGGTTTCGGGCGGCGAAGCCCTCGTCCGGCGCGCTCTCGGCGATCTCCTCGAGGGCGAAGCCCGCCCGCACGGCCGCCGTCGCCATCTCCCCGATCGTGTGCTCGACGCTGCCCGGCTGCACCTTCTCCCCCGTCGCCGGATCGGTGAAGCGCGCCTGCACGCCCCTCAGGAACATGGCGGGGTGCATGCCGGAGACGACGGCCCGGCCGCCCGGGCGCAGCACCCGCCGCGCCTCGGCGAAGAACGGGCCGAGCGCTCGCAGGTGCTCGAGGACGAGGCCGCTCACCACGACGTCGAACGTGCCGTCGGCGAAGGGCAGGGGCTCGTGGAGGTCGTGGGCCAGGAAGCGGATCCCCTCCGCGCCCGGCTTCGTTCGCGCCTTCGCCATCATGCCCTCGGAGAAGTCGACCGCGGTCACCGCGGCGCCGGCCGCGGCCAGCCACAGCGCGTGCCGCCCGGTGCCGCACCCGAGGTCGAGGACCGCGAGCCCGGCCACGTCCGCGAGCGCCTCGCGCACCAGCGGCTCCTCGAGGCCGATGAGAGAGTTCGCCTCCTCGTCGTAGATCAGGGACCAGCGGTCGTAGCCGCGGCGGATGTCGGCCTTCTCGGGCTTCGGGCGCTCGGCCAAGGCGCTCGCCTCAGAGCCGGGGGATGGTGAGGCCGCCGTCCACGGCGACGACGGCGCCCGTCGAGTACGGTGCGTCGCCGCGGGCGAGCGCGGCCACGACCCTGCCCACGTCCGCGGGCGTGCCCCACCTCCCTTGGGGCACGAGGCCCTCTCCGATGAGGCGGTCGTACTTCTCGGCCACCGCCGCGGTCATGTCGGTGCGGACGATGCCCGGCCGCACGTCGTAGACGGGGATCCCGGCCTCGGCGAGGCGCACCGCCCAGAGCTGCGAGGCCATCGCCAAGCCAGCCTTGCTGACGCAGTACTCTCCGCGGCTCGTGGAGGCCATCGTGGCCGAGACCGAGGTCACGTTGACGATGCAGCCCGACCAGCCCTCCTCCGCACGCCTCTGCTCGACCATCCAATGGGCCACGGCCTGGGTGAGGAAGTAGGGGCCCTGCAGGTTCGTCCGCAGCAGGCGCTCGAAGCTCTCCTCGCTCGCCTCCAGGAGGTCCACCCGCGCCCGCGGGCCGACTCCGGCGTTGTTCACGAGGACGTGGAGCCGGGAGAACCGCTCGCGCACGCCGGAGACGAGGCGAGCCCGGTCGGCGCGCTCGGCGACGTCGGCCCGGAAGTAGGAGGCCGCCGCTCCGGCCGCCTCGATCTCCGCGAGGACGGGGGCGACGTCTCCCGCCTCGCGAAGCCCGCAGAGCGCGAGGTCGAAGCCGTCCGCGGCCAGGGCCCTCGCGACGCCGAGGCCGATGCCCCGCGTGCCGCCGGTGACGAGGGCGACCCTCCTCACTTCGCCTCCACGGGAGCGAAGAACGCGTAGTAGGGCGCGCCGTCGGCGAGGCGCTGGATGTGGAGGGCGAGCTCCCGAAGGTGGTAGTCGCCCCACTGGCTCGACTCGCCGCAGGGGACCTTGCTCCCAGGGGGGACGTAGTCCCAGCCGTTCGGCCGGTGGTAAACGGAGTGGAGGAGAAGGCCCTGGTGAGCCGAGTCCTCGGAGAGATACGGTGCGCCGAGGAGCGTCCGGGCGACGGTGAGGCCGGCCTGGAAAAGGAGCCGCCCCTCTTCCGTTTCGCCCCGCCGCTCGAGGAGCCGGCCGAGGCGCAGGAGTCCCTGGGCGGCGACGGGCGCCGCCGACGCGTCGACCGGCTCGTGCTCGTTCGCGGGGTCGGCCGGCCGATCGCGGTGGCCGGGCAGCCGCGCGAGGCCGGGGGCCCCGGTGTCCCAGTAGGGGATCCCGTCCGTGGGGGTCGTCTGCACGTAGTGGCTCGCGGTCGCGCGCGCCCCCTCCAGCATGGTGCCCACCACCTCCGCCCGGCCCCCGAGCGGCTCGAGCTCGGCGTCGGGCACGGTCTCCAGGAACTCCAGCTCCTCCGCGAGGCCGAGGAGCACCCAGGCCTGGCCCCTCGTCCACGTCGTGAACGGCGAGTAGCCCTGCTGCGTCGACGGGCAGCGGTAGCTGCCGTCCACGCGGTCGAAGAGGCTCTCGTGGGCGACCCGTCCCCGCTCGTCCCAGATGTCGCGGCCACGGCCCTTGTAGACCGCGTAGCGCGAGGTCGTCCGTGCGTGCAGCACGAGCCTCTCGAGGAGCGAGACCGGGCGGTCCCCCTCTTCGAGGAGCGCGTGGCCGAGGCGGTGGGCCATGGCGAGCGCGCGGAGGGTCCGCATCGTGTCCGCGAACAGCGACTGCGGGCCGTTGAACGAGTAGATGTACCCGCCGCCGTCCGCGATGCGCGTCCACCGGCGGGCCTGCACCGCCCCGCTCGCCTTGAGCGCGAGCTCGCAGAGCTCCCGCTCGCGGCCCTCGGCCGCGAAGCGCCCCTCGAGGGCGAGGCGCCGCAGGGCGCCCCACGTGCTCACGTTGTTGAAGCCGTGGTCGTGCACCCCCATGTGCGTGACGTGGGGGGCCATGCGGGAGTACGTGCGCTCGCGGCCGAGGTCGAGGAACGTCCGGTCGGAGGTCGCGTCGAACTGCAGGAGGGCGGAGCCGAACTGGAAGCCCTGCGTCCAGTCCGTCCAGCCGCGGGCGGTGTAGCGGCCGCGCAGGGTGAAGACGGGCGAGCCGTCGGCCGGGTTCCACGCCTTCTCGAGGCCGAGGATCTTCTCCGCGGAGAGCGCCCACATCCGGCCGATCGCCGGCTTCAGGTCGGCCGGCCGGAGCGCCTCGTCGGCCCGGATCAACGGCTCCCCCTCCGGTCGGTCTCCGCCCACTTGGCGTGGCCCTCGTACACCCGGATCGAGAAGGGGAATGTCAGCCCCTCGGCGATCTCCGTGGCCAGCCGCTCGCAGATGTTCTCCACCGTCGGGTAGTCCATGAACTCGTTCCAGTCGCGGTGGTCGTAGCGGGAGAGGACGGAGCGGATCCCCGCCTTCAGGTCGGCGAAGTCGAGGACCATGCCGTCCTTCAGCTCGCCCTCGACGACGACCTCGATGCGGTAGGTGTGGCCGTGGAGCCGGCCGCACTTGGCGTGCCCGGGCAGGAGGTGCGCGCAGTCGATGTGGTCGGTGACGCCCAGGCGCATGGGCGAGAGCGTACTGCGAACGCCAGGGGGTCTCAAACGAGGCCGGGCCGGCGTGTCGCGCGCAGGGGCTCGGGGGTCGGGTCCGCTCCGGAGAGGAGCGCGTCGGCCGCCCAGCGCGCGGCGGCGAAGGCGAAGCCGGGGGAGAGGGCGCCGAATCCGCACGCCACGGCGAGCGGAGGGCCGGGGAGCCGGCCCACGAGCGGCAGGCCGTCGACGGACACCTCAGCCTCGTCCTCCCGGGCGCGGGCCGACGCCGCCTCCACCGGCAGGCGCGTGGCGAACGCCTCGAGCGAGCCTTCCCCTCCTTCCGCCGCGCCGATCCCGCAGAGGAGGACCGATCCGTCCGCGGCCTGCCAGGCGAAGCGGCCGTCGGCGGTGCGGACGGCGGTGGGCACGACCGCTCCTCCGAGGAGACGCGTGCGCAGGCAGATGCCGGCGGCAGGCCGCAGGAGGGGCCGAAGAGCGGGGACGAGGGCGGCCGCCGCGCCGTCCGTGGCGACGAGAGCCGAAGCCGCGCGGATCCGACCGGCCTCGGTGTCGACCGAGACGAAGGACGCGTCGGGGGCGATCGCCTGGACGGCTCCGGCGGGAAAAGCGACGCCCGCATCGCGCGTCCGTTCGCCGAGCAGGGAGGCGAGGAGCCCGGCGTCGACCTCCGCGTCCTCGGCCGCCCAGTAGGCGCCGGGGAAGCCGGAGAGGTCGAAGCGCGTCTCCAGCATGTAGTGGTCGAGGAACTCGCCCGGGAAGCCGTCGTCGCGCAGCATGTCCTCGCTCTCGGCGAGCTCCTCGGCCTCGGAGCGGCGGACGGCGAGCAGGAAGCTGCCCCGCGCCGCGTAGCCGCAGCCTCGGCCCGCTTCCTCGACGAGGGCGCGCAGGCGCAGGTGGTTCTCGCACCCCGCGGCCCACACGAGGCGCGCCTCGGCGCGGCCGAGGGCCCGGACGACCCGTGCGTACGGGCGCCCGGGGCCGAGGAGGGCGAGGCCGAGGCCCCGCGATCGGTCTTCCGGCCGGGCCCCGACGACGGCGACCCTCGATCCGCGGCGGGAGAGCTCGAGGGCGGCGGCGAGGGCGGGCAGGCCGGAGCCGACCACGGCCACGTCCACCTCGACCGCGCGTCTCGGGAAACCGGGAAGCCTCACGCCGCGGCCACGGCCGCGGCCAACGCCTCGTCGAGCGGAAGGAGCGGCCGGCCGAGGAGCGCCACGAGGGGGGCGGGGTCGGAGACCTCGTCGCACAGCAGGCAGTCGAGCTCGTCGGCCGTCATGCCCTGGTACCCGCCGGCCCGGGCCCGCCGCTCGGCCTCCTCGACCTCCACCTCGCGCACCCGCAGATCGACCTTGCGGCCCAGCGCGCAGGCGACCCTCACGAGCCGCTCGAGGAGGCGCGCGTACGCGACCGGCTCCGGACCCACCAGGTCGACGACGGTCGGGAAGGCGCCCGGCGGGCGCTCGACCGCGGCGAGCACGGCGTCGACGGCGTCCGCCACCGCGATGGGCTGCATCCGGTAGGCTCCGTCGCCCGGCCGCTCCAGGGAGCCCGCCTCGAGGGCCCGCAGGACGGAGGGGACGAAGCTGTCGCCGGGGCCCACGACGAACGAGGGCCGGAAGACGACGCCCTCGAGCCCGGAGCGGAAGACGATCGTCTCCGCGGCGAGCTTCGAGAGGAAGTAGTCGTTCGAGCAGCGGGCGGACATGCCGTAGCGGGCGACACCCAGGCCCGAGAAGGTGACGACCCGCGGCACTCCGGCGTGGCGGGCGTCCTCGACGACGCGCCCGGTGAAGCCGACGTTGACCGCTTCGTAGGTCTGCCCGCCCCGCTCGGCGCCCACCTGCGCGAGGTGCACGACCGCCTGGCACCCGTCGAGCGCGTGCACGAGGGCCTCGGGGTCCCGGCCCACGATCTGGACGGAGCGGCCGCCAGCCTCCTGCACGACGCGCGCAGCGGGCTCGGAGCGGACGACGCCGGTCACCTCGTAGCCCGACCCCACTGCGCGGCGCACCAGGTTCCGGCCGACGAAGCCGTTCGCGCCCGTGACCGCGATGCGCCTCATGGTGCGGCTCCCCTCGCCTCCGCCCGGACGGCCGGATGCTAGCACGTCGGGCATCCGACCGCGGTGACGCCTCCGTCAGACGCCCGAGCGTCGGGCCCGGCCCTCGTTCGTCACGTCGTGGCTCGCCACTCGCGGCGAAAGGGAAGGGCCAGGGCGTGGAAGGCGGCGAGAGCGACCACGGCCCCGACCCCGACGTAGACCGGCCACGGCCCCATCCAGTCGAGGGGCGTCGCGACGCTCGGCTTCTCGCGCAGGTACATGAAGTTCGTGCCGAGGACGAGGTCGACGAGGCCCACGAAGGCCGCCCAGCCGGCCGTGATCCCGAAGACCCGCCACGGGGCGCCGGGGCGCGGCCGGAGGCCGAGGCCGAAGACCAGCACGAGCGCGGCCGCGAGGACGAGGCCGTGGAGGCCGAAGAAGACGACGAACTCCCAGCGCGGGAAGTCCCAGGCCAGGTCGGGGGTGAGCATGGCCAGGATCGAGCCGGAGGCGGCCCAGAAGTACACCACCTCCGCCGTCACTCTCCGCGGCCGCAGGAGCGTGACGACCGCCAGCACCATGGCCGCGTCGCAGAGCTCGAGCGGCAGGACGGTCTTCCAGCCCAGCCAGCCCTCCCGCGCGCCCACGCCGATCTCGAAGGCCGAGAGAGAGACGATCGAGGCGGCGAGCCCCCGGCGCACGAGGGGCGCGAGGCCGGGCCGAGCGCGGACGAGCCGCACGAGGCCGAGAGCGAGGAGCGCCAGCGACGCGAGCGCGCCGACGTGCGTGCCGCCGAAGGGGACGAACGGCCGGGGGTCGCCCAGAGGCGGAATCGTACGCCGATCGAGGCGGGCACGGACGGGGGCCGCGGGGTCTCCGAGCGGGACCGCGACCGGCCGAGCCCCCGAGGGCAAGGCCGGTCTCGTCTCGCTACGGCGCCTCCTGCCGGCCTTCGGCGGGCTCCCACGACGCGCCCCGGACGCGCCAGACGCCTCCCTCGTCCGCCACGTCCAGGTCGAACCGGTACGCGGCCGACGGCGGCAGCAGCCCCTCGAGACCGAACGCGCGGCGAGCCTGGCCCGAGAACTCGACGACGCAGCGGACGCGGGCGGAGTCGCCGTCGCGCTCCGCCTCCACGCCGTAGACCTCGATCGTCACCCGCTCGTAGGCGGCGAAGGTCCGTCTGAGCTCGGCGACCGCGTCCGAGCGGCCGAGGCCATGGGCACCTCGGAAGTCCGGGGCGAGCCGCTCGGCGAAGCGGCCGGCGTCGCGCGCCTCCGCCGCGGCCTTCAGCTCGCCGAGGAGGGCCTGGACCGGGTCCGCCGGGGCGCGAGAGCAGGCGGCCGCGAGTGCGAGGAGGACGAAGGTCGCAGGGCGGAGGGCCGTAGGGCGCACCGCTGGATTATGGCCGGGCCCGGGCTTCTGGCAGACTGGAGGCCGCGGAGGCTCGACGAGCATGAGGACTCTCACCGTACCGGGGGACGGAGACGGCGGCCGACGCACGCTCGGCGTCGCTCTGCTCCTCGCCGTCGCGGTGGCGGCGGCGGTGCTCGTGGTCTGGCTCCTGTGGCGGAGGCCGCCCGAAGGACCGAAGGGCCCTCCACAGGCGCCGCGGGCCCTCACGTCGCCGCCCGCCACTCCTTCCCCCAGCCCCACCTCGGAGGCCCGCGCGATGTCGAGCCCCCGGTCCGAGCCGCGCCCGGCGCCCGCGTCGCCGCTGCTGCAGGTCGACGCGGACGTGCCGGGCGCGAACGTCTTCCTCGACCGCAGGTTCCTCGGCACGACGCCCGTCGAGGCCGGCGGCGTCGCGCCCGGCCCGCACCGCCTCAACGTCTCCGCCGAGGGCTACGAGATGTACGGCGAGACGGTGGAGCTCCGCCCGGGAAGGAACGAGGTGACGGTCCGGTTCAAGGAGGTGAGGCTCGACGAGAGGATCGACGTCGTGCACCGGCACGGCGTCGGCTCCTGCCGGGGACGCCTCGTGGCGACGACCGCCGGGCTCCGGTACGAGGCCGACAAGGCCGGCGACTCGTTCGAGGCCCCCCTCGCCTCCCTCGAGCCGCTCCAGGTGGACTACCTGAAGAAGAACCTCCGGGTGAAGCAGCGGGGCGGGAAGACCTGGAACTTCTCCTCGGACAGCGCCGACACGCTGCTCGTGTTCCAGAGGAACGTCGAGAAGGCCCGGGAGAAGGTGTCCTCGTGAACGACCGCTTCCTGAGAGCCTGCCGGCGCGAGCCGGTCGATCGGACGCCGGTCTGGTTCATGCGGCAGGCGGGGCGCTACATGGCGGAGTACCGGGCGCTCCGGGAGAAGCACACGCTCCTCGAGCTCTGCCGCACCCCGGAGCTCGCCGTGGAGGTGACTCTGCAGCCGATCCGCGCCTTCGGCTTCGACGCCGCCATCCTCTTCTCGGACCTCCTGCTCCCGCTCGCCCCGATGGGCCTTCCCTTCGACTTCCAGGCCGGCGAAGGGCCGGTCGTCGCGACGCCCGTTCGCTCGGCGGACGACGTCGCCGTCCTGCGCCGCTTCGAGCCGCGCGAGGATCTGGGCATGGTGCTGGAGGCCGTGCGCCTCCTGCGCCGCGAGCTGGCCGTCCCCCTCATCGGCTTCGCCGGCGCGCCGTTCACGCTCGCCTCCTACGCGATCGAAGGCGGCCACTCGAGCCACTTCGCGCGGACGAAGGCCCTGATGTACGGCGACCCCGGGACGTGGCACCGCCTGGCCGGGCTCCTGGCCGATATCGTCGCCGACTACCTGCGCGCGCAGGTCGAGGCCGGGGCGCAGGCGCTCCAGCTCTTCGACTCCTGGGTCGGGGCCCTCGACGAGGCCGACTACCGGCAGCTCGTCCTCCCCCACGTCCGGCGGATCTTCGACGGCCTCGCCGACCTCGATGTCCCCAAGATCCACTTCGGGACGGGGACCGGCCACCTCCTCGCCGCCCAGCGTGAGGCCGGAGGGACGGTGATCGGCGTCGACTGGAGGACGCCGCTCGACGAGGGCTGGCGACGCGCCGGGGACGGCGTCGCGGTCCAGGGCAATCTCGACCCGACGCTCCTCTTTGCGCCCCCTGACCGGCTGCGGGCCCGCGTCGACGACGTCCTCCGCCGGGCGGGCGGACGGCCCGGCCACGTCTTCAACCTGGGCCACGGCATCCTGCCCGGCACGCCGGTCGAGGCGGTGCGGGCGGTCGTCGACCACGTGCACGAGACGACCGCGCGCACCGGCAGGCGAGAGACTACCGCGCCCGGATCGTGAGCCGAGCCGGCGCGAGGCCGTCGGCCTCGGCCACGAGCTCGAGCGCGCCCGCGCCGGTCGGCCGCACGATGGCCTGCGCTATGCCCTGGTACGGCCGGCACCGCGGCCCGCGGTAGCCGGTGATGTCGTTGGGGTCGGCGCTCGCGAGCGCCGCCAGCTCGCCGGGGCCTTCGACCCGGGCACGGATCTCCGGCCGCGCGCCCGGCACGACGGTGCCCTTGTCGTCGACGACCTCGATGCGCACGTACGAGAGGTCGTTCCGGCTGGCGCGGATCAGGGCGCGGTCGGCCCCGAGCCGCAGGCCCGCCGCCGGGCCGGCCGTCGTGAGCGCGACCTTCGTCGCCGGGTCGCCTTTCCCGGTGCAGGCGGCTTCGAGCGTGCCCGGAGCGTACACGACGTCGAACGAGGCCTTCCGCCGATCGGACCAGGTCGTCGGCTTCTCCCCGAGGCTCTTCCCGTTCAGCGAGAGCGCCACCCTCTCGCACGACGAGTACACGGCGACCTGGAGCGGCCGTCCCTCCTGCCCGGGCCAGGTCCAGTGGCTCTCGACGAGTGGCCAGCCCCAGAGCATGACCTTCCCCTTCTTCCCCTCGGGCATCGGCCGGTGCACCGCGACCGCCAGCACGCCGGGCCGCCACAGGGCCTCTCGGTAGTAGGACTGGGGCTTGCGGTCGCCGAGGATGTCGATGTCGCCGCTGCCCGCGATGTGCCACGGCCAGGGCGCCTCGAACTCCCCCGGGTCCTCGCCCTCGACGAAGGCCCGGCCGAGGCCCGACTCGCCCAGGTAGTCCCAACCCGTCCACACGAAGTCGCCGATGACGTACGGCAGCCGGACGACCGCGTCCCAGCTCTCGAAGGCCTCGAGCGGGAAGGACTCCGTGCCCGCCATCACCCGGGACGGGGCGCGCGCGTGGTCCTTCTCGTACTCCTTCCACTGGTAGTTGTAGCCGCCCACGTCGAGGAGGGCGAAGGCGGGGTCGGTGTCGGTCCACGCGCGGTCCTTGTGGTCCCAGAAGCTGCAGATGGCCTCGGTCACGCCGCGGGTGGGGTCGTCCTTCCTGACCCCGGCCACGAGCCGTCTCGCGATCTCGAGGCCGGGGGCGTCGGCCCGCTCGTTGATCTCGTTTCCGATGCTCCAGAGGACGACGCTCGGGTGGTTGCGGTCCCGGCGCACCATCGCCGCGAGGTCCTTCGCCCACCAGTCCCCGAAGAACCGGTGGTAGTCCTGCGGGTTCTTCTCCCGCTCCCACATGTCGAAGGCCTCGTCGATCACGAGCAGGCCGAGCCGGTCGGCCGCGTCGAGGAAGGCCGGCGACGGCGGGTTGTGGGAGGTACGGACGGCGTCGAAGCCGGCCGCCTTCAGGGTCTCGACCCGACGCTCCTCCGCCCGGTCGATCGCGGCCGCGCCGAGGGGGCCGTCGTCGTGGTGGAGGCACGCGCCCTTCATCTCGTGCGGGACGCCGTTCACCCGCAGGCCCCGCTCGGCGTCGATCTCGATCCTCCGGATGCCGAACGGCTGCTCGAGGCGGTCGACGACGTCGCCGCCCGCCGCCACCTCGACGACGGCCCGGTAGAGGACGGGCGTCGACGGGCTCCAGAGCGCGGGCGCCCGGACGCCCACCTTCACCGCCGCCGCGGCGGCGCCGCGGGCGGGGACGGCGCTCGCCGTCTCGCCCTCGCCGACCGCCTGGCCGGCCGGCCCGAGGAGACGCACCCGCACGCGCGTCCCGGCCGCCGCCTCGCCGTGGTTCTCGACCTCGACCGCGACGTTCACGGCGGCGCTCGCGGCCGAGGCCTCGGGCGTCGTCACGACGACGCCCCAGAGGGGCACCCGCAGCGGGCCGGTGGTGGTGAGCCACACGTGCCGGTAGAGGCCGGAGCCGGAGTACCAGCGGCTGTTCTGGCCTTCGTTCCTCACGCGCACGGCCAGCACGTTCTCGCCCGGGGCGGCGTGCGGCGTGAGGTCGAAAGCGAAGGTGCTGTAGCCGTAAGGTTGGCGGCCGAGGAGCCGCCCGTTCAGCCAGACCTCGGCGTCCATGTACACGCCGTCGAAGCGCACTTCGACCCGGCGGTCCCCGAGGGCCGGGAGCCGGAAGCGCTTCCGGTACCAGCCGGTGCCTCCCACGACCCAGCCCGTCGCGACCTTGCCCGCCGAGAGCTCCCGGTCGAACGGCCCGGAGCGCTTCACGCCGTCGGGCGACGGCAGGTTCTCGATGCTCCAGTCGTGCGGCAGGTCGACGGTCCGCCAGGACGAGTCGTCGAAGGCGGCCTGGTCGGCGCCCGGCGCGTCGCCCAGGTGGAACCGCCATCCGTCGTCGAAGGACACGTCGCGCGCGAGTGGCGGAGGAGCGACCGGGGCGGCGGCCAGGGACGCCGCGAGAAGGACGGCGGCTACGGTCGGGAAGAGTGCACGCGGAGTCATGGGCACCTCGCAGGGTACGGCCCGGAAAGACGAGCCGACGGATGCTACCTCGGGGTTGCGATCCCAGATGTCCCTCGGGGCCACGGGCCCCTCGGGACGGACGGCTCAGGAGCGGGTCAGCTTGCGGTACTTGATGCGATGGGGCTGGTCGGCCTCGACGCCGAGGCGCCGCTTGCGGTCGGCCTCGTAGTCCTGGTAGTTGCCCTCGAACCACACCACCTGGCTGTCTCCCTCGAACGCCAGCATGTGGGTGGCGATGCGGTCGAGGAACCACCGGTCGTGGCTGATCACGACCGCGCAGCCGGCGAAGGAGACGAGGGCCTCCTCGAGGGCGCGGAGCGTGTCCACGTCGAGGTCGTTCGTGGGCTCGTCGAGGAGGAGGAGGTTGCCGCCGCTCTTCAGCAGGGTGGCGAGGTGGAGGCGGTTCCTCTCCCCTCCCGAGAGGTCCTTCACCTTCTTCTGCTGATCGGGGCCGCGAAAGCCGAAGGACGCGGCGTAGGCGCGCGAGTTCGTCTCCCGCCGGCCCACCATCACCAGGTCCTTGCCTCCGTCCGAGATCTCCTCCCAGGCCGTGCGCTCGCCGACGAGGCCGTCCCGGCTCTGGTCGACGTAGGAGAGGCGGACCGTCTCGCCGATCTTCAGGTCCCCGGCGTCCGGCTTCTCCTGGCCGAGGATCATCCGGAACAGCGTCGTCTTCCCCGCCCCGTTCGCCCCGATCACGCCCACGATTCCGCCGCGGGGCAGCATGAAGCTCACGTCGTCCATCAGGAGGTTGTCGCCGTAGCCTTTGCGGAGGCCCTTCGCCTCGATCACCACGTCCCCGAGGCGGGGCCCCGGCGGTATCGAGATCTCGCGCTTGTCGTCCCGCTTCTCCGCCGCCTGCTCCTCGGCCAGCAGCTCCTCGTACCGGCTGATGCGGGCCTTGCCCTTGGCCTGCCGCGCGCGAGGGGCCATCCGGATCCACTCCAGCTCGCGCTCCAGCGTCCGTCGCCGCGCCGAGGCTTCCTTCTCCTCCTGGGTGAGGCGCTCGTCCTTCTGCTCGAGCCAGGAGGAGTAGTTGCCCTGCCAGGGGATGCCCGCCCCGCGGTCGAGCTCGAGGATCCAGCCCGCCACGTTGTCGAGGAAGTAGCGGTCGTGCGTGATGGCGACGACGCAGCCCTTGAAGTCCTTGAGGAACCGCTCGAGCCAGGCCACGGACTCGGCGTCGAGGTGGTTCGTGGGCTCGTCGAGGAGGAGCATGTCGGCCGGCTGGAGCAGGAGGCGGCAGAGGGCGACCCGGCGCCTCTCCCCGCCCGAGAGCGTCGTGACGTCGGCGTCGCCCGGGGGCAGCCGCAGCGCGTCCATCGCGAGCGCGACCTGCTGGTCGAGGTCCCACAGGTTCTGGGCGTCGATCTGGTCCTGGAGCCGCGCGAACTCGTCGGCGGTCTCGTCCGTGTAGTTGGCCGAGATCGCCTCGTACCGCTCGAGGATCTTCCGCTTCCCGGCCACCGCCTCCTCGACGTGCTCCCGGACGCTCTTCGCCGGGTCGAGCTGCGGCTCCTGGGGCAGGAAGCCGATTCGGGTGCCATCGGCCGGGTAGGCCTCTCCCGCGAAGTCCCGGTCCACCCCGGCCATGATCCGGAGGAGGGTCGACTTGCCGGCCCCGTTCGCTCCGAGGACGCCGATCTTCGCATCCCCGTAGAACGAGAGCCAGATCCCCCGGAGGATCTCCTTGCCCTGGGGGGTGACCTTGCGGAGGTCCTTCATGGTGAAGATGAACTGGGGCATCGCTTCTCCTCGTCTCCTGGCCGAGGTCAAGGTCCCGCCGCGCCGCGCGGGCCGACCATTCTGCCACGGCCCGGCCCGGGCGACCCAGGCCTGGCCTTTCGCAGAACCTCCTCAAAACGCTCGCCGGCCGCGACCTCGAGCCGAACGGCGGCCAGCGACGGGGAACCCCGCCAGCCACCCAGGCGTAAAGGAAGGTGAAAGGCGGGATGCGATGGGAGCCCTGTTCGCGCTGCTGGCGCTCGCGG